>Ga0210406_10007414_pt1 | contig 11150 bp, 13 predicted proteins | sample IncBWC30MmetaG_FD_155454 | JGI IMG/M metagenome (GOLD analysis project Ga0210406, IMG submission 155454) | Forest soil microbial communities from Barre Woods Harvard Forest LTER site, Petersham, Massachusetts, United States - Inc-BW-C-30-M | ecosystem: Environmental > Terrestrial > Soil >... | reverse complement strand
GAATCATGCCATCGATCTTGGGATCACCTATCTCGACACGGCGTACGCTTACGGCGACGGGAAGAGCGAGACGCGCGTTGGCCAAACCATGGCCAGGCGTCGCAAGGATGTGTGGCTGGCGACGAAGATTCCCGATCGTGGCCACGACGAGTTCATGCGGCGCCTGGAGAGCAGCCTGAAGCGGCTGCAGACCGATCATGTGGACCTGGTGCACATGCACAGCGTAGGGCACGCCGACGATCTCGCAAAAATCGAGGCCCCGGACGGATGTCTCAAGGCAGCGATGGAGGCCCGAGAGCAGAAGATGGCGCGCTTTATCGGGATGACCAGCCACACCGACGGGGCTGTGATGGCGCAGGCCATCGAGCGGCACGATCTCGATTGCGTGCAGATGGCGCTGAATGCCTCGCGGAACGGGCGCTTCGAGGAACTGGCGTTACCTGCTGCCAATAAGAAGAATCTCGGGGTCATCGCGATGAAGATCACCGGGCAGGAATTTTTGCTCGGCCAGGGAACGGGGAAGGCTGATATCAATGCGCTTCTGCGCTATTCGATGAGCCTGCCGGTGACCACTGCGGTGGTGGGCATGCCGCACATTGAAATGCTCGAACACAATGTCGAGATAGCCCGGGGTTTCGCGCCCTTTTCCGAGCAGGAGATGGAGCGGATGCGCAAGGACGTCTCCCCGTCGCGGGAAGGTCTTGAGCACAACCTGAGCGGGCACCTGGATGGCCCGACGCAGACGCCGGAGATCTTCTGGGCATAGGGGTAAGAGCTGCCGCAATTCATGTCATCCTGAGCGCAGCGAGGGACCTCTGTACCTGCCCTTGCAGACAGAGGTGCATAGGTTCTTCGCTTCGCTCAGAATGGCAGGTCTTTTAGAAGTCGGCATTCGCTCGGTACTGGTTACCGGTAACCATTGCCAGCGGAAACCTTGGTAATCTTGCCCACCTACCCGAAACCGCACTACCATACTTCCTCGATTTAGGCGGTGTGGAACGATGTCCTCCCCTGAGAACACGCGCCGTTGGTTGCGCCATCCGGTAGAGTTGCCCGTCCTGGTTGTGCCTCGGGGCGGGGATTCCAAACTTGCAGTGCAGGGCCGCGGAATTGAGATCAGCGAAGGGGGCATGACGCTGTATGCGGGCGTGCCGCTGAAGCCGGGCGACTACATGGACCTGGAATTTCAGACGCCCGGCCGCACGCGCGTCTCGGCCATCGTGCGCAATCGCACGGGCTACTGCTTCGGGCTGGAGTTCCTGACGCCGCTGGGCAGCGAGGCTCCCAAGGCATCAGTCGCGGTCCGTCCTCCAAAGTCCGCGGAGACCGGCGACTTGCGCACGGTTCTGCGACGCAAAGAAGTCGAGATGGAACGCCTGCGCAAAGAGATTTCCACCTTGCGCGCCTACGGCAAGTTCACTCGCTGATGACGAGGCGCCATGGCACGTTCGGAACCTCAAAGTGGAATCTTTCGCATGATTACCATGGTGGTTTTGCGATAGCCAGCCCGTCCCAAGTACTATAGCGACGCAATCTCCCCTCATACAGAAGAGCGCGGGCAGGAACGCCGCGCCGGAGTCCGAGCCGGTCTATGCCATTTCGCGCCACGAATGTTCTGCTTACCGATAACGAGGCCAGGGTTTTTGGGTGCCTGGTCGAAAAAGAAATCACCACGCCCGATTACTACCCTTTGTCGCTGAATGCACTGATCAACGCGTGCAACCAGAAGTCGAATCGCGATCCGGTGATGAACCTGAACGAGGATGCGGTCCGGCAGGCGTTGCATTCGCTGAACGAGAAGGGTCTTACCGGAACGGCCAGCAGCGCGGGCGACAGTCGCGTCGCCAAGTATGAACACCGCATGCAAGAGGCTTTCAACTTCACGCGGCGCGAGACAGCCATCATGTGTGTGCTTATGCTGCGCGGCCCGCAGACTCCGGGCGAACTGCGTGGACGAACGGAGCGCCTGCACCGCTTCGAAGACTTGACCGACGTGCAGTCGACCTTACAGAAGCTGATGACGCGCGAGGAGCCGCTCGTCAAGGTCTTGCCGCGCCAACCCGGAACGAAAGAAGCCCGCTACGCGCACCTGCTGTGCGGGCAGAAACCGGAATGGGATGCGCCACCGGCGCCGACGGCGGAAGCGCGCGCCGAGAGTTCCGCCGACAGCGAACGCCTTGCCGCGTTGGAAGAGGAAGTTTCCGCACTGAAGAGAGAAGTGGCCGACCTCCGCGAGGAAGTGGCGAGTTTCAGAAAGCAATTCGAGTGAGGATGCCCTGATTTCCGAGTGCTGGCTGCCTCGGCTGTTTCAGTATGGCTAACCCCGAACGGCCTTGCTAACGGGTGATTCTTGCTCGCCAAGGGCAACTCCCCTTTCCGAATTCCCTTCAGCGCGTACAATACGTTGCTCGCCGACAATCCTGTGCTGGAGGTCCTTGTGAAATTGCTAAGCTCGTTGGGTGCGTGCGTGATCGTGATATGCGTGGTGCTGCAGAGCGGCTTGGTACCAGTCGGGGCTGCGGGCAACGACACCGTTCTTAAGGCGTCCGATATCACCAGCAAGCTTTTTCCGGACCAGGTTTTCTTTCGTGGACAGGTCGCTTCCGTACAGATGCGAAACACGGGCGGAGTCCGGTTTGCCGATGACACCTTCGTCCTCGCCAGCATGGTCGACAACTCCGGCTATTCGAGCGACATTCGCCAGAAGTACCAGGCGTATTTCATTTCCGAAGTGGCGCTTGAAGTGGGCGGCAAGAAACTAGCGCCAGGGGCGTATGGCGTTGGTTTTGTGCAGGGTAAGTTCCTGGTAATGGACGTGGGAGCGCACGATTTACTGCAAGCCGATTCGGCCCGCGACGCGGAGATCAAGCGCCCGACCCCGCTGCAGGTCGTTGCTTCCGGCGGTACGTACCGGCTGTATGCGGGTCGGGATTACATTGAATTCAAGCGCTCGGAATGAGGTTTTTACTCTCGGGACGCGGCCCTGGTTTTGGTTACAGAAAAGGCTGTATTGTCGATCGCGGTCGCGAACAAGTATCGTAAGCGCGTGGAATTTCCATCCATCGACGAACGCGTGAAGAACTTATGCGCGAAAGCTGCGAATGCTCACGAAGCGGAAGCAAGAGAGATTCTGGCTGAGCTTCGCGACGCGTTGAAGGAACACACGCGCTTCGTCCGTCTCATAGCGAGTAGGACGCTGAATCGCGTGAACCACGAACTTCCTCTGTTCCCGTCGTCCCAAAACGCAGACCAAGACAGTAACTGATTTCGCGCTGACCTCACGCCTGCTCTTCGCTCGTAACCGGCACGAGAGCGACGCCACGGGCAGGTTCCTTTTCATTGCGCCAGGTGCGATATCTCCAGCGACTGGCATTTTTCGTCCATAGGAAGTTGCCATAAATCTCCAGTCGATCCGCCGGCGACAGCCGCTCAGGATTCCACGAGGCGGCGACTTCGCTGAACTGCGAATTGCCGGTCAGGCGGCCGAGAATGTCGAGAAGAAGAAAATTCAGCCAGTGGTATGCCGGAGGGCAGAGATACTCGCGATTTGAATACCACGACCATTTACCGCGGTAGTCCCAGGTGGGGAGAAAATGCTCCAGCCCTTCCACGCCATCCCAAAACAATTGCTGCACGCGCGGTTCGCCAGTTTCGACATACAAGTCGTATAGGCCAACCAGGGACCGCATGAAGCCATCCATGATGCCCGGCGCGGGAAGTCCCGGTGCCTCGGTATAAACGACGTGTCCTTCGCCGCAGGCCCGCACACCGCCGTGGCGCTCGTCGAGTTCAAAGATCCTGGCGGATCGACGAAGCAGTTCAAGCAGACGAGGCCGTCGCGTGACCCGCCACCCGCGTACCAGCGCGCTGATGATCAATCCCTGCACGTTCGACGATAGCCATGGACCCTTGTGATGTACGGCTCCGTCGCGCAGATCGAAATTGTGCGGCCAGACCGCCGCGCCGTCGTCACGCACCTCTGCGTTGTTTTCGAGCCACTCGATCTGCCTCAGGAACTTGTCGAGGAGCTCGGGATCGTTATGGCGGAGGTAGAGGTTCAGGTTGCCGATCGCGTACATCGCGATATAACCGGGCCTGTAGACGGTGCCGGTGAGGCGGTTCCAGACCTGGGGAATGCCGTTAGCGTCGAAATGCGTGGTGGTGCGATAGGGCGGCTGCTTGCGGTACTTGTGCAGGTAATAGTGAAGCGAGTCTTTGGGGCCAGCTTCGGGCACAACCACGAGGGGATAGTGGAAGCGGAACTCCGCGACCTCTTCGTAGATAGTGCGAACCGCAATTCTCAGCTTTTCAGGGTTCATACGACGGCGCAGGGTGAGCAAGCGGACGGAAGATTATGGATGCAATACTTAGCGTTCGGCAAGACTTTTCGTCATGCCCCGGTAGAAACGGAAAACCGTTAAAACAGGCGCCAGACTTGGCATTTGGCCGGGAGGCACGGGTAGCGGAAAGGCAGAAGGCAGTGGTCAAGGCGGCCACTGTGGCGTCGTCGTTGCGGCCTGCTTAACTGGTGGGGAATGTGATGCCCCAGAACGTCTTGGCCTTGTCCTCTTTGTCGAGGAATTCGATGGCGTACGTGGGAGTTCCCTGCAGAGCAGCGAGCTGCGCGACCACCCGGGCCGTGATTTGTATGCCCCGCTTATTCTGCACGATGACCGTCGTCCCGACCTGCAAATCGCGGTGCAGCGCGACGGCGGCGCCGTGCCGGTTGAGATTGGTGGCGCGAGCCGGCAGGTTGAATGCGCACTTCTGACGATCCTGTCCGGATAATGCCACGGGCGCGTTCAGTGCCATGCGGTTGCTACGCCGCTTACCCATTTGGCTACGAGTGACGTTAGTGGGGACCAACAAATTCGGACGTTGGGGTTTGGCGCCGCGCTCGAGTGGTTTGAGGTTCATGCTGATCTGAGAAAATATCGTGATGAGGGTACGCCATGCAAAGCACCTCGGTCACCCGCAGGGAGGTTACCCTGATTGGCTTGTATGTGGCGCTGGAAGCGGGGTTTAGCGAAGGCGTTCTTTTGGGGATTACCGGGAAGCCTCTGCGGAACGGGAACTTTTCAGGGTACGTCGGTCAGGCCACGAAGACTTGGGAGCATGGGGTTTGACCGGTGGACTGTGATACCAGGTTGACGATGGCGCGAGCGATCTTGGCGCCTCCGACAGAAGAAGGCTCAATCGGATTGGCGTAATCGGCGAGGGTCGAGCACACAAAGCGCAGGTCAATCAGCGGCAGGCTGAATTCGAAACCGACCCTGAGAATGGCATCGTTGAAGATCTTCAACGCAGTCGTCACTGTGCCTTGGAATTTCACATCGTCGAAACATCCGTTGTAGATCGTGCACAAACCGAGCGGCAACTTTGCCTGCAGACATGCATCCACCGCCGAGCGGTAGTTCTGCTCGAAGATGGCGGCGACGTCGGCCAGCAACAAGAGCGCCTCATTCGATGAACGAACGGGCGTGTTCAGGATGTCGGATTTCATCAGCGCATCGTTGCCGCCCACGCTCAGCACGAGATGGGAAGCGTCGCTCGGCTGGCGCTCCAGTTGACTGGGAACTTCCAGCGTGGTCGACCCGTCGACCGCAAGCAACGTCGCCTTCGATTGCGGTGGGAGCAATTCACGGACCTGGGTAATGACGTCAGGCCCGCCACGCGTGTAGCTGGCATTGTCAAAGATGGAGTCGCCCAGCAGGACGATGTGAGTCATGGACAGATTCTACTTGCCGGCGCGGAATGGTGGGCGTAATCGAACGTGCGAGGAGAATCTTGCATGATCCCGGGTTGCGCGAGGGACGATATTTTGTCCGGTCGTTAGGTTTAAAACAAGGTGGAAGCTACCTTGGTTTGCTGCTCTCTCGCTTGCCTGCTGTGAAATAAAAAGCATTGTTGCCGGTGCGTAGATCCTTGCCGTACACGAATATCAGGCCTACGCCCAGCACGCGTAATTTGGCTTGCGCTCCGGTGTCCCACTGCCAGGTGCGCGAGCCGAGAGCATTCGCGCCCGCGATTCTTCCGGTGTCGAGGAATGGGCCAACTCTGAAGGTGATCAAGCCGTTTCCGTACACGTTCTTGTCGAGCGAGCTGTGGACCAGGAAGTAGCGCGTACCGAGTGGAGCGCTGCCTTTGCGGCCGTCGCGCGTGCCGACATGTCCGCGCAACCAGAGGTCGTTATCGCGCTCCATGCCAAGCTCGAATAGCTCGTCAAACGGTGGCGATCCCGCGGTGCCGCCGCCGCGAACGTCGATTGTAGTTTCGAAGTCGTCGCCCTGCATCCGCGGAAGCCAGTGGGTTTGGGCAGTGCCTTCCAGCTTGGCGAAAGCGTGCGCCGGTTGCGACCAGATGCGAGCGAGCCGCGAAGTTGCTTCGGTGTTGACGGTCAGGCGATGCTCGGGCGCGTGGACAACGCGGTAATGAATGCCCGAGATTTGCTTGAGTTGCGCGCCCTGCAGCAGCAGGTCCGGCGTGAGCGACGAACCTTGCAGCACGTCCCGATAGTCCCGGTGGGAGAACTCGGCGGCCGCCGACCATCCCCAGCGTCCGCTGTTGAATGAATCGACCGCAGCGAACGCGGTTTCGCGGCGCAGATTCAAAAAACCTAAAGATGGCGATGGCCCTGTGAACGACTGCCGAATGTCCCAATTCTCGTTGCGCAGGTCGAAGCCGACGCGATAACGCCAGCGTGGATTGGCACGCAAGGGAGCGGAGAGCTCTGCGGTGATCCGGCGTTTCTGCGCATCCCAGCGGGCCAGGGAGGTGACGTTGATGGCAGAGCCGCCGATATTGAAATACTCCGGATAAATCGTCTGGTAGGCGATGCCGCTGAACGTCGAAAGCAGTCCTTGCCAGAGGTTGTTTCCGAAGCCGTTGCGCTCCTGAAGATTGAGGATGGCGTCGAACTTATTGTCTGGATGCGCCGCCAGTTGGATGCGAGGTGACGGGAAGACGCCCAGGCCTTGTAGTCGCGCTTGGGATGTCTCGAGATCGGCCAGTTGTAGCTCGGCCGCCGGAGAGAAGGCCAGCGCTCGATCGACCAGCGCGGGACGAGTGTGCAAGGTATCTCCCGATTGCACCTTCTCAACATATGGCTTGTCGATCCGGTTCCAATATTTGAGCGCAGCTTCCAGGTTGTCCTGCGTGAAGTAGATAGTCCCCGCGAGATCGCAGGCGTACGAATCTGTTGGATCGATGCGCAGAGCCCTGCGCAGGTAGCTCGCGGCCCGCGCCGGATATTTCTGTTTGAATGCCACGCCGGCCAGTTCGATGGCGAAGCGCTTGTCGTGAGGGGCGAGCCGCTCTCCGGCGAGGAATGCTGAGCGGGCTTCGTCGAGATGCCCGAGTTGAGCCAGAGCGGAGCCGTAGGTGTACTCGAGGTCGGCAGTTTTGTCAGCGATCGGCGCGAGTTCGTGAATGATCTCCGCCCAATGCTGGTCGGCGGCGAGTTGCTGAAGACGTTGCGACCGGGCTGGATCTGCTTGCTGTGCGGTGCCGGATTGACCCCACAGAGGCGTAAGCGTCAGGGATAGGGCGATGGCCAGTGAAATCCGGCGCGACTTGCTCCGGACAACCGCGATGCCGTTCCACAGCAAATTCGCGGGCAAGGCGTCCTTTTGTTTTCGGAAAGCTAGCGCTGGGACGATGCGCGTTCGGCTTGAGGCACTGCCAGCAAGGTCCAATTGCCTGTGCCTTTCCATTCTTGCTCGAAGGTCGAAAGTTCCCGCTGCAGCAGCTTGCGCTCGGCTGGATCGTTCACGAACACCAGGTTCTTTGCCAGATCCAATCCGGCGACCACCACATAGTGTAAGGGAGTTTGTGCTGCCGGTTTCAACGCAACGATCAGAGGCCGCCCTTTCACGAGATGATCCTGAAGATCTTCGACTCGCCCGGCGAATGCGAATGCGCGGTAGCGGTGCTGCTCGAAGTAATGCTCTAGGTCGGAGGCGTAGATGCCGTGTGCCTTTGAGGAATAAAGCGACAGCTGAATCTCGGGCGCGTCAGGAATCGCGGTGGGCGCGAGTCCCTGCTGGCGCTGCCAGAACTGCATCACCATCGCAATGCTGGCAGCACCGCAGCCGTTTTTTCCCTGCTTCACGAAAGGAACATCGAGCCACACACCAGACTGTTGTGCGGCGCAGGCGAGCGCGGCAACGCCCACCGCCACGAGCAGGATGTTGACAATCGTCTGGCGCACAAGACCGCCCCCGTGCTTAGCGTACCGCGACAATGATCAGGATCAGCGCGGCAATGCACACGAGAATGATGATCAGGTCGCGGTCGCTCAGACGTCCGGCGGCAAAATCTGACTGGGCCTTATTGGCGCGCGAGGCGAGCTGGGCCAGTTCCTGATCGTTCAGCTGGGCGACACCATTTTTCACCTGCTGTGCATCCATGTGGGCAGACTTCAGGGCCTTTTCGGCGGCGGGGGTCGACACGAACTGCTGCAAAGTGTCGAGATTGCGTTGGCGCGCCTGGGTCGAGGCCACCGCTGCGCTCTGTAATTCGGAAGGGCTCACGACGTGGTTCTGGGCAAGCACATCCTGCGGAATCATGAATATCAGCGCCAGCGTGCCGGCGGCGAGAGCGCGGACAAACTGCCGTGTAAAAGAAGCCATTTCTGGTTTTCTCCTGGACATCAAAAGTTGCTGACGAAGTTTTTTAAATATACCGGACTTTAGACCGCGTGATCGTGACAAAGGTTGTACCGAAGTTGTGTCCGCGGAAGCGTACGGCACAGTGCAAATCCTGAAGAGAGAAAAACATCTGTTCAAAAACTCACCAAGCCGGGAACGAAGCGTCCAATGGTAAGGAAAAACCAAGTATGGAAATTGTTTTCTATTATCACTTGCAAAGTGCAAGCGAGATTGATAGCCTGCGTGCGTGCCTGGCAAGGGGAAGCCTAAACGACGCTCGGGTTGTCCGGTCAATATGTGCCTGGAGGTCTTTGGAGATCGCTGGTCATTGTTGATCGTGCGTGACCTGATGGTGCGCGGGTACCGGACGTTCAAGGACTTCCAGGAATCCGGGGAAGGGATAGCAACAAATATCCTCGCCGACCGCCTGCAGAAGCTTGCACAGTCCGGCATTCTTAGCAGCGAACCCGAAGAGACGGACGGACGCAGGATCAACTACCGTTTGACGCGCAAAGGGATGGATCTGGCGCCGATCCTGCTGGATTTGCTGATCTGGGGAGCGCGGCATGAGCAGGGAAATGCATCCTGCTCGCTCATCTTGAGGATGGAAAAAAATCGTGAGGAGATTCTCGCGGAAGCCGAGCGTCGATGGCGCGAACGGGATTCGACTCCGCTCATCCCGCGATTCGATAGCGAGGCCGCGCGGAATCTGGGGCGCGCGCCGGCAAAAGCAAACTCCAGGGGCTGAACCAGACTTTCAGGCGCTGTTACGTACTAATGCCAGAACAAGCAAGGAGAATACTGTGAGCAATGATCTAGGTCGGATTGCCAATATGTTCAAAACCAACAACAGCGTATTCGAAAGAGCCACGCAGGGAGTGCCGGCGGAAAAATGGCTGGAGCAACCGGGCGGTGACTCGAATCACCTGGCATGGATTGTTGGGCATGCCGTGGTGCATCGCGCGCTGGCTGCAAAGATTCTTGGCTCGGAGTGGTCGGCGCCGTGAGAGAGCTTGTTCGCGCGCGGAGCAAAGCGAGTGTCGCCCGAACAGTATCCCGATGCCGAAGAGCTGCAGCGAGCCTGGCGCGAGGTTTCCGAAAAACTGAACGCTGTGTTGCCGAAGGCTTCTGCGGATAAACTTTCCGCGCCCGTTCTCGAGGGAAGGCCGGCCCTCGACGGCACGGTCGGCGGATCGATCGCGCTGCTGTGCTTCCACGAAACGTTTCACGTGGGCCAAATGAGCTATCTCCGGAAATGGCTGGGATACGGGCAGGCGGTGGGATAACTCGCGTTGTCAGGGTCTGGAGGTCGCCTCGCAAAATTTAATCGAATCTTACGAAGGAGCACGACATGAGCAAAGTGAGAGTCCTGGTAGGTACGCGCAAGGGGGCATTCATACTCTCCGCCGATGGGAAGCGTGAGAAATGGGAAGTGAGCGGGCCGCACTTCGCGGGGTGGGAGATCTACCACATGAAGGGATCGCCCGTGGATCCGAATCGTCTTTACGTTTCGCAGACCAGCGGATGGTTCGGCCAGGTCATCCAGCGCTCGGACGACGGCGGCAAAACGTGGCATCAGCCAGGGACACCGAAGGGGCAGGAGGTGACTCCGGAGGGGATGCCTAAGGGTGAGAGCAACAAGTTTGCATACGATGCGAACGGCGCGGCCTTGACGACGCACCAGTGGTATGACGGGACGCAGCATCCGTGGGAATTCAAGCGGGTGTGGCACCTGGAACCGTCGCTCAGCGATCCTGACGCGGTGTACGCGGGCGTGGAAGATGCGGCCATCTTCAAAACGACAGACGGCGGTGAGAATTGGAAAGAACTTTCCGGTTTGCGCGGGCATGGCACGGGACCGAAGTGGCAGCCTGGGGCCGGCGGCATGTGCCTGCACACCATCATCCTCGATCCGAAAGATCCTGACCGGATCTACATCGCCATCTCGGCGGCGGGCGCGTTTCGCACCGATGACGGCGGCAAATCGTGGAAGCCGATCAATCGCGGGCTGCGGTCGCAGTACATTCCCGATCCGGCCGCCGAAATTGGGCATTGCGTCCACCACATTGCGATGAATCCCAAGCGACCGGGCGTGCTTTTCATGCAGAAGCACTGGGACGTGATGCGCAGCGACGATGCCGGTGACAACTGGCGCGAGGTCAGCGGCAACCTGCCCACCGACTTCGGCTTCGTGATCGACGTCCACGCACACGAGCCGGAAACCGTTTACGTGGTTCCAATCAAGAGCGATTCCGAGCACTACGTACACGATGCGAAACTGCGCGTGTTCCGCAGCAAGAGCGGCGGCAACGAGTGGGAGGCGCTGACCAAAGGATTGCCACAAAGCGACTGTTATGTGAATGTGCTGCGCGACGCCATGGCGGTGGATTCGCTCGACAAGTGCGGCGTCTACTTTGGAACAACGGGCGGGCAGGTTTATGCATCTGCGGATGCGGGCGACAGCTGGAACCCGATCGTTCGGGATTTGCCCGCGGTGTTGTC
>Ga0210406_10007413_pt1 | contig 11150 bp, 13 predicted proteins | sample IncBWC30MmetaG_FD_155454 | JGI IMG/M metagenome (GOLD analysis project Ga0210406, IMG submission 155454) | Forest soil microbial communities from Barre Woods Harvard Forest LTER site, Petersham, Massachusetts, United States - Inc-BW-C-30-M | ecosystem: Environmental > Terrestrial > Soil >... | reverse complement strand
CCCTCAGCCGTCATTAGAGTGGAAGTAACAAACACATCTTGGAGGAAACACAGTGAGCGACTTTACATTCTTATACCGCGGTCGAGACACGAACGCATCACCCGAGCAAATGCAGAAGACGATGGAGAAATGGCGGTCTTGGTTCAAGGACCTTGGCGAAATGGGACATTTGAAGGACATTGGGCATCCGCTGGAACACTCTGGCAAGGTGGTCAAAGGCAAACAGAAAAGTGTGACGGACGGGCCATTTGCTGAAGCGAAAGATGTTGTTGGTGGCTTCACGCTGATCCAGGCGCGCGATCTGGATCACGCAGTGGAACTCTCGAAGGGCTGCCCGATTCTGGAAGTTGGCGGTTCGGTCGAAGTTCGGCCGATACAAGTCATAAACATGTAAATGGAACTCACGGACCATCTTTTTCGGCATGAGGCCGGCCGTATGGTTGCGGTGCTGACGCGCATCTTCGGCGTCCACAATCTGGCGCTCGCAGAAGACGTTGTTCAAGACGCCTTCTGTCGAGCGCTGGAGGTGTGGTCGTTTCGCGGAGTGCCCAAAAACCCGTCAGCCTGGCTTATGACTGCCGCCAAAAATCGCGCGCTGGATATGCTGCGTCGCGAATACACGGCGCGGACGTACGAACCGGAGCTAACGAAGTGGTTGCAAAGCGAATGGACTCTTGCTCCCATCGTGGAAGAAATGTTCACAGATAACGCCATTAAAGATGACCAACTCCGAATGATGTTCTCCTGCTGTCATCCGCGCTTGCCGGAGGAAGCTCAGGTCATGCTCATCCTTCACATTTTGTGCGGATTTGGAGTTAACGAAGTGGCGAACGCGTTCGTGACCACCTATACGGCAGTTGAGAAGCGTATTCCGAGGGCGAAGAAGGTTCTAGCGGGTTCGAGTCGGCTTTTTGATACGCAGGTCCCCGCTGATTTCTCGATTCGACTGCCCGTTGTCCAGAGAGCATTGTATCTGCTTTTCAATGAGGGCTATCACGGCGCATCAACCGAATTCGCCGTTCGGACTGAACTCTGCCAGGAGGCTGTCCGGCTTGCTCGGTTGCTTCTCAGCCATCCCCTCGCAGCAACACCCGCTACCCACGCTCTTGCGGCGCTGATGTGCCTCAATGCAGCTCGCCTGCCAGGCAGGATCGACGCCGCAGGCGACCTTCATTCCCTGGCAGACCAGGACCGGTCAAAATGGGATCAAAGACTCTTAAGTGAAGGACTCGAACTTCTTGAGCTGGCCGCCTCCGGTTCAGATCTCACCGACTACCATCTCGAAGCAGCGATCGCATCCGTGCACGCGTCCGCGGGCCGTCTGGAGGATACAGACTGGGGTCAGATCGTTTCGCTGTATGACTTGTTGATGAGCATGCGACCATCCCCGATTGTGGCTCTCAATCGCGCCATCGCAATTGCACAGCGAGATGGGCCCGAGCGCGGACTGGAAGAGATCAATCTAATTTCCGACGCCGACCGGCTAGGCTCGTATCCTTTTTTGGCCGCTGCCTTGGGAGAGCTAGAGCTGCGCCGAGGCCAGTACGGAGCGGCATTAGATCACTTTCAGGCTGCAATTAGGCTGGCACGCAATGGGATGGAGAGGCGGTTCCTCGAAAGGCGACTGGATACCTGCCAGCGAGGCGGATGCTGTGGATACCAGTCACATGCTGACCATCCCCAGTGATGTGCCCGCTGGCACGGCCAGAAACTTAAGCGACAAAGAGAGGCGACACGTCACGCGTCTCGCGCGGGTAGGAAGGACCGAAGACGCGGTGTCGCAGTACCTGCAATATGCGCTAGACGGCGAAGGGCCTAATATGGAGATCCTGCACGACCCGGCCTATCGGCAGTGCTGCGATGACGCCGTCTTCACTGTCTTCGAAGCGTATCAGTCGGATTACGCTCCAACCCCAGAACGGGAACGATATCTACTTCGCTACGCCGCTGGCCGTCCACTGACCCTGACACTTTTAACGCAAGCGTGGCGGGCGTGCCAGCAGAACGAGCAACGGCACGAACGCGGTGAGCTATTGACCGCATACCAGCGGCCAGAAGAAACTCCTGCACCAAGCGCGAAAGAGCTCGACGCGCTAGATGATGCGGCGGTTGATCGGCTCTATCATGCGTCGTTAAGGGAATATGCGCAGTCATTTCGTCGGGGTTCGGGAGTTTTAGCGTAATGAGTATCATCGACTTCGCGAAACAGCACCGACTCAAGGTGCGGCGGGATACGGATGACGGCACAGAGATTATTCCAGGAACACATGACCAGAGCCACATCTACGAATGGAACGACAGCGAGCTTGCAGTCATGTTCATGACGCCAGCCACCAAGCCCGCGCGTCCATTTTTCCGGCGCAAGCACCGTGACGCTGGTACCGCAGCCGGTATGCGGCTTAGGACGGCGACGCCGAAGGCTGTCTTGGCTTCGATCCGGTCAGGCCCGACCAGGTGAAGATCGCTCTCAAGCTTGCGGGAATCAAACACTAGTAACTCCTACACCCCTAACCGCCGCCTCCAGGAACTCAGTCGGCATGGACTCGTCAAATGTTCGGTTTCCGGAAAGGGTCTCCGCGGATCGGCGAATCTGTTCGGTGACGTTGTCGCTACCGGAATAACGCCGACAGCGCCCGAAAGAACTCTGCTGGCGTGGCAATGCGCACCGACGCCCGTTGAGCGACGGCGTTCGTGAAGTGCTTCGTATTGTGGGTAAGCAGCCAATCTGGTTTGCTGGCCATGGCTGACAGGAGGACCGGGACATCGGCTGCGTGGCGGATCAGGTGCCGATTCAAACGAACCAAGTCCTTGTCGGGGTAGGGAACGATTTCGGGGTTGGTGAGTTTGATGAGGTGTCGGTAATCTTCAATCAACTGGTCGGCATCGAGGGCAGGCAGACGTTCTGCATGAAGGAGTAGGTTCTCTTCGACTTCATCGCGGACTACTTCGGACAGAACCAGCCTACAGACCTTCGCGGCACAAAGCGACAACGTGGCCTTGTCGAGTCCCCAGGGCGAAAGGATTCCTCCGGTTAGGACGTTTGAATCGAGGAAGAGGCGGATTCTGCGTTGCCCGGTCACTTTCCGCGATAGCTTCGAGAACCGCGCCGCAGGGCGGACTTCTTTCCGTAGCGGCGTGCGTAAACCCGATTGCGGGCCTCGGGGAGTGTGGCGAGGAGGTCGCCCGACGTCAACCCTGCGGCAGTGAGACTTGAGCTCACTTGTTGGCACAGTTGTTCAAAGCGCTGCTGTTCCGGCAGAAGGATGAGACCATCCCCTAGGCGCAAGACCGCAAAGGGCGCACCATTTCCCAACCCAAGATCGTCGCGGAACTGTTTGGGAACAGTAAGCTGGCCCTTCTCGCCGATCTTGGTCGTAGTCAGGTATTCGAGTGTGGGATTCTGAGTTGCCATCGGTAGGAAAATCCTACCACGAAAGGGACCCGGCGCCAAGCCCAATTGTGGCTTCGCGGCAAGCCAGGGGATGAGTTTGGGAAAAGAAGGTGATTGGGTTACAAATTATTCTGGGCTCCTATGCACGTTTTCATGGGCGCGACTTATCGGTACAACCGAGAAGACGCGACCGCATTTCGTCTGTTGCCCGTGACAGATTCGGACTATCTGTTTCAGGAGATCACTATTCGCTGTGTGTCCGAGTAGATGGGGTCGGAAGCCATCGAGCGTGTCATCGCGGTGAAAAAACGGCCCATACACGACTTCAAAGGACCTTCAAGAGGCGGATCACGTCTAAGTCGTTGAAAATTCCCAGTACAGAGGCAAAACCGTAGCGTCATCCGTAGCACAGCATTTGCCGAGGGAGTGTCAGTTTTTCGGCGAACGTGCGAGGCGGAGCCTTGCAGCCATATTCACTAAGTCGGCGAGAGAGTCGGCCTTCATCTTTCGCATCACCTGACCCCGGTGTGCTTTTACCGTGATCTCGCTGATGTTGAGCTCGCCACCAACCTGTTTATTCAACAGACCGGCGGCTACCATGGCCATAACTTGCCTTTCGCGAGGCGTGAGCGACTCGTAACAGTCCCGAAGCGCGCGTGTCTCTGCTTCACGACCAAGTGTGGCCTGGCTGCGCTCGATGGCGTTTCGGATGGCACTCAACAACACTTCGTCGCCGAATGGCTTCGTCAGGAACTCGACGGCGCCCGCCTTCATGGCCTGGACGGACATCGGTATGTCACCGTGACCCGTAATGAAGATGATCGGCATGTCGATCCGATCGCTGGCGATGCGTTTCTGGAGATCGAGACCATTGAGACCTGGAAGAGAAACGTCAAGTATGAGGCAGCTCGGAACAAGAACTCGTGGCCGGCTGAGAAATTCCTGCGCGGACGCGAATATTTCCGGCTGCCAGCCTTCGCAGCGAATCAACAACTCCAGCGACTCGCGTACGGAGACGTCATCGTCAACCACGAACACGATTGGTGTGCCATCCGACATGGGTAATGACCCCACTTCATGGCCAAGTGTGCGGACTAAATTCATTTTATATGCTCCTGGCGCAGCACATAGTAGATCGCCTAACTTACCCGCAGTGCGACATTGAGCGCTTGAAGCAGAGCCGTGTCGCTGAATGGCTTGAACAGGCACTCCACCGCACCCTGTTCGAGCATTCGCGAGCGCACCGCCTCATCTCTCTGGGCGGTGATGAAGACTATTGGAATCTCTTGCCGACGAAGTTTCAATTCCTGCTGAAGGCCGGGACCGGTCATTCCGGACATGGCAATGTCGAGGATCAGACATCTGGTTTGGCCGACGCAATCGGACGCAAGGAACTCTTCAGCCGACGAGAACGCGCGGACCGCAAAGCCGAACTCCTTCAGCAAGTCGGGTAGCGACTCACGCACGGACTCATCGTCATCGACTACTGACACAAGTGAACGTGTAACTTTCATAGACTTCTTGCCGTATCCGTCGTCGCCTGGCGTCTCCGAATGCCGCGACCGTTCTCGGCAGCCGTCAAAACTCTCGGGTCCGCGAGGAATGGCCAATGAAAACGCGACTTGGCGGTCGTCCATGTCACTAGGATGCGCCACTTCAGTGGAGAGCGCCATTGTGCTTTGGTATTGGTTCGGCGCCGATATCAACACCGGTGCCGCGGATGAAGATGATCGCGATCTCTCGAAAGCGTGACTTTCATAGATTTCTCATGCAACATCCGCATCGGCTACGGCAGGCGCCCGCATGTCACGATTACTGTCGGCGCCGGTCGCGCCGCCGGGTCCCCGCGGAATAGAAAATGAAAACGTCGCTCCCGGACCGTCATTCAGCGTTGCCCATAGGCGACCCTGATGACTTTCGACAATGGAGCGACTGACGTACAGTCCGACTCCCATCCCCTCATGCTTAGTTGTGTAGAACGTTTCGAAGAGCCTGTCGGCAGTTTGAGGATCGAATCCGAGCCCCGCATCTCTCACGCTGAGGACCGCCTGATCGCCTTCGTCTCGTTCGGTCCTGATCAGCAACTCCCTGGGGCGATCATGGACGGTGTTCATCGCGTCCGAAGCATTCCGGATGAGGTTCAGAATTACCTGCTGAAGCTGCACGCGGTCACCTGTGACAAGCGGAAGGTCGTCGGCAAGCTCACAATGCAGAATCACCCGGTTTCTTTGAAGCTCACTCAATGACAGAGCAATCACCTCTCTTGCAGCGTCATTGAGATCCACCCGCTCAGCGCTGGTATGTTTCTTGCTGAAGAGTGCGCGCAATCGAGTGATCACATCAGACGCACGGTTGCCATCGCGAATCGTCCGCCGGGCGGTTTCGCGCGCACCGTCGACGTTCGGTGGATCCAATGTCAGCATCCGCAGACAGGTGCTGGCGTTAGTGACGATACCTGAGAGCGGCTGGTTCACCTCGTGCGCGATGGACGCCGTTAAGGTAGCGAGGCTCGTGACACTGGCGACGTGTGCAAGCTCCGACCTGGCCTTGGCAAGTGCCTCTTCCGAAATTTGCCTCTGCGTCACATCCTGAACCGCGCCGATATATTCCAGCCGCCCGTCATTGTCGCGAATCCCGTGCGCGATCATGTGCAGGTATTTGACCGAATCATCAGGCATTAGTAACCGGTATTCGTACTCAAAATCTGTGACCGCACCTCGCGCCTTCTCGACCATGTCGTTCAACAGCGGGAAGTCTTCTGGATGGACTCGACTAGCGATCAAGTCAAGCGTCACAGGCACATCGGGTTCAAACCCAAAAATGCGATGGAGTTCCCCTGACCACGTGAATTCGCCTGTTTCCACACGCCAGCAACAACAGCCCATTCGACTCAGACGTTGGCCTTCGGCTAGAAATGCTTCACTGCGCTTGAGTGCGTCCTCTGCGCGCTTCCTCTCGTCAATATCGGTGAGCAGAGAGCACCAGCGAAGGATTCGCCCATCCGCATCTCGAACGGGCAGCCCCCGCACCTGAAACCAGCGATATATGCCATCGAAGCGTCGGAGGCGTGCCTCAAAGTCGTATGGATTCCCTGACGCGATCGATCGTGCAAAGATCTGGACGACGCGAGGAAGGTCCTCAGCATGAATCGTGTCGCTTGTCCCCCAGAGCCTCAATTCCTCCAGTGTCCTGCCGCAGTACTCCACGAGTTGGGGATTCACCAGTGCTACTTCACCGGCCGGCGTCAGGAGTGCCACGAAGCCGGGGATGCCGTCGACGATTAAGCGTAAATCGCGCTTTCTCGCCGCTAGGGCCTCCTCCGCGCGCCTGCGTTCGGCGACTTCCTTTCTCAGCACTTCGTTGGCTGCAGCCAGTTCTGCGGTCCGTTGCGCGACGCTTTGATCGAGTTCGTCGGCAACGCGCTTCTGTTCGCTCAACAATCGTGCCTGCTGTAGCCCGATCACCGCCTGGTTAGCTGCTATGCCCAGAAGAAGTGCCTCGGTATCCCGCGGGAAATCTGCTCGACGAGACCCAGCCACGATTACCCCGATTTCACGCTGAACCCCGAGAGGACAGGAGACGAGTGAAACCTCTTCCTCTCCGATGTGACTGCGTTCCTGGAGATAACGTTTTTGCGGGTCATCTCCCAACCAGCGATTGAGGAACGCACAGAGCTCTGGCGGTCGGAACATCTGTTCCTGCGATGGAGCGACCCTGACTGTCTCGGAAGGCGCTGCGTCGACTAGGTTTGTCAAGCTTACATACACAAAGTCCAGATCGAGCATGCGAAGGAGTGAGTCGAGCAAAGTATGAACGATTTCACAGGCTTCGCTGCCACTCCACATGGCTGGAAGAGCGAGGAGGCTGACCAGATCATTCATGCAACGTTGAAGGCGCTTGATCTCGTCTACGGGATGTTCGAGTTGCACTTTCATGGTCAGCCTGCTGTCGTAGGCCGCGCAGGCTGCCCTGCCCGCCGGGCGCGAATTTCATGCAGGAACTCCCCTGGAGGCACGAAGAACGGATTGTGCTGGAGAATGCCGCCGACGATGACCAATGGATGCGTGCGCATGATGTCAATCACAGCGTCTCCGCTGAATTTCGAAAGATGATACGTACAGATGACCGCATCATCGTGGCGGCACCACACATCGTTGACCCTCGCTTCAAACTCAATCAGATCGTCGATGTGCGACTGACCGTCAGGCACCCAGTCCATGCGGCAGACAATGCGACTCAGGGGAAATCCTCCCTCGGCATTGCCGCTTGTCATCAGCTCGAACGACTGCAGCATGCGATCCTGATCGAATCGACCATCTTGAAGGTAGGTTTCCGTGCTGCTCCGAAGTTCGAATTGACCGCTTCGTTGGACGGCGGTCGAGTCAATTCCTATGCCGGCTAATCGTTGCAGGTGGTCACGGTGTTGATCAGGACTAATGACGTGAATCGCCTTGTCTCCACACTCGAACCCATCCTTAATGAACGGCAATAACACGCGATACTCTTCTTCAGCGCTGTTGAAAAACGCGCAGACATGACGTGGTTGGCCGAGCCGCGACCCTGCCAAAGAGATGGGCGCCGAGATTTGTCTCATAGCAGTTCCTAGCGCCTCGGCAGTAGCTCCCCGCGTCATCTCCCCGAGGAGAATGACCCACCCCGTAGGTGCGTGTCTATTGTACTTTGGTATCGGTTCTGCAGGTCGGATCGACAACAACATACAAAACATCAAAGGGGACAAAGCTTAAAGAGAAAAGACGGAAAAAGCACTCCCGCCATCCGATACGAAGGTATGGTCGATACCATCGTCTAATTGTTTCTTCTCTACGCTTCTGGTGTGATCACACTTGTACACGCCATCTGAGTCATCAGAAACCTTGTGAACCTGGGGATGAAAACCTACTCCTGATGCCCGACATAGCTGAAACGGACGGGGATCCAATGGACACGAAAGAATCGTTTTCCGATTCGATTTACGAGGAGCAGGTGCACCTGGCGGAGCGCGAGCTGTCTGCCTTCATTGCTGCGGTGACGAAACTGTACGGCCCAGAGCAAGGCAAGCGTTCGGCAGAGGATTGGCTCGACGAATCAGAAATCATGGACAGCCCGCCTCGATCTGAAGTCCGAAATTGGCGCGCGGTCACGATCGCGGCCTCGGCGCGACTTGCAAATCACGTTGAACCCCGGACCGCATGATCGTTCATTCGGCGAACCCTTCGACTAATGAGAAGGTATCGACGATACCTTCGTCTAATTGTTTCGCCCCCGCACCTCTGTTTTGATACCAATTGGTCCGAAACGTTAAGCAGGAGTCACATGCCAGACCACAAAACAGCAATCATTACAGGAGCATCGCGAGGAATCGGAGCCGGTTTAGTCGAGGCCTTCCTGAAACAGGGTTATAACGTCGTTGCGACGTCTCGCAGTGTAAGCCAACAATTGACTCCCTCGACGTCCCTGGTTCTCATCGATGGCGATATCGGTAGGCCGGAGACTGCCGCGAAGGTCGTCGAGGCAGCAATCACAAACTTTGGAAGTATCGATGTTCTGGTGAGTAACGCCGGAATCTTTTTCACGAAGCCCTTCACGGACTTTTCTACAACGGACTTCAATGCGTTGGTCTCAACGAACCTGCTGGGATTCCTGTACATCACTCAGCTTGCTGTGAAACAGATGCTGAAGCAGAAATCAGGAAGCGTCGTAAGCATCACTGCGGCGCTTGCCGATCAGCCGATCCTTGGCGTAAATGGCTCGGTCCCGATGATCACTAAAGGAGGCCTGAATTCAATCATTCGGAGTCTCGCGATTGAATATGCGAAACAAGGTATCCGCTTCAACGCTGTGGCTCCTGGCGTGGTGGATACGCCAATGCACAAGGATAATCCCAAGGATTTTCTAAAGACATTGCAGCCCATGGGAAGAATGGCGGACGTAAAAGACGTTGCCGACGCTGTTCTCTATCTCGCACAGGCAGGTCAAGTAACAGGAGAGGTGCTCCACGTGGACGGCGGTGTTCACGCCGGCTGTTGGTAACGCCTGCCAAGACGGAACAGAACGAATCTATCGGAGATGGAACATTGTGAAAAATCAGAATGGGGACGATCAAACCGAGGCCGCTGGAGCGAGATCAATGAATATGGGTTCGAAGGACGAAGTCTTGAATGGGAATGGCTCTCATCTTGCTACTGCCGAGCAGCGATTAAGACAACTCGGCATCAAGCTTCCAGCGCCGCCTGAGCCGTTCGGCATCTACGCGGAAGCGGTGCAGACGGGCAACCTGCTCTTTCTAACCGGAATGCTCCCCACTGAAGGCCGAGAAGCCAAATTCATCGGGCGCGTTGGGGCGGAACTCGATGTGGAAGCAGGGCGCGCGGCTGCTCGCCTAGCGGCGCTGAACGGCCTTGCGGTCGCGAAGCAGCATCTGGGATCGCTCGACAAAGTGAAGCGGATCATCCGGCTCGGAGTCGCAGTGGCCACTTCGGGCGATGTCCGCGATCAGCCTAAAGTAGCCGACGGTGCTTCAGAGCTTTTGCAAGATGTCTTCGGCAAAGACAAGAACCCTTGCCGGCTAGTGTATGGCGTCGCAAGCCTTCCACTCGGTACGTCGGTCGAGTTGGAAATCATTTTCGAGATAGCTGGATGAACCGGGCTCAAGCGGGCAGCCGCTCAGATGCGAAGAGACAAGGAGAGATTGAGATGGCTAGTATGACTGAATTCATTACAGCTAAGCGGCAGGCAGAGACACACCCGGCCGTTGAACGGATCGGCGCCTTTGCAGTTGCCGCCCGACCGGAGCACCTGGCAACCGATATTCGGCAGCTTTTCAAGCGCAACATTCTGGACAGCATAGGGTGCGCGATCGCCGCTGTTGCTGGTCCGTCGCTCCGAGCGCTACGCGACCAGATCGAAGAATATCGGGCCCCGGGTCGTTGCACGTTGATTGGCGGCGGCAAGACCTCTCCCGATCAGGCCGCACTCTTCAACTCCTCGCTTGTGCGCTATGTGGACCTTCTCGATAGCTACATGGCACAGGGTGGCCTTTGCCATCCGAGTGACAACTTCGGGACCATCCTTGCAGCGGCCGAATACGTCGGGGCATCCGGCGAGGAATTCATGCTGGCACTCGCAGTAGCCTATGAAATCCAATGTAGGTTCACATCCGCCGTGCCTGTGATGGCAAAGGGTTTCAACCATGCCACCCAGCTCGCAATCTCTGCAACTGCGGGTGCGGGGAAACTGTTTGGACTCTCCGCCGGCGAAATCGCCAACGCAATCTCGATCGCGACCATCGACAACGTCTCGCTTGCAAACGTGCATGCCGAACCAGTGTCGCAGTGGAAGGGCTTCTCCCCCGGAATGACCGGAATGCGCGCCGTCTATGCTGCCTCGCTAGCCAGGCGAGGTTTCACAGGCCCAAAAGGTCTGTTTGAAGGTCCTTTTGGATTGGAACTCATGTTCAAGCAGTCGATCCCTGCGGATTGGGAACAGCCCTCGCTCGAAATCATCACACAGACCGTCATGAAGAAATATTGTTCGCTGATTCATGGCCAACCCATATTGGAAGCGGTGTTAGAGCTGAAGCGTCGTAACGGTTTGACAGCGGACGAAGTTGAGGACGTGCGCTGCGATGTCTTCCAGGGCGCCTTCGACTTCGCAGGCGGCGGAGCCTTCGGTCCAAAGAATCACCCTCAGATGAAAGAGCAAGGCGATTACAACATTAATTACCTCATCGCAGCCGCGCTGCTCGACGATCAACTGGGCC
>Ga0210406_10007412_pt1 | contig 11151 bp, 14 predicted proteins | sample IncBWC30MmetaG_FD_155454 | JGI IMG/M metagenome (GOLD analysis project Ga0210406, IMG submission 155454) | Forest soil microbial communities from Barre Woods Harvard Forest LTER site, Petersham, Massachusetts, United States - Inc-BW-C-30-M | ecosystem: Environmental > Terrestrial > Soil >... | reverse complement strand
TGATGCAGTACATGGCCAAAGCCGATTCGCCCACGCGTGGCCGCGACGGCACCTCGCATTTCGGCGACATCGAAAAGCGCAACATGGTCTCGCCCATCTCCATGCTTGGCGATTTAATTCCCGTGCTCTCCGGGGTGGCGCTGGGAGCGCGCCTCCAGGGACGCAACGTCGCCGTCATGACCTACATCGGCGACGGAGGCCAATCTACCGGCGTCACCTACGAAGGCATCAACTTCGCCGCCGTACAGAACCTCGGCCTCGTGCTCTTCGTCGAAAGCAACGAGTGGGCATACTCCACGCCATCTGAAATGCAGTACCGGTGCAAAGACCTAGCCGAGCGCGCCATTGGATATGGCATCCCCGCCATAATCGTCGACGGCACCGACGCCTGCCAGGTGTACGATGCCGCCCGCGACGCCGTCGAGCGCGCCCACCACGGCGAAGGCCCCACCATGATCGAAGCCAAGATGATGCGCATGAAAGGCCACGCTATCCACGACGCCGCCGCATATGTGCCGAAGCCCATGCTCGACTTCTGGAAAAAGCGCGACCCGATCGCGCGTTTTGAAAATTATCTGGTGAAAGAAAAGAAGTGGTTGACCGCGAAAGAGAATGCAGAATTGATTTTAGATGTAGAACGGGAGATCGAAGCCGAGCGCGAAATCGCGGTGAACTCTCCGATGCCCACGCCAGAATCAGCTGAAGGCGGGGTATTCTGCGAAGACGGCTGCCACGAGATCAAGCCGAAGTACGGGATGCCGAAAGTGAAGAAGGGAACAGGCGGCTTCAAGGAGACCGAGGCAGTGGTGCATTTGAAGTGACGAATGATTACACCCGCAATTATCCGATGTCGATTTCGGTCGGGAGACGTCGCTCCTATCCTGTTGTTAATTGCGCTTTGTGTTTCGGCTAGGTCGCAAACCCAGACGAAAGATGACCAAGGAACGACAGCGATCCCGAAAAATCAACGGGTAACGATTGAGTACGAGAGCTTCGACAAAGACCGGGGATCAGTCAAGTTGAGGTTGCATAACTGGACCGCATGGGACATAAGAGTCCCGGTCGAAATGAACTTTCCTGGCAAAGCGAACAGTCTGGAGATTGTAAAGTCCGCGAGGACTCACCAGGACGGTGCCGAAGCGCCAGTGCGTTATTACCTGGAAGAGTACGATCCCGGCCCGTGGATGCAGACGACCGACGCGTCCGGGCGCAAGTCTCCGCCCGACGAACCCAAGCACTCTCCGGTTCCAAAGTTCCAACGATTTGATTTCATGACGGAATGGTGGATTCCGAAGAACCAGAGCATTGTGTTCGAGGTTCCCAAAGAGCACCTGGTCCGAAATGTGGAACTCTATGTTTATCTGAGGTACGAATGGGAAAGTCTAGGACCTGAGGATCTTGACGGACCGGTTCATCTTGTTTATTTTCGCGGCATCGACTTACCGAAAAAGATTCAGGCAAAAATCGAATAACTATGCAGCTAACCTACCTCGAAGCCATCCGCCAGGGAATCTGGGAAGAAATGGACCGCGACCCCTCCGTCTTCTGCCTCGGCGAAGACATCGGCATTTACGGCGGCGCTTTTAAAGTCACCGACGGTTTCATCGACCGCTTCGGCCCCGAGCGCGTCATCGACACGCCCATCGCCGAGTCCGCCATCGTGGGCGCGGCGTTTGGAGCCTCGCTCACGGGCATGCGTCCCGTCGCCGAATTCCAGTTCATGGATTTCATCGGCTGCGCTTTCAACCAGATCAGTAACATGGTCGCGAAGACACATTACCTCTGGGGCGCACCCGCGCCGCTGGTTCTCCGCGGCCCCAGCGGCGGATACGTCCATGGCGGCCCGTTCCACTCGCAGAATCCGGAGATGTGGTTCGTCCACAATCCCGGCCTCAAAGTCATCTGCCCGGCCACGCCCTACGACGCCAAGGGCCTGATAAAGGCCGCCATCCGCGACAACAATCCCTGCATCTTCTTCGAGCACAAATATCTTTACCGCCGCATCAAGGGAGAAGTTCCCGCCGAAGATTACGTCGTTCCCATCGGCAAGGCCAACATCGTCCGCGAAGGTCGTGACCTTAGCATCATTACTTATGCCGCGATGGTCCACACTGCGTTGGAAGCAGCCGACGTTCTTAGTAAAGACGGGATCGATCTCGAGATCCTCGACCTGCGCACCGTCTCGCCGCTCGACCGCGAAGCCATAGCGCAGACCGTAAAGAAAACGAATAAGGTCATCATCCTGCACGAGCACTCCCGCACCGGAGGCCTCGCCGGAGAAATCGCCGCCATCATCAACGAAGAAGCCTTCGACGATCTCGACGGTCCCATCGTCCGCATCGCAGGGCTGGACTCAGCAATTCCATTCTCTCCCCCGCAGGAAGAGCACTACCTGCCCAAAGTGAGCGACGTAGTCCGCGAAGCTCGCAAGTTGAGAGCTTATTAAATCTCTTTAGGAAACAACCCAGAAGCATGTGGGAACGGGCGCCTCGCCCGTTCAGCCGAGCCCAGCGAGTCGTCGCCGATCTGCACTGACCTGATTGCCAGCGGCCCAAAACTAGCGCCCCACCCACTCCATCTGCCACAATGGTTTCTTCCGGAGGGATCCATGGGTAAGTTTATTCTCGGCGTCATCGTCACTTTTCTCGTACTCATCCTCGGCGGGCTTGGTTTCGCCATGCTAGGCTTCTTCCCCACCAACGCGAATGTAGTCCCGCCTGCCCTCGAGAAACGCATTGCTAACGGAGCCGTCGACGCTTCCATGGAGCGCCACGCTCCTCACGTCACCAACCCCGTACCGCCCAATGACCAGAACTTCGAGGATGGCATGAAGCTTTACACCATGAACTGCGCCGTCTGCCACGGTGGACTCGATCGCAAGCCCGCCTCTCTCTCCAACTCCTTCTACCCCCCAGCTCCCAGTCTCATTTCCAAACCGCCCGACGACCCCGAGTGGCACGTCTTCTACACCATCCGCACCGGCATTCGCTACACCGGCATGCCCTCATGGGAGAAAACTCTCAGCGAGCAGGACATGTGGAAGATCACCAGCTTCATCTCGCACATGGAAAAGCTGCCGCCCGCCGTTCAGGAGTACTGGAAGACGAGCTTCGGCGTGGCTGCCCCTGCCGGCGAAGAGGGCAAAGGGGAACACAAACCCAACTAGGACCTGCGCCCCGTGGTTCCCGACAGGTCGACAACGGGCTACGCGTATCAAAGGAAGCAGGGCGACATCGACTCCGCGCGCCCACCTTTTCAACCCAACTCTCGCAAACGCTATAATATTCGTTTGTGTCCGGCCCACTGTACCGAACCGTGGGCCGCGTGGAAGGAAATCATGCCGACTGACATCATCATGCCCCAGATGGGAGAATCCATCGTCGAGGGCACCATTACAAAGTGGCTGAAGAAGCCTGGCGACAAAGTCCAACGCGACGAACCGCTCTTCGAGATCTCCACCGATAAGGTCGACGCTGAGATTCCCGCGCCCGCTTCCGGCGTTCTTCAGGAAATCAAAGTCACCGAGGGCACAACCGTCGGTGTGAATACAGTGGTCGGCACCATCGCCGTGGATGGCGAAGTCGCTGCCGCGTCTGCGAAAGCCGCCCCGGCAGCCGCCGCTCCGCAACCGAAGGAAGAAAAGAAAGAAGAGAGAAAAGAAGAGAAAAAACCCACCGCAGCGCCCGCGCCGGCTGCCAGCGCTCCGCCGCCGCAAGAGTCAGCCGAGGACGGCGAAGAAACCCGCTCCTCGCCGCTGGTCCGCAAGATTGCTCGTGAGCACGGCGTCAGTCTTTCGCAGATTTCCGGCACCGGGCTCGGCGGCCGCATTACCAAGCAGGACATCACGGCCTTCATCGAGCGCGCACCGTCCGCCCCGGCCGCTTCAACCTCGACTCAACCGTCGTCCTCCGCACCACAGCCCGCAGCGGCAGCCTCCGCTTCATCTCGTCCCACTGCGCCTGCACCCGCCGCTTATCCCGGCGACCTCGTCCCCATGACCAACATGCGCAAGATCATCGCGCAGCGCATGATCGAGTCCCGCCGAACCAGCGCCCACGTCCACTGCATGTACGAGGTGGATTTCACCCGCATCGTCACCCTGCGCGCCAAACACAAGAACGCCTTCGAGCAGCGCCACGGCGTCCGCCTCACCTTCATGCCGTTCTTCGTGCGCGCCGCCATCATGGCAGTGCAACAGTGGCCCATCGTCAACGCCTCCATCGAAGGCGATAACATCCGCTACCACCGCAACATCAACATCGGGATCGCCGTCGCCCTCGACTGGGGACTCATCGTCCCCGTCCTCAAGAACGCCGGTGACCTCAACTTCCTCGGCCTGCAACGCGGCATCACCGACCTAGGCGAGCGCGCCCGCACCAAGAAGCTCAAGCCTGAAGATGTCGAAGGCTCCACTTTCACCGTCACCAACCCCGGCCAGTTCGGCGCCGTCTTCGGTCTGCCCATCATCAATCAGCCGAACTCGGCGATCATGGGTGTGGGCGGCATCACCAAGCAGCCTCTCGTTGTCACCGACAAAGAAGGTAACGACTCCATCGCCATCCGCTCAGTCGTCCACCTCACGCTTGGCTACGACCACCGCCTCATCGACGGCGCCGTTGCCGACCAGTTCATGGCCTTAGTAAAGAAAAACCTCGAAAACTGGAGCGAGGAGATCGGCTGAGAAGAGACCGGCTGAAGAGACGTCAGGCGGAAGGCTGGCTGGTTGGCGCTGGTGGTTGCTTGCACCAAGTCGAGGCATTCAAGCATTCCACCGTGCCATCGATTATCTTTGAAATGCCATTCTTGAACCCGTCTGGATTGATGATCTCCCTCGCGGCCACCGCATCTGTCATGGCGAGCGCATTCTGCAAAAACGACATCGCCGCATCCTTCTTCTCTGCTCCAGGCTTGTTGCCAAAGAGCCCCTCGATCCCGCTCACCAGCGCCGGAACAAACGCAATCCCACGCAGCAATTGAGATAAGAAATCCATAACCTTCCTCCTTGAAATATTTTCTTCCGCACGTGAGGTCTGGGGGACGCCCGCCCCAATCTCGCGACTCGGCTGCCGAGTTCCTCAGCTAAGGCTGGCCAGAATGTCGTTGAGCGTCACCAGGTTGGGGTCCGCGCCATCCGTGGAGCGAACCAGCAGCGTCAGGCACACCTTCAGCTCGAGAGCCTTGCTCAACGCCAGGGCCAGCATCCCCGTCATGTCGATTCCCCCTGTGCCCGCGCTTCTCAACGTGTTCGCGGTAGACGAGGTTACGGTCTTGAGATTGGTGATGATCGTCGTGCTCGGTATTGTGCTCATAGTTATTCTCCTCTTGTTTTCACCTAAAAGTTTTGAAGTAAAAGGTTTTTGAAAGCGTGATGTCTACTTCAGCCAGTACCTGTGCAGCGCGATCGCCGCGCTGATCGCCGCGCTGATTGCTCCATTCACCAGCCGGTTATGGACGCTGTTGCGCAAATCGTTTCTTTCTAGCACGGCCACTTTATCTTCCGCCGTCTTCATGCGCCCCGGCTGCCCGTTACCTACCAGCGCGTCCATCTTCGTTTCCAGTCGTACCAGCTTGTCTAGCACCTCTCGCTGGAACTCGATGTCAATTGCCTTCAACGCCAATTCCCTATCGCTGATTCCCATACCTCGTATCCCTTCATCTTCGGAAGATCCTCACAGCGGATAGTCAACGTGCAGCGCCGCCGAATACCGCGAATATCGTGGCGGCGACGAACCGTCATATAGCCGCAGAAAGTAATTCTGTGTCCGCGCCAGACGTGGCAGACTGAACGACTGCGTGCTGAACCGTCCCAATAGATTGCGATCGTTCGCCTGTCCCCACCCATAGTCGTGTTCCCGAACCTCGACCACGCTCGTCAGCGTCGGTCCGCCTTGCGGAGCGGGCGAAGCCCCGCTCGCCGCTACCACCATCGCCAGCACCAAATAAAAAAGCCGCCCAGCCGGGCGGCACGCCTGAAACATACTTCCTCCTAAAACTCAATCTGTCATTCTGAGCGAAGCCGAAGCGGATCCCGCCCGCCCAAGCCACCATCGGCCCGGAAAAGCATTTCTAGCGGGCCCGCGTTTCTCCGGGACTTGTTCACCCGAAGCCCGAAAGCCGGACTCTCAACCTCGTCCGTTCAAAAAGTTCTCTACGCTGCGCACATAGACCTCGGCGAAATCGGCGGCCGGCCGTCGCTTCTCGATCAATGCCATGGCATCCTCCACCGTCCACCCCATCGCCCCCAACAGCGCCAGCGCCATCATCGGCGCCCGGTGTACTCCAGCCGCGCAGTGGATAAACAGCTTCGCGCCGTTCTCTTCCAGTGCCGACCGCGCAAACTTCACTCCACGCGCAAAGACCTCGGGGGGCTTCAGCTCGAAGTCATCATCCACCGGATTCCAGCAGACCGCGATTCCGTGTCGCCCCGCCAGCGCGGTGTCGTCGAACTCGATCTGCATGTCGATAATGTGCGTGATCCCCGCGCGCGATACCGCCGCCATGTTGTCCGCTGTCCAGATTCCGCCTCCGACCGCGATCCGGTCGGTCACCCACGTTATATCCATCCCTACCCTGCGTCCTGTGACGCGGACCCTTCTGTCCGCCCGAAGGTTCTCGAGAGACTTGGCCGTGGGCACGCCATCTGCCGGAAACGCTTTCAGAAGCTCGCTTCTCGACGATCCCACGTGCGGCGAAACCGACAAAGCCGGCGGCCCGCCGGTCCCTCCCGTGCCGCAACTCCCGCGTTTCATTCTACGGTATCCTCGCCGTCCTCAAGTCCTCGCTCAGCCCCCTGCAAGTGGCTCTTCGCCGGGGGCCGGCTTCTCATCTTCGTCGCCTTCCCCTCCCAGGTCTTCCTCAACACTTTTCAGCTCGGTCGAAACGCCTTTCGCGTCGCTCGTCAACACGGCCGGCGGCAAATCTTCGTCGCAAACTACTGGATCCAGTGGCAGTCCCATCCGCCTAAGCAGAGTGTGCGCCAGCGTAGTTTCTATCGGCCTCGCCGCCGCCTGTTCCATCGCCGGATACAGTCCTATCGCTTCAAACAAATACTTGGCCGTCGCCAACTGGCCGGTGAGGGCGACTTTAATCACCTCAATCGCGACTTCTTGCGCCGAGGCCTTGACCAGTTCGCTGATGTTCTCCCTTAGTTGAACAAGGTCTATCCCCTTCTTCTCCGGTGTATTCTTCGGAGTACTCCTCTTCACTGATCTCCTGGTCGTTGCCTTGCCTTTTCCCTTTGCCTTCTTCACGCTCACGGCTTGCCCTCCACATAACTTGGGTGGAGCAGGCCTTTAGGCCTGCGCATAGGCACGCCACCAATAAACGGGCTTCAGCCCCTGAGGTACCTACTCGACTCTTTCTGCGCCCTGAAAAACGAAAGGCGCGCTTTCCAGCGCGCCCTCACGAGAGTATTTCTTTTTTCTTTACTCTATATATTCAGAATAGCATCCTGCAGAGGGTGATTGGGACATATTTCGCAAATTTATTTTTGCCGCGTTTTCAATCACTTGCGCGGAAATCGTCTCTTTTCCCCTCTTGACAAGATTTCGGGACGCGTTTTTCGCCTCGCCATTCCCCCCGGTCATCGCGTCTCCTTCTTCGCTCCGGGTAGCGGCACCAGCATTCGCACTTCCAGAAATACCTCGCTGAGTTCGTCGAGTATTTGCGGCAACCTGCGTTCGATCGTCTTGCGGGTGCAGTGCAAAGCCCGTGCTGCCCGCTCGTGGTCATATTCTTGCAAGATGATTCGTGCGATGATCTTTTGGTCGAAAGGTGCCAGCCGCTCCAAACACACCTCGACGTCGTGTACAAAAATCACCCTGTCTTCAAACGTGGTCGCTGTGTAAGTCGTGATTTTTGCGCGGAATACCTCCCGAGCGATCACAGAAGGCAATCGTCCTGTCTCCATCGACAACCGCATATACCGCCGCAACAAGGCCACTGTCCGACTCCTGTATAGCCACAAGTCTGGATTGCGATCAAGCGGATCGTCTTCAAGTTGCGCTTCGTTGAAAACCGGCTGCGGAAAGTCATGCGACGGCAGCTCCTGCCACGGTGCGCGGCCCGGCGACGGTCCGACGGGTGTTCGCTCATCCTCTGGCGCGAACGGCGGTTGCGAGATGAGCGCATCTTCCGGATCAGGCTCATCCGCCTGCGCCCCAATCCAATCCACAAAGCCGCTCATGCCACGCCTCCCGCTGCGTCCAGATGCAATCCGTCATAGTCCTCATAGCTTTCAACGTCACCCTCCTCCAGGCCCCATCGCGGTCCTTGGGGCATCCTCGGCCCTTCCACGCCTTCCCGTTCGTAGGAGGCCGGGGGTAGTTCTGCCATCTCTCGCCCGCAGGCCACGCAATAGATTTGCCCTCCGCCCACCGGGCGCAGCCACAATCCGCCGCAGCGTTCGCAATACTTGAGCTCGAATTGCAACTCGTTCGCAAACCCGCTCTGTCTTGCCTTTGTCTCCATTGCTCCTCCTTGGGTCCGGGCTCCGCGTTGCGAACCTGGGCGGTTGCGGTGCGTTTTTGCCGGAGCCCGAGGGCTGCAGCCCGAAAAAAAAAGCCCTGCGCCGGTCGCTGCTCCCAAAGCGAAGACCGAACGCAGGGCTCGTTTCTCTTACGATGGCCTGCTTGAGCTATTTAATTGTGGAACCTGCTTCGTTGGCCTTACCTGTTGGTCTGGCCTCAGGCATAGACGTAACTCGATTGCCGGCAATTCTTTATGGTTCGATCGCTACCCCGCGTTCCAGCATTGAGCCGGAGTCCCGTTGGCGGAAAAATCCCTCTTCGTAGCCCGACTTCAGAACCCGGCCGTTCTGCACCACCACGCTAATCCGCCCGCTAAAGTTCACCGACCTGAGCAAGCGCTCCATGGCCGCGGAAAGTACCTCGGCCGCCCGCACCTTCCGCCGGAATTCGACGAAGTCCTTTTCTTCGTTGCAGTTATCCTCACTACTCATCGCTCGTGATCCCTGAAGAAAGAGAATTGGTTATACACTACGCCGATCGTATAGCTGCTAAAAATCGGAGTCAAGGTTGTTATACCAAAGGGGCTGTGGAAATCTTTTTTTAATTAGCATATTGCTATAAGCCCCGTGCTATACTCCGAGCTATGAAATTCCGAGTGCTGCAAGACAACCTGCGCAATACTCTTTGGGAGCGCATCGATGAAGGCGATCTGACCGGCCTCCGCCTGGCACAACAGACGGGATTCAAGCAGGCTCATATCTCTAACTTCTTGAATCGCAAGCGCGGCTTGAGCCTCGAGGGCATGGACCGGGTCCTGGCCGTCCAGCATCTTTCGGTACTGGATCTGCTCGACCCCTCCGAGGTCAACAAGCGCGCTTCGATCCTGCCTCCCAGCAACGACGAGTTCCAGAACGTCCTCCTCACCGACGGAACTGTCGCCGCCACCCATCCACTTATCACCAGCATGAACGTCAAGGAAATCCTGAAATTCAAGAAAAGCTTTCTCAAGAAGCTGAAACCGGAAACCGAAGGCGATCGCGAGCAATGGGAGCGCTTCGTGCTCATCAAAGTTGATGCCCGCGAAGGCATGAGCATGTACCCGCGCCTGCTTCCCGGGGCCACGCTCCTGATCGACCGGCATTACAACTCACTCAAGCCCTATCGCAAGGGTGAATTCAACATGTACGCCGTGCTTAAGAACGACAGTTGCACCGTGAAATACGTGGAAACGGCCGGCAGTCACCTCATTCTGCGGCCCCACAACCAGGCTTATCCCATCGAAGTCATGACCATGGAAGATGGCAAGTCGGCCTCCGACTACCTGGTCGGCCGCGTCTGCCACGTGGGAATCGAAACCTAAAGGCAGGGTCTTAGGTGTCAGGCCATAGGTCATGGGCCTAAGACCTGACACCTATAACCTAAGACCCAGAGAAACTTTCTGCTACCCACCCAGGCTGTCGAACATCTTCCACAACTTGTCCGCAGTCGCGCGATAGATTACGTACCCAGTGCCGGCATCCGTCGTCTTGCGAAACAGCAGTTCCCCTCGGCCGTCTCCATCGGCATCCACCGCGTCAATCAACTCCAGCCGCGGGGTTACGTCAAGATGAAACCTGTCGGTCACCCCGGAATACAGCTTGCGCAGGTTGCCATAGATGTCGGTTTTGGCTGCGAGCGTAATGCTGTAGGTCTCGGGCGCAGTAGCCGCTCCTGGCGCTGGAGGAAAATGCGCTTCGGCACTCAAGATCATCACCGGCTGGTTGTTCACCCACACGTCGAAGGCTCGGAATTGAATGTTCTCAAACACCGGCTGCGCTTGCTTTTCCGGGGACTTGCGGGTCGGCACACCAGCTTTTCCGGCGGGCGGCTTGGCCAGAATGCGATTCTTCGCCAGGGCACTCGCGTAAGCCCGAACTTCATCTCCCGCAAGGGCGAGCATCTGCTTGCGCCGCTCGTCCTCTTCGCCCGTCTTCCAGAAGAACTTGTAGGACTGGGGATCCGGTCCGCCGGCATCGGAAATTGCCGGTACGAGTTGCAAGGGTCCGGAGCTGGCAACCGCTGCCGCCCCCTGAGACTCGGGTTTGCCAGTCTTCGCGGGCGCTTCATCCTCCTGCGGCGCGGACTGCGTAGGCTTGCCGCGCCGCAGAGTAGGGCGATAGTAGTTTTCCGCGGTTTGATTTGGCGAAGTCGGACTCGGAGGCGCAGAGGCAGAGGCTTCGCCCGGAATCGTCTGCGCCGCGTTCGGCGCTTGCTCCTTGCGGCCTTGATCCGCAGCTTTGTCAGACGCCGACGGATTCGCTGGCTTTGGCGCGTCCGGGCCAGTCGATGTACCGGCAGGGGCACCGCCTGCCGGTTGCGACGGCGCCGGGGGCGTGCTGGCGGCGGGCTTCTCGGATGATCCTGTCCCGCCGGGATTGCTGGGAGCAGGCGGGGCACTCGGATTCGTGGCTGGCGCCGCAGGCTTCGAAGCGTTCCCTCTGCTCAGCCGCGGCGGTGCATCACTGTCGCTGTTGTCCAGGCCCACGGGCACGTCTTCCGCTTTGTGCGTGGTCTTTGCCGCCTCGGTCCCGCGGGGCAGGTAAGAGCCTGCCCCGACCCACGGCTGCAGGCTGCCCGCAGCCTTGCTGTGGAGCGCCACACTCACCGTGAACAGTCCCTGCGAATCGCCCGCTTGTTCGACTTC
>Ga0210406_10007411_pt1 | contig 11153 bp, 8 predicted proteins | sample IncBWC30MmetaG_FD_155454 | JGI IMG/M metagenome (GOLD analysis project Ga0210406, IMG submission 155454) | Forest soil microbial communities from Barre Woods Harvard Forest LTER site, Petersham, Massachusetts, United States - Inc-BW-C-30-M | ecosystem: Environmental > Terrestrial > Soil >... | reverse complement strand
TCAATGGCCAGCGAATCGACGGATCAGTTAAGATCTCCAACCACACCGGGCGCGATTTTGATCTGACGTTCGTGGTGTTGGCGGTAAATGATATTGGGCGAGCTACCGCGATCGGATATCAACACTTCCCGCTTAAAAAGAACACACTCGATATGGAAATTCCGTTTGGCGATTCGCTCTCTCCTGGTAACTACGCCGTCAATGTCGATGTGGTTGGCGAGGAGCCGGTATCGAAAAGAATATTCCGCGGCCGGCTAGTCACCGGAACAGAAGCAATAACCCAAGGCCCATGATGGGGGGCCGACGACTCCGCGAGCGCAGCGCCCCCGCTGGAAGCTTAAAGGGCCGTTCTTTTATTGGGGGAGGAGCGAGTGGAAGACCGGCCGCTCCAGAACGTAATGACGCTGCCTGTAGCGCGCGAACTTTCGATCCGCGATCGCTAAAAATTAAGAGTCCCGAGGTGATGTTGATCTCATTCGTCTCGGCCAGTAGCTCGCTTTAGACCCTTACCGACCTGCATTGATTACTATCCTTGCGGACTGTAACCGGCGATCATGCTCGGGCTCCGGGCTTACCGCCAACCGGATAAATCAGTTCAACGCCTGCGGGACTCTATCTTGCCTTTGACTGGGTTTCTTGTTCTCCTCGACCAGCGCTTTGCTATAGAGCCTTACTGGCCCTCCTTCGGTCATCTTGCACTAGCTGCCCGCCAGATCGTTGGTTGCCCAACATTCCTACGTTTCGCTATTGCCTTCTGCCGAAGGTGACCGCGCTTGACCCCCGGACGCTGCACCAACCGGAAAAACTTCAGAAACTGTCAAAGAACGATTATGGTTTTACACCTTATGAATTTTGGGTCAACAGAAAAATCGAAATTGCATGTGCTTTGCTTTCAATAGAGTGCAGCTCATTCACAGGCGTGTGTAGCACAAACTGTGCAGTCACTCAATGCAAAGTTCGCAAACTACAGTATTCTTGCCGTTTTTCGAGGATTTCTGCAGGATTCCGAACTGGTCATAGTCATAACAACTGAATTTCGTTTGTGAAAATCGTGCGCAACCCGCGCCAGCATTGGTGGCTACGCGGAGTTAGTTCGCGATGCGGTATAACTAAATTGATCTTCGAACAGAATTCAGGTGGCCGAAATTTCTTTTCTTAAATCCAGACTTTTTAAGATCAGGTACTTGAAGAGCGCCTGGCTGACTTGCGGTGCCATCCTTTTGCTCACGCTGGCTTGCGGATGTGAAGTCGAGCGGCGCAGAAGCGATGCGGAACTCGGGTTGACTCCGCAACAGGCCGCTGGGAGGCACGTCTACGATCAGTATTGCGACCGCTGCCACGCGCCCTACTCCTCAAGGAAACGCAAAGGCCCGAGTTTGAAAAATGTCTTCAAACGAGAATATTTTCCCGCCAGTGGCATGCCAGCGAACGATGACCGCGCCAGGGACATCATTCGCATGGGACGAAACAAAATGGATGGCTTTGGAAACGTGCTCAACGATGAACAAATTAACGACCTGCTGGCCTACCTGCACACACTGTGACCTCCAAAATCATTAACCACGAAGGACACGAAGATACACGAAGGAAGCTCGTTGACAAAAAATTTCTTCCCAATGATTTTTCCAGTCTTCCGGAAGATGTTTTCCCTTCGTGAACCTTCGTGTCCTTCGTGGGTTAATGATTTTCGCCTTGTGGAGAGGAACGCTGAATCAAATTGCGCCAGTTTGTTCTGAGATTTAAGATTCAAGCTCTTCTCTTTCCGAGGTCTCGATATGGCTGATGTTGCCTTGAAATCTCCTCCTGTGAACGGAAATACGCCCTCATCTTCTTCCAATGCCGAGGTCTATGCGATCTTCGGCGCGGAGCCGGAAGTGCAGGCCTATGCCATGGCCAAGTATTCGCGCTCGTCGCTTTCGATGAAGGAGTCGCTGAAGGAGATCAGCCAGCAGAAAGCGGAGAAATTTTTAAACACTTTTTACTTCCAGTACGGACATCGTTCGATTGCGGATCTCGCGCATATCGCCCTGGCAATCGAAAAACTTTCGATCCTGGCCGCCATCGTCATCGCTGACGAGCAGCGGTGGGACGGGCAGGAGCGCTCGACGCGCTATCAGGATTTTCGAAAGAGCGGCTACTACACTCCCGACTTCGGCTCCGACCCAACGGCGCGGCAACTCTACGCCCGAACCATCGACGATCTTTTTTCTGATTATGAGTCGCTTTCAGAGAGCATGTTTCGCTGCCTCGCAGACACTACACCAAAACCCACTGAGATGAAGCAGGAGGCATACGAGCGCACGCTCAAAGCGCGGGCATTCGATATTTCGCGGTATCTGCTGCCGCTTGCGACCAATACTTCGCTTGGTGAGATCGTGAATGCGCGGAGCTTGGAAACTCAGGTCTCGCACCTGCTATCGCACACTCACGCCGAGCTCCGGCATCTGGGCGGACTACTCAAGCAGGCGGCAGCTTCTGCGGCTTACAACGTGAATCACGAATCGTATCGCGCACTCGTGGATGAGGTACGTTCGCTGTCGCCGGACCTGGGGGCGCGGGCCGAAAAAGAGCTGCTAAAAGAGGTGCGGGTCTCGCCAACGTTGGTCAAGTATGCCGACCCGAACGCATATGAGATGGAAACGCGGCGGGAAGTGCGACAGATCGCTTCTGACCTGATGAAAGCTGCTCCCGTCGAACTGGCTCGGCCGGTTGACCTGCTCGACAACGAACCGCTGGAAATTGAGCTCTCAAGCACGCTGTTATATGAACATTGCAACTATCCTTACCGGCAGATTCGGCGCGCGGTCGAAAGCATTGGCGAAGCCAAACGTCGTGAAATCATCGACGCGGGTCTACGCCATCGCGGTAGGCACGATGAGATGCTGCGCGCATTCCGCGCAGGGCAGCAGTTCCGCTTCGACATCCTGATGGACATTGGCGGATTCCGCGACATGCACCGCCACCGGCGCTGCATCCAGATCGAACAGGGGTTCACGACCGCGCACGGATACGACGTTCCCGAGCAGCTTGAGCCAGCGGGAGCGCTCGCCAAATACACAACCGCGATGGACAAGGCCTCAGATGCGGTCGCGACTCTGGAGAAAGGCGCTGCTCCCGAAGCCGCGGAGAGCGCGCAGTACGCGATCCCGCTGGGTTTCCGCAAGCGCACGCTTTTCAAGATGGACTTTGCGGAAGCAGTTTACATTTCTGAACTGCGCACCGGCCCCGCCGGACATTTTTCCTACCGCAATGCCGCGTACGCGATGTTCGAAGAAGTCCGAAAAAAATATCCCGCCCTTGCCGGATATTTCCGGGTGCATGACGTCCGCCAACCGGTGGACTTGTTGCAGAGATAGCGATCCCGTCGCCGATGAGAAATGGAGCGACGCAAAAGACGAAGTGGAGCCACGGGCGTCCTCGCCCGTCCACCTGCGCCCAGTGGCCCAGCAGAAGGCTCAGATCAGAAAACCTTCAGATGTATGGTCAGATACTTTTTTGGGTTTTGCCGGACGGCTTTGATCAGCTCTTGCGTGTCCGTTAGGAGTTTGTTTGTGTTGTTATAAAGCGCGGGGTCGTGCAGGAATTTCCCGGCTGTTCCCTCGCCCGTATCCAGCCGGTCAGTAATGTCGGACACCCGGTCCATCGTGTTTCGGAGTTTTTGGGCGAACTGCTGGTCTTTCGTAAGCATCCCTAACGCGCCCTTGCCGGAATTTATATCGTCAGTAAGCTGCTTGAAGTTTGCGACCGTCTGTTGCGCGGTGTCGTAGAGGGCGGGATCTTTGAGAACCTTGCCAGCCGTGCCCTTCCCGGAGTTCAAATCATCGATGAGAAGATTGATTTTATCCAGCGAAGCGTTCGCCTTGTTATAAAGATCATCGCTGTTGAGCAGCTTGCCGAGGCTTCCCTGGCCTTGGGCAATTTCCCCAACCAGCTTTTGAAAATCATTAATGGTCGCGTTAGCCCGGTTGTAAAGAGCCGGATCGTAAATCAACTTCCCGACGGAACCCTGCCCGCTCTCTACGTAAGCGATGATGCGGTCCATGCGCGCCAGCAGGGCCTGCATGTTCTGAAGCGCATTCTGAGTAGAGCGCATGACGTCCTGATATCCAGTTTGTTCGCTGCTCTTCAGGATGTCATTGTTGGACGCCTCAGGGCCGGTGGCTGTTGAGCTATCGATGTTGATATAGGTTTCACCCAGCACGCCAGCTGTCGAAAGCAGAGTCCTCGAATCGCTTCTGAGATTGAAGCTGTATTTCTTATTGACCTTCATCGTGACTTCGACCGGAGCCAGCGGCTTGTTTCGGACCACTTGAATCTGGCTGACATTGCCGATATCGACGCCGCTGAGGCGAACCGGCGCCCCTGCGCGAAGCCCCTGCGCGTCAAAAAAATAAGATTTCAAGATGAGTTTGCGGGTGAAGAGCCCGCCGGTGCCGCTCATCAAGACGATGAGTACCGCCAGCACCAGGGCGGCGGCGACTACGGTTATGCCAACCTTCAGTTGAGACCATTTCAACTGCTTCTGGCTAGGCAACTGTCCTCCCAAGCAGAATGGCGGCGCAAATATCAATGCCGCTCACCACCGGCACCCGCTGCCGGATTTTCAAGATCATAGCAGAAGGGCAAAAGCATTAAGCCATGGATGGCGCAACCAGAAGCTTTCCACGCAACACAAGCGCCAGCAGATACGCGGCCCCACCGCAGATGAGTGTTATATTCAACCCGAACCGGATGGCAATAACCATGGCGAGAACCGACCCTAAAACGCTGGACGCAGCGTTCATGGCCCACGCCCACTCAATGGAATCTCCACCGCCGCGCTTGGCCGCAAGCGCCCGAAGCCCGGCGGGGAACGGCATTCCCATTGCGAAGCCCAGAGGAGTGAGCATGAGAGAGCTGATCACGAGTTTGGCCGGAAACGGCGCTCCAACCAGGCGATTCAAAATGGATGGCAATATCCAGACATAAACCATAAGGGTCGAAGCGGTTAGGAGCAGCGGCACCCAGACTTTTTGCGGTTTTGCGATCCACTTCCTTGAGACGACGCTTCCCGCTCCGCTCGAAAGCAGCATGAGAAAGACCACCACTGTCAGCGCGTAAGTAGGATGCCCCAAAAAGAGAACGAAACGCTGGATGAAAGTTATTTCTACCAGGATGTAGCCCAGTCCGATCGCAACAAAATATAGAAGCGACCCCGGATTTCCCGTCCGTTCCGTTTGCAGAACCAGAGGCACGACCAGGAATGCCACCACTGCCAACAACGAGATCAGCAGCAGCATCGCCAGCACCGCAACCCCAAGGTTCACCTTCCAGTCCAGCCCACCTGGTTTTCCGAGAGAGCGCCAAATTTGTTCTGGCTTCAAGGTGAAAAAAAAGAACGGCGCATTGTCAGTGACAGGGGAAACGTTATATGGGTAGTTCGCACTGAACGCATAAGGATCATTACTCTGCACGAGTCTTGTGAATGCGTTTGTGCCTGGCTCGGACGGCGCGTACAACAATTTCAGCGGCGGATGCTCACTTAGGAACTGCTTGACCGTTGCCTCCTCTTCTGCGCTGAACGGACTCTTTTTCGTCAAGACGGCTACTGCAATTCCATCCTCATTAAGTTCGCCGGCAGCGATCACCATGAAGTGGCGGGAAACCTCCCCAGGTCCGAGTTGGTGTAGCGCGTTCATCGCCACCGAGACAACGCGCAAAGCCTCACGTGGTTCGCGAAACTCCCAACGGGTAATGGAGATGATGCCATTCGGTCTCAGGTGCTCAAAATATTCTCTAAACGCTTGTGTGGTGTAAAGATTGTTCTCACTCAGGGCGAAGGCGCCGGCCGCAGTCGAAGCCCAGGTGTCGACCAACGTCATCTGTACTACGTCGAAGCTGCTCTTAGCACCGCGGAGGAACGAGCGACCGTCTGCAACATACACATACACATCAGGACGCTCGTAAAGATGGTGTGCGAAATCTGCGTAGCGGCCGCGCATGATCGTGTTCGCGATGGTGGGATTGATTTCGATCCCGGTGACGCTGTGGCTTCCGTTGGCGACCGCGCGAAGAACATCAACTCCGCCTCCCGGACCGATGATCGCGTAGTCGCCATGGAGACGCAGTGCGTTCACAACTCCGGGTGCAGCGCCCATAAGGTTCTTCTGCCAATCCGACCCTGCCCAGTGGGCCGGGTCGGCATTCATGATGTAGGTGTTCGCGTCGGCATCAATCACGACGACGCGCGAGCCGTCGTCATTGCGATCCACTTCGACCCTCGAGATCGCGTTCCAGCTCGCAAATTCGACATTGTTGCGGCGGATCCCTTTCGCCCAAACTACATCGATGACCGGAGTCGACAAATTAGCAATAATCATCACCACCAGGGCTGTGCTCATCCAAAGGGCGCGGCTTCGTAAATTAAAGGACCCCTGCCAAACTACGGACGCAAATGCGGACACCAACGCCGCAAAAAGGATCGCGTTGGGAGCGCCCATCCAGTTCAGTAGCGGCACAACTGCAAGACAGGCAAGAGCTCCCCCGCTGAGATCGGCACCGTAAAGGCGGGTAACGCGGGATGATTCGCGAGCGAAAATCACCGAAACTTGCAGCCCCGTCAAGAAGAAAGGTATGGCCGAGCATAGATAAATTACGCTCAAGCGCAGGAAGTTCGCCCCGGTTAGATCGAGCGAAACCGCGACGTGCAGCACGATCTCGAGTACTGCCACAATGATGACGGCGTTCAGCAGGCTGCAGCTTGCCGCAAGGCTGCGCGTATTTCGTTTGGCGACACGCGGCTTCCAGAGATGCGCGAAGACTCCGCCCGCGCCAAGGCCCAGCAGCGCAATCGAGATTGCCAGAAAAGCAAAGTGATAAAAAAGCACTACCGAGAATAGGCGAGTTAAAGCCAGTTCTAATAGCAGCGCAGAAAAGCTGCCAAGCGCGATTCCCGCCAGCAGCGTTTTCTCTTGCAGCCTCTTGAGCGTCACGGTCGGAAGCTGTTGCACCGTTTCACTTATCGCGGACATGAAGGGCGTCAGTGTAACAGACGTCGTTGGTCGTTCGTCGTTCGTCGTTGGCCGCGTGCCAATTGATCGTTCGCGGCTCGGCCAAAACGGCGGGAATACATGACAAGGCTTACTCTTTATTCGAACGCTTTCGAATTCTCAAATACGCTGATTGGCTCGAATGGCCAACGACGAATGACCAACGACTAACTTTCCAGAATCACGCTGGCGATTGCCTGCTCGGGAGTGTGGGAGATCGAGAGCGAAATATTCTTCGTGTTCAGACGCGCGGCAAATTCGGCGGCTTTGCCATGAAACTTAATCGTCGGCCGCCGTCCCGGTTCGCGCGCGACTTCAACATCTCGCCAACGCACACCGTGGTTCCAGCCGGTGCCGAGAGCTTTCATTGCCGCTTCCTTGGCCGCAAAACGCGCTGCATATCTCTCAAAGCGGTTCGCTTTGGAATCGCAATATCGAATTTCGCCGTCGGTAAAAACCCGCCGGATGAAGCGCTCCCCGAATCGCTTGATCGATTCCGCGATGCGGGGAACTTCGGCGATGTCAACGCCCGTGCCAACAATCATTGATTTACGTTAGCACAGCTGCTTTCCTGGCGGGTTCACAGCACGGCTAGAAGTCCTTTCAAAGCGCAAGCCGGTCACCGCGATAAATCAGCCGCCCGTCTTCGACGTGAGCTTCGGACATCAGTTTGTGCGGCTTTGCTGGCTTCGCATCATCAATGTGGAGTACCTCGTGCCCGTGAGCCACCAGCCAATCCGATACCAGCATGCGATGACACTTGAAATAGACGCGCTCGGCGCACATATAAGCAGTGCGTGAGTGTGCCGCGATCTCAATCAGTTCTGCCACGGCGCGTTCGAACTCCGGCGTAAGCATGTAATCCGCATAGTTGCGAAAACTGGCATTTCGCAACGCGACATTGGGCGATTCATCGAGCGACTTCTTCCTCATCCCGCCCAGCTCTTTCACCCAGACGTAGCGGATTCCAGCTTGTGGGAGAGTTTTTTCCAGCGCTTCGCGATTGAAATGTGGTAGGCGGCGGGACATGGGAAATGCGCGAATATCCACTAAGACTTCGATCGAATGGGCCTGCAGGGCGGCGATCAACTCATCGAGCGTGCGCGTGGAATGGCCGATGGTGTAGAGGGTGGCCATGGTTTAAGTCTACCGACCGGCACTGATGTCAGCTCGCACCGGACGAGGGCGTACGGGGTTAGATGGCTTTGTTAACCCCTGAAGTACAAATACGCTCCCAGAATGCAGACCAGCACCAGGGCCGATCCTGCAACTTCGCGCCAGCTCCAGCTCGCACGAGTGTTGGCGCGGTCTTCTCCGGTTGTGGTTTCAAATGTGAGGTTGCGAATCTTTTCGTAATCGGGCTCGGCAGTGATGTGGCTCACTACCACCATGACGATCGCCGAAACGATCGTGATAAGCACGCTGAAATACTGGAAGTAAATATTGTTAATGATCCAGAGGAATGAGCCGTGCGGGTAGCCGTTCTGCAAACCCCGCAACCCTAAACTTACCGGCGTATCCACAAGCATGCGGAAGGTGCCAAGCACAAAACCCACAATCATGGCCCACAGCGCGCCCTTCGCATTCATGCGCTTGAAGAACACACCGAAGAAGAACACCACAAAAATCGGTGGGGCCAGATATCCCTGCACCGCTTGCAGGTAGACATAAAGACCCTGCGCTCCTTTGATCACGGGAATCCATGCCAGAGCGACCAGCACCATCGCGGCCGTTGCCAGCCGCCCGACGCGCACAATCTGGTGCTGCGACGCTCGCGGCTTCCACTTCCCGTAAAGATCAACGGTAAATAGCGTGGAGCATGCATTGAAAACTCCGGCCAGAGATCCCATCAGCGCGGAAAGCAATCCGGCCACAACTAGGCCGCGCAGACCGGGAGGCAACAGATACTGCACCAGCATCGGAAATGCACCCTGCGCCACCGAATCGATTGGCTTGCCACCTGGGCCGATCATCGCTCCCAGGGCCGGAATCTTCCCGCTTTTCGCCAGCGCATAGCAGATAAGGCCCGGAATGATAAACAGGTACACGGGAAAAAGTTTCAGGAACGAGGCGAAAATCGCGCCGCGCCGCGCGACCCTCTCGTTTGGGGCTCCCAACGCGCGCTGCACAATGTATTGATCGGTGCACCAATACCAGAGCCCGATGATGGGTGCGCAAATCAGCATGCCCACCCATGGAAAGTATCCGTTGAAGTACCAGGCCTCTTTCACTACTTTGCCAGATGCGTCGGTTTGCAAGACCGGTGCCCAGGTGCTTTGCACCCCTGCAGGAATCAGCGGCTTCCACAAGTTGAACATTTCGGAGCCGCACCAGTAGCGGAGTTCGTGCCATCCTCCCAGCTTGTGCAGGCCGTAAAACGTCAGCGACGCTGATCCCAAGATCAGCACAAATGTTTGCACCGCGTCGTTATAGGCGACCGCACGCATGCCGCCCAATGCGGTGTACAGACCGGTCAGCGCAATCACCAGCACCGAGCCAATCCAGAAGCTATCGATGTTGGTGTTGCCGACCCTGATGTGAAGTTCGGGAAGCAACGTGCCGAAGACCACGCCGCCGGCAAAAATTCCCACCGCAATTTTCGAGACGATGAAGGTGATGATGGAAACGATCGAGAGCACATAGCGCGAGCTGGTACTGAAGCGCCGCTCGAGAAATTCAGGCATGGTGAAAACCATTGAGCGCATATAGAACGGCACAAAAACCCATGCGAGAACCAGCAAACACCACGCGTGCAGTTCATAGTGGGCAAGCGCTACACCGCTGGTAGCGCCCGCTCCCGCCAGGCCTACAATGTGCTCTGACCCGATGTTCGACGCGAATATGGACGCGCCGATGATCCACCAGCCCAGATTTCGGCCGGCGAGAAAATAATCTGCGGCCGAGTCTTTGCCTTTCCTGACTACCCACCAGGCGACGACCAGCAGAATCGCAAAGTAAATCGCGATCACGATCCAATCAATTTCGGTGAGCTGCGTACTCGCTGTGGTTGTGAGTAATACCAGGGCAGGCTTCATGCTCATATTTCGTGAATCATCCTCCGAGGATGACGTAACGCCAAAGCGTTTTCGCCAGTTTCTACGATGCAGCGATTTGGGCAAGTACCTGCCGCAAGACCTCGTCTTGCGCGGGGAAGACGGTGCGCAAGTCGAGCAGCACGCGGCCATCTTCGACTCTCGCGACGATTGGAGGATCTGCGCGTCGCAGGCGTGCGGCCAGATCACTTGCGGTCAGTTCTTGCGATGTCAGCGCGATCAAAGTCGTAGGTAGAACGGCTGAAGGAGCAGATCCCCCGCCGATGAGCGATTCGCCATCGATCAGCTTAGCCGCTATTCTCTTCGAGTCAATTTCTGAAACTAATTTTCCCGCGCGCCCGTTTATTTCTGATTTCGAAAGCTGCATCATTCTCAGCGCAGGCACCGCATCGTGATCGCGTTTGACATAGGCCAACAGTGTCGCTTCCAGCGCGGCGTAGGTCAGCTTATCAACTCGAAGGGCGCGAAACAGCGAGTTGCTGCGCATTTTTTGGACCAGGTCCTCGCGCCCGCTGATCAGGCCGGCTTGCGGGCCGCCCAGCAGTTTGTCGCCGCTGTAGGTCAACACGTGCACACCAGCACGCAAGTTGTCGTGCACACTGGGTTCATTGTTGATTCCGATTGCCCGGAGATCGAAGAGCGCGCCGCTACCAAGGTCCTCCATGAGGGGCAGCTTATGTTTCGCTGCTAGCGCCACCAGTTCGCCTACATCCGGCTGTTCGGTGAATCCGGTGATCTCAAAATTCGAGCGATGCACCCGCAACAACAGCTTGGTTCGTTCATTGATGGCCCGTTCGTAATCCGCGATTCGCGTGCGGTTGGTAGTGCCGACTTCGCGAAGAGCGGCGCCGGATTTCGTCATGACATCGGGAATGCGAAACGAGCCACCAATTTCAACCAACTCTCCGCGCGAGACGATGACCTCGCCGCCTTCCGCCAACGTGTTAAGCGCGAGCAATACTGCGGCTGCGTTGTTATTGACAACGATGGTGGAGACAGCTGATTGCGTTTGCACAGGTTGTGTGGGGACGAGCATTCCTGCCCGTCCGGTCGGCCCCTGGCCGAGACCGTC
>Ga0210406_10007410_pt1 | contig 11153 bp, 8 predicted proteins | sample IncBWC30MmetaG_FD_155454 | JGI IMG/M metagenome (GOLD analysis project Ga0210406, IMG submission 155454) | Forest soil microbial communities from Barre Woods Harvard Forest LTER site, Petersham, Massachusetts, United States - Inc-BW-C-30-M | ecosystem: Environmental > Terrestrial > Soil >... | reverse complement strand
ATCGAAAACGTATGTAAACTTGTTGCAGGTTGATCCAGCCACTCATACATCGCCGCCTAGTGACGATTGCAGTCTTGGTTCTGAGCCTAGCCCTCACCGGGCAGGCCCAACGCAAGACTTCCCCCGCAGCCGCGCCACCCGCCAAGTCCCCCACGCACAACGAAGATCCTCAGCTTTACCGCAATTCCACTTTCGGATTCCGCTTTCAAATTCCCTACGGCTGGGTGGATCGCACCAAGGAGATGCAAGAGGGCAATGAGGCTGGTAAGGCTGAAGTACTGCTCGCCATTTTCGAGCGCCCGCCGCAGGCCACCGGAGACACCATCAACTCCGCCGTCGTGATCGCCTCCGAGAGTATGGCGTCCTATCCCGGATTGAAGAAAGCCGAAGACTACCTCGGCCCGCTCACGGAACTCGCGACCTCCAAAGGCTTTAAGGTCGAGGGCGAGCCGTATGCGCTGGAAGTTGAGTCGCGGCAACTGCTGCGCGCTGATTTCAGCAAGCCGCTCAGCGTCGAGACGATCACCATGCGCCAGTGCTCGCTGGTGATGCTAGCCAAGGGCCAGATCGTCTCGTTTACCTTCGTAGCCGGCAGCGAAGACGCGCTAGACGATCTAATGGACGGACTCCATTTCGTCGCCGCAAAATCACACTAAAATTCCCGTACAGACGCGGCTTGCCGGGTCTGGCCGCCACCACCCGAAACCATGTCCCTAAGAGCAACAAAAAACGCAGTTTATCGTCTCGATTCCGACCCCAAAACGAGCGATTTTTGTGCTAAAATAAACACAGCTCCGGTGACAGCTAAATAGCAGAAAATTCAATAAGTTGAGGTCACCCGAGCAGTCCCGAATCGGCCCTTCAGTCAGGTGTCCGATCCGGCGTTCTCCACGGAGCAGAATGGCTACCAAAGAATTGCAAGCCGAAGTCGTTGATGGCAAGAGCGTTGACGCGAAGAGCGTCGAGGCTAAGAACGACGCGAAGAACAAAAACGGCAAAGTCGTCACCAATGGAGACTACACCGCCGACTCGATCAAAGTCCTCGGCGGCATGGAAGCGGTGCGCAAACGTCCCGCGATGTACATCGGTTCGACCGGCGAGCTTGGTCTGCATCACCTGGTGTATGAAGTCGTGGACAACTCGGTGGATGAAGCGCTCGCCGGCCACGCCGACAAGATCGAAGTCACCATCCACCTCGACAACTCCATTACCGTGGTCGACAACGGGCGCGGCATTCCCGTCGACAACATGGACATCGACGGCGAAAAAATTCCCGCCGCGCAAGTCGTAATGACCACGCTGCACGCGGGCGGCAAGTTCGACAGCAACTCCTACAAAGTTTCCGGAGGATTGCATGGCGTCGGAGTGAGTTGCGTCAACGCGCTCAGCGAAGAACTCGATCTCGAAATCTGGCGCGACGGTTTCACTTGGGAGCAGACTTACTCGAAAGGTGAGCCCACCAGCAAACTGAGAAAAGCCGGCGCCGCCAAAGTAAAGACAGGCACCAAGGTTCACTTCGTGCCCGACAAAACTATTTTCACCACCACCATCGAATACAACTTCGATACGCTCTCGCAGCGCCTGCGCGAATTGGCGTTCCTGAACAAGGGCCTGGTCATCACGCTGACCGACGAGCGCCAGACCGATTCGAAGACCAGTGAAGCCAAGCGCACCGAGTTTAAGTACAACGGTGGCATTGCCGAGTTCATCAAGCACCTCAACCGCGGCAAGCAGACGCTCCACGACAAGCCGATCTACATGGAAGCCGACAAGGAAGACGTGCACATCGAGATCGCGCTTCAGTATAACGACGCCTACTCGGAATCCGTTTTCAGTTTTGCTAACAACATCAACACCGTCGACGGCGGCACACATCTCTCCGGCTTCCGCACCTCGCTGACCCGCACCATCAACTATGCCGGACAGCAGATGGGCCTGTTCAAAGACGTAAAGGAAAATCTCACGGGAGACGACGTCCGCGAAGGCCTGGTGGCTGTGATCAGCGTAAAGCTGCCGCAACCTCAGTTCGAAGGCCAGACCAAGGGCAAGCTGAATTCCGACATCGCCGGCATCGTCCAGGCCGTGGTCAATGAACGCCTGGGAGGGTTCTTCGAGCAGAACACCGCCGTGGCCCGCAAAATTATCAACAAAGCAATCGACGCCGCCCGCGCCCGCGAAGCCGCGCGTAAAGCCCGCGACCTGACCCGCCGCAAAGGCGCGCTCGATGGCGGAGGACTTCCCGGCAAACTAGCCGACTGTTCCGAGCGCGATCCCAACCGCTGCGAGCTTTTCCTGGTAGAAGGAGAATCCGCAGGCGGCACTGCCAAACAGGGCCGCGACCGCCGCTTCCAGGCCATCCTCCCGCTAAAGGGAAAGATTTTGAACGTGGAGAAAGCGCGCTACGACAAGATGCTGGCGCACGAAGAAATTCGCGCCATGATCACCGCGCTCGGCACCGGCATCTCGAAAGAAGACTTCGATCCCACCAAAGTACGCTACGGCAAAATCATTCTGATGACCGACGCCGACGTGGACGGCTCGCACATCCGCACCCTGCTACTTACGTTCTTCTTCCGCCACATGCAGGATCTGATCAAGCGCAACAATGTCTACATCGCGCAGCCGCCGCTATTCGGCATCAAGAAGGGCAAGTCGCACCAGTACATCAAGGACGAGCGCGAATTCGTCAAGGTGATGGTGAAGCGCGCCTCCGAAGGCCTCATCATCCGCTATGGAGAAGGCGCGGCCAAGCTCGAAGGCGCAGCCTTGACCAAGTTCATCACCGTGCTGAACGAGTATCTGGGATTCCTCGACAAGCTGAACAAGCGTATTCGCGCCGAGGAAATCACCGCGCTACTGCCGAGACTCGATCTGGCAAAGCGCGTCGACTTCGAAGGCGACAAAAAGACTCCGCCAAAGAAGATCGAGAAGCTCGAAAAAGAACTCAAGCGCCTGCAGAAAGACTTGAAGCTGAAGAGCGTCGAAACGCGCTTCGACGAAGAACATAATCTTTGGGAAGTGCATTTCGTGAATTCGCAGGGCGCCGAGCACGTCATCAATTGCGAACTAGCTTTATCCCCGGAATCGCGCCAGCTCCTCGCCAAGTTCAAGCAGATTGAGCAGTATCTCGAGCCGCCGTTTGTGGTCGAGAGCGTGGTGAAACCCGCCACGACGAAGGTCGGCGCCGGTGCGAGCGACGACAAGAATGAAGACGCGAACGAAGATGAAGGCGAGAACAATAACGGAGACGAAAGCGAAAATCTGAGCGCCGCTGAAAAAGAAGAGGCCGAGAAGCTGCAAAAGAAATCCGGCAAAGCGTTAGCGGTTAAAGGAAGAGCGAAAGAGCCCGAGATCGTCGAGAAACATACGGCCCGCGAACTCTTCGACTACGTCCTGAACGAGGGCCGTAAGGAGTACATAGTCCAGCGCTACAAAGGCCTCGGAGAAATGACCGCCGAGCAGCTCTGGGAGACGACCATGGATCCCGAGCGCCGCACCCTTCTGCAAGTCCGTCTCGAAGACATAGCCGAGTGCGAAACCATCTTCACCACGCTGATGGGCGAGGACGTGGAAGCCCGCAGAAAATTCATCGAAGACAACGCGCTCGATGTGAAGAATTTAGACATCTAGGCTGTGTGATTAGGTTGTGTGGGGGCGGACACCCCTGTCCGCCGCTTTTGACTTTGATCGTGGAGAAACGGGCCCCCGTCCAAACCGAGCAAAAGCTCGGCAGCTACTACAGCGGACGCAGCAGAGAGCGCTTGGTGATACGGAGACTTGAAGGCGCCGGAGGGCTAGCAAATGAAGCCACTGGATCATGACGAAGCGATTGAAAAGCTGCGAGTCACGCGACACAGACTCGAATCAGCCTTGTCTAGATTTTACGAGCACGATCTATCCGGCGACACTGTTGCCCTGGGGGCTGCGGTACTTGATATCTCAACGCCGATCCGCGTCATGGTACATCACGCGCGCCCAACAAGTGTTTCTCTGCTATACCAGATTGACCCCGACTACTGGGACAAGCTAATCCACTTTAGGCCTCTCATAACGCCTCCACCGCGAACATTACCGTCGGGTGAACGCACGATGAGTGTTTCTATTCCCATCAACATGACGCTGTCCGCGCACAAGACCAGCTTCACCAGATACAAGCCGGGCGGTGATTCCGAAGCAAGAGTGCCGTTGAAAAAATGGTGGTTTGAGCCCTGCTGGGATAGCGGAACGAACAAGATCTCCAACAGGGACATGGTTTTGTCGATGACCAACAAAGAGGGTGGTGCCCATGTCGATGGGGACGTGTCCGCTAAATACAAATCGGCCAAGGATCAGGGACGCATAACGATCGGCCAGACGCCGGTTAAAGATATCGTCCGGCTGGGGAGCTTGGTGGCGATGTCAGGGGATGAGTTGATGGAGTACCTTCACGAGAATTTTCAGATGTAGCGTCTTCGTTCGAAGGCGCGTAGCCGGGGTCATCGCCGAGTCACCCCTCTCATAAGGGTGCCACGAATTGAAGGAGACATTATGAGATACCTCGCCGCGAGAAACCCCAAACATTCGCCGCAGATCAGCCTTGTTCCCATGCGCGGGAAGTATGACTGTATGACCTGCGTTACCGCGATGCTCCTGGGCATCAAGTACGAAGACGCAGAGCAGGCTTTCGGCGGGAACCTCGATCCCGCAAAAGGTCAACAGGAAGAGGGAACGCGGCTACAACAAGCCTTTTTCATGTTGCTGGAAAAACATGGGCGCAGCGTGATCCAGTTGGCCGCTCCGCCTCGCATCGTGGAGGGCCGACGTTATTGGGTAGGAGTGCAAATTCACGACCCCGATAACCCCTTGTCCCAGAACATGGACCATAGTGTCGTGGTTGACGAGTTCGGTAGGGTGTTCGATCCAAACCCCCAATACGGAACGTTCCAGTCGCTCAAAAAATGGCAAGCAGCCATAACACTGCCTCATGAACTTCAACACGCTACCGAGCTATTTGAATATGCCCTATAAGCCGGGTGCCCAGGTCTCGCGCTTTTCGAGACCTGGGATTCCACTGATGGATCGCGCTTGTCTACCCTTCGCACCGCCCCCGATTCCTAGCCATCCCGCGATTGCGCCCCATGCCAGATCGTGCTGATGACAACCCGCCGCCCCTGCACGCGGTACAAGACGATGTATGGGGTGCTTCCAATCACTAGCTCTCGAATCCCAGGCTCAGCACCAACCCGCCCCAGGTGGGGATGATTTCTTAGAGCTTCGACCATAGCGACAATCCGTATCGCGAGCCGTTCCGCCGCTTCCGGTTTGTCTCGAGCAACATAATCACGAATTTCAAGCAAGCGCGCTCGTGCCAAGGCTGACCAGACAATCTCTACTGGCACAGCGTCTCGTCGTCGTGTTCTTTGCCGCAGGCACACCTCGGAACCGGCAACTCGTGGACGGTCCCCCAGGACAGCAGCCAGGCCTTCATGTCCTCGTTCCGGATGTAGTGTCCCGACTTGACCTGCCGGTCCGCCTGCCGAACTTCCGCCAGCATTCTTTCCTGATCGGAGACGTAAACTTCCACCGCGTCGGCGATCAGAAAATTCGAACTGCGCCCCGAGGCCTTCGCCAGTCGAGCCAGTCGCTTTTTGGTTTCCGGCTTGAGCCGAATGCTGAGGGTTGCACTCCGTGTGTTTGCCATGAACACATTTTACACCACGACGTCTGTCCGTTCTTAACCGGTTCTGAATACGAACAAGTGTCTCCGAACAAAGTGACGTTCGCTGGTTACCCCCAAGTTACTTTCTTCCTTCGCAGTTTTTGGCGGGCGACGCAAGTTTGTCCTCCCTCCCCGTTCTCTCCACAAGACGCGGCAAGCCGCGTCTCTACGAAATAGAAGCGACGGCTTCCCCCGGCCATCGCCACCACGACCACAGGAAAAGGGGACATGCACAAACTTCTCGCCGCGCTCACCCGTCTTACGCTTTTAAGTCTTACGCTTTTCACACTCACACTTTCCGCCGCCGCGCAGGATAACGGCAACACTGCGCCCTCACTCACCATCTACAACCAGAATTTCTTCGTCGCCCGCGATCACCTGACGCTGGATTTGAAACCAGGCACAAACCACATCGACTTTGCCGGAGTCACTGCCCACCTCGAACCCGATTCCGTCATCCTGCGCGACCTCACTGGACGCCCGCTGCAGATCCTTGAGCAGAGTTATCGCGCTGACCCCATCTCCCAGGAAATGTTGCTTTCGTTCTATGAGGGCAAGACGATCGACTTCCAGATACAACGGGGCGAGAAGTTTGAAACTTTCCCCGGCAAGATCATCCGCAGCGGCTACGCGTCCGGCGTGACCTACATCAACGGCTACCCGCAGGGAGTCGCCCCGCAGCCCATCGTTCAGGTCAATGGCGTTCTGCAATTCGGCTTGCCGGGGCAGCCGCTATTTCCCGCGCTCAGCGACGATTCCATCCTTAAGCCGACGCTGACGTGGCAACTCGCGACCACCCAGGCTGGCCGCTCCGAAGCGGAAATTTCCTATGTCTCCGGCGGGATGACCTGGCAGTCCGACTACAACCTCGTCGTCTCCGACGGCGCAAAGAATGCCAGCATGAACTCGCTCGATCTCGTCGGATGGATCACCATGCAGAACCACAGTGGTAAGACGTTCGAAAACGCGCGCATCCGGCTGATGGCTGGAGATGTAAGCAAGCTGCAAGGGAATGCCTATCGTCTGGAGGCTAAGGCCGCCGACATGGCCGCCGCCGCGCCCGTCGTCAGTGAGAAGTCTTTCGACGAATTTCACCTCTACACATTGGAGCGGCCGGCGACGTTGCACGACAATGAAACCAAGCAGGTCGAGTTTGTCCGCGCGACCGGCATACAGTCGCAGCGTCTTTACATTTACGATGGCGCGCAGATCGAGCAATACGGCTACTATTCCCCCGAACAGATCCGCAACGAGCCCGGTTACGGCACGGCTTCGAATCCGAAAGTGTGGGTGATGCAGGAACTGAAGAACTCGGAAGCCAACCATCTCGGTATCGCGCTGCCCAAGGGACGCCTCCGCTTTTACCGTCGCGATACCGACGGCAGCTTGCACTTCATCGGCGAGAACAGCATCGACCACACGCCCAAAGATGAAATGATCCGCGTGTACACCGGCAACGCCTTCGACATCGTCGGCGAGCGCAAGCGCACCAATTTTCACGTTGAGTCCAATCAGCACTGGATGGACGAGACGTTTGAGGTCCGCGTGCGCAACCACAAAAAAGAAGCTGCGAATGTGCGCGTCGTCGAGCACCTTTATCGCTGGACCAACTGGAAGCTCACCGATCAGTCGCACCAATCAAAGAAGCGCGACGCGCAGACCGTCGAATTTCCGGTCGAAGTTGCAGCCAACGGCGAGCAGATCGTGACTTACACCGTGCACTATTCCTGGTAGCGAAGCTCGTGTAGGGCGGGCGCCCGGGGCACAAATCGCCACGGCTCGGCGAAATGTTCCCGCGGATTCGCAGCGATTATTGTAGCTTCGCGTACTCAGCTTTGGCGGCGAGGAGGATGGGGATGTCGGCGTCAGCATCTTTCCACAGCGTGAGGAATTCCTGATAGGCGGCCTTCGATTTGGCCGCGTCGCCCTGCATGGCGTAAGCGCGGGCGAGACCGAGATAGGCGAGCGCGCCGGGGAGGCAATTCCGCACCAGGCCGGGATGGTCCAGGATTTGCTGAAAGGCGGCTGCGGCGGCGCTCCCCTGAGCCGCGGCCAGATACGCTTCGCCTCGCTCGTAGGAATAGTTACATGACCTGGCTTCAAGTGGCTCTGCCTCGCGAAGCCGCTCGATAGCTTCCGCGGGCTTTTTCGCCGCCAAGGCGATTTGCGCCTCAATCCTCGGCACCCAATATCGACGGATGATTGTGTGCCGGGGAAAACGCTTCGCCAGATCCTGTGCCAGCGTCCGTGCGCGCGTAGCATTTCCAGTGCGAGCCAACACCTCTGCCCCCCACGATTCCACATCTTCGCTCTGCGGAGCGAGATTCAGGGCAGCGGCAGCTTCCTTGCGCGCGTCGGGCATGTCGCCGAATAGCGCTTCGCGCCAGGCAGACTCAAGACGAAAGGACGCGGCCGCTTCCAGGTCGCCTGCCTGCACGGCGGCCGCCGCAGCACGGCGAGCAACCTCTTGCGCCGCATGGGCGCGCCCGCGATACGCCTCGGTTTCCGCTTCCAACAAGAAGAACATGTACTGAGTATTTGCCGACTTTCCGTCGAACCAGGCTACCTGTTCAGCCATTCCTTTTGAGTCCCCTTCGACGAATGCGAGGACATAGAGCTCCCGGCGGAGATAAGAGTCATCGAACCCTCGCGAGACTGCTAAATCGCTGGTCTTGTGTGCCTCTGAAAAGTGACCGAGCTTCCTTTCATCGCCCACGAGCCAAGGATTAAAAAAACCACTCTCGGGCCACAGCCGAACGAGTTGCTTGCCGGTCTCTAGGGCTTTCTCATGTTGACCGAGATTCGAGTAAGCAGCGTTCATATGACCCCAAGGAATAGCGTCGCGCGGATTACTCTCGGCCATTTGCTGGTACAGCTCTAGAGCTTTATCCAAATCTCCGAGGACGTAGTCGTAGTAGTCGGCCTGCATGAGCAAGCCTTCGTATCCGCTGGCCCGCTCGCGCAGAGCATAAGCCTTGGTTATGTATTCCTTTGCTCGAGCGGAGTCCCCTAGTCCGAGGTACATTATTCCGGCCGAAGAATAGGCGTGAGCGAAGTTCGGATCGAGTTCAATCGCACGAAGGAAGTGGGATAGAGCAGCTGAGGCACCCTTACCCTCTTCCTGGGCCTTCATGCCCAAAGTGAAAGCCTGGAGCGCCTCCAATGAAGGTGTGGTCAACTGTTCCAACGGCAAATCGGATTTCTGTACTGAGGCCAGCGATTCGCCCAGTTCGCCGCGCAGCTTGGTCACCTCGGTGCGCAGAGCATCCAGGACTTTTTCTTTGCTCGTGGCTGTGGTTTGTTCCTGCGCGAGTATATTTCCGTTCGCGCAGTTCACTGCCCTAAGTCCGATGACGTACTCGCTACCAAGGTTCGCAATAGAACCGCCGACATAAGCCTTGCTCTGGCTTCGTTGACAAACCTCGCGCGCGACTTGAGGGGTGAGGCGTGTGTCTGCTGCTTTGGTCATCAGCCGGAGCGTAGAGCTGAGCTTCTCGTCCGAAGCAATATCCAGGAAAGGCGACTGGCGCAGCGCCACACCGAGTGCGTCCTTCAGTGTGTCATCAAATATCGCGTCCCCGGTGGAATTGACGAAGTCAGCCAGAACAATGGTGTCCTTGTCGGTGAGTTTCGGCGGGCGATGAAAATAGAAGTAACCGGCAGCAACAAGCGCCGCAATAGCCACACCAGCGGGGACAATCAGCTTCAAGAGCTTTCCGTGAGAGGGTATGACGGAGGCTTTCGTTCTCGCTAGTAGCTGTGCCGAATCTGTGTCACGCCTCAATCGCTGCAGATCCGTGCGGATGTCGGCAGCGTTCTGGTAACGCAGTTCGCGGTCTTTCTCCAGGGCCTTGTTGATGATTTCTTCGAGCTTGGGCGGAACCTCGGGATTGATCCGCACCGGAGACACGGGGGGTCGTTCCAGAATGGCGTGGAAGATCATACCTGAGGTGTCGCCTCGGAACGGCAGCTGTCCGGTGGCCATCTGATACAGCACCGCGCCGAAGGAAAACAGGTCAGATCGAGCATCCAAATCCTTGCCTTTGACCTGTTCCGGCGACATGTAGGCGACGGTACCAAGAGCCGTACCGGGGCTGGTGAGATGCTCCTCGACGTCGACGGTCGCGGCGGTCGGATCCGTTCCCGTTACTGGTTTGGGAGAGAGTTTCGCCAAACCAAAGTCGAGGATTTTGGCGTGGCCAAGATCCGTGACGAAGATGTTGGCGGGTTTAATGTCACGATGAACGATTCCTTTGGCGTGCGCGGCATCGAGCGCTTCGGCGATCTCGATGCCCAGCGAGAGCAGCGGGGCCAGTTCCATGGGCCGACTTGCGATGCGGTGCTTAAGTGTGGCGCCTTCGAGGAGTTCCATAGCGATAAAGGCTTGAGCATTTTCCTCGCCGACGTCGTAGATGGTGCAGATGCCAGGGTGATTGAGGGCAGACGCGGCCTGCGCTTCTCGCTGGAAACGCGCCAGGGCCTGCGGGTCTCGGGCCAGGTCGTCGGGGAGAAACTTGAGCGCCACGAAACGGTGGAGACGAGTGTCTTCGGCCTTGTACACTACGCCCATACCGCCGCCGCCGAGTTTTTCGAGGATGCGGTAGCGGGAGACGGTCTGTCCAGCCAGGGATGCTGATTCCGTCATTTCCGGAAATGTTAGGTTGCTCACAAGAGCAAGTCAACGTGGACGTTCCAGACTTCTGTGACGCCACCTCACCCTGCTTAAACCCAAGTGGCAACCATAAATGATATATGTGGCCATGCTAACCGAACCGATTAACTCCCGATTTGTCGGCAAATCTTCCCTTACCGGATTATGGAAGGTTTGCCCGTTATCCGCCCACGATCAGCAAGCCCTATGCGACATATCGTTTACTAATCTTGCGGTTCACATCCGCGACGCCCTCCCAAGGCGTTTCTCTGACCTAGCCGTGTTCGACGCGCGCCTTTATATCCGAGTACGCCGCATCGATGAGCCCGCTTAGCGCTGCGGCGTTCGTGGCCGTTCCCGGTCTCAACTTCACATGACGCATGAACTTGCCGGTGCCTTGCAACAAGCGGGCCGGATCCGGCAGCGCTGCGCCGTGAAAGAACCCCAGGTTTACGTGCGAAGTGAATACATTGACGTAGCCGAAGGGCGCATCTCCCAAACATGCTACCGGACAGCCGTCATGCAAAAGTTCCCGGACTTCGTCCCCGCATTTTCGCATCACCTCAAACCACTGATGCGCGATGGCTCCCAATTCACCTGCATGCTCTTTCATCCACGCATCGATGGTGGGATCCCGCTCGACGGCGCCGTTGAATCGCAGCATTTCCGCTCTCATCGTCATGGCATTTTGAGAGCTACCGGTTGGTTCCAGGGTGCGACACTTTCCTCATACTCCATGGGATCGCCGAAGCCTTCCGTTTGGACGCCGAGTTGGCGTAGAGCGTCCAAGGCCATCAATCGGCG
>Ga0210406_10007407_pt1 | contig 11157 bp, 6 predicted proteins | sample IncBWC30MmetaG_FD_155454 | JGI IMG/M metagenome (GOLD analysis project Ga0210406, IMG submission 155454) | Forest soil microbial communities from Barre Woods Harvard Forest LTER site, Petersham, Massachusetts, United States - Inc-BW-C-30-M | ecosystem: Environmental > Terrestrial > Soil >... | reverse complement strand
CCTCCGCTGAAGATTCGGATCCCCGAAGCGAACTATGGTCTCGCGGGGATGCGCTCCAGGCGGATGGGTCCTGTCGGCAGTGGAAGCGCCGGTGTACACTGGCAATCACATTTTCAGGAGCAGCTTCTGACGGCCCTCTCCCCATTCGGAGCAAAGCCTTTCGCCAGCGAATGGAAGTTTCTGTGCGCTTGCGCTTCGCCTTCACCGGAGTCCGCCGGCCAGATTGCGGCTCTGGCGGCGAATCTGGATTGGGAGCTGACGCTGGCGCTCGCCACGGAACACAGCGTCCTGGGCGTGGTCGCCGCGCGCCTTAAGGAAACCGGCTATGCGGGAATGCCCGCCGGTGCCTGGCAAAAATTCCAGGACAGTCTTCGGACGCAGCACCTGTTCACGCTGAGTATGACCGCGGAACTCTTTGCCATCCTCGAAGAGTTCGGGCGAGCGGGCATCGAAACTCTTTTGGTGAAGGGGCCGTTGGTCTCGCTGCTGGCCTATGGCGATCCAGGAGTCCGGAGTTACGTGGATCTCGATCTGCTGGTGCGCGACAGGGCGATTCTTCCCGCTTCCAGGATTTTGACGGCGCTGGGATTCGAAGCCGACGTTCCGGAGGATGCCATTCTCGCGGGTAAAATCCCCGGCGAATATCTTTTCAACCGGCGCCACGCGCAACAGATCATAGAGCTCCACACGGAGAAGACCTTTCGCTACTACCCCCGCCCAATGCGGATCGAAGACTTGTACGCGCGCCAGCGGCGTCTGCCCCTGGAGGGGCGGGAAATCCCCGCGTTATGCCTGGAAGACGAACTGGTGCTCAATTGCATCCACGGAGCAAAGCATTTCTGGGAACGCCTGATGTGGCCCGCGGACATCGCGGCAATTGTGGCGCGGCACCCGGAGATTGGCTGGGAGAGCGTGCGGCAGGCCGCAAGAGATGTGGGGGCGGAGCGAATGCTGCATGTTGGCCTGCTGCTGGCCGAATCGCTGTTGGGCGTTCCCGTGCCCACGGCGATGGCGGGAAGTACGAAAGAAGATCGAGCGGCGCGGGAGATGGTGCGGCAGGTGGAGGGATGGCTACCCAGTGCGGGTTCCGTTCCGCCTCCACTTCTCCAGAGAGCGATGTTCCGGCTGAACATGGGTGGAGGAGGGCTTACAGGGATGTCTTACCTGGCGCGATTATCTTTTTCACCGACCGAGGAAGACTGGGCCGAAGGCGGAGAAGAGCGCGGCTCGCGCATTTGGGAAGCGATCAAAAGGCCATTCCGCTTGTTTCGGAAGTATGGCCAGGATGGATGAGGCACCTTTCGCAGGGCATATTCGCAAAAGTTCAATCGAAAAAGGGAGGCCCGGCTCTGAAGTATCGCGAGCCGGGCCGCTGTGTCTGCATTGGAATCAGATATGGATGGGTTCAGATATTGGTGGGTTCGGAAAGGAAATGCTCTTCTTCCTCTTTCTGTTGCGGAAGCTCGACGGACAGCGTGAGTTCGCTCTTGTTCCGGAGTATGCCCACCTTAATGGTCTTCGCTTCATGGCCGGTCAGCAATTTTTCGCGCAATTCACTCGCATTGTGGATGCGCTCGCCGTTGAGGCTGGTGATCACATCGCCCACCTTCAACCCGGCCTTTGCCGCGGCGGAATTCGCGAACACACCGCGCACCAGGACGCCTTCGCCCCCAGGCGCGCCAAAGTAATTCCCAAAGTCGCCCTCGAGATTTTCCGCATCAATTCCAAGTAGCGGGCGCCCCGGAGAAATCATGGAAAATGTGCGCAGGTGCTCCAGGCCGGACAAGTCCGGCATCGCCGGCATGGTCGGCATCTTGAACGCGAACGACTTTGGCCCGCCCGCAAACACCTTCATGTTGCCGGTATCCTGTTTCCCCAGCGTTACCTTAATATTCTGGGAAAGGCCATCGCGCCACACGGTCAGGTTTGCCGTCCGGCCCGCGGGAATTTCGTGGATCATGCGGCGAAACTGTTCCGTGCCTTCGATGCGCTGGCCGTTAATTTCCAGCACCACGTCATTTTCTTTCAGGCCGGCCTTGGCGGCGGGACTCTCGGGAACAATCTTGCCCAACACGGCCCCACGCTCTTCCGGCAGCTTCAGCGCCTTCATCTTGTCACTGGAAACCTCAGCAACTCCCACCCCCAGCCATCCGCCTCCGGAGCCCATGAAAATCTGTTGATTCTCGTCATCCTCAACTTTTGGATCGTCGGAGCCCCGAACCAGGGTTCCGCTGTCCTCGGCATCGTCGACCAGGACAATGACCTCGTTGTCCTCGGGATCCGTTTGAATCTCCACCTTAGGATTCATCCGGATTTGCGATTGCGAAACTTCCTGAGCGGAAGATTGAGATGAGGGGGCGGCGTTTAGAGAGTTTTTTGTCGCGTTCGAAGAACCTGGCAGGGCAATGAAAGCGATGCTCAACGCGCCCAAGCCGAGGCTTGCCCACATTTGCCGTTGAATCATGAGTGATTTCTCCTTTGCCCGATTAGACGCAGGAGAAGCTAAATGGTCGACCGCAGCGCGACCACGCGGATTGCGCCATTCACGGTCCCAAGCCGGATGGGGGCGCCGCCTTTGCCCAATCGTCCCTTCAGAATGCGAGGTTGGATGGCCCCTTCCATGACGAAGGGGAGGTCCGAGGAGAAGCTGCCGTTCATGCAGCGGGCTTCCAGGTTTGCCTGTGAATCGGCGGGGATCGCCAGCAGGACGGAGCCGTTGGTGGTTTCCGCCATGGTGCCGTGCAAATCCGCCGGATGCTTCAGCTCGACGTAAACATTTCCGTTTGTCGTGCGCGCGCGCAGGTTGCCGCTGCTCTCATAAACTTCGATGTTTCCGTTGACCGTGCGAAGATCTCCGAGCGACTCGAGATCCCTGACCCGGAGTGTGCCGTTCACCGTATTGATGTGCTTCAGCAGCGTGCGCCGCGGCACGTGCACGGTGTATTCCACCGCCACTTCCACGCCCTCTTCCGAGGGGTACCGCGTGGAAATAGTCAGGCTGTCCGGGCTGGAGTTCACGTCGATCGACACCAGGTCCAGCTTGGATTCCTTGTCCGTGGTGGTCTTAACCGCGCGCACCTCCACCTCGTCTTTGTCCCAGCCTTCGATCCGCACCGTGCCATTGATGTTGCTCAGCTCCAGGGTGCCGTCGGGCTTCAGATGATAGGTTTGCGCGAATTCGCGCGTCACCCCCAAACACGCCGGAACGCTAAGCAGGGAAACGGCCAGAAGCGTCAGACCAATCGAACGGATTGCGGAGCGAAACTTCATACAGCCTCCTTCGCGGACAACTCCTTACACTTCCCCAGGACGACCGACAAACCCGAACCGCTGACCCCCTCCAACACACTAGCGGAGCTGGAAGTTAAAAGCCAATGTTGAAATTAAGTCCACCTTCTTGCCGCAAATGTCCCCCGGATTCGCCCGCCATTGCCGCACCGCGGTTCTCGCGGCTTCCACAAGCGCGGGCTCGCCTTCTATTACCTTTTCCACTTCCAGAGTTCCATCCGTTTTCGCTCGCACCTGCAGCCGCACCACTCCTTGAATGCCGGCGCGCCGCGCCATCTGCGGGTAATCCGGCGGAGGCGAATTGATCAGGTGCTTCTTGAACTCTTCGGGCTCTTCGTGGACTCCGCCCAGGAACGTCACCTGCAAGCGGTTTTTCCACGTATCCCACCAATCCGCTCCGCTCCCGGTGCAAGTGACTCCGCTGCTTGCTGTCTGCGCAGTTGCGGTGGCAATGCTGGGTGCGGGTTCTTCAAATCCCATCTGGCTCAACTTTTGCGCCAACCGGTGTCTTTGCTCTTCCAGCAGCGACTGGCGAAGGGCGGTCTGTTCGTCCACGTACTGCAGGCGGATTTTGCCGGCGTTGCTGCGCAGCTTCAGCAGCGCCCCGCCGCCATTTAGCGCCCCGGAAGCGCGCACCGGGCCGTCTTCGTGGGTCTCCATGTTCAACCCCAGCGCCGAATCCGCCTCGATGCGGTCCGGGCCGCCATTTTCCACGCTGGCTTCGATGGTAGCCGCCAGATTTCTCGGCAGGAAAACCACAATGTCTCCCGTGCCGGAAGACAACTGCGATGGGCCTGGCAAACGAACGGGGCGCGAGGCATCGCCGGACTCGGGCGTAATCCACGCGGTGATGGTGCCGTTGCCCGTCGCGGCGCGCACCACATTCGAAACGCGGGTCAGGCAGATGCCGCCGCCGCTGGTTTCCACTTCCATCGGCCCTGAAACATACATCACGCGAACTCCGCCGCCGCCCGTTTCCGCGTGAACCGAGCCGTGTACTTCGCCGAAATCGATCTGCCCTCCGCCGGTGCGGACTCCGACCAGGGCGCCTGCTTCTCCGACGGTGATGTTCCCGCCGTCAGTCTCGAGTTGCGCGGTTCCCCGAATGTGGGACGCGCGAATGTGGCCGCCTCCGGTGCGAAGTTTGGCGTCGCCCGCGACGTCCCGAGCCTGAATGAAGCCGCCGGCGGTGTAAGCGTCCAAGTCTCCGGCGACGTCAAGAACCGTGATATGGCCGCCCTGAGTCTCGATCTTGGCCACGGGGACGGCGCTCGCACTGGCGAGATGTTCCATGCCCCCGATACGCCCCGTGGTGATGTTTCCGCCCTCGGTCGCCAGCAGCGCGTGGCCGCCGATATCCGCGGTTTCAATATCACCCGCACCCGTGTGGACTTCGACCGAGAAATTCGCGGGTACATAGACGGTGAACTGCACCCAGAACTGGGCAGTTCTTCCCGCCACGCGGCGGAGCCGGGGAAGAAGACCGTTCAGCGTCAGCGTGCCCCGGCTGTTGTGGAAATTCAAGAGGTAGTGACTGAAAAGGGTTTGCGAAAGCGGTTCGTGCGCATCCGTTTCGAGGTGAACGTTATAGCGAACGACCGGGACTGCGCCCGCGGGTTGCGGCAGAATGTGCACCGAGCCCATGTCCGCAATCAGGGCGAAAGTGCGTGCGTCGCCCGCGGGCAATTCCCCGGAGCGATCCGCGGAAGCATGCGGCGAAACATTTTCGGCTTTACAAACGGGGCAGTACACGCCGGAGGTGGCGAGACAGAGCGCCACGCCAATACCTGTGACCAGCAGCCACGGCAAATGCTTTTTCGAATCGTTCACGAAGGGAATCGCTTTCATCGGCTCGATATCTTAATCCAAATCCGTTCAACGCAGGCTACTGGTCGCCGCGCGCATTGATCTGGCGCAGGGCAGCGGCGCTGCGCAATCGCACGTAACTGCTGGGGTCGCTGTGCCGCAGATCTTCCAGCGTACGGATCACGCCGGTCATCGAAACCTCATGCGCGTTTGCGTTAGCCATTGTCGGAAGCATGGTTCCATCCGGAATTGAGGGCATTCCCGGCACCATCGCCGGCATGCCATCTCCGTTGCCCGGTTTTTCCAGCGAATTTACCAGCAGGTTGACCGCTTCCACCCGGACACCGGGATTCGAATCGTGTTTCAGCGTATCGAGCAGAACGGCACGCACCGCATCTTCCGAAGTGGAATCGCGCAACGCTTCCAGGGCCTTCAGGCGAACAGCCGGATTCTGATCCTTGCGCGCGGCGGCCAGCAAGGCATCGCGTACTTCGGAATCTCCCGAGCGCGCCTTCAAGGCTTCCAGGCAATCCAGGCGCATGCCGGGATCAAAGCGCTCGCCGCTCTTCACCACATAGGTGAGCACGCGGCGCACATCGGAATCGTCCAGGCTGCCGTTGATCTCCATGGGTTGTTCGGCATTTAGCACCACGCGAACGTTCTGGGCGCCGGTACCTGCGGCTGGCGAAAAATTAATTCCAGCCACGGCCATCTTCGATAGCTGGTCGTCCGAAAAATGCGGACCCGGGCGCACATTCACCGCCTCATCGAGAGGGTTCACGGCATTCCGCGCCGAATACCACTGGGAAGCCTGCACGCCGGCCACGAGCCCGAGCACCACCAGCACGGCGCCGCTCCACGCGGGGCGCAGCGCCATCCAGCGGCGAAACGCGCCAAATACCGGAGCTTTTTCAAGGACCGGGGGCCGCACCAGATCGTCGAGAGTTTCGGCGAGTTCGCTACGGCATTGCGATAGCAGCACGCCCGCGGAATCCAGCCGGTCGGCATCCTGGGGAAGGGAAGCGAGAACGGCTTGCAAATTTCTTTCTTCGGAGAGTTGCGCGTTACACGCCGCGCAGCAGGCCAGGTGCTGTTGAACCAATTTCAGCTCGCCCTCATCCAGTTCGCCGCAGGCATAAAAAACCAGCAGCGGCGCCACCTGTTCGCAAACGTTCTGGGGTCCACCGGATGTCATCGGAGTTCTCCCAGCTGGCTGCGGAGTTTCCGAGTGGCCCGGAACAGCGAGTTCTTGACGGTCTCTTCACTGGTCCCCAGCGCGTCGCCAATGGCGCGCAGCTTCAGGCCCTGGTAGTGCTTCATTTCGAAAACAATGCGTTCTCGCGGGGACAGCCGCTCCATCGCGGTGGCGAGCCGTGTCTTTATTTCCAGCCCGATCAGGTGGCGTTCGGGGTCGGAAGACGGGCGCTGTTCCTTCTGGCGCTCAAAGAAATCGGTGATGCCTTCTTCATAGTGGTTGGGATGCATTTCGGGGGCTTGATCCTCGGGGCGGGCCTGACGGCGCCGCAGGTGGTCCAGGCAAACGTTGGTCACGATGCGATAGAGCCAGGTATAAAAGCTGCATTCGAACCGGAAGCGGTGCAGGTTGCGATAGACCTTCAAGAAAGCTTCCTGGTAGACGTCGCGGGCATCCTCAGTCCGTTTCATCAGGTTCAGAGCCAGGCGCAGGACGTCGCGGTCGTAGCGGCGGACAAGCTCCTCGAACGCGAGACGGCTGCCCGCCTGAGCTTCCTGGACTAGGGCCCGTTCTTCAAGATGAGTCAAGGAGGTCCCCGATGCCAGCGCTGCACCGGGGGTGCCAGGCTGGCCGCTATCGTCAGCTAACGCAAAAGCCAAACGGGGTAGAGGCATCGCTTGTTTCTCTCTGCCGACTCTCGTGTAACCTATGGAAACAAGAGATCGTTGTGAATCGGCGGACGGCCATGTGACAGGCTACACAACCGATACACGGATTGGACGCTTAGGGAGCCCTTTCGTAAGCAGGGTCCCAAGGATACAAGCCCAACCACCGCGGACCCCTCTTCCTGTTTGATGCCCCAAGGATTCCCCGGTATGTCCGTGGAATCACCCCAAAGCCCTCCGTTTGGCGCCCATCCGCCAAGCAACGAGCGGCCATCCCAGCAGAATAACCAGCACCGCCAGAATAAGATAACCCTGCGAGCGATAGAACCCATCGGGCTGCGAAGTCAGCTCCGTCGCCCCTCCCAGCAGGGCAAGGCTTGCCGCCACCAGGAAGCATCCCAGCAGGTTGAAGCGCACCACCCGCCGGAACCCGAACACGACGACGCCCAGCATCAGCACCGACGCCAGTAATTGCTTCGTGAAATCGCCTGGGCTTCCCCAGTCGGAAATCAGCGCCGCAACCAGTGCAATAAAGAGAACCAGCCTCAACCAACGCACACGCAGCTCTGCCCCTAGGAACGCAGCCACCAGGGCAAAAGTTCCCGTCAAAAGCAGCCCTCGCACGACCGCTCCGCCGATGATGCCCGCAGCGGGATAAAGGGCGTCGAATGAATCGCCAAAGCTCGCCGGCAATCCTCGATGCAGCGTCGGCCACCAGGTGTCAGCCATTGTGAGCAAGCGGCGCAATCCAATCAGGGCGCCGGCGCCTCCCACGGCGATCCAGAATGCATCGCGATAGTAGTCGGCCGGCATCCCCAGCCAGGTCGGAATTTTATCGGAACCAAATGCGCGGGCCCCAAACGACCAGCCAAGGCCAAAGAGAAGAGTGAGCCCCCCGGCGACCACTGCGGCAATGATCACGAAACCCACACCGGTGGTGGCCAGGAAAAGTTTCAAGGAAAGTGCGGTCGGGTATTGCGCCATCAAAGCCGGGACGCCCTTGCCGAGCAGGAGGCTGCCAAGGAACGCAGCGCAACCTCCCAGGCCCCACAGAGCCAGGCGGCGCCAGGGTATCGTCCCCGGGGGTTGAGTACGGAGCCGGAGGAAATAAAAGACGAGGATGCAAACGGCAAACGCCAGGACTAGAGCGTACTTCGCGAGTGCGAATAACATCCTTGGCAGGGAGATCTCTTCCTGCTTGCGCGTGAACTCTTCGGGGATTTTGAGGTACGCGCGATAGTTTGCGGGCTCGTCGCCGAGTACCTGCACGTCCATGCGCGCGAAGGCGTGGTCAGCGGAGTCATTGCCGCCGGCGCCCCCCGGATCAAGGGGCGCAATCTGTTGCCAGGTCAGGGTATGGTCGGTGCGGTTGGGGCGCTTTTCGGAATTGGCCTCCACAAGTTTCCAGGCAGCAAGGTCAATCTGTTTCTTGTCGCGCAGGAATTTTTCGGCGATGGACTGTGCTTCTTCCTTGGAGAGATTCGCGCCCTTGGCGGCTTCGGCCAACGTGTGCCGGAAGGCGTGCAGCGAACCGTCGGGTTTCAGGATGATCGCAAACTCTTCGGGTTGCGAATCGCGGAAGTAGCGCACGCGCCAGAGAGCCCCGGGCACGCGTTCCGCGTAAATTTTATTGATCTGGGCGACGGAAAGCCTGCGCCGGAGGAATTCATTCGCCACCGGGTTTGTGGTGTCAACAAATTGCGCGGCTTTGCGAAAACTGTTGGGATCGAGGCCGTGATCGCGCATCTCTGCATCCGCGCGGCTGGCAACCATGCGGTTGTCCACGGACAAGCGCAGGTAATCGCCGATTTTCTCGCGCTTGATCGCAATTGCCAGCAAACCGCCCAGGATGACGCACAAGGCCAGGAATCCGATCGTTCCCGTGGCAAGCGGATCATAGCGTCGGGAAGCAATCGCGGTTTCCGCCGCGGCAGGCTGCCGTTCGAGCGAAATCTCTCCCACGGGCTCCGCCCCGTTCAGCAAATCGTCCACCGGTTCGAAATTTCCGCGTGCCAGATAGGAGATCCCGGACCACGCCAGCGGCGCAACCGCCGCGAGGCCCACGACTACGCCGGAAATCTTGAAATACAGATTGTCCGACCGGATCAGCAGCATGCCCACCAGCGAAGCATCCACGGTGTAATGCCAGATCAGCGTCGCCACGATTCCCCAGCGCAGCATCACCACGCCCGCAAGGATGCCGACCAGCCCAACCTCAATGCCGCGGATGTATCCGGGCTCTTGCGGGTAGGCGCTGTGCAGAAAGCTCCAGAAAAACGCGGGGAGAATCACAGCCAGAACGCGTGAGCCCGTCATTTTTTCCAGGAAGGGAATCGCGAAGAGCCGGAACAGAAATTCCTCGCTGGTCGCCGCCATCACGCCGATCGCAACGCCCGCAATCCACGGGAAGGACGTGTTCACGACATCCGAATAGCTTAAATCCTGCGGCGCCCATACTCCGAACTTGCTGCCAATCATGTAGAACGCCACGATGAAGCCCATGTGCGCCGCGGCCATCGAAATGCCCACCACCGAGGAACTGAAAAATTCTTTCGAACGGATCCCTCGCCGGCTGAATGCCTGATACAAACGCAAGCGGGCAGGCTGGGCGGAGCGATACAATGGCTCGCCGCCGGGGAGGACCAACGTCACCATCAGACCTGTGGCCAATGCTGCGAGCAACAGCTTGGCGAGTTGCCCCGTTACAAAACTTGAATACGCATGGTGCGTGTCATAACCCGCCCGGATGGAGTTCCAGTCGTTTGCCTGCATCAGAAAATACAGGACGGCCACCAGCGCCCCGATCTTCAGCGCCGCTCCCCAGGAAGTCTTGTCCTGCCGCATCAGGGTAATTCCCAGCCACAGGGCCCCGCCCAACAAGAAGCCGTAGGGGATCAGCGCGACCTGGTTGTAGAAGATATTTGTGGAGCGCAGGTGTTGGTAATTGCGCGTCCAGGCTTCCGGCACCTGCAGAAATTCCTGTGTGCTTCCGATGCGATCGCCCTGCAGCCCCACTTGCAGCCGGTACGGCGCATCCTTGGCCTTGAAGTTTTTTCGTTCCCAGGTGAACGACCAGTCCAGCCGGTTGGGGCGCGTCTCCGAATTCGCCTCCTCCGTCAGGAAATTCCAGTTGTCCAGATTCGTGCTGAGTTTACCCTGCAGAAATCTCTGCGCGACAGCCAGCGCTTCCTCGCGGCTGAGAGATTTTTCCCCGCGGGCCTCTTCGATCTTGTGCGTGTAAGCCACGACCTTTCCGGCCGGGTTGACGCGCACCCGATATTCCTCTTCCTGTTGCGGCTTGAAAAAGCGGACATCCCAGAACCAGACGTTCAATTCGGAAGACATCAGCCGATTCGCTTCTTGCAGGCCGAGTTCGCGCTCCAGGTAAGTTTTGGCGTTATCGTCCACGTCAAAGGTGATTGTGGACTGGTAGCCATCCACGTTTTCGCCCAGGCCCTGAACGAAGTTCTTGGCTCGCAGTTGCGCTTCGGTCCGGGATACCTTGAAATCCACGGACGCTTCGGGGAACGCGCGGAAGAAGTAGCGTTGCGCAAACATCAGGCCCAGCGCGCCGAAGATGATCCACAGAACAAGCGCGCGCTTTTCCGTCCCCGTCAATCGTGCATCCGCCAAGGCAGCCTCCTGCGCTCGAAAACACCACGACAGCCCACTCTAACGATACGCATGCCAATGGCGCAAGTTTCAGGAAAAGCGAAGCTTAGGCGGGGATGATATAAAGAAGGAAGGATGCCCATCAGCCTGCAAACCGAAGTGCGCATGGTCAAAGGAGTAGGCCCGCAGCGCGCAGAACTCCTTGCGAAGCGTGGCATCCTCACGCTGGAAGACCTGTTGAATTACCTGCCGTTTCGTTACGAAGACCGCATCCATTTTTCCCGTATTAAAGATGTCCAACCAGGCGGCACCTATACGCTGCGCGCTCGCGTGATGAGCGGGCAGGCGGTTCGGGGCATGTACGGCCGCGACGCCATCTATCACCTGCTGGTGCAGGACGACAGCGGCTCGTTGCCCTGCAAGTTTTTTCACGGCGGCTACCTGGAAGACCGCCTGAAGCCCGGCCAGCAGCTGATCCTGCACGGCAAGGTCGAGATCGATAAGTTGCGCCCCGCGCGGCGTGAGATGGTCAATCCGCAGATCGAAGTGCTGAGCAGCGAGGAAGTGGATTCGACTGAGATGGGCAGGATC
>Ga0210406_10007406_pt1 | contig 11158 bp, 6 predicted proteins | sample IncBWC30MmetaG_FD_155454 | JGI IMG/M metagenome (GOLD analysis project Ga0210406, IMG submission 155454) | Forest soil microbial communities from Barre Woods Harvard Forest LTER site, Petersham, Massachusetts, United States - Inc-BW-C-30-M | ecosystem: Environmental > Terrestrial > Soil >... | reverse complement strand
TGCGTCAGGCCGGAGATTTGCGCGAATTGCGTCTCCAGCGGGGTTGCGACCGAGGAGGCCATGGTTTCAGGACTTGCGCCGGGCAGCGATGCGGACACCGAGATGGTGGGAAAGTCCACCTGCGGCGGAGGCGCCACCGGCAAGAACGGGAATACGACGAGGCCGAGCAGAAATATTCCGCCCATCAACAGCGAAGTGGCGATCGGCCGGCGGACGAACGGTTCTGAAATGCTCATGATGGTTCTGAAATGCTCACGACGCCTTTGGGAGCTTGCCGCCGGCGTCGGCTACCGCAGTGGCGGCGTTGTCGCGCACGTGAGCCCCAGGCTGCAGGCGGTATTGGTTGCTCGTGACCACACGTTCGTTCAAGGCGATGCCGCTCTTGACGATGGTCTTGCCGTTGCTTTCTTCACCCAGCTTCAGGGGACGCACTTCCAACGTGGAGTCGCTCTTGACGACATAGGTAAAGGGACCGTTCGGTCCCAGCTGCACCGCCGAGCTCGGCAGCGTCAACGCGTTGCGTTCCGTGCGCACCAGCACGCGTGCGTTCACATACTGCCCCGGCCACAGCGTGTTGCGCTCGTTGGCGAAGGTGGCCTTGAGCCTGGCCGTGCCGGTGGTTTGGTCGATTTCATTGTCGATCAGCGTCAGCGTGCCTTGGTCGAGTTCGGTATTTCCGTCCCGGGACAGCGTCATGACCGGCACTGTCCCGGCCGCGAGAGCGGCGCCGACGGCGCTCAACTGCTCCTCCGGCAGGGTGAATATGACCGATATGGGCTGTACCTGCGTGACCACGACGATGCCGGTGGTGGCGGCCGCGTGCACGATATTGCCCGGATCAACCAGGCGGATACCGGTGCGGCCGTTGATGGGCGAGGTGATCCGGGTGTAGTCGAGCTGCGTGCGCGCGTTATCGATGATGGCCTGATCGACCTGCACCTGGGCCTTGAGCTGATCGACCGTGGCTCGTTGCGTGTCGACCGTCTGCTTGCTGGCCAAATCTTCCGGCTGCAGCAGAATGAAGCGCTCCAGATCGCGCTTGGCATTCTCGAACATCGCGGCATCCTTCGCCTTGGTGGCGATCGCCTGCTCGTACGCGGCCTGGTTGGGGCGCGGATCGATTTGCGCCAGCAAGTCGCCCTTGTGGACCTGCTGTCCCTCGGTAAAGGCAATTTTTTGCAGCTCGCCGTCGACCCGCGCGGTCACCGTCACGGTATAGAAGGCTTGCACCGTGCCCAGACCCTCGAAATAAATGGGCATGTCCACATGGCTTGCGGAGGCCATGTCGACTGCGATCGGCTGCGGCCCCGCGTGCGCGGTGGCATCGGCCGGTTTGTGAACCATACGCCACGCAAACACCAGCAGCGCCGCCAGGGCAAGGCCGCTGAACAGCACACGTTTTTGAGGCGTCGAAAATTGCTTCATCTACATCACCCTTGTTGCCATCCGCCGCCAAGCGCCGTAAATAAATCCACCAGCGATTGCAGGTGCTGGAAGCGGGCTTGGACCAGTTCATCTTGCGCGCTGAAAAGCGCGTTTTCCGTGTTGAGGACGGTCAGTATGTTGACGGTCCCTGCCGACATCTGGGTCTGCGCAAACTGAAATGCCCGCCGCGCAAGATCCACCGCCTTTTGCTGCCGCGCCTGCAGTTCCTTGGTTTGCCGGGCCGCAACCAACGCGTCCTCGACGTTGCTGAAGGCCGAAATCACCGTCTTGTGATAGGTGCTCAACAATTCAGCATAGCGGGCATTGCTGAATACGACCTGACCGCGCAGCGCGCCGCCATGAAATATCGGCTGCGTGAGGCCTGCGGACAAGGACCAAATGCGGCTCGCCGGATTGATGAGCGAGCTCAAGGCCTTGCTCTCATAGCCGCCGCTCGCGGTCAGTTGGATGTTCGGAAACAATGCGGCGCGCGCCACTGTGATGTCGGCGTTGGCAGCGATCAGCTGCTGCTCCGATTCCGCGACATCCGGACGGCGCGACAGCAGCTGCGAGGGCAGACCCTCGACGACCTGGGGGCTGCTCAGGGTGTTGAGCGTTCCGCGATCGACATCGATCGATTCCGGCGTTTCGCCGATCAGCACGGCCAGCGCATCCACAGTCTGTCGAAATTGCTGCTCCAACGGCGGTATCGCTGCATCCAGGAGGGCGACGGCGGTTTCCTGCTGCGCGACGTCCAGTCCCGTTGCAACGCCGGCCGTCTGCTCGAGTCGCAAGCCGTGCAGAATTTTCTGGCCGTTCGCGAGATTCTGGCGTGCGACCTCGAGCCGGTCGCGAAATTCCAGCGTTTGAAAATACGTCGTGGCGACGCTGCTGATGACGGTGAGCGCCACGGTCTCCTTGTCATAGTGGCTGGCAACCGCGGTAGCGCGCGCTGAGGCGCGCAGGGCGCGATTCTTGCCCCAGAAATCCAGCTCGTAGCTGGCCGTGAACTGCGGAGCGAATGTGTTGAATGTCGCTCCGTTGGAACCGGACGAAATGCCGGAACCGGACGAGATGCCGGACACCACTGCACGCTGCCGGGTCGCGTCGGCGCTAAAATCGAGCGACGGCAACAGGGCGGCTCCGGCGATGCGCGCCTGCGCGTCGGCTTCTTGAATCCGGGCGATGGCGCCGGCCAAGTCGTCGTTGCTGCGCTGGGCCTGCGCAATCAATTCATCGAGTTTTTCAGAGCCGAAACCATGCCACCAATCGGCGCTGGGCCATACCGCGGCCGCCTGCTCGTCTGCTGTGTCTCGCCACTGCGCCGGTGCAGGGATGTCGGGGCGCTTATAGGCAGGGCCCACGCTGCACGCGGCCAGTGCGGCAAGCGCGCAGCCGCAAGCCCCCCTTGCAGATAGGTGAATCTTCATGCCGCAACGCTGTGCTTTCGGCAGTTAAGCGCGCGTGGCCGAATTGTTAAAATAAGTTAATCTCGGTGGCTCACTGTCTTATCGTGGGCGTCGCTAAGTGCAGCGCGATCGGCAGGCCCCCGGTACACTCCGTCGATGCCCATACCAATGACACCTTGCCGAACGGCGCTGTTCGGCGCCCTGATCATGTGCGGTGCGATGAATACGGCCTTGGCCGATGATGCGGTGCCGGACGCTGCCATGGCGGCCGCGCTCGATCGAATTCGCGCCGCGGGTATGAGCGATGAGTGGGCGTATCGGCGCTTGGTTGATCTGTGCGACAAAATCGGTCCCCGACTGAGTGGTTCGCGGCAAGCTGAAGCGGCAGTGGAGCAGATCGCCGCCGCGTTACGGGCCGGCGGTTTGACCGTGAGCTTGCAGCCGGTAAAAGTGCCGCACTGGATTCGCGGCGAAGAGCGGGCCGAGATCATCGACTATCCCGGTCGACCCTCCGGCGTCACCCAGCAATTGCACTTGACCACGTTGGGGGGCTCGGTGGCCACCCCGGCCCAGGGCATCTCGGCGCAGGTGCTGGTCGTCCACAGTTTCGATGAATTGCGCGCTCGCGAAGCCTCCGCGCGCGGCAAGATCGTGCTGTTCGATGTGCCCTTCAATGAGGAGTTGGCGGTGAACGGGCGGGCGGGATCTGCTTACGGCCAGGGTGTGGTGTATCGCGCGCGCGGCGCCGCCGCGGCGGCTCGTGCGGGTGCGGCCGCGGCGCTGGTTCGAACCGTGGGTGGAGCCAACTATCGGCTGCCCCATACCGGCGCCATGGACTACGACCCCAAGGTCGCGAAAATTCCGACGGCCGCGCTCAGCGCCGAGGACGCCATGTGGATCTCGCGGCTCGCGGCCGAAGGTCCGGTTTCTTTGCGTCTCACGCTATTGCCGCAAACCTTGCCTGACGCCGACAGCCACAATGTACTGGCCGATTGGGCGGGGCGAGAGCGGCCGGCGGAAGTCGTCATCGTCTCGGGCCATTTGGATTCCTGGGATCTGGCGCAAGGTGCGATTGACGACGGCGCGGGTGTCGTCTCGGCCATGGGGGCCGTGCGCTTGCTCGAGTCATTGGGCTTGCATGCGCGGCGAACCATTCGCTTCGTCGGGTGGATGAGCGAAGAAAATGGCAGCGCCGGGGGCGCGGCCTACTTCAAAGAGAACAGCGCCGCGCTGGCCAAGCACATCGCGGCCATCGAAAGTGACAACGGCGCGGGGCGACCGCTGGGCGTTTCTGCGCACGTGCCGCCCGAAGCGTTACCACTGTTCATGCCGCTCATAAAGGCGTTGACGCCGATGGGCGCCACCCTTCTGGACCGTCGGGATGAAGCCGGAGGCTCTGATGTGAGATTCCTGGATGCCGGCGGTGTGCCAAGCTTGGCGCCCATCGTCGATACCCGAACTTACTTCGATTATCATCACAGCGCTGCGGACACGCTGGACAAAATAGATCCGGACAATATTCGCCGGCAGGTCGCGGTCCTGGCGATGATGGCCTATTTTACCGCAGAGATGCCGGATCCATTGCCGAGGCTGCCGGTTTCCAAACCTTGAACCTGCTTTAGCGCGGCACCGGACCACTCGACAGTGGAAAATGCTGCTTCGATTCTCATCCTCATTTCCGGCTTCGCTCACGCGGTCGTCAATGCCATCCTGAAGGCAGGCAACGACAAAATGTCGCGCCGCGCCCTGATCGATGGATTCAGCGCCATAATTCTGGCCCCTGCCGCGTTCTTCGTACCCCTGCCGACGAACGCATGGAGCTGGTTGATCGCGTCCGTCGCGGTGCACGGGCTGTACTTGCTCTCCTTGATCAGGTCCTTCGAGCAGTCGGACATGACCGTGGCGTACCCGATCGCGCGCGGCGTTGCGCCCATGCTGGCCGCCGCCGGAGCGGTGGCGATTTTCAACGAACCCATTTCCGTCTTCGTGGTGGTCGGCATCGTTTCCATCGCGTGTGGAGTGATGTGCATCGGCGTGAGCCACAAGCTGGAGCGCAGCGCGCTTCTTTGGGCCGCGCTCACGGGCGTCTGTATCGCTTCCTATACGGTTATCGATGCGCAAGGGGTTCGTGCGGCACCTACCGCGTTCAGCTACATCGTCTGGACTTTCTTGATGCTGGGCGGAGCACTGGGCACATTTTTTGCGCTGTGGCGGGGCAGGGCTTTTTTCGTCTCCGTCGCCGGCCAATGGAAGCCGGGTCTCATGGCCGGTGTCCTGTCCATCATCTCCTATGGATTTGCGCTAATGGCTTTTCGCCTGGGCGCAACCCCGCGCCTCGCCGCGCTGCGCGAAACTTCCATTCTGTTTGGCACGGTGATCGCAGTGATTTTTCTCAAGGAGCGACTCACCAAGATGCGGCTCGGCGGCGTGCTGGCCATTGCCCTGGGTGCCATCGTGCTGCTCGCAGCCGGCTTGTGACAGACGCTTTGCGCACCCGTGCTTTTCGCAGGCGCCCACGAGGCTGTCGGAGGCCCACGAGGTTGCCGAAGGCGCCCGCGGTGCTGCCGAAGGCGCCCACGGGGTTGCCGGTAACTATTGCGTATCGTCCCTGCCGTCCTTGCCCGTCAACGGCGGTGAGTCGTCGTCCAGTTCCAGGCCGTCGTCGTACAGCGTGTCTTCCTCGCCATCCAGCCGCAAGGTCGAGTCGGTATTGCGCGTTTTGGCGTAGGCCGTGTGATCCACCGCCTGGCGTTGCTCGGAGCCCTCGAGTGCCCGTCCCCGAAGCCTGGATTCACCGCCCTTGTCATCAGGGATCGTTCCACTGTCTTCAGTTTTGATGTCGCCCATCGCTCGCTCCTTTGTCGTTGACCAGCGAAGAGCGGAGGTTATGCCTGTTGGCCGGGGCTCAGTATTCCAAGGGCGCAGTAGTTCGTGTAGGTGCAGGCCGACACCGGCGGCCGTCGGGGAAATCGCTTGGACCTGCTAGCCTAGCGATGCATGAAATCGACCGTCCTCCCATTCATTCTTGTGTGCGGACTCCTGTCGTGTTTCGCCGCACGGGCGGCGGATCCGCAGGCGTACAAGGTCACTCTCGCCTCGGTGGGCGACAGCGATATCGACCAGACTCTCAAGGCGACCTCGGACCTGCTGTCGCTGCGCACTTCCGCGCCCGTCAGTCCCTTTGGCTTGATCGCGCGCGCGCGCAGCGATACGGATCGGCTCAAGACGGCCCTGGAGAGCTTTGGATACTACGAATCGCAAGTGATCACTCACATCAACGGTTTGTTGCTCACGGATCCGAGTCTCGGCGATACGCTCAGCGCCTTGCCGAAGAACAGCACCGCACAGGTGGCGCTCAGCTTCAACCTGGGGACGCTGTACCACTTGCGGCGAATCGACATCGATGGAGAGGTGCCGGCAACGATAGACGCTCGCGAAACGCTTGGCTTGAAAACCGGCCAGCCCGCGGTGGCAGCGGTGGTGCTGGCCGGGGGCGCTCGCCTGCTCTCGGCATTGCAGGAGCAGGGCTATGCTTTCGCACAGGTGGATGCGCCGGTTGCCTTCGAGGCGGCCGATGCGCCGGTGCTCGATTTGAGCTTTCATGTGGTCGGCGGGCGCAAAGTGAATATCGGAGAGATTCACATCGAGGGTTTGAAGCGGGTGCACGAGTCGCTGCTGCGAAAGCGCCTGCTGTTGCACACCGGCGATTCATACAAGCCCTCCTTGATTGAAGCTGCGCGCCACGATTTGCTGGCCCTGAATGTGTTCGGTCAAGTCAGCGTGCAGGTCGGCTCACAGGCAGACGAATCAGGCGGCGTGCCCGTGACCTTCAAGATCGTCGAACGGCTGCGGCATGCGATAGCATTGAGTGCTGCCTACTCCAGCGACCTGGGCGGCAGCGGCGGGGCGAGCTGGACCGACCGAAATGTATTCGGCAACGCGGAACAGTTGAGTTTCGCCGCGAGCGTGATCAATCTCGGCGGCAGCGATACGACTGGAGTGGGTTACAACACCAGCGTGAAGTATCTCCTCCCGGAGTTCTTTCACCGGGATCAATCGTTGGAATTCGCGCTCAGCGCCATCAAACAGGATCTGCTGGCCTACGATCAGACCGCGAAGACCGTCAGCGTGACCTTGAGCCGAAAACTGTCGGGTGTCTGGCGGGTGAGCGTCGGACTGTCCACAACCCAAGAGCAAATAATCCAGGTCACGAGCGTCACGACGGCCTCGAATGGCCAACCGGTAGGGGTTCCGCAGACTTTCAATTACACGTTGGTCGCATCTCCGTTCACCGTTGCCTACGATTCGACCGATTTGCCCACGCCGCTGGATGATCCACGCCATGGGTACCGTGGATCGGTGAGCTTGACGCCGACATATGCAATCGGGCATCCAAACGCGACGTTTCTCATTTCCCAGATCAAGGTCGCCGGCTACTTCGATCTAAACCATCTCTTGCCGATTGCTCCGGGCCGCAGCGTGCTGGCCGCGCGCGCGCTGGCCGGCATCGCGCAAGGCGCCGGGGAACTGAGTTTGCCGCCCGATCAGCGCTTCTACGCGGGAGGCACGAGTACCATCAGGGGATACGGCTACCAATTGGTGGGGCCGAAGTTTCCGCAGACCGACATTCCGGTGGGCGGTACGGCAATCACCGCCGGCGGGTTGGAATTTCGCCAGCGGTTCTACACCAGTTGGGGCGCTGTGGCATTTGTAGACGCCGGTCAGGTCAGTGCCAGCCTCAAGCCGCTGCCGAGCGACGTCCGCGTCGGCACCGGCGCGGGTGTACGCTATTACACGCCCATCGGGCCAATACGGCTGGATATCGCCGTACCGGTGAATCGTCGACCGGGCGATGACTCTTTCGAGGTCTACATTGGATTAGGACAGGCATTTTGACGCGACGATTCCTGAAAGTGGCGGCTTGGGTGCTGGGCGCACTGGCACTGCTGCTCGTGCTCTCCATCGGGACCGTATTGATCGTGGGCAACTCAGGCAAGGGCCGCGTTCAAATCGAAAGGCTGATCGCCCGGCTGACCGGTGGCAATGTGCAATTGTCAGGGTTGGGAGGATCCTTTCCCAGCCATCTGACTCTGGCGCAGCTGCAGTTGCGCGACGCCGCCGGGGTTTGGTTGACGGCAACGCGAATTGAATTGGACTGGACACCGCTCGCATACCTCGAAGGCCGGCTGCAGATCGAACGGCTGCACGTGGGAGCCGTGGATATGGAACGGTTGCCGCAGAGCTCCGCCGCGCCCGGCAGCGGCGAGGCATCGATACCCCGCATCGATGTGGCGCAGGCATCCTTCGACGTGCTGCATTTGGGAGCTTCACTGGCGGGAGCGCCGGCTTCGCTGTCGGCTGCCGGCAGCGCTCATTTGCGCTCCATTCACGACATGCTGTTCGACGCCGCAGCGCGGCGTATTGACGGGGACGGCGAGTATGATCTGCATCTGCACTTCGATGAGAAGCGCATGGACGGTTCGCTCAAGCTGCATGAGCCGGCGGGCGGACCGCTGGAGAATATTCTCTCCTTACCCGGTTTGGGCGCGCTGCAGGCCGCGGTGAGCTTGACCGGACCACGCTCGGCGGAACAACTCGAGATTTCGCTTCAGGCGGGGAACTTGACAGGGCACGCGCAGGGCACCCTTGACTTGGGTGAGCTGTCTGCTGACCTGGGGTTTTCATTCGAATCCGGCCCGATGAAGCCGCGGCCGGACCTGGGTTGGGAGCGCGCGGTGCTCAACGGCCGCTGGCATGGCAACGTGAAGTCGCCAAGCGCCGAAGGCCATCTTGAAGTCACGCAGCTGCGCGTCCCCGGCGGTGCGCAGGCGGCGACGCTGACCGCGGATCTTGCAGCAAATCTCGGCAACGCCGAATTGCATGCGCTCGCCCGAGGCTTGAGGATTCCAGGCGCTCAGCCCCGGCTGCTGGAAGATGACCCATTGAAGATAGATGCCTCGGTGCGCCTCGACGATCCTGCGCGGCGCCTGCAGGTTACCGCTTCACATCGGCTATTTGCGTTGCGCGGGCAAGCGGTGACGGCCGGTGATCAGAGTGCAACCGTGGAATTGCGGCTGCCGAGCGTGACGCCTTTCGCTGCTTACGCGGGGCAGGACCTGCGCGGCAGTGCCGTCATCAACGCTCGATTGAGTGGCTATCCCGGCGTAACGCAGATAAAACTCGAGGCCAGCGGTGTGCTCATTCCCGGCGCGCAAATTTGGGCACGTGCGGTCGGGGATCGAGCGAGACTGGAATTCTCGGGCTCATTCAAGGACGCCGCATTGACGGTCGACAATCTGAAATTTACCGGCCGCACCCTCGCGCTTGCCGCCAACGGCAGCGTCAGTGCCCGATCCATCAAGGCTCGCTGGGATCTGGCATTGTCGGACCTCGGTGCCGTGTCTCCGGCGCTCGAGGGCACGTTGAAGGGTTCCGGATCGGTGGAAGGCCCGCCCACGGCGCTCGCCGCCGAAGCGAGTCTCAGTTCCACGCTCTCGATAAGAGGCTCGCAAAGCGGAACGCTGTCGGCGGAGGTGAAGGTGCGGGGACTGCCGCGCACGCCCGCAGGCACGCTGATCGCACAGGGGTCTTTGGACGGAGCGCCGCTGAACCTTGATGTTGAGATGGAGCGCCGCGCCGACCGGGCATTGCACGCGATCATTCATCGGGCGAATTGGCGCAGCGTGCACATGGACGGCGACATCATGCTGGCGACCGACAAGGCCGAGGTGCATGGCCAATTGGTCTTGGCCATCGCGCAGCTTCAGGACTTGCAGCATCTTCTCGGCATGGAAATTGCCGGTAGCCTGGCCGCAAATCTCGCTCTGCGCCCTGATGGCCAGCGCACTCGCGCGCACCTGCAGGTCGATGCACAAGACCTGATGCTGGCAGGCCTTGCCGGAGGCGCGCATGTTTCGGGTGAGGGATTTACGGATTCGTTCGCATTCAATGCCGGCGTCAAAATTCCGAAATTGAAAGGCGCCGCCGCCAGTCTGGAGACGAACGGCAATTTGAACTTCGACTCCGGCGAGGTCTCTCTTACCGGCGCGCTGGGCAATTACCGGGGACAGGAATTTCATTTGCTGGAGCCTGCGCGAATCCGCTTTGCCGGCGGCGTGTCGGTTGATCTTCTCAAGCTCGGCTCACAGAAGGCTGAATTTGACCTGCAGGGGCAGATTGCTCCGACCCTCGAGCTGCGCGCATCGCTGCGCAATGTACAACCCGCGCTCATCAACGTGTTCCTGCCGAATCTTTTGGCGGCCGGCGTCGTCGACGCCAATGCGGAATTGCATGGCAGCTTTGCCAGGCCGTTGGGCGAGATCACGGTCCACGCTCTGGGGATTGAGTCCGCGGACGACGCCGCATTGGGATTGCCGCCCGCCAATATCCGGCTCAAGGCCGACCTGCGCGGACATACCGCCGACATCGACGCGCGATTGGACGCGGGCGCCGCATCACAGTTGAGCGCCGTCGGCGAAGCTCCGCTGGCGAGCGACGGCGAAGTCGACATGAAAATCAACGGCAAGCTGGACGTGGGGGTGATGAATCCATTTCTCGAAGCTCGCGGCCAGCACGCCTCGGGTCAGCTGGATATCAATGCGACCGTCACCGGCAGCGTAGCGGCGCCGCAGATCGCGGGCACGCTGGATCTCAAGAACGGCAAGGTCAATGACTACGGTCGCGGGGTCAGTCTCACCGACATCACCGCGCAAATTGCCGGCAACGAAGGAGCCTTGCAAATCAAAAAATTTACCGCCTCGGCCCCGCCGGGCACCGTGTCGATGAGCGGTACGGTCGGGATTCTGCAAAAAGGAATACCGGTTGATCTGAAAATTACGGCGCGCGACGCGCAGCCCATCGTGAGCAAATTGGTCACCTCGAATCTGAATGCCGATCTTGCCATCAAGGGGACAGCCCGCGGGCGCCTCGATGTGAGTGGGAGCGTGCATCTCAACCGCACCTTGATAGGCATTCCGAACGGGCTGCCGCTCAATGTCGCGGTGCTCGATGTTCGCCGGCGGGGCAAAAAGACCGTCATCGTGCCCGAAAAGCCGCTGATCATCGGCCTGGACGTGTCGGTGCAAGCGCCCCAGGAGATTTTGGTGCAAGGGCGGGGTCTGGACGCTGAAATGGGCGGAGACTTGCAAATCAGCGGGACCACGGACTCGCCCTTCGTCACCGGAGGATTCGATCTGCAGCGGGGCACCTTTTCACTCGCCACCGGCAGACTGAACTTCTCCGCAGGACGCGTGAGCTTCAATGGCGCCGGGCTCAAGAGCAAAATCGATCCCACCCTGGACTTCACCGCGCAGGCGACCGTCAGC
>Ga0210406_10007405_pt1 | contig 11158 bp, 12 predicted proteins | sample IncBWC30MmetaG_FD_155454 | JGI IMG/M metagenome (GOLD analysis project Ga0210406, IMG submission 155454) | Forest soil microbial communities from Barre Woods Harvard Forest LTER site, Petersham, Massachusetts, United States - Inc-BW-C-30-M | ecosystem: Environmental > Terrestrial > Soil >... | reverse complement strand
CAGGGCGGAGTAATTTCCCCCGCGCTCGCGAATTACGCGCTGGATGGACTTGAGCGACTCCTGAAGGATAAGTACCCAACGGGAAGAGCCCTCAAGTCCTTTGGAGATCTATGTCCCTCTGTGAATTTCATCCGTTATGCGGACGACTTCGTCATCACCGGTAGGACGAAAGAACTACTGGAAGAGGAGATCAAACCCATCGTTGAGCAATTTCTGCAAGAACGAGGGCTTGAACTTTCTCCCACGAAGACGGTTATCACGCACGTGGAGAAAGGCTTTGATTTCCTCGGACAAAACGTGCGCAGGTACCCTAACGGGAAACTGCGCATCCAACCCTCCAAGAAGAACGTTAAAACCTTCTTAGCTGGCATCCGGAAAACCATCAAAGCCGCGCTCGGCAAGTCTGCCGCCGATCTGATCGAGGAACTTAACCCCAAGGTTCGGGGCTGGGCCAACTATCATCGGCACGTGGTCAGTAAGCGTACTTTCAACCACGTCGACTATGCCATCTTCTGGAGTTTGTGGCGATGGGCACGAAGAAGACACCGGAATAAAAACCTCGGATGGATCAAAGAGAAATACTTTGAGCGCCACCCAGGCCGCGACTGGACCTTCTTCGGGGAATCCTACGATAAGGAGGGGACACCGCAGAAGGTGCGGTTGTTATCCGCCTCTCGTACACCCATCACAAGACACGTTAAAATCCGAGGCGAAGCCAACCCGTATGATCCCGCACATGAAACCTACTTCGCAGATCGCGAAGGGGCCCATATGCGAGATACATTTCGGGGTACGAAAGTTCTTCGCTTTCTCTGGCACGACCAAGACGGACGTTGTCCCGTATGCTGTGAGAAAATCACCCGCGTCACCGGCTGGCGCCTGCATTATCGCGTCTCCCTGGTGATGGGTGGCTCGAAAGGGGCTACAAACAGCGTTCTTCTTCACCCAGAGTGCCGCGACAAGGTTCACCGCCTGCATCTTTCTGTCTCTAAACCGCGTCTTCCTCAACAAGGCGATCGAAGGGCTTGAGCCGTATACGGCGAAAGTCTTACGTACGGTTCTTAGAGGGCTGGGCCCCAGTAATGGGGTCCGGCCACTCGGGCTTTCAGGGTAAGGACTTCCACAGTGAAAAAATCCGTCCCCACCAGAACTTCCATGTGCGAACGGATAAAGTCTTTCCAGGAGATGGCCCGTTTTCTCTTAGGAGCAGGAGAGAGGCCATGCCGACGGAGAATGTTGCCCACCGTCTGATCCGACAACTGGTGTCCTAGATTCTTCAAAGCCCCCACGATGCGATCGTAGCCCCAGCTCGGATTTTCTTTCGCCATCTGCAGGACTACTAACCGTTCTGCTTCTTCATCAATTCGCGGTCGACCGACTCGTTGGCGAAACTTCGATCCGTCGAATTTGTTGGCGATGAGCTTTCGGTACCAGGCCAGCAGCGTATCCGGCTTCGCAACGGCCAATTCTTCCAAGGCTTTCCGTCCGAGCCGCTGGGCGATCTCAGCCAATGTCGCCTTTTCACCTTCCGAAAGCAGCGGTCGACCCTTGATCTGACCTCTCAAGGTCCGGTTCTCTGCCCCAAGATATTCGTTCCGCAACAGGAGTTCTTGATCGACCGTTCCGGTGACGTAGACCACCATCCGCGCCCAAAGCATCTTGGATTCCCCCTGAATCTGCAATCCTGTGAAAGCGAGATTGTAGACGCTGTTTTTCAGTCGGAGAAGTCCATTCGAGGTGAGCCTGTGGAAAGCTGCAAGTTACGCTATTTCAACTCGTTTGAGTTTTTTGACCATACGAGGTACGCATCCTCGGAGATTCACCCGAATGTGACTTTAAGAGGAGAACAGGGATGAAATATCTATTAGGCATTGCTTTAGGTTTGTTGCTGCTCATTGCTCCGATAGCGAGGGCCGACGGCATATTCCCCGGAGAAACTATCTTCGACGAAACACGGCTCGTCGACGGTGTAGACATCCGTTATGTAGTTGAGGTTATAGACATCACGCCACAAGGCTTCGATCTCTGGGACTTCTGCATAGGACCGAACCCGTTAGCATCCAAATACGATTGCCGAAAGCATGTACGACAGCTTGGCCGTGTCAGTGAAGCGGCTTACTGAAGGGGACATGCGGTTGCAGGAAGCCACCACAAAGGTGCTGGAACAGTACGAAGGGCCGTGTCTTCGCCAAAACGCAGAAAGGAGAAATAAATGAAATATCTAATGGGATTGATTCTTTTGTTGGCAGCGTTCTCAGGAAGCGCGTACGCGGATCAAGCAGATGACCTGACCACTTTCAGGTTTATCCCTGGGCAGATTGGCCCAGACGAGACAACATTCACAATCGAATCAAGCAGTGTGGTTCCGACGGCTTTAGGACCAGTATTCACTGTTTCGATCAACGGCTCGCCGTGGACGTTCGCTCTCGATGAACCAAGCGATACGTATGTCGAAGAAGCCTTTTATACGATGTGGTTCGGTCCCGGCGCGATACCGCCAGACCAAGTAGGCTACGGCTCGGTACAAATTCCTTGGCGTTGCGATATCGGCGGCCCATATGAGTTTGACGGTTGTCTAGATGCCCAATTGCCGCAGCCATGGGACGGCCACTGGATTCCCGGCACCTATAACGGCTACACGATCACCGCAGGCGTACCGGAGCCGAGCACAGTATCTATGGTTGCACTCGGCGTGCTCATCCTTCTGCTCAGGCGCAAATACTGAGATCGGCGGCCGTCCGGCAAACGGGCAGCGAAAACAAAAACGACATTGGTGGGAAGAGCACGGTGATGAGTGGAGAGCAAAAAGGAAGACAAATCGCAAAGGGAAAGATAAAAAGTCTAAGTCGAACCGAGAGAAATGAAGCTGGATGGACAATTGCCGCAAGACTTAGTCCGACCGCGCAGTTCTCTTACTCTTTCGTCTTCGCAGATGAAAACATATCACCGCTCTGTAAGCGTTCGGCCTTCTAAATCTGCTATATTCCCCGCCTGCTTGCTCAAAGGCCAGCTGTTGTGATTGCGCCCAAACCTAGCAAGAAGTGATACCCTTAGCGAATCATGGCTGTAAAAAACTCGGCGGAGAAAACTGACGGTCGTAAGAACAAGCCGCTCAATCCTCGACAACAGAAATTCGTGAAGACCCTCGCCAAGGGAGCCAGCCTAACTGATGCTGCAATCGAGGCAGGCTACTCATCGAGAAATCCAGGCCAGTCGGGATTTCAAGCGCTTCGGCAAATTCGTGGGCGTGTCCCTGATCTTCTTGAAAAGCATGGCCTAGGCGAGGAGATGTTGATAGAAAAATATTTAAAGCCACTGCTCGAAGCTGAGGAGACAGTGTTCTTCCAGAAAGATGGGAAAGTAAGACAGCGGGTGAATGTTGCTGCTCTGGGCATCAGGCATTCGGCGCTGCGCACCGCATTTCAAAGACCTGACGGCTGCGCGCATCAGGCTCCAGCAGGTTGGTGGAGCGTGTCTCAACACCCGTGCTCTGGTACAAGAAAGGCAGAGGACGTCGCGGTATAGGGACACTATCGGGAACGCCTTCGCTGTATTTGGTGGTCTGAATCTCGACACCGGTGAGAGTTTCGCCTTCCTTCTTGGCCTCAACTACGCCAGTTGCTGCGCCATCTATGAAGAGGAGGTAGTCGGCCTCGCCGTGCCCCTTCCTCATGGGAAATTCGCGAATAGCGACCTCTCGGCCAGCCGTGATGTTGGCGGCATCGCGGTTCTGGATTATCCAACCAGCGGCTGCCAGAAGCTAATCGATCTTCTGACGTGCCTGGTCCTCTGAGGTGATTGGCATGGGAACAGGCGATTATAGCGAGAGAGGCGGTAGGTCATTGAATATAATTCGCTGCAACCCGTCGGCTGGGAGCGACTACGACGGCTGCGAACAACCGCCTATGGACCGCATTGCAGCACAATGTGCTGTCCCGGCCTGGTTTGGGCGGTATTGAAGGTGTCAATAGTTGTGCCCACGCAATCTGTGTTGCTGGTACTGAAGGCATTGATGTCGTTGCTGTATTGCGTAGTGGCAGCCCGGAAGTCAGCGACTGCGGTTCGGAATTCCGCCGAGGTCATGCCCACCGCGCCATTGAACTTGGGCGGGGGATGGCTTTCCAGAAACTCCACGAAATCGAGGCCGTGGCTGCCTTCGTGAAAGCGCAGCGATTTGCTCGCTGGGGTCACACTGCCTCCGGCGATGTCCGCCGGCGTGGTGCCGCGGCCATACGCCGATGGCCCTTCCGGCTTCGCCCGAGGCCCCAACCGGGTGCGTATCTGGATGGCAGGGGTGCCCGGCGCCGTCACGCGGGTGATCCGGCCGGTTCTTCGGGATGTGCTGTTGCTGATCCCGCCCCAGTTGATACTGATGCGGGTCTCGCCCTGGGTCCCGAGGCTGCTGTCCACGATGTCGGGCAGGATGGTCACGTTGAAGCCATTCGTTTTGAAAGTCACGCGCCCGGTGCGCGCGTTCCGCACCCGGCCTTCGGCAATTGGCGTGGAGATGCCGGCCACCATGTGATGCGGCGTCTGCCAGGCCCACATCGGGATGCGGCCCCGGTTTTCGCGATAGAGGTCCGCCTCCGACTTGCCCAACTGGGATGCGGCCCGCGTCATTAGCGCCCTCAAAGCAGCGGTGTAGGCCGTGTGCAGTGCGGTTTTCAGTGCCGGGTCTCCGCCGAGTTGTCCATCGATTGTTTTCTCGCGGTCCACCACCATGGAGTACCAGTTGTTGATGACCCGCTCGAACCTGGAACCATCCAGTTTCGCCAGGGGGAAGAAAGCTGCCGCATTTGTGAACTGGTCGATGGTCACCTGCACGAAATTCCGGAAGTCGGCGGCAGTAGCGGGCACCGGCTGTCGCTGGATGCCCGGGGTTGCACCTAGCAGGCGTGCCACGCTCCGGTTGCCCAGCACGCGCTGCAACTGCAACAGCGAACAGGGGGCGGCCGCGCCTCCGGTTAAGCGGAGATTTCGATATGCCGTTTCGGTGGGAATGATGTTACGTGAGGGCGAGGCCGGGATTGCCACAATGGTCACGTCGGTGGAGTGGCCTGCGGCGAAATCCCTTTGCGGGCGCGCTATCCTGGTCCGCATCATGAGACGCACACTCGTGTGACTCTATCACACACCTGTGGCTGGCGAATTGTTATTTCGCCCATAATTCCTTATGATTCCCAGCCCTGCTACCATTCTTCAATACGTCATCTCTTCGTCCGCTTCATCCACCTAATCGCCGTCCTGACCCAGTTGTTCCAACCTGGCGGCGTCCGTTCCCTCGTTGCCGACTCCTTTCTGCTCAACCACCTGTGGTACGCAATAATTCCGTTGACTTCAATGTCCAACCGATACGAGAGGCAAACCCCGCTTATCCTCTATATATACATTGTTGTTTGACAGGTACCGCCCATAATCGTTGGACTCGAGACAGTGGTAGAGACAAACCTGGGGCAGAAATGAACCAACGAGTTCTTCCCAAAACTCCGCTCTTCTCGATTCCGGCTGACTGTCTACCACACGAGAAAATTGAACAAATTCTGCTCTGCGGTCGTGTGTGTGTGACGCAAGTCAAGTACGGAACTGCTCGCGGGCAACGACAAGAACATCTGGTGATGCGATGCTCGATGCATCAAAGGAGAAGCGCACCAATGAGTTCCGCGATACTGTCCGCGAAAGAACAACAGGTTATTGATTCCACTTTCCCGTGTCACTGCCCGCGATGTCACCAAGAACGGCTTCGCTTTGTCCTGCTTGAGAACGGCGCAGTCTGTGCCCAATGCTGGAACGAGACGCACCCTGTTGTCCCGATTCAGCGCGCAGCGACCGCACACTAAAAGATAACGGGCACCTGTGCCTGGCGAATTGTTATTTCGCCCATAATTCCTTACGATTCCCTGCCCTGCTACCATTCTTCAATGCGTCATCTCCTCGTCCTTTTCATCCACTTAATCGCCATCCTGACCCAGTTGCTCCAACCTGGCGGCGTCCGTTCCCTCATTGCAGAGTCCCTTCTTCTCAAACACCAACTCCTGATCCTGAATCGCTCCCGACACCCGTGCTCTCAAGCAGGTGCGTAATCGCCAGCGAAGCCCCTTCTCATCGTTCTTCGAAAACGTATTCGTGCTGCGCGTCTCGAATGGTCAAAGTTCGCTTAGGTCCTGACCCGACTACAAATTCAAAGCCGATCGCTCCCGGTACGATAGTGATGAAGGAAATCGTTCCATCGGGATTTTTGCGAGAGCTGACTTCGCTTTTCCATTCGCCAAAATCAAAGATGGTCGAAGTTCCGGACTTGTTGACCGCGATATCCCCGAGTGAGGAGTTTGCGTAATGCCTGGCAAGCTTGGCGCTCTCGGCAGCATCCGCAGGAATGGTGACTAGTTTGCGCTCGGCTGCGAGGCTGGAGAAAAAGTCCTTGGCATCGGCTTCCAACTGGGCGTCCGCTTCGGGGCGTCCGTCGAAGAGAACCTCGAGCAACTTGCGGCCGAAGCGGTTGCGAATCACCCACCCGGGGTCGCCGTTAGTGAGAATCACCGCGCCCACGTTCTGGTCGGGGAGCCAGATCATGTCGCTGTGATATCCGGTGAGGTCGCCGCCATGATGAACGACCGGGACGCCGTAGGTTGTATCGACCTCAAGTCCCATGCCGTACGAAGTGTCTTGACCGATAAAGACTTGGGGAGCGCGGCGCTCGAGCAAAGGCCCCTTGGAGATATAAGTGGCACCATTGGGCATTTTGCCGTTGGCTAGCTCCATGGAGACGTATTTCGAAATGTCGCGCACATTGCTCCAGGCCCCGCCGGCGGGGCGCAAAGGTATGACGGCGTCATTGATAGCCGTCATCGCTTTGGAAGGTTTTCCGTCGAAGTCCGGGGAATGCGCCGCCGCATAATTGCCGGAGAGCGCGCGCTTGAAGTCGAAAGTGGTGGCGTTCATCTGCAGCGGATCAAACACATACGACTGCATCGCGGAATCATACGCCGCGCCGAATTCCATCTGGGGATGGATAACGTAAGAGGCGGTGTAACCTCCAGCGGCTGCCATGAGATTGGAATACTGGAAAAGCTCACCGAACTTGGAGGTCGGCTGCATGGTGCCGAGGAGGGCGAGTTCGCTGGCGGGAGTCATACCGGAGAACTTGAAAATCCACTCCAAATCCTGCCGGGGCATGCCGGTGCAGGCACAGATCAAGTGTTTGACCAGGACGCTTCGAGTTGTTTCGGCGTCGCCGAGCCGGAAAGACGGCAGCAATGTGACGACCGGCGTGTCCCAGGTGATCCGATGTTCGTCAACGAGTTTGGCGAGTAGAAGAGTTGTCAAAGCTTTGGTATTGGAAGCGATCATGAAGAGCGTGTCGCCGTCGGGCTTATTTGTGCCGCCCAACTCCTTCGTGCCAAAACCGTCGGCGAAGACTATCTTTCCGTCTTGCACCAAGCCAAGGGCAACGCCGGGCACTCCGAGAAGCGTTTGTCCCCGCTCGATGAAGGCAGAGAGCTTCGTGATACGGGCCTGATCGAGGGAATTCGCTTTTTTCCCAGCGAAGGTCTCGCGGGTGTAGCCCTTGGGAAGCAGGCGCCCATAGATGAGGGCGAGCTGACCGCCGCGCTTCTCTCCGACGGCATCGGACATGTCTTCAAGGACAACGGTCCAGCTCGAGCCAGAGTAGTAGACCAGCGCGGAGACTCCTCGCTTCTCGTTGGGCGAGGTTTGGTAATCGTAAGAGCGTCGCCGACTCCAGCCGTCTCTGTCAGGCAAATCGTTAGAAACCTTAACGGGCCACTTGGCGTCAGGTTTGTAAGCCTGCCAGGCCAGAGCGAGCGCCTCCTCCTGGTCCTTGGCTTGCACGTCGATGAGGGCAACCCAGGAATCGCCCTCGGGGGCCGCGAGAATGGTCGCGGGGCCCTGGACACGAATAGCCCAGTCTTTTGGCGCTACGAAGGAATTGCCTTGAACAGTGGTTTTTTGGGTGTCCGCAGAAAGGCGCTCAGGTGTTTGCGCGCTCGCGGGCTTGCCAGAAGCAGTAAGCGAGGGGGTCTGGCCCTGTCCGCACAGCAGTGGTGAATTGAATGCGAAGAAGAGCAGGAGGATGAGTTTTCTCATGGCCACGAGATTTAATCTCACGACTTTTTAAAAGGCAATCGAATTCTGACACGTTGGACAATGGTGGGAGTTTTTGAAGGGATTTGAACCGATAAAGAGCACAGATCCGACTCTTGCAGATTCTCCCGACATCGGAAACGGTCAGAACCACTTATAGATGCCCGCAGCCGCATTGCGCTCAAAACTTGGCACACTATCAATTCGCCAGGGACAGGTGAAGCGACAGTCAACGCGCACTGGTGTGCGTGGTGATCCAGAGGTGATCCCGAAGTCATGCGACATATACCCCTGCCCGGTAGCATCGCAGAAACCCGCGTTTTTATTGATTGAAATGGTGCGCCCGGGGGGATTCGAACTCCCGGCCTTCTGGTTCGTAGCCCAACCTGAACGCTCACAACGTACGAATCGGACCGACGAAACTCAAGAAACCAAAGCGCTTTTGCGAATTCGAGTAGGATGGTTTTGGCTCCCGTCGTCGGGAGTTTAGGCATAGAAGAGACAAGAATCAGCCGAGGGCTCGGTGAGTCTCCAACCCGTTGATTTCTCCAGGTGTGTCGCAGTCCTTCGTTTTCAAGCTTTTTCCTGTGTCTTACCTCATGGTTTAGAGCGCTATTTGGGGGGTTTTGGACTCAAGTTGGACTCAGCTGTGTGGGGTGAACCCCTTGGATGGCACAAATTATTTGGACACAGTTTCCGCTTTCATAGAAGGATTCTTGCATCTCCTAGCAGGAGAAGGGGTCTGGGGAAGGGGACGGCATTTGAGTCCCTTTCCCCAGTAGTCCTTTCGAAATCTTCCCGCTGTTCTCTTTGTTCTCAAAAAACACCATCGTCGCGCTTCGCGAGTCGGCCGGACCTGACGCCTCGATCTGTTGCTCGAACTCTTCGGGAGGTCGATAGCCCAGCACCGAGTGCAAGCGCAGCCGATTGTAATACTGCTCGATGAACTCTTCGATATTTGCTCGCAAATGTTCCAGGTCGTTGTAGTTGTTGGTGTAGATTTCTTCCCGCTTCAGTGTCTTCATGAAACTTTCGCAGCTCGCGTTGTCGTACGGATTTGCTGGACGGCTCATGCTCGGAATCACGCGGTTGTTCTCGAGGACTTTTATGTATTCTTCCGAGGCGTATTGTAATCCTCGATCCGAGTGGTGCACCAGGCCAGGTTCCGGGTGTCGGCTCTCGATGGCTTGCTGCAGCGCCCCGATCGTCAGTCGAATTGCCAAAGTTCGATCCAGTGCCCAGCCCACCACTTTGCGAGAGAAGCCATCGAGGATCACCGCTAAATAGACAAACTCAGCTTTCAGCCGGATGTAGGTGATGTCGGCCACCCACAGCTGATTGATGCCCGTCAGTTTCATACGACCGGCTAAGTTGAGATATATCTCCAGCTTGTGATTCGAATTGGTGGTGACCACGAACTGCTTCGGCTGCATCCCCAGCAGGTTATCTTCTCGCATGATCCGCGCCACCCTCTTGTGGTTCACTGGCATGCCCCGGCGGTGCAACTCCGCCGTAATTCGTCGATAGCCGTAACGGCGACGATGCTCCAAGGCAATTTGTTGGATCGCAGATCGCACTTCCATCTCTTCCTCAACGGGTTGCTGTTCCTTCAGCGACCGGTAAAAGCCCCGGCGGCTGACCGGCACCATCTGACACATGCGCTCGATACTTAGGCTGCCTTGCAATGACATCACTTCTCGGATCTGGTCGTAGATGCCATCTCGCCAGAGCCGCTGCTGCGCTGGCGTCGAGCCTCGATTTTTTGCAAGGCACCTCTGAAAAAATCCACCTCCAGGGTCTTCTCTGCCAAAAGCTGCTTCAAGCGATGGATTTCCTTGCGGTGAGCAGATGCGTGCGTGCTGGGCCGCGACGCTTCTTGTCCTGGCTCAACCATCTCCAGCTTTCTGCGCCACTTGTACAGGCACCTCGGTCGTACCCCAAGTTCTCGCGCTAACTCACCGACGTCTTCACAAGTCTCCATGCGTTCGACAGCCCTTCGTTGAAACTTCCGGGAGTATCGCTTTCTCTTCACTGTGTTCCTTTCCCGGAAACTGTGCCCTATTTTTGTGTGTCAGTTCAAGGGTTCACTCCAGACCCCAACTTGCCTCCGGTTGAAACCGAACGCAGGTGGACGCGATTTCGCGTGTCTTTTTCAGTTGGACGTGAACTACGGAAGCCTTCATTTAAGGTGGTAGTCACTTGCGTGCGCCTGGCTACCCCGAGGAGCGCGTTGGGCCAGTTCGATTCCGGGGGACGGGCATGGTTGGCAGCGGCGTGAAGCTAGGACAGGCACATCAGCTTCGACTCTCTGCCTTTGCCGATGCCAGCATCTCATCGATCCTCGCTAAAGGTCAGGAAATAGCTCCTGGGTAGCGTAGTGGAGCCGCCTGTAGATGGCTTGTGCTGCACCGGCCGCCGCCATAGACTAGGCCAACGCGGAAAGGGGCGTATCCTATGATCACTATAACCGGAACCGTGGGAAGCGGCGGGAAGTATCTCGTTACCGGAATTCCGGTCGATACCAAGACTCACACTGTTTTGAAAATCGCATTCGAGAGCAACACGGGGGGAACCAATCTGGCTCTGCGTGCGGGGACGGACACCGATAACGGGGGTTGCTCTCGGTCACTAAGGGCGTTAAGCTCTCGCCATTTGCAATTGCGGTAGCTCCAATGTCTTGGAAACTGTTTGATAAGCTGACGTCTGAGCATAAAAAGTCTTACCTTCACGATTCTTCAGTCGCAATCCTCGACGCTTCGATTATTTATGGTGCGGCTAGGTGGTACCGTTCTGTTCACAACGACCCCACGTGGGAATACGGAGCGCAATACAAGGCGGCACAAGACCCTCGGGGGTCAGTTCAAAAGCGGCCAACTGGGGTCATTTCAAAACCGGCCAACGGAAGTGGCGCGGAACTGTTAGTTAGCAGTTGTACTCGATCGTGAAGTCTCCAAGCAAGGTAAATCGGCCTTTTTCCTCAAAGCTTCAAAAAAAAACGCATTCAGAAGTCCGCAGCCGCGTTTTCTCGAGGTCGCCCATGGTTCTAGTCATGGCTTTT
>Ga0210406_10007402_pt1 | contig 11160 bp, 6 predicted proteins | sample IncBWC30MmetaG_FD_155454 | JGI IMG/M metagenome (GOLD analysis project Ga0210406, IMG submission 155454) | Forest soil microbial communities from Barre Woods Harvard Forest LTER site, Petersham, Massachusetts, United States - Inc-BW-C-30-M | ecosystem: Environmental > Terrestrial > Soil >... | reverse complement strand
GGTAAGGCCTTCGTTGTGAAGCATGGGCTTGCGGGCGTTGGCCGTCATTTGCAAGTGACAGCCGAAGCAGGTGGGTGTCCAAGACGTGTGGCAGGAGTAGCAAGTCATGGAGGAATTGGCGTGGGCGAGATGTTCGTCGTCCTGCGGCATTTCGGACGCCACGCTGCCGTCCTTGGTCATTAACTTGGCGCGGAACGATTTCATGCTGAAGTGTACGTTACCCGGAGTGACAGAGTCAGCGGTTTGAACAACTTCCCACTCCTTGTTTTCTTCGGACATGGAGTGCTGAATTACGGCTCCATCGGAACGCCATGCGAAGCGGCGAAGGCCCCACGGAGTCCGCAGCGTGTCGAGATGGCTTCCACCTCGAGGAGCGGCGGGGCCGGAAGTAATGAGGGTGGCTTTGTTGCGAATCGTGCCGTGGCAATCGATGCAGTCGATTTCGACGGCGGCGCGAGGTTCGCCGTAGATTTTTCCGTTGCCGTGATTGTCTTGCGCAAAATGGCAGTCATTGCACTGCATTCCTTTTTCGAGATGGATGTCCCCGAGGTGGACGGCTTTGCCGATACGGTCCGGGTCATCGAAAGCGATCTGCCGGCCATCCTTGTCCAGCCAATTGCCTTTGCGGTCGTGATTGAAGACGGAGCGGAACACCCAGCCGTGGCCGTGGAAATCGGCGAATTGCGTGGTCTTCAATTTCGCGTTGAATTCGGGGCTGCCGAGGTTTTCTAGAAATTTGTCATCGCTCCAGAGGCCGCGGGCAGCCGCGGCTTCGGGGTTGCGCAGGAAAGACTGATAGCGTTGCACTTCCGACGGATTGCGTTGTTGCGGCGGATACATTTTCTCACCGTCGATTTCGTTGTCCCACCAGGTGAGGCCGAAATATGTGGTCAGCATGTTGGTGCCGGGATGGATGTGGCAGACCATGCACTGGCTCGATGGAATGGAGCGCGTGAAAACATGCTTGATCGGATGCCCGGGCTCGTTCCTGGGAATGGTCGGATCAGAAGAGGCGCTAAAGCCGGAGTGGCCGAATTGTGCATAAGTACCTGAGTGCGACGGGTCGCGATCGTTTGCGTAGATGACGTGGCACGCGCTGCAGCCGCTGGCTCGAAAGTCGCCGGGATGGTCGTTGGTCCCGGGGAGCGACATGACCGGGTCAACGAGACGCGTTTTCTGCAAGCCGAGGAACACCGGATCGGTGCGGAGTTCCGTGCCAAAGCCGCGGTCGCTCAGTTTGTCGTCAGGCTTGCCGGGGTCTTCTTCGCGATTCGGATTACCCAGCTCGGCTTTTTTCTGTCCGCCGCGTTCAAAAACACGAAGGACGTTTCCGGGCTGAGATATTTCCCAGCGCAGGAGAGGATCAAGCTCGGGGAGCACGCCTTTGGCGCGAGTCTCCTCGGGCGTGGGAGGCGGAAAAGATTTGACGGATTGCGGCTTGCCGTCGCGATCGTAGCTTTCACCGAAACGCGTGTTTTTTGTCGGATAGCCCCCATTGTTGTAGAGCGCCGCACCCCACAGAAGACCGGTGTGGGTCATCATGCTGGTTGAAGAGGCGCGGACTTCCTTGGCGTGGCAGCCGGCGGCGCCGCAAGTTTCTGGCGCGACTCGCAGGTCGCCGGGATTCACAAACTTTATGAACTCGGGAGATTCCTTGAGCCATCTCGTGTACGTGCGTTCAGGCAAAGCCGAGCGGTCACGGAAGCTCGCGTCGCGAGGCTGGACGTGAGCTTTTTCCTTGGCGGTGTTGTACTCCGTGGAATTTGCTACAGCTCCGGAAACAACGGAGATGGAAGAGTTGCCGCCGTGGCAATCGGTACAGCCGAGAAAGACCGTTCTTGTGGGATGCATGGTGGGTTCGTCGGTGGAGGTATGGCAGGAGATGCAGCCGGACGATTGGCGAGCGGCTTGTTCTTGGGATTGGCCGCGAACGGGCCAAGCGCCTTGTTTTGCATGCACCCTTGAGGACGATTCTACGTAAAGAACCAAGACAAGAGATAACGCCCAGACGCAGAGGACGCAGAGATTTCGCAGGGAGGAGCGCTCGAATGTGCGTGGCGAGGTCATCAGCTGCATTCCTCAGAACGTAAACCTCACGGAGCCGAAAAGCGAGAAGAGTGTGCGGCCCGTGTAGATATCTTTGAACCCGTCGCCGGGTTGCAAGGCGGAAGCGCCGCCCGTGAGAACGATGTTTTCGGACAGCGGCGGGCGGTACGTCACACCGATGCCGAAATCTTCGCCAATGTTGTGGCGGATAGGGTATTGGAACAATATGTATTCGAGCGGCTCGGTGCGCTCGAAACGAAGGTAATTGAAATTCGCGAAACCCTTGAGCTTCGGAGTGATGTCAAAATCCGCGCCAGCGTTCACGAGAAAAATACCGGGATTGACAAAATTTGCCTGCCCTTCCTCTTTAGTAGAGCGCAAAGACGGAATGAGACTGCCGTCTGTGGTCAGCGAGACGCCTGAGCCCAAGAGTCGAACGGCCTCGCGGTTCCAGAAACTAAAAATCCCGCCCGCAAAATTGGGGAGCTCGTCGATGGCATCAAAGCCGCGAGCGCGGCCGTCACGTGGATTGGCATCGCCGGAAGTGTAGAACGTGGAAAGGCGATAGCGGATCCAGTCGCGATCGTAAGAAAGCTCGGCAGCGGCCATCTGTGCGTTGACGGTGACACGTCGCCCGGCGATGGGATTGAAGGTGTCTTCCCCAAGCGCCTGATAAAAGGCATGGGTGAGATTGATGCGGCGGATGTGGCCGCTGCCGAGCCAGCCGAAATAGCCGACGCGAATGCCGTGCGCGAGAGGCCCTCCTCCAGGGCCCTGATGGATGACATTGCCGATGGGCGCGGGGCGAACGAGAAAACCGTTGTCGTCATAGCGAACGCTCGGATCATCTTTGTTCCACGCAGCGACAAATTCCGCGGTATAGCCGGGAAAGAAAAAGTCCTGCAGATAGACGTTTCCCACGACAACTTGCTGATGACGGCGCTCGAACGTGTTGAGGCCGCTGTTGGTGTTTTTCTCCAGAAATTGAAAATACGCGGCGTTGTACTCGATGCGGTCACTGTTCCAATCACCGAAGATGCGCAGGCCGGGCTGTTCGTCCACGAAAAGAAATCCGCGGAAATCGGCATTGAATTGCTGAACGCCGGCGCGGGCGGAGATGAAATCGTAGTTGTCGCTGAGATCATGGAGCTTCACTTCGATGAACGCTTCTTCGAAGCCGAGATGATCATCGAAACGGCTGGTGCCGTGACGCACGTCAGGACTGACAATGCCAACCTCACGGACGTCGAGATCATTGAGACTGAGCTCCGGAGTAACGCGGATGCGCCAATCCACCGGCTTGAAAGACGCGTCCCCATGGAAAAGGTCGAAACTGAAGCGCACAGTCTGGTCGACGAAGACTTGCTCGCCGCGGCCAAAAAAACCGGAGCTGCCAGCCTCCGCGGCGCTTACTCCGCTCGGCGATGGAACGCGCCGACTGTCAAAAAATGTTTCCGACGAAACGCTGACGTTCAGAAATATCTGCTGACCGAGAAGCTCCGGCCAGACGGGCTGGTCGCCCTTGAAGCGATTGCGATTGAAAGGGTCGTACCAGCGCGGCTTGGTGTAAGGATACTCGCCCCTCTGCAGATAGCGCCGATAGTCGGGTTGATCGAGGGCCCAACGATTGGGCACCACGTTGTAGATATCCGCCACGGGAGGCAGATATTCGGGGGCGAGTTCGACGATGTAGTTCGGATCGGAATCGAGACGGCGGCGAAGTTCGCGATAGCTGCCGCGCGCGGGCGAGGAGCCAGGTGAAACCGCAGGACCCAGTTCAGGAAGACGCGGGAGACGTGAGCGAAATTCGGCGCTGTTGGTACTGACCAGAGAGACCTCAAGCGTAGTGACCTCATTCGCGCTGAGAGCAAGATCAGGAATTACGAATGGTGCGTATCCCTCGGCTTCGACGCGAAATTCGTAGGAACCGGGTGGCAGCAGCAGGACGCGGAAGACACCTTCGGCGGATGACGTCGTGCGCACAATCTGACCGTTCTGCAAGTAGCGCAGCGCGAGTTGAGCTGCGGCCACGGGCCGAAATTCGCCTGGCGATACGGTTTCGCGCAGTACGCCATCTACGGCGGCGGTCGTCAAAGCCTGCTGTCGGGGAATGCGTTGCTGGGGAACCGGTTCGCTGGATCTTTGAACCGTGGCTTGTCCCCTGGAGGAGGATTGCTGCCTGGGTGTAGATTGCTGTCCGCTGGATATGCCCGCTGTTGCGAAAAACGCGAGCGACGCGGCAATCGCGGCGCGAGCCGGACCGCTCACGCGTCCAGAGGTTCGCGAAGAGAGAGAGCGCACGGCTGCGGTTTGGGAGAATTTGCGCAAGAAAAGGGATCGCATTCTAGCTAACAATATCGGGCCTCGGCGGGCAACCCATTTCCACAATGCATGAACACAGTCGATAACACTTCCCGGGGGGTCGAAACGTTCACCGATAGGAACCGCGCGGCCGGCGAACGATTGAGGGGCGCGCGCATGCGTGTTACTAAGGAAGCGACCGTTCATGCAGACGGAACGCTTTATTCGGAAGCCGGTCGCGGCGCGGCGCACCCTGGAACGGCGTCAAAAGACGCTGGCGGTGGGTATCTTGCTGGCTCTGGGCATTGCCGGAGTTCTCGCGCTGTTGCTCGTGGGCTGCGCTGGCGGCAGCAGCACGCCGGTGTCTCCGCCGCCGGTTGTGACGGTCGAAGCGTTGCAAGTCCCCGACGTCGAGAAAATCGTACAGGCAGCTGTGCATTCCGCGAATGTCGATATGGTTGTGGCAGTGGTGGACCGGGCGGGATTTGTTCTGGGCGTGTTTCGCACGCAAAACGCGCCAGCTGCGGCCGTCGGGAATTTCGGAAAGACGCTCGACGCGAACGACGTGGCCGTGGCGCTGGCGCGGACAGGAGCGTTTTTCAGCAATGATCAGGCGCCGCTTTCTTCACGCACAGTGCGGTTCATCAGTGGAATCCATTTTCCCCCTGGTGCGACGAATCAGCCTCCGGCAGACCTGTATGGCATCGAAAACACAAATCGCGGATGCACGCTGGTCAGCGGCGCAGCGTTTCAGAATCAAATCCCGCCATCGCTCGCGCTTGGCGGAGGTTTTGGACCCGGAGTGCTCACGGGCAAGGCCGACACCATGGACTCGAATCCGCTGGCGGTGAATCCCGGCGGCCTGCCGATTTTTTATCAGAATGTTGTTGTAGGCGGAATCGGCGTGGTCGCGTCTTCGAGTGATCCCAACATGGCGGAATATGCGGCATTCGTTGGATCCACGACGCAGCGTACCGGGCCGTCGGATTCGTTTGGGCCGACGCCGGCTGCTCCGGGAGTGGTTTTCATTGCAGGCATCTCGCTTCCATTCGTTACGCAGACATCGCTCCCTGCAGGCGCTTCCGTGGGACCGGTTGCCGGCGCCGGATCGTTTTTCGTTGGGCCCGGGAACAGCGCTGGACAGCCGCCGGAGGGCGATTTAATAACGCCTGCCGCTGGTCCGCTAGGAGGATTGAGCGCTGCGGAAGTTCAGACCATTTTGAATAATGCGGAAGCGACAGCAAACCTGACGCGTGGTGTCATTCGCCTGCCGATTGGCTCGCGAGCGCGAATGGTAATTGCCGTTGCTGATTTGGACGGCGCGATCATCGGCTTGCGGCGGATGCAGGATTCGACGGTCTTCAGCATCGACGTCGCGGCAAGCAAAGCGCGCAATATGGTGTACTTCAACGGCTCCCTGCGCACAGCCGCGGACTTGAATCAGGTACCGATGGGCACGGCCGTTACGAACCGCACGATCAGTTTTGGGGCGCAACCTTTTTTTCCGCCGGCAATTGACGGCTCGGCGGCAGGACCATTCTTCAATATTTACTTGCAGGACTTGGCAAACCCTTGCACGCAGGGATTTCAGGCGGGGCCTCCGAACGTCAATAAGAGCGGAATTGTTTTCTTTCCGGGAAGCGCGGGCTTGTATCGCAACGGCACGCTCGTCGGCGGGCTTGGCGTGAGCGGAGACGGCGTGGATGAAGACGACTACGTCACGAATGGCGGGACGAAAGGATTCGAGGCGCCGGCAAATGTCCGCGCGGATCAGATTTCGATCAACGGAGTGCGGCTTCCCTACTTTAAGTTTCCGCGTAACCCAACGGACTGAGCGGACGCTTCAGGGCCCGCGCTGCTTTTTCTTGCCGCGAGCTATGGGCGCGAGTGCTCGAGTGTAGGCCTGCCCGACCACCACTTAAAACAAGATGCCACCGATGAGTTCGACCCTCATCTGAGCAGCGCGTCGGGGCAAGAGGGCAGCAGTGGCCGCCTTTTTTTTCGAAGATTATCTGCCGCCCGACGGATCTGGCGAAGAGGCGGAGTTCACATCGAGAAACCAGGTATGGGCTGTGTCACCGGGGGCGTAGCAGTTGCCGTCGGTATGGTAGCCCGGTGGGCACTGAACAGTGCGTTCCATCCGGCGCGGAGACTGTGCGAATTGCCAAGCCCTGGCATCGGGAACTCCGCCGGCCATCGGTGACGGCGGTTTTTGAGGGAATGTGCAGCCGGGCGAAGGCGGGCAGACATCGTTGAAAATGTAAAAGACGAAGTCTTGAGAAGGCGCATGCGCGCGAATGTCGTCTGCGGTCGTAATCGTCGCGCTCGGCTGCTCCTTCACGGGAATTCCGGAGCAATAGGCGCCTGAGCGATAGCCGGCTTCTGAGAGTCCGCTAGCCCAAGCGCGCAAATAGGCATGATAGGTTGCAGGCAAACGACCACCCTCTTCGATGTCAAGAAAAATGATCGACAGCGCGGGAAAGCCTTCTTTCTTTGCGGCTGAGGCCGCGTCTCGCGCGTCGGCAATGCCCTTCTCCACCGCAGCTTCATTCTTGAGATCGCGAGTCTGCGGACCGCGGTAAAGAAGCAAAAAGCCGAATCCCTGGGCACGCAAGAGTTCGCGTTGCCCTAGCCAGGTATTGGTCTTTTCGCCAGGAGGTGGGCTCAGCCAGTAGCCGCTGAAAGTAAAAGTCTTTCGCAATACGGGAAGAGCTGCTCTACCAGGAAAAATGTTGCGGTCGAAGCCGAGACAAGCAGGTTTCGACGCGGCGCCCGTCTTTTCCGCCCGCTGGGAAATCCCGTACAACAAGGGAAGACTGCCGATGCACAACAAGGCCAGCCAGGCGGTAATGCATCGCAGCGAGTTCATACCTAACATCCATGGTACGACAAAAAGAGGGCCGGAATCAGGAGTCCGTGTATTGGGCTTCGCCATTCCCGAATGACCAGTTTTCCCAGGAGGTTTCGACGAGCTTTATGAAGAGATCCTGCGGCGGTAGTCCCGGCGCTTGCGCTAGGATTTCGGCCATACGCTTGAAGAGTTTTCGTTTTTGCTGACGCTTCCGGCCAAAGCTCATGGTGATCTGAACTCATCCGGGGGGATGGCGATTGCTTCGATCATGGCTCGATGAACTCCATCGAAGAGCGCTTTGCGATATTCCGCCGAAGTGCCCTGCCGGAGTGAAATGCGAACGAGAGGCATAATAGGGTCTCCGGCGCAGTTCGATGCGCTAGGGCGAAGGAGCGGCACGGCGAAGCCTGGATACTAGCCTTCGCGCAGTTTATGGCCGGCGAGATTGCCGAGGCCGTCGTAGGCCGCGTACTTGTAAGTTTCGCTGAGCGTCGGATAATTGAATACTTGCTGGATGAATTCGTCGATGGATTGGCCGTTGTCGAGAATCATAAGGCCGATGTGGATGAGTTCGGTGGCGCTTTCGCCGATCAGGCTTACGCCAAGTAATTTCCGGTCGGCGCGTGCGAAAATGAGCTTGAGCATTCCCGCAGTGTCCCCGATGATGTGGCCGCGAGCGTTGTTTTCGTAGTGCGCGCGCCCCACGCAATAGTCGATCTTCTTTTCCTTGCAGGATTCTTCCGTTTCACCGGCGGCAGAAATCTCCGGAATGGTGTAAATGCCCATCGGAAGCATGGAAGCGACGCGCTGTTTGTACTTGAAGCCAAAGGCGTGACAAACGGCCACGCGTCCCTGCTCCATGGAAGTGGAGGCCAGTGCGGGAAATCCGATCACGTCTCCTACGGCATAAATATTTGGAACCGAAGTCCGATAGTTGTTGTCAACGGGAATGTAACCGCGGTCGTTGATTGCCAGGCCGGCCTTTTCCAGGCCGAGGCCGTCGATCGCGGCACGGCGGCCGGCGGCAAAAAGCGCGGCATCAGTCTCGAGCGTGTTGCCACTCTTCATCGAAAGGCGAACGCCCGCGGAAGAATTCTCAACTCTCACGGGACGCTCGTTGAACATAAAGCGCATGCCGAGAGCCGCGAAGCGGTCACGGAGACGATCAGAGATTTCGGCATCGAGAAACGGCAGCAGGCGGTCGCGGCCATCGACCAGTGTGACCTCGACTCCGAGAGCGATGAAAATCGATGCGTATTCGCAGCCAATCACGCCGCCGCCGATGACGGCCAGGCTTTTCGGTATGCGGTCCATCTGGAGAAACGTGTCCGAATCAAACGTGTGCACATCGTCAAATGCGATCTCCGCGGGGCGGTGTGGCTTCGAGCCGGTAGCGATGAGAATAACTTCGCCACGAAGACGGCGCGCTCCGTTTCTAGCGGTGACCACAACAGTGTGGGCGTCCTCGAAAGACGCTTGGCCGCGAACAAGCTCGATGTGGTGCAGCTCGAGATTCTTGAGGATGCGCTGGCGCTCCAATTCGACGACGGCGCGCTCGTGGTGCATAAAATCCTGAATGGTAAGGTTTTCTTTGAGCGAGTAATCGATTCCGTAAAGCCCGCGCTGCTTGAGTCCGGAAAAATAGAGCGCCGATTCGCGCAGGGTTTTGCTGGGGACCGTGCCCGTGTTGATGCAGCTTCCGCCGACATCCGGGGCGCGTTCGATGGCGGCAACCCGCTTGCCAAAATAGGCGGCTTGCGCGCCGGCTTTTTCTCCGGCGGGGCCGCAGCCGATCACGATCAGATCGAGATTTTCGCTAGTAGCCACGCCACCTCCCGCAGCACGCCGCGCGATTCTTCTTCGAGGAACGCCGCCAAGTTGGCCGGCTCGATCAAAACCCGGTTGAACTAGAGAAAGTGTAGAAGAAGAGCGCCACCTGGAAGGCAATTTCCTGACAGGGGTGTGTTGAAACGTGTCTGGTGGCAGACTTTCCGTCGAGTGAAAACGACCGTCGAGAACTCTGGTGTGCTGGCTGTCCGCGGCACTGGCAGGTCGTACCAGCAGGCAAGTTCCAACTCAGCATGACGGCCATTCCTGGCGCGCTATTAGAATCGACGCGCAACCATTGACCTGAGAACGCCCTGCCGGTATCATCCGTGCACTTCCGGGCAAAATTTGCGAGTGAGGCTGACCAATGTCAAAGCGCGTGTGTCTTACGCTATCGACCGTAGCGGTTGCATTCATCGCCGTCCCCGATTCGGCTCGAGCACAACAGCCTCAAATCAGTCCTGACGTCTATGGCCAGGCGCAGTTCCGATACATCGGGCCGGTCGGCAATCGCGCGACAGCGGTCGCCGGAGTGCCGGGCAATTCTTATCTCTACTATGTCGGCGCTGCGTCCGGCGGAATTTTCAAGACAACGGATGGCGGCATCCACTGGGACCCCGTTTTTGATTCGCAGCCGGTCTCCTCCATTGGCTCGCTGGCGGTGGCGGCGAGCGACCCGAATATCGTCTGGGCAGGAACCGGAGAGTCGTTCATCCGAAGTCACATTTCGGTTGGCAATGGAATTTACAAGTCGACGGACGCAGGCAAGACATGGGCGTTGATGGGTCTGGAAAAGACCGGCCGTGTCAGCAACGTCCTGATTGATCCGCGGAACCCGGATGTCGTGCTCGCCTGCGTGCTGGGTCACGCCTATGGGCCGCAGCCGGAGCGGGGCGTTTTCCGCACGACGGATGGCGGCAAGAACTGGGAAAAGGTGCTGTTTGTCGACGAAAACACCGGCTGCTCGGATATGTCGATGGATCCGAACAATTCGCACATCTTGTTTTCGGGCATGTGGCAGCTCGAGATTCACACCTGGGGCCGCACGAGCGGCGGAGCGGGCAGCGGATTGTTCAAGTCCACCGATGGAGGAGCAACTTGGAAGCGTCTGGAGGGCCACGGTCTGCCGAAGCCGCCCGTCGGGAGGATTGCGGTGCGCGTCGCGCAGCGCGATTCGAACCGCGTTTACGCGTTGATTGAAACGGGCGACGGCGTCCCCATGGAGGGCAAGCCGACCCAGAGCGGGCAACTGTGGCGCTCCGATGATGCGGGCGAAAACTGGCAGTTGGTCAATTCCGACCGGCAGATTCGCGGTCGCACGCACTATTACACGCGTGAAGAAATCGCGCCCGACAACGAGAACGAGGTCTATTTCTTCACATCGGCATTTTCGAGGACGCTTGACGGCGGTCACACTCTGACGAACATGCCCGCAAGCCCGGGCGGGGACAATCATGAGATGTGGATAGATCCGACGAACGGGGATCGCATGGCGGTCGTGAACGACGGGGGCGTCAGCATTTCCGTCAATCGGGGCCACACCTGGGACCACATTCAACTGCCGATCGCGCAGATTTATCACGTGACCGTGGACGATCAAATTCCCTACTTCGTTTACGGGAACAAGCAGGATGGCCCGTCTTATCGCGGACCCAGCAACAGTTTGCAGTTCGGCGGATTTGGCGGCGGCGGCGGGGGCCAGGGCGGACTGATTCCGCGCAGCGTCTGGCATTCCGTGGGCGGAAGCGAAAGCGGATTCGCGACGCCGGATCCCGTAGACAACAACATTATCTGGTCAAGCGGCACAGGCTCCGGCAGTGTCGGCGGTGCGATGGCGCGTTTCGATGAACGAAATCGTCAGGCGCGCGAAGTCGAGGTCTGGCCGGAAGATGTTGTAGGAGCCAGCGCAGCGGAAGTCAAATATCGCTTCAACTGGGAATTCCCGATCACCATCTCGCCGCACGATCACAATAAAGTGTATGTGGGGAGCCAGTTTGTGCACGTCACAACAGATGGCGGCAATAGCTGGCAGATTATCAGTCGGGACCTGACGCGAGACGACAAAAGCCGGCAAGGAATTTCCGGCGGGTTGACTCCGGACGACATCGGCGTGGAATACGCGGGGACGGTATTCG
>Ga0210406_10007401_pt1 | contig 11160 bp, 7 predicted proteins | sample IncBWC30MmetaG_FD_155454 | JGI IMG/M metagenome (GOLD analysis project Ga0210406, IMG submission 155454) | Forest soil microbial communities from Barre Woods Harvard Forest LTER site, Petersham, Massachusetts, United States - Inc-BW-C-30-M | ecosystem: Environmental > Terrestrial > Soil >... | reverse complement strand
ACGTCACCGATATTCTCAAAGACCTCATCGAGCGCGGTGGCGTGAATGGCAGAGTCGCAGTGAATAATCAAACCATGGGCGGCGATCCCGCCGTAGGAAAAGACAAGTCTCTGCACATCTTCGCCAGAAATCGCAGGAATGAGGAACGCGAATTCAGTTACAACGAGGGCGGCTTCGTGGAAGCCCGTATGTTCACTGTTCGCCATGATGATCGGGACGATCACCCCGCGAACTACAGCGACCGTGATAGGGACGACCACGGCGCGAACTACGGCGACCACGATCGGGATGCCCGCCCTGCGCATTACGGCGACCGCGACCGGGATGACTGGAATAGCCTCAAAATCATCGGCGGCTATTACGGCGTGCAGGGAAGGACGGTGAACGTGACGGAGGTCCTTCGGAGCAGAATTCGTGAAGGCATGCTGAGTTTCGTCGTCACCAATAGCGCCCTGGGCGGAGATCCAGCCGTAGGCGCGGACAAGATTTTGATCGTTGTTTACCGCTATCAAGGCAAGGAGAGCGCCACGGCCGTGCGCGAAGGGTACAGCGTGACGATTCCGTAGCGTTTGGCCGGCAAGCCAAACTTCTCCAATTTTCTTTCGCAATAAGCCATTTTTATTCGCCGTGGTGTCTCCGCGACACGCGCCCCATCAAGAGCCCTGAACGTCCAGCCTGAAAATCGGGCGGAGCCGTCAGGACCGCTTTGGAAAGCGGCGAAGCTCGCGGATCAAATAGGCAACCACGGCGAGGTTGATCACTAGCACGACGCCTTTGCCAATGCTGGCATGTTTGGCGAGTTCGTAGACCTCGAGCGGCAGCAAGGAAGCAGTCGTGACGATCGTAAGATACTCGGCCCAGCGCCTGCCCAGTGCCAAGCCGATGCCTTCGGTCAGAAAAATGGCTGAATAAAAGAACGTGCCTATACTGAGTTGTTTCAATCTGCGGTCATCCACCTTCGACAACTTCGCGAGAAGCAGCTGAATGTAGTGACTGTGCGGATCAACCTGGAAAATGTTGATCCAGTGCTCGACCACGTCATCGACGTCCTTGTGAAGAAGTTTGAGTGCGCCGATGCCCAGTGCGAGCAGCGCCAAGCCTTTTAAGAGTTTGAAGGCGGCGATGAGACGCAGGCCACGGGCAGGATCTCTTCTCTCAGTCATTTTTCTCGGCCACGATTCTATATCAAGAAGCAAGCACAAGCCTGCCGCGGGCGGCCGAACTAGCGCCATTTCTTCAATCGCGGCCACATCTCGGCAAGGGAACCGAACTTTGCGCCGCGGCAAATGAAGACGGGGATCTCGCGCTCCATCGCGTAGGGATTGTCGGAGGACTTGCCCACATATTCGACGCGCTCGAACTCGCGTTCCAGGGCTTCCTTGGAATCGTCAAGAACGATCAAACAATTTCCCGAAAAGCCGCGCGGGCCCCACAGAAAATAAGTTTGATGGCCGCTGAGGGCCGGAGGCAACCCGTAGCGGCGGCCAAAGAAATCGATGGCCCCCGCCTGCCCGTAGTTCTGCGCGAAGATGCCGCAGCCCGGCCGTTCTTCGGGAGAGAGCCGGCTGTAAGCCTGATTTACGGTGGCCACGACCTCTTCCCATCCGAATTCATCGGCGAAATGTTGCGGGAGGATCGCGCGCATGTGGCTGTGCTCGCTGCGTGGAACTTTGAAAGGCAAGTAATCCATGTAGGAAATGAATTTATCAACGGGGAGCACCGGCATGACAACCGGGGCAAGCCACGCTCCTCCTGCTACAACCAACACTGTGATCGCAGGCTTCAGCCAGACTTGACGCGATCGTGCGATGAAACTCTCGATCACCCCTGCTCCTGCCGCGAGGAAGGCTGGATAGATTGGCGCGAGATAGTAGTTCTTGCCCTTGAGAATGACGAATACGGTAAAGGTTGCCAAATAGCACCAGCCGAGGAACCGGTAAGGTTTCAGCCCCGCCGAAAATAGAAAGGCGAGCACACCGGTGATCCAGATGGGTGCGAGGATCGGGTGAACGATGAGAACCTGTTGAGCGAAGAACACCGCAGGAGAGAGCACTACGTCGCGGCCGTCGGCCTTGATGTTGTGCATGAGTTGCACAAAGGGCCAGTGATTCTGAACATTCCAAAAAAGATTCGGAAGAAAAACCAGAAAGGCGAGCGCGCCACCGAGCCAGATCCATTTCCCGGTAAAAACGCGGCGGTGCTCTGTCAGCAACAGGCCCACAACGATGCTGAACCCGAGTACGGCAATCGAGTATTTCTCTTCCAGACCAATGCCTGCCACCACCCCAAACCACAGCCAGTAGTGCGGATCGTCGCGCTTGATCGCCAGGATTGCGAAATAAACGCAGCCCGTCCACAGCAATGGCTCGAGGCAATTGGTGGTCATGACGCTGCCGTCGTTGAGATACATGGGCACAGCGATGAACGCCAAAGCGGAAAGCACCATCGCAAATCGCCGGCCACCGAGTTCTCGAGCGATCATGGCCGTCAAAATGACGGCAGCCGAGGTTGCCAGCGCCGGTATGATTCGAATGCTCCGAAGCGAGTCACCCAGAAGGAGCCGGGAGATCTTCATGAGGAACGGTATCAGGGGAGGATGATCCACATAGCCCCAGGCGAGATGGTCCCCGCAGGCCATGTAATCAAACTCGTCGCGGAAGTAACCGTATTGATTGTTGAAGTAGAGATGCAGCAGGAAATTCGCGAAGCCGAGAAATAGGACCACGAGCATGCCATCCGCGAGGAAGGATTGCCTTTGATTGTTGAGAACGGGCGCTTGCTCAGCGGCGATTTTCATTTGGGCATCTGTAGTTACGCAAGAGTGAGGAAAAGGTTTCGCTCGTTCGATTCCTCTAAGGAAGCGTGAAAGCGATTACGTGGCAAGAAGTAATATCGCGAACGGACTGCGACGCGCAATAGGTGAGGGATAAATGCGCTCAAGACGGGGACGACTGCCAGTGGGGACCCTGATTCTCGCTAAACGACGAGATTCAGTGGCGTCGAGTGTTGGAGAAATCGATGGAACTAATGAACGTGACCGCTACCAAAACTACCACGGCTGCGAACAGGGCTAGGACAATCACAACAATCTCCTGAAGAACAGGAAGGATAGTGCATGTCAGACGCCATAAAGGCGCTGCGTTTGTTTTCAATGGGTTGCAATGAAACGAGTGTGCAGAGAAGTTGCCAAATGAGGACAGATGTACGCTCTCTTTGACAGTAACCGAGTACCGGTACTAGGTGGGCTAACTCGCTCTTGGTTCCTTGCCGAGGAGCAACTCGCCTTAGCTCTTGCTCAGCCGGATCGAGCCATCACCCGTGTGAATCGTCAGGGGCTGACCGCCGCCGTTCATCTTGCCGTGCATTTCCGAATTCTTAAATGTTCCCTCTACGGTAACCGGGATACCCAGGCTGATGTGGCCATCGCCGGTGCTGGCGTCGATGTTCGTCTGGAAATCGGCCGGGAGCACTAGGTCCACGCTGCCGTCACCCGTTCGAATCGTCCAGCTCGAAACCATCTTGGAACCTGGCAGAACGCGTGTGTCCACGCTGCCGTCGCCCGTCTTGACATTGAGTGCATCGAAACGGCCGGCAATGCGGATATGGCCATCGCCGGAGTCCGCCTCCACCTTTCCGTCCAGATCACGGGCCTCAATCGATCCATCTCCCGTGCGCAGGCGCATGTCGCCTTTGAGGTTCTCAACGTTAATGCTGCCGTCGTTGGTGTGCAGGTCGATCGTGCCGCTCAGCGCGCTGGCCTTTACTGAACCATCGCCGGTATGAACGTTCACGGTCCCATTGATGGATTCGGCCTCTACGGCCCCATCGCCAGTTTCCACCTGCAGATCGGCTTCGCGAGGCATGCGGATCTCAATGTGAAGGTGCCGCGAATTGTGGCCGAAAGAGAAGCCCCAGTGGCCGGTGACTCGGGCCGTCAACTCGACCTTGTCGCCGTCCTGGCGGGAGTCAACGCGCAGATTTTTTCCCAACTCATAGCCCTGGTATTCGACGCGAAATTCCACCTGCTTCGAATCGCCAGAGGTAACCCGCACGCTGCCGTCATTGGTTTCCACGTGCACGTTGGCCCGTCCAGACACGGCAAAAGACTTGGTGACGTCTTCGGCGCGGGCCGCGACTGCGGAAGCGGCCAAAAGGGCTATGCTGGCAATTCCCAGCCGAATACGGGCCGAGCGGTGGGGAAGTGGGTTCATGTCTAATACCCTCCGTAAGATGGCGTTCTAACACTATATACGACGCTCTGGAACGAAAGGTTCCCCATAACCGAGTCGAACCACGGCCTCAGCGGCTACTGGGGTCGCTGCACTTCCATGTGCCAAATAGGAGACGGGTTGCTAATAGGCTGGGGAGTGAGTATCCGTTCGGCTGAAGCGGCATCGCCGTGGATGACCAGTCCAACACCAGGCGGACCTACGGTCACTGGAGCGGATACAAAGCTTGCGAACGCGATGGGAAGTCCGGAGCGATTCGGGCTAGTCTCTACATTCGCCAGCCCATCGACTTGCGCAGTCACCAACAGGACAAAAACCCGGCCTGCCGGCAGCGTCACGGGCGGTGTCATGGACGTCTTAGCGGTGCTGAACTTTTGGGAAGGGAAATAAAGCATACTCCCATCCGGCTGTGTTCCGAGCACGAAGAGTTGCACCGAATAGCTGGTCGGCGTCCCGGTGCTTGGCGGAGACCAACTCAAACTGATCGCTGTGCTATTGATTGTCCTCGGCACGGAGAGGCTGACGCCGTTGATCGTCGGATTCCGCACCGCGGAAACCAACGGCGCCACAGGCCCGGTTGGCAGGGCGGTGCTCTCTCCGTCCACGATGAGGAACGGAACGGTACCGGAGCTGGGAACCGGGATCTGAAGCGAAGCTTTTTGGCAAAACGAAAAAATCCGCAGCCAGGCAGAAGGAAACGGATCACCGTATAGAAGCGTGCCGAAATTCTGGTCGGTGAAGATCGGTGGCTGAGAAGCTACGGGCAATGTAAATAGCGTGTCGGAGGAATTGGCGCAACTGGTCACTGCTGCGCTCGGCGAACCAAAGGCGATGCCCTGCGACGCCGATGTGAACAAGGGCAAGTTTGGCCCCAAGAAAGAATTCATTCCGGAGGCAATTCGGCCGGTTGCAAAGGGTTGCGCGGAAACGGTCAAAACAGACCCAATGGGGTTGGCGGTGGCGGGTCCGGCGTTATTGAACAAAGGCGCCCACGATGATCCGTTAACGGACAGTGCAAAGGAAGACGTTGGGGAGGCATTGAGCGCTCCCGTAATGAAATTTGTTGCCCCATTCTGCACGGAAAGATTGGCCAGCGTGAGCTCAGGTCCTAACGCGAGCCCGTTCATAGAACCCAGGGACACCGGCTCAAATTGCATCAGAAACCCGGTGGTGGCCTGCGAAAGATCGATATTCGAACTGACGTTTGTCGACACGTCAACGGTGGTCGAGCCCGCGGGGACATTCCGGGGGAATTCAATATCAAGCATCTGCTGGTCTGTTAGGAACCCGAACCAATCCTCCGTCAGTAATGGATCGAGTCCTGAAGCACTGATATTGAAGATGGTGTTCTGGACGCCGGTCGTGGCGCGCAGGGGAGAACCAATCAGATCGTGGCCAAAATCAAACGTGCTGCTGCTCGTCCAGTAGGTCGCCAGCGGCGCCATGCGCAGCCAATAGAAGCCTCCGGGCACGTTCGGGATGCTGAAAGTGCCGTCAGCATTGCCGGACCCTTTTAGCACCAGAAGCGAGCCATCTGCTTGCGGAACGAGTGCGGCCACCCCAGCGGCTGCTCCAACGTTCTGCGTCCAGTCGAAAGGAACGGTAAGGGGACCGCTGGCTTTCCAATAGGTGTCGATCCAGCTCAAATGAACGGTGCCACTTGGTGTAACGGCCCACGACTGCGTGCTGACGTCGCCCGCAGCAGCAGTTGCAGTAACTTGGAATTTGTTCGCGATCCGCGATTGGCCAGTCGTAGGCGTCCAGGTAATCGTGTTGCCACTCAATGCCGCGCCGGCGGGAGCAGTGGTTAGCGCAAAGCTGACCGCGGTTCCTCCCGGGTCGGTCGCTGCAATCTGGTACGTGTAAGCGACACCTTCGGCCGCCTGGGTTCCGGGTGTGGTCGTGAAAAGGGGACCGGGCGGCGGTGCAACTTGTGTACTGCTGCCGCAGGCAGCCAATATAGGGATAACCAGAATAACGACCGCGAGGAAGGGGGTTCGCCGTTGCATGAGGGGCCTTTAACTCTTTTCAGCGGGACCGGGGGATTATACCGTTGCAGGCCGCGCAAGCAAACATCACCCCATAAACTATGCCGCGTAACCCACGCCCGGCGCGCGGGGGCACATTTGTGCAGGATGGGCAAGCTCCATCGCCGAGTGAACGCCGGTGCCGTCTCAGCCGCGTCTCGCAGCGTGCTTTTTTCCTGCAATCCGCGCGGGAGAGCCTGACTTCGGGCGTAGCGCGGCCAGGAACTCAGCGGTGGGCAGGGTATTGATGACGTCCTTTTTCTCCAGCCAGCCACGACGGGCCATGGTGACGCCGTGACGAATAAAAGAGAGGTTGGCAGTGTTGTGGGAGTCGGTCGAGATCACCACCTTGACGCCGCGCTCCTTGCACATGCGGAGATAGACGTCTTTCAGATCAAGGCGGTCGGGATACGAGTTGCACTCCATGGCGACGCCCTGCTTGGTGCAAGCATCCAGCACCTTTTCCATGTCGTAATCGAAGGGATCGCGCCGGAGCAACAGCCGTCCGGTGGGGTGGGCGATGATCTGCGTATAAGGGTTTTCGATTGCTGCAAGCATGCGCTCCGTCATGGCCGAGCGGTCGAGGTTGAAATAAGAGTGGATCGAGCACACCACCACGTCGAGCTGCGCCAGGATTTCGTCGGAGTAGTCGAGCGATCCGTCCTTGAGGATGTCCACTTCCGCCCCCGCCAGAACGCGGATGCCCAGGTCTTTTTCATTGGCCGCGTGAATTCTCTTGATGTGCGCGGCCATGCGTTTTTCGTCCAAGCCATTGGCGACGGTCACTGCTTTCGAATGGTCGGTGATGGCGATGTACTGGTGGCCGAGTTCGCGCGCCGCTTCCGCCATTTCTTCGATCGAGTTCTTTCCGTCGCTCGCCGTACTGTGCATCTGGAGGTCGCCCTTCATGTCCCTCAGCGTGATCAGATGCGGCAGTTTGTGGTTTTCGGCGGCGGCGATTTCACCGGTGTTTTCGCGCAGTTCCGGAGGAATGAAGTCCAGCTTGAGTTTCGAATAAATCTCTTCTTCGGTGCGCCCCGCGACGCGCTTTTCACCTTTCAATGTGGCCAAAGCATATTCATTGAGCGTGAGTCCCATGTCGTTGGCGCGGCCGCGGAGGGCCACGTTGTGCTCTTTTGACCCCGTAAAATAGAGCAGCGCAGCGCCGAAGTTTTCCTTTTCGAGCATTCGAACGTCGACCTGTAATCCGTTCCCCAGCGTGAAGCTGACCTTGTTTTCTCCGTGCGCCAGCGTTTGGTCGATCCCCGGAAATGCCAGGATGTGCTTGGCCAGCTCGTCCACGTGCTTCTGCGACGTGTGGCCGTCCGAGAGAGTGACAAGAAGGTCGAGATCGCCAACAGTTTCCTTCCCCCGCCGCAACGATCCCGCCGGTGTGACGGATTCGACCGCCTTTCCCGCTTTTTCAATGTGTGAAGCAATCGCGGCTGCCGAGGCTTCGGCGGTATTGATGAGAAATCGTCCGCTGGACTTCTTGAAGACTTCCACTGCTTTGAGGATATTTTGTTCGCTTTTTTCGCCAAAGCCGGGGAGGTCCCGGAGTTTTCCTTCTTTTGCGATTCTCTCCACATCGGCGACCGTGCCGGCTTTAAAAGTGGACCACAGGAAAGCGACCTTCTTCGGGCCCAGCGACTGGAGTTGCAACAAGTCCAGAATGCTCGCCGGATATTTCTTGAGCAGCTTCTTGCGCAGCGCGTAGTCGCCGGTCTTCACGATTTCCTGCAGGTGCTCGACCATGCGGTCGCCGATTCCCGGTAGTTCTTTGAGCTTTTCCGGTTCCTTCGCGAGTTGTTCGATGGATTCGGGCAGGCCGTCGATTAGTTCCCCGGCCTTTTCGTAGCTGCGATACCGGCCGATAATGGCGCCATCAATTTCCAGTAGTTGCGCGGTTTCGCGGAGAATGCGGGCGATCTGTTTGTTGTCCATGGCAGGAAATTATAGAGCTATTAGGGCGCTGCAGGACGAAGTTCTTCTGGATGCTCGCGCAGGTAGGCAAGCAGCCGCTGCTTCTTCTCTTTGCCACGTTCCGAGCTTAATTCTTCTGGAACTTTATCGGGAATGACACCAGGGCTGAGAGGGGTCACGCGGTCGTAAATCGACCGCCAAGTCTTCTTCACTGCGGAAAGAGTGATCTCAAGCGTTGTGGCAAGATCCTCGTCTGTCCCGCCTCGCAACGCAGCGAGCAACAAGCGCTGCTCGCTGGGGCGGAAACCGAACTGTGGCCGCTGGTAAACGAAGAGGGAACCAACCCAGGTGCCAAACCGAGCCATCGCCAGTTCCCGCGTCAGCCCAAAAATATGAGGCTCGGCAAAAACCTCATGCAATGGTTTGTCCACCGACTCGACATAGCGGCGATGGATAGGGCTCAGGTACAATCCCCCGCTGCGAATTAAGCCCTCCAACGCTTCTACGCTCATGCCATGTCCGACGACTTCCCTCAGGAAAAACCCGCGGTGCTCCCCGACAAACGCAGCGAGAATTACGGTATTTGCCTCCACGGACTGCAAAAAGTCCGCATGCAGGGCGCCGGCCCAAGTCACCAGGTTCAGCCCGCCGTCAGCGTTAGCTTGTCGTACCTGCTTGTCCGAAAGCAGCGGGGACTCGCCGCGCAGGACGCGTTTGGCCAACTCAGGGCCGGCCCAAAAAAAAGGCGGGGTCTTTAGTTCGACAAGAAAGTCGTGCGAAACGAAGGCGCTGACACCAACTCCCATGATTCGAACCTGCGAGTCTTCCACATCCTCAAATACCACGGCGCGAAAGGCTTCACGCCCCATAAGGCTCGGCCAGACGGTTCGCAAATCGGTGATGCCGCTTCCATATTGCGGACCGTGTGTGGGGTGCGTCCTCATGATTTCAACGCATTCCCAAACATCGATCGACCGCATGGGGCGATATCTCAGGGCCACGTTCCCCTCCCCCAAAAGAGGCTCTGGCATCCTGGCAGGTAGTCTTTTAGGCCAGTTGTATATAACACATCAATCTCTAGAATCGTATCCCGCACCAGCCTGCTGGTGGGATCGTCAAGCATCCGGAGGCGACAAACGGCGACATCGAAGGCATTCCGTCCCCACGTCGTTCCTTGTCGCTTGCCCCGCAAGAACAAGCTCCGTAGGCTCCACAGCGGGATCAGAACTAATCCCAGAAAACACGAGGAGATTCACTATGACAAGCATCGCTAGATTCCGCAGATTGATATTCGTGCTCGGTACTGTAATCGTGGTCGTTGGGGTACTCGTCGGCACGCAACTCGCCACTCGGCCAGTGAGAGCGCAAGTGGTGACACCAATAGACGTCTTCGTCTTTCACTGCGCCCTTATACCGAACCAGACGCTAGAGACTTCCAACCTCGGATCCTTTAATCTCACTTTCACCACCGCCGCCAATATCTTTACAGGTCCCAGTGACTGCTCCAAGGTGATGGCCGATGCTCTCAACGCGGGCTATCACCTGAAGTCCGCGCTGGCTCTTCCCAACGGTGGTCCCGGAGGCACGGGCGCCACAGAGTACGTGTTTGTCCGCGGCGGCGGGAACCAGTAAGGAGCCCGTCGCTTCTCTGGGAAGAAACAATTAGTGACGGCTCAAACGAAGCTTCGAGTTCTGGGCGATTGCAGCAAACAGGGAAACTATAGTTACAGCAATCGCCCGGCGCGAAGCCTGGTCCCGCTTTCGAGGCAGCGTCAAAGTACGACACTTCTCCACCCGGCGCGATTGTCGTTCCTTGTCGCTTGCCCTGCCCGGGAATGCTCCTTAGGCTTCACACAGGGTCCACATTCGAAAATCTGAATCATCAGGAGGCTTACAATGAAGCGCATTTGCATTCTATCGGTCGTGGCTGGTTTGGCCGCGCTGGGCGCAAATGCCCAGACCGTCACAGGCAGCGATGATATAGCTGATCCAGTCGTCGTGAATTGCGACCAGGGTCAGTCGCTCAATAACACCCTCTCCAGACTGAACAAGCACTTTCCCGCCACCGTTTTGGTGAAGGGGACCTGCACCGAATTCGTCCAAGTCAACGGATTCGAGGGCCTCACCCTGAAAGGCCTGCCGGGTGCCACTCTACAGCAGCCCAACACGAATCCAGGCAACGGCCTCATTATTCATGTTTTATTGATCGAGGCTTCGCGCAGCATCACGATCGATGGGTTCGCCATCCACTCTGGAGCATCCGCATTGGGGGACATCGGGATTGGACGAAACAGTATCGATGTCCAGCTCCGGAACCTGACCGTCGACGGCGCCAGCGTGTTTGGGATCTTTGTCTTCGAGAGCAGCCAGGTATCGCTCGCGCACGTGACCGCCCGGAACACCGGGTTTGCCACGGTGGGCGTCGTCGACATCTCCGACGTGCATATCGAGAGCTGCCTGTTTGAGAACTCAACAGGCGCGCCCTGGCATGCGGGCCTGTCGGTCGGCTCGGGACACGTTACTATACAAAACACCACCATTCGCAATATGCAGGTCGGCATCGACATTGGTGCAATGGGGAGCGTTGATATACAAAGCTTCAACTCCTACTTCCCAGTAAGCACGCCAAATGATGTGGTAATCGAGAGCCCCACCGGAACCAACTTCTACGGCGTCTCGGTTCGAGATGGCTCCTTGCTCCATCTGGGCGACACCAAGCTCCGCATCACCAATCCCGGCCAGCCCTGGGGTGGGAACACTGCAGGCGTGTTCGTTTCTGACGGTGGCAGGCTGAGTGCCGGCGCCAACCTGATCATCTCTGGCAGCCAAGGCCACGGCGTCCTCGTGAGCAACAACTCTCATGCGAGCTTGGCCGGTTCAAGCATTACGGGGAGCGGTCACGGTGGTTTGGTTGCAGCCAACCTATCCACCATTTCTGTGGCAACAAGCAATCCTCTGACCCTGGTTGGTGGTAACAAGAC
>Ga0210406_10007398_pt1 | contig 11163 bp, 8 predicted proteins | sample IncBWC30MmetaG_FD_155454 | JGI IMG/M metagenome (GOLD analysis project Ga0210406, IMG submission 155454) | Forest soil microbial communities from Barre Woods Harvard Forest LTER site, Petersham, Massachusetts, United States - Inc-BW-C-30-M | ecosystem: Environmental > Terrestrial > Soil >... | reverse complement strand
GCGGCCAGCAGGGTACGAATGGCGCCCATGGCCAGAAGGTCGCGCATTCCCAAGGCTGCAAACATTCCGAGCATGATAAAACCTATCCCCGCGCCGAAGTATCCGCCGTAGACTGCCACCGCCAGTTCCACCACCGAACTCACTACGACTGCCTGCCAGGATAATTGCCGCAAATTTTCCACGACGGATGTCCGGCCGGCAATCGCGCGGATATTGTTGCCGAACGCAAACAGCAAGGTGCCACTTAGCAGCAGCCAGGGCACGAGATGAAGAAAGGTGTGTTGCGGGGTCTTAATCAGCAGCAGCGCGCCAACCCAGCCCCCGGCCAGACTGGTCAATAGCAGGGGAATCAGCAGGCGCAGTGGCGTATCCAATCGCTTCAGGAAAACAACCGTGCTCGCCGCCAACCCGGGCCACAGGGCGACAGTGTTCGTGGCATTGGCTTCGACCGCGGGCACGCCTGTGAACAACAGGATGGGAAAAGAGACAAAGCTGCCCCCGCCCGCTACCGCGTTTAGAATCCCGGCGATCGCGGCAGCAAAAAACAGCAGGATGGCGTGGGTAAAGTGCAAACTCCTGTTTATCAGAAAAACCGAACATCTGCGAAGCGATTCTCTTGCTGCTGCAGTTGCCTGTTCAAGAGGAAATGCCGGATCAAGGGAGCGATCCGCGTCACCATTGGAGGCACTTTTTTCTCTTTCCTGAGAACGTAAATTTTTCTCGCTTCAATCGGTTTTTCGATTATTTGCTTGACACCAATCCGAGAATGCGCTAAAGGCGTGACCGCCACTTTAATTCGTTCGCACATTTTGGGAGGGTAAACATGAATTCACTTAGGACGTGGTTTGTGCTTCTGGCCGTCGTTTTGGGTCTTGCCTGCACAAGCCCGCGTGCTCAAGCCCAGAGTGAGAACCCCGCCACGGGCGGCATACAGGCCCCTTCCGCGACAGCGAGCAAGGCGGAAGTGGATCAACTCCGTCAGGAACTGGCTGCGCAGCGCCGGACGATCGAGCAACTGAAAAATTTAGTCGAGCAGCTCGTCGAGGTAAAGTCACGCGCCCCATCCCCCCCAAACGATGGCGCCGCTCGCCTGATTAACACCAGCTATCCTCTGCCCGCTCCTGCGCCCGCCGTCGATGCGGAAGTCGTGCCGCCCGCAGAGCCCGTGGTGCTTTACCAAAAGCCCGCCGAGAAAAAAGACGGCGCCGCGCCCGTGACCGCGGGCTGGAACGGGGAGCATTTCTTCATCAAGTCCGCAGACGGGCAATTTCAAATACAGCCTTACGGATACGTGCAGACCGATTACCGCAGTTACATCGGCGACGGCTCTCCCGCCAATACTTTTTCCGTACGCCGCGGCCGGTTTGGTTTCCAGGGGAATTACGGGGACCACTACCAGTTCGGCCTCCTGGTGGATGCCGCCGCTTCCACCGGCGCGATTATTCGCGACATCTATCTGAACGCGAAATATAACAACGCCATCCAGATCCAGGCCGGGCAATTCAAGGAACCCTTTGCCCAGGAATTGGCCGCCGGTGTCACCAACATCGATTTCGTGGAACGCGGCTTGCAATCCCTGCTTTACCCCTCAGCCGCCTCTGCCTTCCGCAGCCCCGGCGTTACGATTCACGGCGACATCAAGGGAGGCGCATTTCAGTATTGGGCGGGCGCGTTCAACGGCAAAGGTTTTTCCACCAATAACACCACCAGCGTGCCAGAGGCCGTGGGCAGAGTCCGCTTCTATCCATGGCGCGACAAAAAAGACAGCGTCCTGCAAGGCTTGGCTTTCGGTGGATCGATCGCTTACAGCCAGTCGCGCGGTCTTTCCAACGAACTCACGCCCAGCACCGGGTCGCCGGCTGCGCCATTCACGTTTTTGCCGCAGTTCCAGGCAAACGGGAATGTGTGGCGGTACGAGGGTGAGTTCACTTATCTGAAGGGCCCCTGGGGCTTCCGCGACGAATACGTCCAGGCGATTTTCGATCGCACCGGTGTCGGCACATTGACCTTGGGCGGACTTGGATTTGCGGATCTGCCTGCCGTTCGATTCAAGGCCTGGAACTCTGCCGCTACCTACCTGCTCACCAAGGAAAGACGGCCGGAAAACGGCACGCCCCGCATCAAGCACCCTGTGTTTGGCCCGGAACTTCCCGGCGGCGGAGGACGTGGATTGGGAGCCTGGGAGCTTGCCTTCCGCTATTCCGGGATTCAAGGCAATGAGCCCGGCATTTTCTTCAACAACCTCCAAACGCCCCAAAACGTTCCCACCTTCAACCGGCACACCGACGAGTTCAGCTTCGGTGTTAACTGGTATTTGAACTATTGGGTGCGGTTCCAGTCCAACTTCAATGTTGACCGCTTGAAGCAACCAAGCACGATTGGTGCTACGCCGCAAAATTATTACGTTTTCGAGCAGCGGCTGCAGTACCGCTTCTAGGGCGCAGGGGATAAGCCATGCACCGGACTGAATTTGAAACTGGCCAATATGCCTGGAAGTCAAGCAGGCCTTCACAAAACCGAAAGCAGCGCCACGGCGCGGAAAATTCGAGCGGAATTCCTGGAGGAGGTTTTTCGATGAGGTCTAGAGTCATAAAGATTATCGAAATGGCTGCCGTGTTGGCGCTTGGATTTCTCTTGAATAGTTGCGGCTCGCAGAAATTTTGCCCCACTTGCGGCACGACCGTGAACGGAGCTTACGGCGTGCTCAACGTCGTTCCAGTTCCGGAGCACAATCCGACCGGCGAGCCCGGCGGTCCGTTCAATTCCTTCGACATAAGCTGGTTCGATCCGATTCAGCAGAAGGTGTATACAGCCGACCGCATCGGCCTGGATGTTGTGGTCACGGACGCCAAAAACAACTTCGCCGTGAATACCATTGGCGGAGTCAACCAGGTGGCCAACGCCGGGAACAACGGCAGTCCATGCTGGGGCCCGAAACTTGACCCTGTTGCGGAAGTCCAGGGGATTCCGTCCATTGTCACCGGTCTCGGAAGCGTGAATTCTACGCGCCCTGGCAATGGACTTACCCGGTTCGGTTGCAGGAACGCGCCTTTCTTCGACGCTTTTGGAAGTATCCCCGGCGTTTCGCCTTTCCCAGGGTTCGGCTCCAACGGCTTCTTCGGTGGATTGCCTGGGGCGCAATGCTGTGCGTCGCGCGCGAATGGCGTAAACCCTCTCTCCGGGCCCAACGGGCTTCTTGTGACGCCAGACGGAAATACGTTGTTCGTCGGAAGCGGCAGCTCCTCCGTCGTTGTATTCGATCTCACGACGAATCCACCGACCGTGATCGCGGATTTCGCTACGGGAGCTTCTCCCGATTTTGACGGCCCGAATGGCGTTGGGCCATGCATCGCCTCTTGGAACGGCGGCGCCGGCAGCGCTCCCGAATGCGCCGATGATCGCGGCGATGAAATGGCCTATGGAACGGTGGGCGGGCACGACATACTCACCATCGCGAATGGTGACCCCGGACTCCCGTTCGTGACCCTGATCGATGTGACCGATCTCGTCAATCGTAAGTTCACGCCTCCGTTTACGACGCCCGGGCAGGGGCATTGTCTCCCGGTAAACTATCCTGCGTACCCAACCAATGGGACAGCGGCCAACAACTACACTCCCGCGAATCCGGCAGCCTGCATCCTCGGCCAGATTTATTACGATGCGGCGAACGTACAAAGTTCAACCGTGCCAGTGGATACAACTGGAGCCGCTTGCCCGGATCCTTCCACCTTCGTTCCATCTGGCGCCTCCGGCGGACCCTTTCCTTTGGTAGCTACCGGTGGAACTCTAACCATTCCGTGCCATCACTCAGCGATCGTTGACCAGAATTCGGGAGCGTTCATCACCAACAACACCACCGTGCCAATTGCGCCAGGACAGGGCGGAGAAATTGCCGTGGCCGGGACGGGTGCCGTCGGCTTCAATCCCCTCCATGGCACTTTTTATGTGGAAAACCTGAATTGCACGGTTTCCACTTTGCCCACTCAGTCGAGCGTCGCCGTCGGGTGCATTGACGAAATTGATCCACGAATCGGAAATCCGGCAGGCCCTGTAGTCATCAACGTTGTCCCAACCCTCAATTGTATGCCTGCTGGCATCGTCCAAGGTCCGGGCCACGATTTCCTCGTTGGTTGCGGAGGCCATGACGGCGTCCAGTTTCCACCATTGCTGATCGTCTTTGACGGCACCTGCACGACCAGCGCGGCTTGCCTCGCCAGCCAGATCAAGATCGATCAGAGCGGTGGCACCGACGAAGTTTGGTACAATCCTGGCGACAACCGCTACTACACCGCTGGTCGCGACATGCCCAGCGGGCCCATCATGGGTGTGGTGGATGCCGGAACGCGCCAGTGGCTCGTTAATGTGACCACCGGTTCCAACTCCCACAGCATCACCGTCAACCAGTTTACGAATCAGATCTTTGTCCCCACACAGGCCGGCGCCCTCTGCGGTACGCAGAGCTCCAACGGATGCATCGCCGTCTACGGCAGGCAGTAAGAGAAAAAACGCAGTTTGGAAGCAGAGTTGGAACGCGAACGAGGCCGCTGAGCCTGCATTCCCTCGGCCGTGGCTTGGCGTTGACTCGCGTTTCGCCACATTGGTGTAGAATAAAAGTGTTGAGGAGTCTTCGCTTGGCGGGATTCAGATGCTGTCGCTTCTTATAACGCGTCCGCGCCGCCTGACTCGCGTGCAATGCGCGGCGGTCTGGATTTGCGCCTTCTCGCTCGTTCTCGCTCTGGCAAACCGTTTTCCGCGAATGGAAGGCAACGAAGGAACTTCCTGGGTTCCGTCCGCTCCTTCCCACATGACGGCCAAAGTTATGGCCAAAGATTTTTTCGTGTTGCAGCCGCCGCCCACCGGCACGATCCTGCTACCTCGCTGCATACCGTCGCGGACGGAGACGCGAGAAGAACATCCCCTTGTTTCGATTTCCCTGGACAACCGTCTCTTTACTCGTCCGCCTCCCGCCGCTTAGGCCGTGTTGCCTGTGTCCAAGCAAGTTCGGTTTTCGGCCTTTCGATGCTCATAACAACATAGAGACTCATAAAGATGAAATTGCCTGAGAGTCATTAAGAGGCACGCTTAGAACAGCGTAAGGAGGAAGTGATGAATATTATTCAGCAGAGATTTTTTCGGAGTCATTTGGTCCCCGTTAGTATGGCGTTCGCGGCCGCGGTAGTCTTCATGTCCGCGCCACGCAGTTCCGCAAATACCAAGCCCACCGAAGTCCCCGCAAAAGTGGTCGCGCACCTGGCCCTGAAGGATGCTCCGGGAAGCGAAATGCTTCTCCAAAATAAAGGCGACAAGCAATACTTGTACGTCCAGAAGGCATCCAAACAGGGCTTCACCGTGATTGATGTGACCAAACCGGTGCAACCCAGCCTGGTGAATCTTGGCGCCCAGTCCAGCGACGCCACCGCCGGCAAGCTCGAAATCGTCGGCCCCGACGTCGGCCTCGCCGAAGTTCCGGACAAGAATTCCAAGGGAGTCATCCGGAATTCGGAGAGCCCCACGGAAACCGTCAAGATTCTGGACCTCAGCGATCCCGCGCACCCCAAGGTGCTCCAGACCTTCACCGGCGTAACCAGCATTCTCCAGGATCCCAGCCGTGGCCTGATCTATTTGACCAACAACGACGGGCTCTGGATCCTCAATCATTCCAGACCAGGGATTACGCCTGCGAAGAAGAAGCGCGCCTGCGGTTCCGAAGACGCCATCGCTTCCATGCCGCCGGACTGCGAATAGGCGTACCGCGCGATCGGTGACAGTCCAACCTGAACCATCAACGCTGCTCTTGGCCGCGCTCGAATGAATCAAATCGCTCAGCGGCCAGGAGGGGCGGAGATGCGAGCGAATTGACTATTTCACGCGGGTTTCCTGGTAGTGCAGGGCTTTCCACTGACCATCGCGCTTCAGCCAGATTTCACCCACCAGGATTTTTTCAAACGGAACCATGGATTTCGGCGGAAACTTGATAAAAACCTCGTACCGGGCAAACGCCGCGTCCGCGCATAGCGGCGTCACTTTCAGGAACGAAAGTGTGAAGTCGGCGACGGCGCTCTGCTGAAGTTCGTTCAGAGCCTTCCACTTGTAGCGCTCACCCCCGCCGTCGGCCTCCACCGCAACGTATTCTTCCGTCAACAGGTCGCCATACGCCTTTTGGTCCTTGTCCTTGATCGCCTGCCATTCCGCCTTGATTTTCGCATCCAACAAATTCGTGAGCTCCGGCGGGGCAACGGACTTGGCAGATTGGCTGGTCGCAATCTGCGGTTTCTGTCCAAAAACAAAACCTCCCAGCACCAAAGCGGCACAAGCCCAGGCAAGTTCATTCCGCATTGCTTGTATCCCCCAGTCTGTATTTCCTCTCGCGCCCGGTGATCGTCCTGCGCGCTTCACAACGTTCCGTACTTCAAGAGAATTGTGTTTCGGCGAAACCTTGCGCATCTTATCGGGCCACGCACCCCGCCGTCAAAGTTGCGGTTAACCAATAAGTGCAGCAACCAATCATCGCTATTGCGGGCAAGCCCCCGCAGCGCCACGATTCTCTTCAAGCCCGTCTCAAACATCTCAAACAAAGGAGTGCAACCCTTATGAAACCATCAGGGCTCCACAAGGCTGTTTGGCCGGCTCTCGCCCTATTAATAATTTGCTCCGCCCTTGTCGCAAACTCTCAGAGCATCATCGCGTTGGTGGGCAGTGGTTCGAATCTGCCCACGCCACTCTACTCCCACTGGGTCGAAGAATATAACAAGCTCAGCCCCGGCGTGCAGGTCCGTTATCTCAGCACCGGCACCGTCAAGGGCATCGAAGACATTTCCCGCGGCGTCGGCGATTTCGCGGCCGGCGAGGTGCCGATGAGCGACGAACAGCTGAAAGAAGCGAAAACTCCCATTTTGCACATCCCAACGGTCCTCGTCGCCATCGTGCCCATCTATCACGTTCCTGGCGTAAGAGGGAACCTGCGCTTCTCCGGCCCCGTTCTCGCCGATATTTTCCTCGGAAACATCAAGACCTGGGACGACCCCGCAATTAAGCAACTCAACCCCGGCCAGGCCCTGCCCCATCTGGACATTGCCGTCGTCCATCGCACCGACGGCAAGGGTTCGAACTATATACTTACCGATTTTCTTTCGAAGGCCAGTTCCAAGTGGCGCAGCCAAATTGGCAAGACTCCCTCACCCGCTTGGCCCGTAGGAATCAGCGCCAATCGCGGGGAGGACATGATGGAAAAAGTGAAAAGCGCCTCCGGCGCAATCGGCTACATTGAACTTGGTTTCACGGTATCCGACAATTCCGTCGGCGTCGGCCATGTCGAGAATGCCTCCGGAAAATTTATTGGTGCGACCCAGGCCAGCATTGCCGCTGCCTACCACTCCGCTGAAAAGTCCATCCCAACGGATTTTCGTGCTTCGCTCACGAATGCCGCGGGTAACGATGCCTATCCTATCGTGAGTTTTACCTGGCTTTATGTGCCGGAAAAATCGGCCGATCCGGCGCGTGCCAGGGCGCTCGCCAATTTCCTTGATTGGGCCCTCAGCATGGGTGAACAAAGCGCGGAGCAGCATGGGTACACGCCGTTGCCCGCCTCACTCGCCCCGAAAGTTCTGGCAAAAGTGCATTCGCTGCGCTAAACGTTCCTCCGATTCCGCACGCGCTCCTGGGGACAATAGGACCGGGTTACAAAGTCACGGGAATTTCGTTGAAACTAGCCCAGATATTCCAGGTCTTCATGGGGTATTCCCACCGCTTGTCATTGAAACTTCCGCGGAGGAGACTATTTGCTGGGGCCACTCTCGCCCTTGCTGAATGGTTTGCGGAGTTTGCCGCAGGAGTCTGTTATGAAGCATCTAGGTCGCCGGTACGCACCCTTTGGTTTCTTCCCCTCGGTTTTCCTCGCGCTAGCGCCGCTAATTGGTCTCCCGCTTGCGGCCCAGACTGCCGGCCCCCAAGCTGAACACGCCGCAAATCTCAACCATCTCGAAATTCCCGTGGGAACCATTCTCCCCGTGAGACTGAATCACGGTTTGTCTTCGAAAAGCGCAAGACCTGGGCAGGAAGTAACCGGCCGCATCATGCAGGACGTGCCTCTTCTTAACCATGAAAAAATTCCCGAAGGAGCGAAAGTTTCTGGCGTAATCGTGTCCATGGAGCGAGCGGGAACCGCCGCAAACGGAAGAATCTCTTTCCGCTTCGACAATCTCGAAATTCATCACCGCAAAATCCCCATCGTCGCCAGTTTGCGCTCGCTCGCCGGCTTTATGGAAGTGCAGTCCGCGCAAACTCCGGAGTTCTCTCCGGGCTTCGGCACGCCCTATATCTGGGCCGCCACCCGCCAGATCGGAGGTGACGAAGTTTATGGAGTTGGCGGACCAGTCACCAACCTAAGCAGCGAAACTGTGGGGAGAGGGGTTTATGGCGGAGTCCTGGTTCACGTTCGCTCGCAGCCTGACTCAAACTGCCGCGGCGCGCTGGATTCTGAAGATCGCCTTCAGGCGCTCTGGGTTTTCTCTTCCGACGCCTGTGGAGTTTACGGAATGGAGGGAGTGAGAATCGCCCATGCCGGCCGCACGGAGCCGTTCGGAGAAATACAACTGGCCGCCGAGCAGCAGGATTTGTTAGTCAGGGGCGCCAGTGGAATGTTGTTGCGGGTCATTCGCTAGGAACATGCAACGCATGGATTCGTGCGAGTCCAAAGACAGCCCCGATCCGCGGTGGTGATTCATTTTGCGTTGAGATTTTCTGATTGCAGCTACACTCTTACGGTCGCGGCGCCTCGCGTGGTTTCTTCCGATTGCTTCGTAAGGTTAGCGAGCAGTTCATAAGAGCGGAGCCGGTCCTCGAAATCATAAGTGTTCGAAACCACGATCAGCTCATCCGCTTGTGTCTCTTCCAGAAACGCACTCAAGCGCGTCGCAACGCGGTCGGGGCCGCCGACAATCGCCGCTCCAAACTTTGCTGCCGCCATCTCCCGCTCGTCTGCTGTCAATTCAAGTCTCTTCGATGGTGGCGGCAACGGCCCGGGAACGCCGCGAATCAGGTTCAGGAACATTTGAATGGGTGTCGTCGCCAGAAATTGCGCCTGCTCGTCAGATTCCGCAACCAGGATTGGCACTCCCACCATCGCGTACGGCTTCTCCAAAACGTCCGAAGGACGGAATGTTGACCGGTAAATCTGCAGCGCCGGCAGCAGCGGTTGCGGCTGAAAATGCGCGGCGAACGCAAAGGGCAGGCCAAGCGTCCCCGCCAGTCGCGCGCTGAAGTCGCTCGAACCCAGCAGGTAGATCGGAACGTTTGTTCCTTCGCCGGGATAGGCATGTACACGATGCGAAGTCATTCTTTCGCCCAGATAACGCCGCAACTCTTCCACCTGCTCCGGGAAATCATCTCCGGCACTGTGAAACGAACCGCGGAGAGCACGCATCGCAGCGGAGTCCCCGCCCGGCGCCCTGCCAAGTCCCAGATCAATCCGCCCGGGGAACAGCGATTCCAGCGTGCCAAATTGTTCGGCGATGACCAGCGGCGAATGATTCGGCAACATGATGCCGCCGGAGCCCACGCGAATTTTGGAAGTACCATTAGCGATGTAGCTGATCAGCACCGAAGTCGCCGAGCACGCCACGCCATGAATGTTGTGGTGCTCTGCCAGCCAGAAGCGCTTGTACCCCAGGGCTTCCACGTGCTGCGCCAGCGCAAGGGAATTGTGAAACGCTTCCGCAGCTGTTCCGCCCTGCCGCACATGCGCCAGGTCCAGGACCGAAAGTGGTGTACTTGCAAGCCGCGAACGATTTTCCATGCAATCCTCTAACTCGGCGCAGCACCAGGCATCGCCCAACGCACCGCCCTATCCATTGGATGCATCAGCCTCCTCCGCGGTATTTCGAGATCTCTCAGGTCGGAAACCGATCGAATCCCGCCAATCGCTTCTGCTCCGGTTGCCACGCAGGTTTTTATTACGAAAGAACTTCAATTTCCAGTCCAACCAGTTAGAATCATGAATTCCGAACCACTCTTGGCCACTGGCCTGGTTTCAGGTCAACTGGTTCATCGGAAGGAGCTTGGGTGAAACACGGTAGACGGCCAGCCCCTCATCGTGAACTCCTCAAAGCAGCACTCGGTTGCACCTGGGCGATGATGTTTTTTTCCCCTCTTACCATCCTGCTCGGCGGTTGCCGCTCGCAGAAGGCGCCCTCGCTCCCCACCATTGAATTCACAAAAATTCCCCCCGCCTCGCAGGGTGGCCGCGAAAGAGTGGATACCATCGCGGGACGCGTCTCCGGTGCGCATCCCGGCCAGCAGATTGTCATCTATGCGAGGAGCGGCCCGTGGTGGGTGCAGCCCTGGCCCGACAAGCCCTTCATCCCCATTCAAGCGGATTCCACTTGGGGAACTTCCACGCATCTCGGTTTCGAATACGCGGCCATGCTCGTGGAGCCCGGTTATCATCCTCCCGCAACGATGGACGTAGCCCCGACGCAGGGCGGATCGGTCGTCACTGTTTCGATCGTGAAGGGCAGCGGCGAGCCGCAACTCGCGTCGGTGAAGCCGCTTCATTGGAGCGGGTACGATTGGGGAGTCCGCACGATTTCCGCTGACCGAGGAGGGCTGAATAATCTGTACGGCGCAGATAACGCCTGGCTCGACGCGACCGGCGCCCTCCATCTCCGCATCACGAAGAAGGGAGACCGGTGGTCTTGCGCGGAATTGGAAATGACTCACAGCCTCGGCTACGGCACCTACATCATTACCGTCCGCGACACCACTCAACTGGAGCCCGCCGCCGTCTTGAGCTTGAACACTTTCGACGACTGGGGCGGTGACCAGCATTACCGCGAGCTGGACATCGAATTCGGCCGCTGGGGTGAGGCGGCCAGCAAAAATAATGCGCAGTATGGCATTCAGCCCTTCTATGTTCCCGGCAATGTCGCGCCCTTTGTGCTGCCCAAGGGCACTTTTACACATTCCATGCATTGGGAATCCGGCCGCGCCAGCCTCAAAACGGTTCGAGGTTCTTCAATGCAACCCGGAGCACCAGTGGTCGCGGAACATGTATTCACTTCGGGTGTGCCTTCTCCGGGTCAGGAAAAGTTTCAGTTGCTTTTTTATGTAGTCGCGAGCGAAAAGAGTCCCTTGCAACACGAAAATGAGGTTGTAGTTGAAAAATTC
>Ga0210406_10007397_pt1 | contig 11163 bp, 10 predicted proteins | sample IncBWC30MmetaG_FD_155454 | JGI IMG/M metagenome (GOLD analysis project Ga0210406, IMG submission 155454) | Forest soil microbial communities from Barre Woods Harvard Forest LTER site, Petersham, Massachusetts, United States - Inc-BW-C-30-M | ecosystem: Environmental > Terrestrial > Soil >... | reverse complement strand
ATGCCTTTGTTGAAGGATCTGTGCTACGAGAAGGCAACCGGATTCGGGTTCACGCGCAGTTGATTCGTGCGGGGACGGACGAGCACTTCTGGTCGGAGGAATATGACCGCGAGCTGCAAGACGTGCTTACCCTGCAGAGTGAGGTGGCGCAAGCGATCGCCGAAAGGGTCAAGGTTTCGATTACGGGCCAGGAACGCGCCCGGCTGGTAGCCGCGCGCCAGGTGGCGCCTGAAGTGTATGAGAGCTACGTAAAGGGCAGCAACGATCCGCAGTACACCAAGGCTCAAATTGAACAGCGCATTGCTGACTTCCAGGATGCGATCCGAATGGACCCGACGTTTGCTCCCGCTTACGTCGGCCTGGCAGGAACCTATATCAGCTACCAGGACATTTTTGTAGGGGCTCCCCCATCTGAAATTCGTCCGAAAGCGACTAGCGCTGCTCGCAAGGCACTGGAGCTCGACCCGAAGTTAGCCGAGGCCCACGCCATTCTTGCGGAGATGTACCAGAAGCAGTGGAAGTGGGCCGAGTCCGAAGAGGAATACAAGAGAGCGCTGGAGCTGAAGCCCAACGACGCGTCGGCCCACCGTGGATTTGCATATTGGCTGGCCTGCCAGGGCCGCACACAAGAAGCTCTAGCCTGGGTTGAACGCGGCCGTGAGCTCGATCCGCTGGGCAGCGCAGACACCGTCGGTTTTCTCCTGATCATGGCCCGCCTCTACGACGAGTCCATTCGGGAATACCGGAGCGTGCTGGCCGTGCACCCGGAGTATACGAATGCTCGTTGGGGCCTCGGTTTCGCACTGATCGTGAACCACCAGACAGATCAGGCAATTCCCGAGATGGAAAAAACGGTTGCCATGATGAATCGCAGTCCCGGCTCGCTTGACATGCTGGCCACGGCCTACGCGCACGCCGGGCGCCGCCAAGATGCGCTTACCCTGATCAATGAACTAAAGCAGCGGCGACAGAGAGGCTATGTTCCGGCAGGCGCGTTTATTAAGACTTACCTGGCACTCGGCGACTACGATCAGGCATTCTTCTGGTGCGACGAGGCCTACAAAGAGCAATCTGCCATCTTGCAGTGGATCAAAGTAGACCCGCTCTTCGATCCCGTGCGCAACGACCCCCGGTTCGTCGACTTAGTACACCGCGTCGGACTTAACTAGGCCGCGCTTCTCGGATTGGTGAGTCACGCTCGCGAAGGTGCTTGGCTTGTTGCGGATGGATCGCGACCCGGAATCTGGCGCAGCAGTTTCCAGGCCTTGTGCTTCTTGACTTCCAGCAACAAATCCCGCCGCACTTCCTGGCGCAGTAGACATAAGGCATCGAGCTGCTGGTAGTGATATCTTCCGGGAACCTAGCTCCGCGCCTTTGGTCAAATCCTTCCAGCATATTGAACCGACGCCGCAGGGTAAAATCGAGACCTACTTCACTCCGGCTGCGAACTATGCTTCGATCAGTGCGATCGAGGCCCTTCCCGAATAAGGAAGCAATTCGAATTCCAGGGAGCAGTGCTCGAACTCTTGCGGTGCCTAAACCTGAGCCGATTGATCGTTACAGCGAATGTGACAAGCAACGTTGTGTCGCTCCTCATGCGCGAACTACGCCGATCCCGATCTTCCTTCGAACGCGGTCGGGATATTTGAGACGCGCCTTCTCGGCCAACTTTTTTGTCTTGAATGGCTTCGACAGAATCACAAGTTCTAGACCTTGGTATTCGAATAACGCCCAACGCACGGATGTTTTCATATGAAATTTATAACACGGCCTTGCTTAATCTTGGATTTTGGAATCGTCCAGATGGTTTTATCCACTGTGTCGGGGCGAGTAAATTGGTGCGTGGCTGCCCGCGAAGCCATAACAACTGGTCCCAAGGGAAGCTCAATTCGTGAATTGTTGGCCGGGAGGCGGCGCATCACCTTCGGCGGACTGCGGCGCTTCGTTGAGCTTCTTCAAAAGCGTTTGCCGTTCCGCTGCATAAATCTGCGCCCACTCGTACAGCCTCGCATTGTGGATGGCGACTGCAGCGGGGACGGCCAGAGATTTTGCGAGGCGGAAATGTTCCGGGGTAAACGCGCGCGGCTCGGTCTTGCCGATCGAAAGCAGGCCAAGCACATTATCGGATACCACGAGCGGGACGGCGATCCAGGAACGGACGTTGCCGAGCGCCTTGTTCTCGCACCAGTCGCTCTCATCGCGCGTGTCGGCGACATGCAGGCTCTTCTTTAAAAGCAGCACGCGTTGAAGGAGCCTGTTATCGGCGGTCTCTACGGTTATGACCGTGCGCCGCGCAGGCGAGGGGGGAGCTTCGCGGGCGACAAAGAGACGGTCCTGGCCCTCTTCTTCGATCAGAATGACTCTGGCCGTGTCGTAGGGAACAATCTGCAGCAGTGTTTCTAGCAGCGTATCGAGCACGGCATCCATGCGCAGGTCCTGCGTCAAGGTCAACGTGGCCTTGTGCAACGCCTCGGTCTCCGCTCGCGCGTTATCGGCTTGTTTGCGGGCGGCCTCGGCCTCGGCGAGATGAAGAGCCACTTGGCCATCGGCGATCTTCCGGGCGGTAATATCTTGGACACTGCCGACGAGCCGCACGATCTGGCCGTCGCGGCGCACGGGCGAAGCGCTGACGCGGACCCACCGGACTTCGCCGTCGGGCCGCACGATGCGGAACTCTTCCTCGAAGTGACCGGTGTGCACCGCGTCTTCGAGTTTTGCGAGCACGGTCGAGCGGTCCAGGGGATGAATAATTTCAGCATAGGAGGAAGGATGGCGGAGGATGCTGGCCGCCGAGCGACCGGTGATGCCCTCGTACGCGCCGTTTACGAAAAGAACTTCCTTGGTACGGGCGTCGAGGGTCCAGACGATCTCCCGGATGTTGTCCGAAATCTGTTGCAACAGTTCGTCACGTTCGCGCAATGACTCGAGCGCTTCGACGCGTTCGGTCGTATCGCAGAGGATCATGACGTGGTGCCCCGGAACGCAGTCTGCCGCCACGGTGTAATGCACAAAGACCTGCGACCGGTTCGGCCGGACAAGGCACGCGTGTCCTTTCTGATGCCTCCGCTCGAGAAAGGAGCGCCACATCTGGTCGAATTCCTGCCGGTCTTGGTGGAATTGCGCGAAAGAATGGCCGATCAGCACCGAACGCGGCGCTCCGAGAATCGCAAACGCCGCGGGATTCGCGTCCACGCACACGCCCACGTCGTCCAAAATCACGATGGCGTCGAGTGCGTGCTCAAAGACCGCCTCGAACTCGCGTTCGGTGTCGTGAGCGCCTTTACGCTCTTCACGCCAGGAACGAAGGTGCAAAAATACGGCGCAGGCAAGCGCCAGCAGGACCGCCACGAGCGCGAAAAAGGAAAGGTTCGAGCCGTACACGCGGTTCCCGAGAACAACCAGGAGCAAAACGACCGCAACGGCGCAGAGGAGAAGGGAGCTGACGTGAAACCACAGGGGCAGGCGAGTGCCGGGGTCGGAGGGTCCGCGGGTAACACCGAGCTTGCGTTTCATATTCATGCAGCGACAATTAGTAAGCAGTTGGTACCGTTACAGCTCGACAAGCCATGCTACGCGCGCGCCCAGATGTGAGTCAATAGACGCAAGCGGAGTAGGGAAGTCGACGTCCGGATGGGGAAGCGGCGAGTTTCACTGTCCCATTGCGCGGCGAAAATGGGCGCGCTTGCATCGCTTGCGTGTTTTATTTTTCCCCCTTTAGGCGCTCGATCGTCAGCTGGTCCGGTTTTCCCGCAAAATATTTTTTCAGGGCATTCTTGAAAATTGCGCTTTCCGAGTCCACGCTTGCAAACAAGGTCATAGAAGACCGGAATTTGAGGTCGTCGGGATCTCCGAAAATTTGCTCGATGGACCTGCCCTGGACGCTCAGCACAAGCGAAGTGCAATGTCTGAGGCGTGATCCGAGGGTAGGGTGCTCGAGATACGCTTCGGCTTCTTTGCCGGATGCGATCCCATAACGGTTTGCCATTGCGCTGTGACCCAAACCCTTAAGCTGGGGAAAGATGAACCACATCCAGTGGCTCTGTTTGCGGCCCTCTTGCAACTCTTTCTGTACCTGCTCGATCGACCGATTCTGGGCTTCGATAAATCGTGCGAGGTCGTAAGGGTCGTTTCTATTCATTGCTTGCGTCTATCCAGGGCAGAGTACGGCCTATACTAGCGTCGTGTTGTTCATAGTGTACCGGTCGTCTCGCGTATTTAGGACGCCCACACTTCGGCAGGGCTTGGTTATCGAGAATTCCGCCGAGAACTCTGCTGGCCGCGAGGCGGATGAAATCGAAGGGCTTTTCATGAAAATCGTTCCGTTCATGCTCAAACAGTTCGCCAATCTATTCAAGGCCCCGGCTGCCGCAAAGGGAGCACTGGACTCCAAGCTCATAGAAGATTTGCTTCGAGATTGTTTGGCCGAACTTAACTCGCCTGCGCTCGCCTTGAAAATTGCCATCAATGAGCGGGTAGATAGGTCTGTGGCGGCTCGATTGTCAGCGTAGTTCCTTACGGGATGAAAATATTCAATTCAAGACGGCATCTTTCCGGCCTTCTTGAACCCTGCGAAACTCAGGCAGATTGAGTTTCGAGAGCGCATCCATTAAGGACTCGCTCGGGGCGGGCGCTAACCGAATCCGCGTTCCAGCCATGGAAAATAGTAATAGTTCGAAAACGAAAACATGATTTGTAACGTCTATGGATGTTGGGTACTCTAATCTCCTGTGAACAGCTTCGCTCCAACAAACGCTGCCTGTTGTCGTCAGAAAATGACGGCGAGGGCCGCTGTGTCTTGTATGGGTGAAATGTCAGCTTTGTAAAAACCTCTCTTTACAAGATTGTAGCCAACCCACCGCCGGAAGCCCGGCAGGTGGGTTTTTTGTTTTTGGACTGAGATTTATGGCGCACATAACGGAAGTCGTAGGCTCTGAATGGTCAGCGGCTGTCTTGCCACTGTCAGAGTTGATCTGGCAGCGGCCGTACTTATTTTTGGGGGCGTAGTGCACTGGAAAATCCAATGTGGAGCGGCTAGAGGCGTGGTCACCGTGGCGCTTGCCGTGATGGCGGTGCTTGTCCCAAGCGCAAGACCGGATGACGGTCCGAGTAAAGGTCAATCCACATGCGTGGATCGCGGGAAAAGCGGAATGGATGAGAGTACTGTTGCATGCCAGGACGGCCAAAACAGTAGACCAGCCCAGGTGTCCGTTGAGACAGGGAAACGGAAAAAACGAAATTTCTTTCGCGCGTGGCTCGACCTGGCCGATCAAGTGCAAAGGACGCAACCAAACTGGCTGTCTCCCTTGGCAACGACATCGGGACGCCTGAAACAGGAGTTCCGCTACGATATTTGGAATCAGCCTGCAGCAGGAGGAAACAGCCTTAATCAATTCGGCGGAAATAAAGGCCTGGAATTCATCATCAGTTCGCGCACCCAAGTGCTGCTCGGCGTACCGACCTACGACCTGCAGTCGCCCCATGGTCCCCCTGGCGGATTCGGCGATCTTCCGCTGATGCTCAAATTCCGCATCGCCTCCGCGGAAGAGCGCGAAGGGAACTACCTGTTGACGTTCCTGCTCAGTGCCACTGTGCCCACCGGTTCGCAGCGCTATGGGTCGCATGATGCCGTGCTCACGCCAACCTTGGCTGCCGGCAAGGGCTGGGGAAGATTCGATGTCCAGACTACTCTTGGGGCCAACTTGCCCACTGGTGACATCCCTAAATTAGGCAGGCAGCTTCAATGGAACACCGCCTTCCAGTACCGCACCTTCTGGAAGCTTTGGCCGGAGCTCGAAGTGAACTCGACTTTTTATGAGGTAGGGAAAAATGCCGGTGAAAAGCAGGTGTTCCTTACGCCGGGCCTGGGCTTTGGGCGCATCCGCCTCAGCCGAAATTTGCGTTTCTCGTCGGCGGTTGGAGTGCAGATCGCCGCGACAAGCTTCCATACCTACAATCAGCGCTGGATGTTCTCGACGCGCTTCTCGTTCTGAGCACAACTCTGCCCCGCGAAGAGAGGGCTGGGTGGCAAGACTTTTCGACTGAATTGTTTTTGTCCTTCCTGGTCTGCCCACACAATCACATCGCTTATCCGCGCCATACGACTGTGTGACTGACCGATCACTCAAGTGCCGGCGCTGCGACAGCTTGAGTCCATTCGCCGCGGACAGGAGGAGAGACTGATAGCGTTAGGCGGGGCCCCTATCTGGGAGATTTGTTGTGACGGGCACTCTCATCCCGGAGCTCGCTTCCCAAGGAGTCGACCCCGCCACCTTTCCGATCTTTCTCTTCGACAACGTGGTGATGTCGGTTGGTTCACCTAGCCTTTTTAAGAAATGCTGTATTCTCGGCTACCACGGCGCGTTTGGCTTCCCCGCCCAGACCTATTCGCCGATTGACTTCGACACCAGCGGGATTTTTGGTCCTGCGGTTCGAGATACCGCTATCATGGCCCATGAAGTTGGTGAATGGATGGATGATCCGCTGGGCACCAATCCTACTCCAGCCTGGGGACACATCGGGCAAGTGGGAGGCTGCCAGAATAACCTTGAAGTTGGTGATCCGCTGACCGGCATCGATATTCCGACGGTGACCATGCCCAACGGTTTCACATACCATCTCCAGGAGTTGGCATTCTTCTCCTGGTTCTATGGCGCTCCTTCGATTGGTTCTGGCGAGCTATTCTCTGACAACGGCACGTTCAAAACCGATGCCGGGCCGGTCTGTCACTAAGCACTGCCAAAAGCCAGCTAAGACATTAAAAATGAAAGATGTCGACGACCACATTGGTTCTACGGTTCAGCAGAACTATGTTGCCCGCAATCAGAACGTGCGCGCACTCAGGGGGAGGAGGAGGCAAGCGGCGTTCCAGGTCTACGGGAACAGGTTGGAGGCGCTTCTGGAGGCCTGGTGGGAGCGTGCCGCGGCGCACAAGTTGCTTTTCCAATCCAGGAGGCAAACGATCTTTTTTGGCGAGGCCTGGAGGTAGATTGTTCTGGTGCTCGTCATACCATCCGCGGGCGGATTCGCGGTCGTGATCTTTGTAGTAGCGCTCGTCCTGATCTTCGTCTGCCGCATGTTTATCGTGATCCTTGCCGTGTCCGTTTCCATGGCCCTGGGCCAGCGCGAAATTGCTTGTGAGCGTGAAGATGCCGACCGCAAAGGCGACCATCCATCTTGTGGAGCGCATCATTTTTCCCCCTCTCCTAAAACGTTTGCGTCCGAGGCTTATTCCTTCAGTGATACCGGATCGGACTCATTCTTGGGCGACTGCTTGTCCAACAAGGAGATTAATTCGCGGCCTGAGGCAGGGATGCCGACCTTACCTTGGCGGACAATCTCCTTGGCGCTGAGGTCACGGCCATAGAGTTTTTTGTTGGCACTTCCGTCAGACCGAAGCGTCGAACCCTCGAGCGAGATCCCGGCGAACAGTCCACGTGAGCGGGAATAGGTCAGTACTTCCGCTCTCATCACGATGTCGGTATCCGCCGCTGCCGTGCGGCCTTTCGGCCCGGCTGCTGCGGAAGCGTCGGCGCCAAGCTTCACTTTGCTGCTCATGATGGAGTTCGCCCCTTTGGGATTCATCACCAATAGGACGAAGTCCGTAGCTTGGCCGCCCAGCTGGAATCCGATGTTGGCGCCTTCGAGCGCAAACAGTGCAGGGGCGCTCCAACGACCGGTGAAATGTTCGCCGGTGCGGCACGTGATTGCACCCCGGCCGAAATCGCCTCCGATACCAATCGCGAACTTCAGGACGGATGGAATCACAATGACGCATTCGGCCTTGTTCAGCAGGTCCTTCGGAATCCCGTCGGGAATGTCCATGATTTCCTTGAACACTTGGCCGCACGTTTCGAGGCGCTTTTGTTCCCTGCTTTCAGGCGCTGCGAAAGTGGGACACGCTAGGAACATGGCGACGACGAGAACAGCGATTTTTCTCATGACAAGACCCCCAATCATCTACTTCATTCTTACGGTGGGATTGGCAGATCACAACTGCCCTACCGGCCAGCCTTGTCCCAAATGAAAACGTATGGTTTTCCAGTGGCGTTGACCCTGGGAGGCGAGCTCAATCGGAACGCTCCGCGAAGGACCAGAGGCGAGCAGGGATAATGAAGAAGTTGGTCGTTCGCAGACAGACATCGGTTAGCTTTGCGACAAGCAATTGCCTGCGGTCCTTCGTCGAAGGTAAAAAGATAGAAGACGGGAACACCAAGCTGGGTCGAGAAGACCTCCAAATTCTCAAATGAGGGTGCATTTATTCCGCGTTCTATGAGGCTGAGAAAATCCACTGAAATCTCGAGCAGTTCTGCAAACTGCTCTTGGCTCAATCTTCTTTCGACACGTATGGTCTTGATACGTTGGCCAAATTTCTCTCGTAAGCTCGGCACTTAGGATTTCCCTTTGCGCGGAGTTTTGAGGTCGTAAGGGTCGTTTCTATTCATTGCTTGCGTCTATCCAGGGCAGAGTACGGCCTATACTAGCGTCGTGTTGGTCATAGTGTACCGGTCGTCTCGCGTATTTAGGCCGCCCACACTTCGGGCAGGGCTTGGTTATCGAGAATTCCATCGAGAACTCTGCTGGCCGCGAGGCGGATGAAGTTGAGACTCTCGAGCAGCAGCGTCGAATCACCGCGATGTAGCTGAATGTAGTCGGCGGCGGCCGATCCGGTTTCGAGTCCGATAGCCTGGCAGATTACATAGGCCACCGCCTCAGCTTCGGTTTCGCGGACGGTCTTTGTGGTGGCCGCGCGGCGAGGCTGGTGGTGGAGAATTTCGTGCGCCAGTTCGTGCGCGAGCACAGCAGCATGTTCGGCCGAGGACAAGTCCGGGAGCAGAGTGATTTTTCCCCCTTCCGAGATGCCCCGGGCAGGAGCGATCGCCGCGGAATATTCGAGCCGGATGCCGAGTGAAAGCGCATAGGCGGCAAGTCTCTCTCCGTAATGAAGGGCATCGCCTTGGACTCTGCCGATCGACGGCAACGGCTTGCCTTCGGTCTGGCTGACGTCAAACACTGCGCAGGTGCGATAACCCAGAAGCATTTTTTCCACGCTGTCCTCGGTTCCGTTTTCCGCCTTTTCCCGCCGCAAGACCGGCGCAAAAATGGTGATGCCTTTTTCTCCTTTGCGCACGTGCCGCCCGAGTTTGAGCCAGTTATGAAAGCCGGCGACGTGCGTCGCGGCAGGTTTCTGTAAGACAATCAACATCACATTGTGCAACGAATATTTATGAAAGTGCCCGATGGCCGTTAGATACTGCCTCAGCGCTTCACTATGCCCGGCTTCAAGCGCCAAAGTCAGCCGCTCGATGGCCTTGCTTGTCAGTTCTGCGATCTCATGGGAATTCATTTTTTTCTCTCCTCCTGGCAGGGCTTTGTGGTTTTGCCCCCTGGCAGCGCAGTCCGCTGCCAAGAAAAGCAATTGCCCTTCCTAGCGGCCGCTTGGCGCTCAGCCGCGTGCGCTGTCAATGGCGCGGTTTGTGCGTTTATCGAAGCGAAGCGGAGACCATTGTCAGGAGAAGCGCGCGGCTGAGCGCAGGGTTTCCGGAAGGAAGGGCAATGGAAGGAATCTGGAACCGCAAACACCCAGAGCCCCGGCTCAATCGGCGGAAAAGCAAAGAAGTCAGCGATTGACTGAAAAGGCTTGGAAGCCCACCGACAAACCAGCATGGCTGGACCAAACCGACTACGACCTGCGGATTCGACCACGACTAGTTGATTCCTTCGACAGCAACTATTGCTTCGGAAATCGGAGTTTCTATCCCCTTACGTCTCGGATATCATCGCCATTCCCAAAGAGCAGTCCGCCCATCCGGCCTCTCGACTCACACACACCTGCGGCATAAATTAACGAAGCCTTCTTCAAGCCAGTCGAATTGCAGTGCCGGCAGCGCAAATAGATTTAACGCCAATGCTCTGGAAACCGTACCAGCAGGTGCGCACCAGCTGGGGAACTTTCGGAAAGTGTTCGGTGCACCGGACAACGATGCTTTGAGTGTGGATGATGGATCGCGCGGCGCCCTAGATGTCAGCCCCCTCGTGGTCCTTGCCTTCTAGCCGCTTGAAACGGGGCATCAAGGCGAGGACGTCGTTTACGATCTTCCTCGGATCTTCTCCCATGGCGGAGCAAATCATAATTGCCGCTGTCAGAGAGGGTGTGTATTTTCTGAGTTCGAGGAAGCCTATGTATTTTGTACTGTAACCGCTCATGTCAGCTACCTGCCTTTGACTGAGCTTAAGTTTTCGACGCAGCTGCCGAATGATAGTCGCAAACGCCGCACGCACCACTGGGTTTTGTGGATGGGGCTTCTTGGCCGTTTTGGCATCCTTCTTCGCCATACGCGGCCCAATAATGAGAGCTTGAAAAGCATAGTTCCAGGAAGTATACTATCCCTTAAGAAGTTGTGATGGCGCTTTATGTGCAGGAGTTTAGGCGTATTCGGCCGGCTAACCTAGGCGAGAGTCGCGGCTTCTCTTGCGGCTCCCGGGTAACAAGTTTTCGACCCGTCTAACTAGATCGGCTCCTGTGACGTCGAGCGCTCTCGCAATTTCCAAGATAGCGGTTAGAGATGGGCTATTTATGCCTCTCTCAAGCATACTTATGTATTTCGGATGATAGCCGCTGTCAAAGGCTAGGGCTTCTTGCGTGAGACCGCGTTCTTCACGAACCGTGATCAGGACACGTGCGAACGCTCGTTTTTCGAGTGTTCCGCGATCACCGGTGCTGCCAGAACGGGCCATTGGCAGCTCGAATCGTGAACTAGGTCAGCATATGATTCCACAGAGTATACTATCCTTTGGCGTACCGACCCCTGGTCTTTGTCATTTACATTTGGAAGGGAAGTGAGGGTGTCCAGCTCTTTCCCAACCGCCCGGTTTCCCGCCCTCCCTCTCAGCAAGGAGAAGGAAGGGGCGGATCCTTTATATAAGGATACGGCAGGTACATCTGAAGAGTTCTCGGACCAAGCCCTGATTGCCCGGATCTGCGAAAACGACGACGAAGCGCTGAAGATTCTGTTCAAGCGCTACTCCCGCCTGGTCTGGAACATCGCACGAAGAATCCTCGGAGACAGCGCCGAGGCCGAAGACGTAATGCAGGAAGTCTTCTTACTGATTCACCAAAAGGCCACCCTCTTCGATCCAGCCAAGGGACCGCCCCGCACGCTGATC
>Ga0210406_10007395_pt1 | contig 11164 bp, 15 predicted proteins | sample IncBWC30MmetaG_FD_155454 | JGI IMG/M metagenome (GOLD analysis project Ga0210406, IMG submission 155454) | Forest soil microbial communities from Barre Woods Harvard Forest LTER site, Petersham, Massachusetts, United States - Inc-BW-C-30-M | ecosystem: Environmental > Terrestrial > Soil >... | reverse complement strand
TGACTCCAATTGAACCGAAAAAGCGGGGGGCGGAGTGTAATTACTGATGACGATGGGAGGCCAGGCCAATTTTCACACTCCTCCCTGGCACGGAAACGTGGTTACCGTCGATAAACACCACACGGACATCTTCTCGATTTTGCCCGCGCAGTTCGTGGCCGCCGATATGGTTCCCGAGGCCGACCGCGTTGGCACCTGGATGTTTCACTGCCACATTGACGAGCACATGGAAGAAGGCATGATGGCTATGTACCAAGTACTTCCATGATCCTTCTTATGCCCCGAGCAACTCGGAACTTATCTGTTCGCGCGTTGGGTTAGTACCGAGAAAACGCGCTTCTAGGCACGAAACTGCCAGGGTTTACATCACTTCCGCATGCAATAGCCTTTATCCCGATTTATCCCAATAAGCTGCCTACCGTGCCCAAACCGTGCAGAGCGAGCCGAACGGTACCTTAAGTTTTCAGCAACTTACCGGCGAGCCAGAGCGCAATCACCTGTCTTGAAAATCGTTAAACCCGAAAGGGTTTCGAGGGTTCGAATCCCTCCTCCTCCGCCACTAAATCCCAAGCGCTCTTAGATTTAGAGACAACTGCCAATCTTTCTGGCGAGCATAGCCTTTATCCCAATTCATCCCAATCACCGATTTGCCTGCCCCAGCGGTCCGCAAAACCGTTAGACTCGAAAGAGCGGCGGTTTGGAAAACCGCCGTGCATCGGATCATGGGCGCCATCGATAGCCCTCCTTTAGCGTCGTAAGGTGACCCGAGTCGCCGCTAATCCTGATGAGCGATGGGCGGCCGAGGCAGAACTATCATGGACTATGTCTTCAAAAGCTCTTGCACATAGGCGCGTTTCAAAGGAAGCCGCCGGCTGACTTTCCCGGTTGCGTCGTACAGAGCCGCCGCGATCGCTGGAGCGGCCAACGCGTTGGCGGCTTCGGAGGCTCCACCGTATGCCCCGACTTTGGGATTGTGAATGAGGACGACTTTGATTTGGGGAGTGTCCGTCATTTTTGCAATTGGGTAAGTGTTCCAGTCGCGGGAAGTGATTCCGCTTTCATCAAACATAGCCTCTTCGTAGAGGGCATGGCTGATGCCCATCATGGCACCGCCTTCGACTTGCCGCTTCAGTTGAGCAGGATTGACGACGATGCCGGGGTCCACTGCGATTGCGTATTTCTCAACAACGATGGCGCCGGTGCTCGGAGTGACGGTGACTTCGCAGACACAAGCCCAGTAGGTGCCGGATCGAAACATGGCAGACACGCCGCGGCCGCGGACGGGAGTTGTGCCAGTGGATTTTGCGCCGGGGCGCGGCGAGGGTCGCGTTTGCCAGCCGCTCGCGTCGCGGACTTCCTTTAGAACGTTAATGAGGCGCTCTTCCTTGGCGTGGTCAATTCGAAATTGAATCGGATCGGCCCCAGCGAGTGCTGCGGCTTCGCTGAAGGCAAGTTCGCGCGGATAGTTCTGCTGGTATTGGCCGGGCGTGCGCATGCTGTGATCGCGAAGGCCGACAGCGAGAGGCGAAGACTTTTGCCCGACCTGAAATGTGCCGTGGCCTCGCTCCGCAACATTGGGGACGAGATCGTAAGACCAAGGATCGGACCAGAAGTTGGCCGTAGAGCTAAGGAATCCTGAGCCGCCGCCTGGCGCGGGCATGGTGGGAAGCCCGGCAAGGATGGCGCCGATGGGACGATCATCCTGAAAGGCCGGCATGTAGTGATCGATCTGGTAGCCGGCGATTCTGCCTTTTTCGTCCAGAGCGAACTCCACGTCCGCGAAAGCAGCCGGGGATTGGGTAGACCACTGCAAGTCTTCGGCGCGCATCCACTGTACGCGAACGGGTTTTCCAAGAGCCTGGGACAGGAGTACGGCATCGTCTTCCGCGCCAGAGTTGCCGCCATTGGAGCGGCCGTAGTGCCCTGCTCCGGGATGCGTGTGAACGATGACGTGATCGGGCGTGGTGCCGAGCATGGTGGCAATCTCGCCGCGCAGGGCCTGAGGATTCTGGTTGTGCGTGTGAATGTGGACGCTGCCATCGGGCTTTACGTCGGCAAGAGCCATGGTGGGGCCAATGGGTGCGTGCTTCATGAAGGGAAAGTGATACGTGGCGGAGAGTTTCTTGTTTGCAGAGGCGAGCGCGGCAGGTACATCACCTTTGCTGGCGGGGCTTTTCGTAACTTGCGCCGTAGTCCAATCGCCATCTTTGCGAAGAGAATCGTAGAGTTTTTCGTTGCCGGGCAGGCCTTTCCATTCGGTCCATTTCGTTGCGGCGGCGACTTGCTGCGATGCCTGAATGGCTTCCCACTCGGTTGGAGCGACGACGCCGACAAGATTTCCTTTCACGACGACTTGCGAATTGGGAAACTTGGATTTGTCGAGTTGGCCAACGGAGACAAGAGTGGAGCCGAGCGTTTTCGGATGAACCATGCGTCCGTGCAACATTCCGGGAAGGCGTATGTCGGTGGCCCAGGTTTCTTTTGCGGAGACTTTCGAGACGATGATGGAGTTTGGGTAGGATTTGCCGATGACAGTGTAGTCGCTAACGGGCTTCATCGGCGGATCGCCTTCAACTCTCAATCCCATAATGCCGGTCAGATCTCCGCTGACGGGAATGGTGAGTTTGAGCTGCTGATCTTTGACGAGGTCGCCGTAAGAGATGGATTTGCCGCCACCGGAAAAGACGCCTTCTTTAGCCGTGAGCTGATTTTTCGGAACTGAGAAGCGTTCGGAAGCGAGATCCAGAAGCGCTTGATAAGTGTAGGCAGCGGCCTTGCGGATGTTAGGAGTACCGCGGCCAAGGAAATCGAAGGCGCCACTGCCATCGGGCGTTTGATCTGTGTGTCCTGCGATGACTGTGGTGATGGATTCGAAGGGGACGCTCAATTCGTCAGCAACGATTTGGCGATATGCCGTGAATGTGGTGCCCTGACCGAAGTCACTCTTGCCGGTGCGGATAAGAACGGTATTGTCCGGATGAATTTCGATCCATGAACTAAGCAGAGTTGGATCGAGCGTATTTTTGAAGGGTGCACCGGTAACTTTCGGACCCTGAAACTCTTGCGCTCTGAGAACGGAAGGACCGACGAATGCGACGCCGACAACGAGCGCTCCGCCGGTCTTGACGAATTGGCGGCGGGACAGAGTGGCTGCGTAAACTTTGGCGGTATTTTCTGCGGCGGTAGTCATGGCTTACTTCCCCTTTCCCATCAGCGATGCAGCGTGTTTTACGGCGTCGATAATTGCGACGTAGCTGCCACAGCGACAAAGGTGAGGCGATGGACCTTCGGTGGTGAAGGCAGCCTTGATTTGTGCGTCGGTGGGATTGGGAGTTTTTTCGAGAAGTTCGGTGGCGACCATCATCATGCCGTTCTGGCAAAAGCCGCAGAGGGGAGTTTGTTCGGCAATCCATGCCTGCTGAACAGGATGAAGTATGTCTTTGGCCTGATCGGGAGAAAGACTTTTTAGCTTTGCCCAGCGTGCGGGAAGGCCTTCGAGTGTGGTGATTTCCTGATTGGCCGATACCGTCGAGAGCGGCGTGACGCAGGAGCGAACTTCTTTGCCGTCGATGAGGACGGAGCATGCTCCACACTGGGCTAGGCCGCAACCGAATTGCGGGCCGAAGATTTCGAGGTCGTTGCGCAAGACGTAGAGGAGAGGTGTGTCAGGTGGGGCGTGAACTTCGCGGCGGACTCCGTTGACAGTGACGGTTGGCATAGTTTGCTCCTTTCAAGGCGCAAGTCGCCTAGTGATTCTAAACCCGCGAACAATCAAAAATATACGGATTTCCGAATCGATTCGGTAGCCCGATTCTGTCGAAGTCTTGCCTAAGGAATTCCCCCTTGCGAGCACTAGTCTGCGCCCGTAGCCCATTCATTGCGGAATGGACGGGCGTGCGGCTGTCTTATGTGCTGAATCTGGCGGCCGTCAGCGCGAAGGCGAAGCACGAGTTTCAGTACAGCCTTTCTGACACTTCTCTTGCGGAGTTGTCGGAGTGGGTAGTGTCTGAAAATAGGTGCTGCCCATTTTTCGATTTTCATATCGATCTTGAACGCCAGGGCACTCTGCTTTGCCGCGGTTGACCGGTGAGAAAGGCATCAAGCCGTTTATGCTCGCGGAGTTTCAGGTTCCGCAAAAAATAGTCGCCGGGTGTCCTAACCTGAATTCTTGGATTTTGAACAGATCTTCTGCCAAGCTCTTTCTGGACGCGCTTCGGATGCATCACCGGTGCCGGAGGCGTGAGAGGAGCCAATGACTAAGGGGAACGTGCCTACTCTTTACGAGTGGTGCGGGGGCGTGGAGCGAATCGAAGCACTTTTCAAGAAATTCTATGAACACGTCCGCGCGGACTCTGTGCTGGGTCCAGTATTCGCAGAGATGCCAGAGGAACACTTTCAGACTGTCGCTCACTTCGTCTCTGAAGTTTTAGGGGGGCCTAAGCTCTATACCGGGGACGGGAAGCACAATCATTCGACCATGGTGGCGAAACACCTTCAAAGGCATCTGACCGAGCAGCAACGAAAGCGCTGGGTCATTTTGTTGCTCGATACCGCGGACCAGATGGGTGTGCCTGGCGATCCGGAATTTCGCTCCGCTCTTGTCGGATATCTGGAATGGGGATCTCGGATCGCCGTCATCAACTCTGGGTCCGTCGAAAATCCGATCGGTCCGGCTGCACCGATGCCGCAATGGGGTTGGGGCGAAGTGAAGGGACCTTACGTTCCATAGTGTTGGGAGGTTTCGGCAGGGAAAATGCACTTGACCTTGGAGCCAGTTCCAACCTTTAGGCTAATCCCGTGAGTACCAAAGCATCCAAAGCTCGTCCCCTGTACAGCGGTGAATTGGCTCGTCTCTGCGGCGTGAGTCCAGACACGGTCCGATTTTACGAGAGGAGGAATTTGCTGACCCCCGCCGCTCGGACCGCTGCTGGTTACCGGGTGTTTCACCCGGACAGTATTGGACGAATGCACTTGATTCGAGCCGGATTGTCTATCGGATTCTCGGTGAGCGAATTGGCGGAAATCCTTCGCGAGCGGTACAGCGGCGGCGCACCGTGTCGGCGGGTTCGAAAGTTGGCCGCCGAAAAACTTGCACAACTTGAGAAGCGGCTTCGCGTGTTGCAATCGTGGAGGCGTGAACTTCGTTCGACGATTTCCGAATGGGATCGCACGCTGGCGAACACACCTCACGGCAAACAGGCTCGGCTCTTGGAGCAACTGGCTACTCGCCCGAAGACCCATGCTCGATTTTTGGGCCGCGGCATTCAGAAGCGGAGAGAGCCATGAAGATTATTCTCGTCGTCGCACTCGCGGCAGGACTGTCCACGCAATCGACTCAAAAAACAGAATCGCCGGCGAAATGTCCCATTCCTAAGGTGCATACGCAGATGGAGGAGCGCGGCGAAAAAGGGATGGGCTTCTCTCAAACATCTGCGACACATCACTTCTCCATCAAAGCGGATGGCGGAACAATTGAGGTGTCCGTGAAAGATGGCGCAGACACGGCGAACCGTGATGCGATCAGAATGCACCTCGGTCATATTGCGAAAGCTTTCCAACGGGGTGACTTTGATATCCCGATGTTTGTTCACGTCCCCGTCCCTCCGGGCGTGCCGGAGATGAAACGACTGCAAAAAGAGATTCGTTACACTTTTGAGGAAAGCCCTAGTGGAGGGCGTGTTGCAATCTCTTCAGAGAATCGAGATGCAGTCGAAGCGATCCACAAATTCTTGAAATTCCAAATCGAAGAACACAAGACTGGCGATCCAACTAACTAGCGAATTGTCACCCGACACGTGTTCTCCGATTGCTTTTGGACTAGATTGATGTGAAACGCGAATCGCGACTTACCTTGGGACGGCACAACAGTTCGTATCGCAACATTTCACGGGCTTCTGGGCACGCACGAAAGCACTGATAAATTTACCTTCAACCTGGGAAGCGATGGCTTCTACGTCAACTCCTGCGGCGTTTAGAAACTCCCTTGCATCACCGAGGCTGTAGATTCTGGTCGCCTCGATTTCGACGGATTCGAAGCCCGCATCTTTCAGTTTCTGGCGATACTCCTCGTCGGTAAGTGCTCCGGCCACACAGCCCACCCAGAGTTCCATGCTGCGGCGAATTTCCTGTGGCACCTCACCTAGAACGACCACATCCGAGATCGCGAATCGGGCGCCCGGTTTCAAAACACGGAAGGCCTCGCGAAACACGCGGTCCTTGTCGCCCGAGAGATTGATGACGCAATTGGAGACGATCACGTCAACGCTGTTTTCGGAGAGTGGAATATTTTCGATTTCGCCTTTCAGGAACTCGACGTTGGTGAGACCCGACTTGCGTTTGTTTTCCTCAGCGAGGGTGAACATTTCTTCCGTCATGTCGAGGCCATAGGCTTTTCCTGTCGGGCCGACACGGCGAGCCGACAGGATAACATCAATGCCTCCGCCCGAGCCCAAATCCAGAACGGTCTCGCCCGTTTGGAGTTTCGCGAGCATTGTCGGATTGCCGCAACCGAGTGAAGCCTGCATCGCGGACACTGGCACGGAGGCTGCTTCGCCGGCACCATAGAGATTCGAAGTAATTGGGTCGCAGCGGTCAATCGCGGACGCCGGACTCGTGCCACAACACGCTGAACCCTTGCCGCAGAACACGCGCTTTGCGGCGTCGCCGTATTTTTCCTTAACAATTTCCCTGATATTTTCAGCGCTCATCGAAATCTCCTTGATTGAAAAGCATGTGGGACGGATAGGGCAACACTTTCATCGCGTTGCCCTTCCGGAAACTTCTGCGCGGACGACTTCCGTGTCGTGGGCCAGCAGGACATTCTTGGCTTCGCGATCGAGACCCGGGACGAGCCATCGGAAGAGAAGAGTTGCCGCTAGCGCTCCGAGAAGTTGAGCGGCAATGAACAAAGGGACGTCCGCAGAGCGAATGCCGGCAAACGTGTCGCTCAACGATCTCGCAATCGTGACCGCTGGATTTGCAAACGAAGTGGAAGCCGTAAACCAATAGGCAGCGGTTATGTAGGCGGCAACGGCGAATGGCACTGCGTTTGACTGGAGCCGTGAGCATCCCCAAATGACGGACAACAAGCCAAAGCTTGCGACAAACTCGCTTAGAAATTGAGCCGGTCCGCTTCGAACATGGTGCGAGAGGGAAATAGCCTGAAGGCTGAACATAAGGTGAGCTATCACAGTCCCGGTTACGCCTCCAAGAATCTGGACCGGAACGTATCCCGAAGCCTCCGTCCAGGTCAGCCCGCCTTCCAACGTATCTGCCAGTGTGACGGCAGGATTGAAGTGTGCACCAGAGATTGAACCAAACGTAAGAGTCAGCGCGATCAGGGCAGCTCCTGTGGCTATCGTGTTGGCAAGCAAAGCCAACGCGACGTTTCCGCCCGAAAGCCGCTCCGCCATGACACCTGATCCGACGACGGTCGCCACAAGAAACGCCGTGCCCGAGAATTCTGCGGTCAGGCGTCGTGACAGCGAGGGTTTCATTGCTGTCCGATCCGGTCGATTTCTTTTTTGATGGCCATTGCGTCGAGGCTCGAGATAGGCAGAGAAAGGAACAGGTTGATCCGGCGGTCCAGCATCATAAATGCGTCGCGAAATGCGCGTTCGATTTGTTCGGGGGCTCCCGTCACGGCCGCGGGGTCGGGCACTCCCCAATGCGCGGTCATCGGTTGACCGGGCCAGACCGGGCAGATTTCTTTGGCGGCATTGTCGCATACGGTGAAAACAAAGTGCAAAGGGGGCGCCCCGGGCTTGGCGAATTCGCTCCAGTCTTTGCTTCGTGCGGCGAGTGTCGGCAGATGCGCGACCTCAAGCTGATGCAGCGCTTCGGGCCTCACGGCACCGGCGGGCCGACTTCCGGCGCTGTAAGCGGAGAACGTCGGCTTGCCTTTCTGATTGAGGATCGCTTCGGCCATGATGGAGCGGGCGGAATTCCCAGTGCACAAGAAGAGGACGTTATAGCGGCTCATCTGGCGGCTCCAGCATATATATGCATACGCGCATACGTTAGAGGCTACCGGCGAAAATCATATATGTCAAGGCATATGTCTTGTATACTGTGCCGGTGACAAAAGCTGAGGCCAATCCTTCGCTCGATCTGCTGTTCCGCGCTCTTGCGGATTCCACTCGCTTGCGGCTGTTGAACTTAATTGCTGAACGTGAGATCTGCGTTTGCTATTTTGTCGAAATCCTGAACATCAGCCAGCCCAAGGTTTCAAGGCATCTTGCCTATCTTCGCCGCGCAGGAATTGTCGCCGCCCGACGCGAGGGAAAGTGGATGCACTACCGGCTGGTGAGGCCAAAGGACGAGGCCGCGGCGAGCATACTGGGTGAAGCACTTAAGCATTTGAAACAGAAACCTGAAATGCGCAAGGACATCTCACGGCTTAGCGCGGCTTGCTGTGCGCCGCAAAAATACGAACTGCTTGCAGCTGCGCCCCAACCGGCGCTTGTAACGCCCTGGCGATCGGGGCCGAGCGTCGTCAGAAAACTGGGAACTTTGCCGAACGGTTGCTGAACCAGTCTGGCACCTCGCGCCCATTGACCACACATCGAACTGGAGCCCATCTTTAGCGGATCTCAATGATCCGATCGCCCGCCTTGAGGCAGGACTCGACGTTAGGCCAGAACTGTTCGAAGGCCGCGATCAAAGTCGAAGTCCTACAGTTGCCCAGCCGGACCCAAAGAACTCTAGTTGCAGCGTCGGGGCGGTTGGCGAGATGGAGAAAATCTTCATCCTTGCTGATTATGATGCGCCCTTGCTCTTCAGCATACCGGCAGACTTCCGCGTCGGACGCTTCCGCTAAACCGACGTCTAGCACGTGCCGGCAATCGAAACCTCGCGTTTGCAGGAGGCGCGGAAGAATTACGGGAAGTTGGTTGTCTACCAAAAACTTCACGACGTCTGGAGCACGACGTGGTCAGTTTGATACGCGGCGTAGTCGAGGGCGGCAAGGATATCTTCGCGCTCTAGAAACGGATAATCCTTCAGGATTTCGTCGAATGTGGCTCCCGCGCCCAGCAATTCCAGAACATCGGTGACACGAATGCGTTGGCCGCGAATACATGGACGGCCACCACACTTGCCCGCTTCGACCGTAATTCGATGAAGACGTTCCCTTTTCATAGGGCTGCTTTCCCTATTGTAAAATACGTTGCCTTTCGCTGAAGGACAAGTCCTGTCTTCCTCGAGGTCGCCCCGACACCCAGCCGCCGCTTGTCCAGCCGCGATTCTGGTGCAGCACCAGGTCGCCACGTACATACATCCGCCGCAGCGACACCGCCTGCGAAACCGCCCACTGCATCGTGCCCCCGGCCGGCTTTATCGAGAGCCCTTCCGCAGCTCTCCAGAAGGTCGTCGTCGCATTGTTGTGTTCATGATTCGCATCCGCATGCACGTTGCCCGCAATCCGTATTGCATCGGGCGACGCTCCAAGCTCCAACACTTTGGGCTGGGCCATCGTTTTGTTCAGATACGTTACGTTAGGGTGTAACCGTGCAATTTCTTACTCGTTGCGAAGGGATTGCATTGGGTCGATGCGGCTCGCTCGCCAAGACGGGATGAGACCCGCCATACCGGCCGCTACGGCAAGCACCAAGCCTGCGAACACAAAGGTGAATGGGTCATCCGGCTGCAAACCACATAGCTGGCTGCGAATCAGACTGCCGAGCGCAGACGCCAGCAACGCTCCAATGGCAAGCCCAGCGCCGCAAAGAAGAACAACTTGCCGCATGATCATCCATAGGACGTCGCCCTGCAACGCGCCGAGAGCCATGGACACCAATTTGAACCCGCAGTCCTATGTGGTTTATACGGATCGAGACATTTGGAACCAGGCTGCGGTATATGGTGAAAAACTCAGCCCCGATGGAAATCTGCTTTTCGCGCCCCTCTCAAACGGCATCGATGTGATCGACGGCAAGCAAGGGACATTGCGCATGCGCATCGCCCTGCCTTTCCCGCTGAGTGCGAACTATGACGCTCTCGTCGGCGACGGCAGGGACAACGTTCTCATCGCAATCACGGGACAACCTGGCGACGGAATCGCGGTCATTGACCTCACGTCACTTCCTGAGGGTGTAGCTTCGTTGGCGGCTACGACTCAGCGGTCCGACCTGCTTCGCATGGCACAATGGACAGCTAATAGCACATTTGCGAAGCCCAGATCGACGAGTTTGATTAAGAGAGGCACCCTCCTAAACTCATTCGTCCCCAACACAATTCAGTTTCTCCGGCGCTTAGCTTTGGCCCAGGAGCAGCGCGGACCAGATTCGCTAAACTGCTTTAAGGTTCGACGCCGCATCCTTGGTTCCACGCGAGTGTAAAAGCCTTATCCCAATTTATCCCAATAAGCTCCCAACCGTGCCCAAATCGCCCGGAGCGAGCCGAACGGCGTCTTTAGTTTTCAGCAACTTACTAGCGAGCCAGAGCGCAATCACCCGCCTTGAAACCGTTAGACTCGAAAGGGTCTCGGGGGTTCGAATTCTTCCTCCTCCGCCATTATAGATCAGTTAGTATGAAATTATAGTAATATATGCTAGAACTACAACAAAACCAAGAGACGGAAGTTCACTCCTCAGATAGCTTTAAACCACGCGACTTTACGCGAGTTACGGATCGGTTTGCTTGTGTGATACCGCACCCTCGGCGCGCAGCCAGGCAATGACTTCCTTGTGGCCTTTGCGGATAGCAGCATCCAGGGGTGTTAGCTGGTTGTGTCCAACCCAGTTCAGGTTGGCACCCTGTGCGAGAAGATAACGGGCCGACTCCAGTTGGCCCCCGTGGCAGGCATTCCAAAACGCGTTGGTTACATCTCGCTGTGAAGGTTTCGGATCTCTCGCGAAGTGTTCCTGGAGGCGATCCATTAGTCCCAAGGCCGCGGATTGCCAGATGGTCGAGCGAGCGCCACGCTCGATGAGTCTGCGTGCCGCGCGCCAACAACCGAAAGCAACGGCATCTGACAAAGGTGCGCCCCCGCCAATCACGGATCCAGGCGACTCTATGTCCGCGCCTAGATCGAGCAAGGCATCAAGCGCATCTATGTCGTCCGAACTCGCCGCCCAATGAAGCGAAGTCTCCGAATGGTCCCCATGAAACGGAGCGTTCAAATCCGCTCCGCGATGGGCCAGCGCCATGATTGTCTGCCGGACGT
>Ga0210406_10007394_pt1 | contig 11164 bp, 14 predicted proteins | sample IncBWC30MmetaG_FD_155454 | JGI IMG/M metagenome (GOLD analysis project Ga0210406, IMG submission 155454) | Forest soil microbial communities from Barre Woods Harvard Forest LTER site, Petersham, Massachusetts, United States - Inc-BW-C-30-M | ecosystem: Environmental > Terrestrial > Soil >... | reverse complement strand
GCTGAAAAGAAAGAATTTGTTGGTTGCAGAGGCTTAATTTGAACCGACGAACTCCGGTGCCAGCTCATTTTGTCCAAATGCTTCGGAGTCCAGACGAACTCCATGTCGCGATCAAGATAAGTAACGATAAGTCGGCTTGTAGGAAGTGATCGTAATGGCTCCCGGTTGCAGGCCACTCGAAATACCCCATTTTATGTCCCTGAGAACGCGGACTTGCAGATAGGTGTCGAGAACAGGGATTATCACCACCTATCTTTCTGATCCTCTATTACCGCGAGACATCTGATGTTTCTGAAAGCGAATCACCGGATTCAGGTCGTGCCGGTCGAGTTCTGCGGTGAGCAGGGTGTTGTTGTAAACAACCAACACAACACTGGGTTCACTGACAAGGTCGATTGTTGCGGCGCCTTCTGCGTTGGCCTCGTACCACCTCTCCAAATGTAACCTAGCATCTCGGTCGCGTACCAAGATCCGGGCTCCACCCGCTGGCTGCCCGTCTAATCCAATCACTTGTAAATGAGCTCGAATGGTCGCCATGGTTACGATGTCGCCGTATCCGTGTGTTGGCATCGGCTGGACCTTAACGATGACCACGTTGGGCGGCGAACCCACCAAGAACTCGCTAACGCTCGTTTCCCAAATGCCATACGGCGCGGTTGCAATCACGCGATACAGTCCCGGTGACAGTTGAAGTGATGGGACATTTCCGCTCTGGTCGCTCAACGTTCGAAGAATTTCATGCTCGCTATGGTCCAAGTCTTGAACGATTACCAGCACTTCTTTGGTGACAGCACCGCTAGCGTCTTCGACCCTTATGGTCACAGGAAATGTTGCAGACCCATTTGCCGGCACAAGCCCAAACAAAAAAAGAATCAGAATCAGTAGAAAGGATCGCATCGCCACCCTCCAAGATGTGGACCAAAACCAACATACAATAGAAAACGACTGCGATGCGCGGCACGGTTTCAGATAGATGTCGAGAACAGGGATTATCACCAGCTATCTCAGAACGAGACGCTTCCAGATAGTGAAACTCGATTGTGCGGAAATCATCTGATTTCGGAACGGTCCTCGAAGCTATTCGCTCTCCACGAAATAGACGACTTACATTAGCTGTTTCGAGAGGGTTTTCGGAACACCTAACAGCCTATGATTTCCTAGTCTCGGCGACGTTATTCATTCGGTGGTGGTAGCATCCCGCTATCCCAACGCACCCGCCTCGACTTAAAATCCGCCGTGCCAAGTTATCGTCGATGACGAGGGGCGGAAAATTCGAACGACGTGCGAGTCATGCGGAACAGAGGTCTACCTTCTTGAAGGTCTAACATTGTGCAGTGAGTGCATCTCAAAGCGCAGGTCTCGGCGGCGATCCTCCAAACCTGGGTAAGTAACTTTTAGCGCCATGTCAATTTCCTCAGTCCTCCGCGGGGACTGGACCGACAGATTCCCGAATTAAGACTTCAGCTCTTGCCAAGATCGATTGGATCTCATCGAAGGCCGGCCGCGGTAAATCACGGAGTCCCAGAGCTATCGCGCGCAGTGTCTTCAATCGAGCCGCAAAAATGGGGATCAAAGAAGTTCGGAAATCGATTGCGGGACTTGCCATGGGAAACCCCGAGGAAGACAGCTGGGAAACGAATATACGCCCGGCAAGCGCGTCATTTACCGCGGGAATTAGGTCGTTATTCATGAACGATTTCACTACGTAACCCTGAGCCCCCGCTGAAAGGCAAGCTGCGACAATGGCGTCATCCCGGTGCGCCGTTAGAAAAACAACCTTGGACGGATTGGCTAAAGACTTGAGCTGCCTGGCCACTTCCAGTCCATTCTTGCCGGGCATCGAGATGTCCAATATGAGGAGGTCCGGCTTTAACTCAAGGACGGCGTCGATTACAGCTCGTCCATCCGAGACTGTGCCCACGACTTCGAAGGACTTCCCTAACAGCGTCGCAACCAAAGTGTGGACTGGCGTGAAATCGTCCGCTATTAGAATTCGTTTGAGTATCATTAAGGATTGGTCCCAGAGAACTCATTCGTTGGTTATCAGTAACATCCGAGCCGATTGGCCAATGTGAGACGATCCAGGATCAGCTTGTCCGTCCTTAGACGGAGGCGCGGCGCGATGGAGATACCCTCGGGAAGTCCACCTCGACCTGAAAGGCCGCGTTGAAATAGTTCGTAAAGATATTCAGGACCGTGAGACCAACCACTTCGGCGATCTCGCCATCCGTGAGCCCGCCTTTCCGGGCGGCGTCGATATCCGCCTGGCTCACAGCGCCGCGCTTTTCGACGACCGAACGGGAAAAGCGCAGGGCCGCATTCGCTCTGGGATCTCTTGCATACGCATGGCGGCTGTCAAGAATCTCGCCATCATCTAGTCCAACCATCTTCCCAACCGCGAAATGGGCAGAGAGGCAATATTCGCACTGATTTGCTTCAGCGGTTTCCAAGGCAATGCGCTCACGGCACTTTGCGTCCAGTTTTCCGCCCTCAAGCGCAGAACTGAATTGAAGGTAGGCTTCGAGTGTGGCGGGCGAATTGGCCATGACGCGCGTCATGTTGGGTATTAGGCCAAGTTTCTTTTGGACGTCTGACAACAGACTGCGCGCTTTTCCCTTGGCCTCCTCAGGAACAATGATAGGCAGACGAGCCATCGTTAATCTCCTTTGCATCTCCGTTCGCTAAATTTCGGGGATGCCCACGTCTGATTCTCGGGAACCAAAAAAGTTTCGGAAGCGACTACGATCTGAGCCCGACCTCAGAAGGGCCAAGAAGGTAGCGTCGTGAGGCCGGGAGAATTTTAAGGCAAGAAAAGCCGTGTAACTTTATCTCGAGCATCGAATCAAACGAATGGCGCGCTGCGCTGCATGTTGGTTGAAAGGGGGGGCATGTTTCGCGTCAGGCTCGTGTTGATTGGCATAGTTTCGGTAGTTCTTCTGGGGACACTTTTGCTGCCGCGTCGGGAAGCCGTGGCCTGGGGAACACACCCTCTGAAGGACAATTCGCAACGTACTCCTGTACTTGTGGAATTGTTTACTTCGGAGGGGTGTTCCGACTGTCCTCCTGCTGATGCACTGCTCGAGAGATTAGACCGGTCCCAGCCCGTAAGTGGCGTCGAATTGATCGTTCTGAGTGAACACGTGGATTACTGGAATGATATCGGATGGCGGGACCCATACTCCTTGCATGAATATAGCGAAAGACAAGGCGCGTATGCAGGCCACTTCGGCATCACGAGCGTATACACCCCGCAGATGGTTGTTGACGGTCACTTCGAGTTCGTGGGTAGCGATGAGAGAGGAGCCATCGAGGCAATCGAAGGCGCAGCGAAAACTCCAAAGATACCGGTCAGCATCTCTTCGGTTCAATTGGGGGCCGGCAACATCGTTAGTCTGCACGTTGACGCTGGTCGGTTGCCTTCCTCCTTCGCACCAAGATCTGCGGTGGTTTTGATAGCAACAGCCGATGAAAGCGACGAGTCACACGTGAGCCGCGGGGAAAACGCGGGAAGGACCCTGAAGCACATTGCGGTATTACGAACGCTTACCCGAATAGGAACGGTCGATCAGTCCGGCGAATTTTCCCAAGATGTGAGGATCCATATCAATCGTGGGAATGCCGGAAACTTGAGGGTTATCGCAATCGTTCAGGAAGCGCCCATTGGGAGGGTCTTGGGAGCGGGATCGGTGCGACTTTCAAATTAGTCTTCTTTGCGCATCGCACTCTGCGTCCAGTGGTCAGTTGCACCATCATAACTGAATCCGAGGGGACCGAATGAAATACGGATTTGCGCTTGGATTGTCCTTCGCCATCCTCGCGCTCGTAAATATGCAAGAAATCTCATCAAACAAGCAGGCAGACTTACCCATAATCGGACTGAGGGTTGGGCAAAGAGCACCGGCCTTTGCATCGCGCGATCAGTTTGGTCATGAGCAATCAAGCGGGACGCTTAGGGGGTCAAACGGAACGGTTCTCCTATTCTTCCGTTCCGCCGATTGGTGACCTTTCTGTAAAGCGCAGCTCGTGCAGCTGCAAGATGCCGAACAAAGATTTGAGCAGCAGGGAATCAAGCTGGCTGCGATCAGCTACGACAGTCCGGCGATCCTCAAGGACTTCGCTGATCGGCACAAAATCGACTTGCCGCTATTGGCCGACCCCGATTCCCAGATTATTCGAAGCTTCAACGTCCTGAACGCAGAGGCGACCGGGAAGGAAAAGGGAATGGCATATCCCGGATTCTTCTATATCGACTCGGGTGGCGTTATTCGCGAGAAGTACTTCGAAGCGAAGTACACCGACAGATTCACGCCGTACAACGTTATCGGGAAGCTGTTCCCGGAACTGACCGAGGAAGTGAGCGAAAAGATCGAAGCGCCTCATATTCGGCTGACGCTCGAGCAATCGGATCGTGACGTCGTGCCCGGCAGCAGGGTGAGGCTCATTGCCGAGATCGAACTACCGCCGGACACGCACGTTTATGCACCCGGAGTGCAAGGTTACAAGCCGATTCAGCTCATATTGCACGAGGTCTCGGGAATCGAACTGGCACCTGTGACCTACCCAGTCTCAAAGGATCTCTATTTAGAGGCTATTCAAGAACACGTGCCGGTGTTTGAAGGGAAGTTCCGCGTCACCCAAGACGTTACGGTAAGATACTCTCGAACTTCCGATATCGTCCGCTCGCTCATTTCATCAGGGAAGACGCTCTCGATTACCGGGGACTTGAAGTATCAGGCATGCGACAAGCGGGTGTGCTATCCGCCCACGTCCGTGCCTGTGACGTGGAGTTTGCAGGTCTTCCCATTGGACCTAAAGCGATCTCCTGATGCCATTCGGCACAAGTAGTTTCCTAGCGTAACCTTTTGGCGATCTGAGAATCATACCGTCAGCGGTCGTATTTAGTGAGAGGCCATCAGTCTTCGCCGATTTTTACGATGGATTTTTGGCCTGAAGGACCTGTTGTTTGATGACGATTTTTCCGAACAGGAGGAAGGTCAGCAAAAATGACTAAGTCAAAGAAAGCCTTGATGGCAGGCGCCGCGCTAGCGGGCTTACTCGCGGGCAGTGGTGCAACGATCCAGGCATCGAATCTTTTCCCCGGGATTAAGTCTTCGTTTAACGCACAAGACCAATCCCAGGACCAAAACACAGTGAAGGAAAAGCACGCTTGCAAGGGCCAGAACTCATGTAAGGGCAAGGGTGGCTGCAAGGCGAGCGACAACGGTTGCAAAGGAAAGAACTCCTGCAAGGGCAAGGGCGGTTGCGCTACGGACGGCTCCAAACCCCCCGCAGACAAATAGGACCCCGACAGTAGTGCCAGTTTCAATTTCATCTCCTCCTGAGGGGCGGTCAACTCTTCAGCGTCTTTATCACCGCCCCCTCTCGAGGCGTGGAGTGTGGAATGCATCTGTCTAAAGGAGCTTCGATTTGGATATGAGGAAGGCAACAGTTCTAATTCAAAAACTCTATGATCGTTTCGTGAACTCAATGTCCAACTTGCAGTCGCCTCTGCTCCTTGTTGTGCGACTGTATTGGGGCTGGCAGATTTCGCAAAACGGTTGGGCGAAGCTGCATAACATTTCCCACGTCACCGAATTCTTTGCTAGTCTCGGCTTGCCGGCCCCAGGCCCCACCGCGATATTTGTCTCGTCGACGGAGTTGGTGGTGGGGATCCTGCTGGCCGTCGGACTGCTTTCACGCATCGCAGCTTTCGCGCTTTCCTTCGATATGATCGTGGCCTACATCACCGCGGACCGTGTGGCGTTGCTCTCCTTTTTATCGGATCCCGGCAAGTTCTACAATGCCGACCCCTATACGTTTCTCTTCGCTGCTCTGCTCATTCTTGTTTTTGGACCCGGAAAGCTTTCTGTGGATACTTTGGTGGAGCGTCTCGTCAGGAAGGCGAATTTCCCTGAGGCGCAAACATCGGCAGTCTGATCGCTTAGGGATCACACGACTCGCGTTCCGATGCCGCCCGCTCGCCGCAACGCTTCAGGCGATTATGTACGGCAAAGCCCAAGCTCCGTCCAGATTAAAACCGACATTCGGCACGAAGCGGATTGCGGGTCCCAGTACGCGCTTCCGGCAATCAATTATTGATTTGATTTCGACGGAGTAACAGAGCAGCATCCTTCATCCTGGCCGTCAACGTCGCCACAGTAAAGGCAATGAACCTATTCCTCAGAAGAGGTTTAATCGGGATGCTGGCGGGAGCGACGGCCAGTGTGGCTCTCGCGCCTACTCTCGGCCATCCGTTATTGAGCGTCATCTGGGGCATTGCGGTGGGCATTGGCTATTCCGCGAGCCTTCGTCCTTCGGGTCATGCCTACGTCGATAACTTAATGACAGGCGCCGCACTGGGGATCCCAATATGGGGCGTGATCAGCGTAATCGCGCTCCCTCTCCTTTCCGGCCAAACGCCCGAGTGGAGCGCAGACCAGATGCGTATGCATTTCCCCGCGCTTGTTGGCTGGGTGCTGTATGGCGCTTTGCTGGGGCTATTTACCCAGGGTTTGACTGATATCAGCGAGACAGTTCTCGGCCCGGAAGCTGAGGGATTGTCGCCCGAGCCACCGGCAAAGAAACGGATCGTGATACTAGGTGGCGGCTTCGCCGGGATGCGCACAGCCGAGTGCCTGGAAGACCAGCTTCAAGATGAAGCTGCGGTTTCGATCACGCTGGTCAGTGATACGAATGCGCTTCTTTTCACTCCAATGCTTGCCGAAGTGGCTGGAAGCAGCCTCGAACCCAGTCACATTAGCACGCCTTTGCGCAGCAGCCTCTATCGCACGGAGTTCATCCGCGGACGCGCCAATAAGATCGATCTCGAAGGGCGCCGCGTGATTCTTGAGAGTGATCTTGCTTCCGATGGGAGCAAACCGCCGCGCGAAATTCCTTACGACCAACTGGTTCTGGCCCTCGGTTCAGTTTCGAACTACTTGGGGATGGTGAACATTGAGAAGTATGCGTTTAACTTCAAGAGCCTCCTCGACGCCATCCAAATTCGCAACCACGTCATCGAGATGTTTGAGCGCGCCGATCGCGAGTCTGAATCCGCTCTTCGGAGCACTCTTCTTACTTTTGTAATCGCGGGCGGAGGCTTTGCGGGCGTCGAACTCGCGGGTGCTCTTAATGACTTCGCGCACGGGATTCTGGCTGATTATCCAAACTTACATCGAGAGGACTTGAGCGTCGTGCTAGTCCATTCCCGCGACCGTATCTTGCCAGAACTGAGTGAGTCGCTGGCGCGCTATGCACAGATCAGGATGGAATCGCGCGGAGTTACTTTCCGCCTGAATACTCGTGTAACGGATGCGAATTTCAGCGGTGTGGTGCTGAGCGACGGCGAGATTCGTACTCATACTCTCGTGTGGACTGCGGGAACAGCTCCGAATCCCATATTGAAGTCGCTTCCAGTCGAAAAGGACAAGCGCGGCGCACTCGTAGTGCAGAACACGCTCGACCTGCCTGGTCATCCAGGGCTGTGGGCATTGGGCGACTGTGCTGCAGTCGTCGATGCAAAAACGAGCAAGCCCTGTCCGCCCACCGCCCAATTCGCTCTGCGAGAAGCGGAAGTCGTTGCGAAGAACGTTTGCGCTGAGCTGCAGGGCCGACCCAAGCGACTCTTTCACTTTGTTTCTTTGGGCGCGCTTTGCGTCGTCGGGCATCAGACCGCATGTGCCGAACTGACGGTTCCGTTTATGAAAAGCAAGTCCATGCGATTTTCGGGATTGTTCGCCTGGCTGATGTGGCGAGGAATTTATCTTTCAAAACTGCCAGGGCTGGAGAGAAAGATTCGCGTACTCATGGATTGGACGATCGAACTTTTCTTTCCGCGCGATATCGTTCAAACGATCGACTTGAAGTGATAAGAAATGTTGAGAAATCCAAGCTCAAGACGGCCGCACAGATGAATAAAGGCACCAAGTCACTCGACTGGATAGACCCGCTGTTCGGTCTCGCGGTTGGCTGTGCGGGTGGCGCACTTGGGAGTGCACTCCTCACCGGACCGCTTGTTAGTGGCACCTTGTTTGGCGCCCTATTCGGAGTTGCTTTTGGCCTTTTCTTTGCGCACCGAGCCACCAGCTCCGGTGCGGGATTAATGTGGGGGCTGGGCGCGGCCTTTCTGCTGTGGGTGGTTCTCCCGGCGGGAGTCTTGCCTCTGCTCGCTGGTTCTGACCACTCCATGGCAAAGGTCGCAGATGCCCGTAATCAGTTTCCACAACTGGTGGAGTATTTGCTTTGCCTCGGAATGCCGGTGGGAGTAACGCTCGGAATTCGTGGTGTTTCACGCGGGAAGTCGGCGAACGCGCCGTTTCATTGGAGGCGAGCCATCATCGTAGGGGGAGTTGCCGGCGTGATCGGTGGAACGATTATGGGGCGCTGGTCCTCTGCGGGTGAGTTCTTCCCTTTGATCGCCGGGCTCAGCGTGCCCAACTCTCGGTTTGTAACCGTGGCCCTCCAGTTTGGCATTGCCATACTAATTGGTTCCAGCTTCGGACTACTCTTCCAGCGCGACGTCCGGGGCTACGGTTCGTCAATGGCCTGGGGACTGGGGTTTGCCATCTTCTGGTGGTTCTTGGGACCGCTCACTCTTTTCTCGCTCGTCTCCCGTCTGCCGCTGGATTGGTCAGCCGATCATGGAAGTGATCTTTTCGGTTCATTGGTAGGACATATTCTTTACGGCCTTATTCTGGGAGTCGCGTACGCCACGATCGACCGTTTGTGGGTGAAGTTATTCATCGAGTCTGATCCCCTGAATCGGGAGCCCGAAGGCCCTGGCCTTCTCGTGTTGCGTTCACTCAGTTGGGGAGCTTTTGCTGGTCTCGTCGGCGGACTCGTTTCGAGTCCTGTGATGATCGCTACGGGAGTGCTGCCTAAGATCGCTGGTTTCGACACTCCGCTCTCCATCTTTCGAGCACTATTTCTTCACCTTTTGGTGAGCGCGCTGATCGGCATGACGTTCGGCCTCCTGTTTCGGCGGGAATCTTCGAGCCTTGGGCTCGGTGTGATGTGGGGATGGCTGTTCGGTTTGATTTGGTGGTATCTGGGGCCGATGACCTTCTTGCCATTGCTCCTCACCGGCGAGATCGACTGGCGCACGAGCGCGGCTTCAGCTCTGCTTCCATCCCTCATGGCCCATTTGATCTATGGTGCCACAACGGCCCTTGCGTTCCTGTTACTCGAACGGAGCTACACTCGCAGGCTACTTCTCAATCCGCGAACCGCAGCTTACGAACTCCGTCGTGTCCGCCCCGTGGGAACTCCCGCACCCGCTTTATGGTTTTTTGCGATGGGTATGGGAGTCCTTGTACCCATTCTCCTCGGGTAATCTGCCAACGCTCCAAAAAGCGACCGCCGGCAGCGCCAATTGAACCTGGAACTTTCGCGTTCTTCCTGAATCCCACTAGTGTCACAACTGGATTCCGGCGAGTTTCGGGCATTTGCTCTGCGGGAACAGCCAAATTTTATGAGTCACGTGGGAAACATTTCGGATGGAGGCTGGGATGGACCGCGAAAGTATCGTCAGAGTTCTTCTGGTGGGGGAGACCCGCGAGCATTCTTCTCATCTCGGCAGCTGTTCGAATGCGTGCCAGTGCCACTTTAGTGAGTCTGATTGGGAGGCTGCTGAACTTCTGAACTCTGCGAAGTTCGACATTGTGCTTGGTACGCACGAAATCGCTGGCGGAAGCATAGACCAGTTAGCCGCCTATTTGTCGGGCTCACGCGCCAGCTTGTTCTACTCGATGCCGGACGAAAAAGGTTACCGGTGTTACGGTTCTCCAGTTTGGCAAGCAGTGCTTCGGAACGCCGGCGCTAACGGCGGGGGAATTAATCTACGTGCTTGATGGACTAGTGAAACAGATCCGGGCTGACTTTGGGGCGCCGACGTCATAAGCAGGCGTTTCGCGGAATCATGCATCTAGTTCTTACGTTGATGATTCTGTCCTGGGTTTGCATTGCTACGGGATGTTTCCCGGCAGAATCGACTGTGAAACTTTCAGATTCATTCGAAATCTCACAGGGGCAGTAAGTTCTACAAGACAGGGAGGGCTACATGGATACGAGTGCAGATGAGCTGGTCGCGCTGTCTTATCGGTCCCTGCGTGCCCAGTTGAAGCTGGAGACATTGGGAGCCTGGATTATGAGGTACGGATTGGTCGTAGTTTTCTTGCTGACCGGATCTTTGAAGTTCACGGCAGCAGAGGCCTCGGGGATACAGCCTCTGGTCGTACACAGCCCGCTCATGTCTTGGATGTACGCGGTGCTGACTGTCCAGGGCGTATCGAATCTGATCGGTGTAATTGAGATCGCGATTGCCATCCTGCTGGCGCTCCGGCCAATTTCGGCAAGACTGTCGTTCGTGGGGAGCGTAGGCAGCGTTGTGACGTTTCTGCTGACAACGAGCTTTTTGTTGTCGACGCCTGGTGCCGTACAGCTGAGTCATGGATTGCCGGTATTGACCGACGCGGGGCAGTTTTTGATTAAGGATGTAGTGCTGCTGGGCGCATCGTTCTGGACTGCGGCGGAGGCGTTAGCCGCGGTGTAGAAAAGACGAGTTCATTGCGCAGAAATGAAAACAAAACCGCGCGTGCCTGTGCTTCAAGCCATTGACTCACAGCGAGCCCGATGGGGTTTCTGAACCAAGTCCTTCAGCGGTAGATGAGAAACTTTACATTCTTCGTCCCGTTAGATTTCCGGCGGAGGATGCCGAAAATGCCACATCGTTCACGATGTGCTTTTTGCGGCTGTAGGTTAGGGCCCGTGAAATCTGGTCGTGCCGACACAAGCATCGTTGTAACCTTCTGTAGCTGCCCGCATCAGACGGGTAGGGATAACATTCGCTTGTAGCTCTTCGCTATGAACATGCCACAGCCGCAACTGGAATCCACCGAGACACAACTGATCAGCCGTGTTTGCGGTGGGGAGCCGGAAGCTTTTGAGGAACTGGTGCGTCCCTATGAACGCATGGTCTATTTGACTGCGATTTCTATCTTGAGAAACCAGGCGGACGCGGAGGAGGTTGCACAAGACGCCGTTCTGAAGGCGTTCTCGAAACTCTCGAGCTTCCGGGGAGAATGCAAATTCAGCACCTGGCTCGTGCAAATCACGTATAACGAAGCGAGGATGAGGCTTAGGAAGGATCGCCGGCACCTCTACGAGT
>Ga0210406_10007391_pt1 | contig 11166 bp, 10 predicted proteins | sample IncBWC30MmetaG_FD_155454 | JGI IMG/M metagenome (GOLD analysis project Ga0210406, IMG submission 155454) | Forest soil microbial communities from Barre Woods Harvard Forest LTER site, Petersham, Massachusetts, United States - Inc-BW-C-30-M | ecosystem: Environmental > Terrestrial > Soil >... | reverse complement strand
TATCTCGGGGGACAAGTCACTCTTGATCCCATTCCGCACATTCGCCGGGAACCAATTGGTATGCTGGTTTTGCCCGTCGTTTCCTATCTAACCGCCGGTTGGATGATCGGCTGGGCCAGCGCACCGTACAATCCAGCATGGGCCGCCCAATATCCGCGGCGAGCGGCGGTGATGGCCATCGCTGGTCCTGCGGCGAATTTTCTTATCTCGTTGACCTGCTGGATTGGTCTCAAGCTTGGGTTGGCCGCGGGTCTCTTCGTCCCGGGTGACACGGGTTTGTTTTCGGAGACCGTGGTCTCGGTGCAATCGGGTCTACCCCATTTGGCCGCCGTATTATTTAGTCTGGGCTTCTCCCTGAATCTTCTTCTGGGTGTCTTTAATCTGATTCCTCTGCCGCCGTTAGACGGAAGCGCTCTCCCTCTATTATTCCTCCGCGGCGGCGCCGTGTTAGCCTACCAACGGATGCGAGGCGGTCTGTCTCTCTTTGGCCTAATCGTGGCTTGGCAAATTTTTCCTCGTATCTATCGCCCGATCTGGCTCTGGATGGAGTCGACACTCAGATAGTTCTCGGTTCGCCGTTCACTGTTCTCGGTTCACAGTTTGCCAGTCGGCGGGACCGGGTCCCATGGCATATAAAGATTCTTCCCAGCGGGCCGCCGAGATCTAGCATGAAGCCAGCCCGAAAAGCGCTAACCGCGAACTGCAAACCGTGAACCCCCTTAGCCCGGCGGCCAATGCATCGGGCGGCCGCCCAAGAGATGGACATGGAGATGTGGAACGGTCTCTCCGCCGTTACGACCGTTATTGATCACGAGGCGAAAACCGCTCTCACCTAGGCCGAGATCGGCGGCGATTTGTTTCGCAGTTAACAAGAGCCGCCCAAGCAACGTGCCGTCAGCGGGGTGCGCTTCGGCAATTCGGGCGATCACTCTTTTGGGAATCACCAAAACATGAACCGGCGCTTGCGGATTAATGTCGTGAAACGCCAACACCTCCTCATCTTCAAAAGCAATCTTCGCCGGGATTTCTCGAGAAATGATTTTTTCGAATAAGGTCATCTGATCGTTAGTAGGACTTCAGGTTTATCCTTTTCGAGTTGTGCGCGGAGGAAATCCACGATTTCCGTCCGCAATTCTGAGCAGCTGCGGCTCCAAGTCTTTACCGATTGAAGAAAACGGACGCAGTTTTGCAGGCCGAGCACATTGATGTTTGTCGCTCGCCGCGAAAGAATCGGTTGCATCCGCTCTTTTAATAATTGGAAAAATGCCAGCTCGTATCCTGGTCCTGCCTCCGCTGCCAACTCTGCCAGCGAGATTACGCTGGGTGGCTCGAATGTCTCATATTTGAGTGCGACTTCCCCATGACCGATCGCCTGTAAGGCGGAGCGGATAAACTCATTCAATTCAGGAATGGTGATTGCCGGCTTACCATAGCAACCCGCCAGAAAGCAAAGGATGCTCTCGGCCACATGGTCAGCGAGCCACCATTGTATATAGCCGGCCTTTACTGCGGCTCGGGCCAAGCATCCGCATAGCCAATCGCGGCGGATTATTTCGATGGTTCCGTCGTCCAGTCGGAGCAACGGTAATGAGTCTCGGAGTGCGATCACGGTATGAAAAGCTCTGGTTGTTGAGCGTTACGTTTCGATTTCTTTCCGAGCGATTCGATCTCGTTGATGAACTCGCCGATGTCTTGAAATTGGCGATAGACCGACGCGTAACGGATATACGCTACTTCGTCGAGTAAATGTAACCGTTCCATCACCCGGACACCGATTTCCTTGCTCGGGACCTCATGGTCGAAGTTCTGCTCCAGTTCGTGAATTACCTCTTCAGCGGCTCTTTCCAGAGCATCGTAGTTGACCGGCCGCTTCTCGCAGGCCTTAACCATGCCCCCTAAGAGTTTTTGTCGATCAAACGGTTCGTGGCGGCCATCCCGCTTTACGACCCGCAAATCCCTTCTCTCGATTTCTTCGTAAGTAGTAAACCGATGCTGACAGGCCATACACTCGCGACGCCGGCGAATTGCAGCTCCGGATTTAGCGGAGCGAGAGTCGATTACTTTATCTTCCAAGTTGCCGCACTTCGGACAGCGCATAAAAATCGGTCGCGTGTGACCACAACATATAGTGGGTGGGGAATGACAAAAATACAACAAGAGTTTCGTGGTCGGTAGGGACAGCGGCTTTCTCATCTTTAGTTAGTCCAAGTTACGGTGTTTCATCCCCGTTCCGGACGAGCGGGAGCTCATCCCTACCGGCACAAAAAAAACGCAGGGCGGTAGAAAACCGCCCTGCGTCCATCCTAAACAATAAAGGATCTGCTCTCTGGATCGACAGTGCTAGTTGTTCGAAGCCTGGTTGGGCTGAACAGCGGCTTTCTTCAGGAGCTCGCTCCGGTTCTGGCGCAGGTCGAGGCCAGTTCGAACCACTGGATATGGAACGTTCTTGCCGTGCAGACCTTCCCAGATGATCCGATTGAACTTATTGGGATCGCCTAGATTGTCTTCCTTGGTGAAGTCGAATCCTTTGGTAACCTCGGCCCAATACTTAGCGTCGTGGGTCGCCTTAGGAATCCGTCCAGCCTTCGCGCCGATCGGCGGCAACGGCAACTGGGTATTGTACAGATAGGTTGACGGACTTGCGGTGAAGCTCCACGAGGTCTGGCTGACATCGAAGCAATCGAGCATCGGCTTTTCCGAAGCGGTCAGAATGTCCTCGTGGTCGACAGCGAGTACCGCTTCAATGGTGGCCAGCATGTTCTGCGTGGTATATGCAGTCGAGATCACAGCTCCATGTTTGACATATGCACCGGCAATGTAGGCGGTCGACCGGTGGGAGTCGACGTGATCCGCGCCGTCCTGAGAGTCATCCTCTAGGATGCAGATCAGCGTGCTAGATGCATACGGGCTTTTAGAAACTTTTTCGATCAACTTCGCCACGGCGTAATCGTTGTCAGCTTGTTGATATTCAGGAGTATTAACACCGAGTAGGGCGTTGTTGAAGTTGCCCATATGGTCATGCATTAAGCGAACCATCGAGACAGCCGGCAAATTGCTATGCGCGACGTACTTGTTGAACTCGGTCTCCCATTCCCTTTCCCGGTAGAAGTCAGGGAAGACGTTATCGAAGCTGCGGAAGTAAGGATCGGTCGTTTTGAGGAGCGTGGTCCGCGACGGGAATGCCACTCGCGTACGGGTAGCTCTAGGATTCAGCAACTCCGGAGTTGGCGGAGTAGCGAAATATTCGGCTTGGTCGCAGTGATATCCGTAGTTTCGGAAGGTTAACCCAGCTCGCAGCACGACATCCCACAGATATCCGTGTTGCTGATCGCCCACACCAGGTCCGTCCAAGGAACCGACATCAAGTGTTCCCGGCAGTATGTCTGGATCCGAAGGGCCCTGAGGGAGATAGACCTGTCGCTCGGGCTGCGTGGCGAAACCCATGTTAATGTCTCGGTTCTGACCTTCTGAATCGTAAGGCGTGCCTCGGCCGCTATAATTCATCGGAATGCTGAGGAAAGTCAGAATATTCTCACGACCACCAAAGCTCCAGACGTGACCATCACCGCTGACATCGCCCGAGTTGTAGAAGTTATCCAGATCGACGAACTGCTGGGCAATCGCGTGGTAGTTTGGAGTAATGGCACTGCCGAAATCAACCAGGCTTGGATCGCCATTGCCGACTGGGAGATCGCCTAGGACCTGATCGTAGGTCCGGTTTTCCTTTACCAAATAGATGACGTGCTTGATGTGCGCTTGCAGGAAGCTCAACACCGACTGTTCCGCTTTGGTTAACTTGGAGCCATAGAAGTTGTTCTTGGCGACCTGGGCGGTCAACGTTGCGAGATCGGTGGCGCTAGGAATCGGGAAGCTGTGCAAATACGATTTCTGTAGTTGAAAAACATAGTTGTTCGGCTGCCCGTTGAAGTAGGTTTCGCCTGGGTTTGGTCCGGTTACTCCCTTGGCGTCTGCTACGTAGGCCCAGGTACCATCGTTGCTGATGGTGACCGCGTCCGGCTGATATCCGGTCGGGATCAATCCGGCAACGAACGGATGGGCCGGGATACCTTGGATAACTGACACCGCGTTCGCACCACCGAGCGTCACGTAGAGGGTTTTACCATCCGGAGAAAGTGCCGGAGCAACCGGAGCGCTGCCTTTGTACTTGAGGGCGTTGGCGAAAGTGGGGGTAGCAGGACCGCTGGCCACAATGCTCTGGAAGAGCGTGTTGGTGCTGGTGCTGATGATATCCACTAAATCGCTGTTATCCTCAGCGACATACAGGTAAGCCTGTTGGCTATCCAAAACGCTTTTCAGAGGGTTACCCTGGACCTTAATACGGGTGGTCACCGTCGGGGTCGCTGGAGTCGTGAAATCGACCACATCGATCTCGCGGTCACGCGCGCATGAAACGTAGGCGGTATTGTTTCCCTTGATGCTGATCCAGAAAGGATACTCACCACCGGGAACGCCGGATTGGGCGGGGTTAATTTTGCCGGGGCGCAGATCTAACTTACTCAGCACGGCTCGGGTGGCGGTGCTGATGAACGCGACTGAATCGTTGCTGTAATTCGCAACGGCCACAACCGTTCCATCCTGAGTCAACGCTAACCCGCCGACCATCGGAGGCAAGTCGCCGGGAAACAGTGCATTAGCGGTTGTGTTTCCGAGTTTGATCGGTTTTCCGAATTCGGTCCATAGACCAAATTTTTTGTGGAACGTATGAATATTGTCATCTTGACCGCCACCCACATAGAGCGTCGTTCCGTCGGTCGAGAAGATAATACCAACGAACGTGTTAGGGAGCGTCAGTACCTGCTTTTGTGCGGGTATGCCGGCGGACACGTCATAGATGAAGATGTATTCGTTGGAAATAGAAGAACCCGAGATGTCAACGCTGTTGTAACCGGTGGTTAACACCGCCAATGTGCTACGGTCCGGACTCAACGCCGTACTGACGGCGCCGCCAGCCACGAACCAAGGCAGTTGCTGAATGCCCGGGTTAAGCGCCTGAAATATCGCGTTTGGCACCGCGTTCGGAGTTACATATTGCCCTGACGGAAGGAAGGTTCCTTGGGCACTTGCAGCCATGGGCGCAATCATCGAGAGCGATGAAAGCGAAATCGCGCCAATGAGGGCGGCGCGAGAGAGCCCTAGCCTAAGCCTAGTATTAGCAGCCATAATGGTTTTCGATTAAGGGGTCCAGATAGGCGCCGAGTGACCACGCTAACGGCCGTTGGAGGACGACACCAATCTGCAGAAAAACACTAAGCCGAGCTAATTCGACGGTTCTCCGACACATGTGTTACTTTTCAGTCACAAAGCTCTGTACTTGCCCTCAAAGATGACTGCCGTGTCATGTTCGCTTTCGCTGGGTCCAGATCATTGCGGCGAACCCGCTGACCCACGCTCTCGGTAGTCTCGTTTTGCAATATCCGACCCTTCTGCTATCTCCCTTGATTGTCACATGGACGGAATGCAGGCCCTCGTGGTCGAAGACGAAGCTAAAGCCGCGACTTTTCTCTCGAATGGGTTGTCTGAGAACGGTTGGTCCGTTGATATCGCTAGCGATGGCAAAATCGCCTGGGGACTGTTGCGAGAAAAGACCTACGATATTGTGCTTCTGGATGTTCTCCTGCCCGGTATCGATGGGTGGAGCGTCATTCGACAGATGCGAGCCAATGGAGTAACCACTCCGGTTATCTTCTTAACTGCTCGGGATAGCTTGGGAGAGCGAATACGCGGACTCGACCTGGGCGCCGACGACTACTTGGTGAAGCCGTTTGCGTTTTCGGAGTTAATGGCGCGGATCAGAACGGTGCTTCGACGCGGCCGGGAAACCACGCCTACCAGTCTGCGGGTTTCGGATCTGGAATTAGACCTGATTCGTCACAAAGTGATCCGCCGGAATCAATCGATCGAGCTTACCCCAAAAGAGTTCGCTTTATTGCTTTTGCTTGCTCGGACACCAAACGAAGTGGTTGGACGTAAGTTAATCGCAAAAGAGGTTTGGAACATTGAAACTGCCAGCGACTCCAATGTGGTGGATGTCGCCGTCCGACGCCTGCGCCGCAAAGTCGACTATCCATTCGACAAACCTTTGATTCATTCGGTCTATGGCGTTGGCTATGTGCTGGGGGAACGCTGAGATCGGAGAACAAAGGCGTAGAAACGTCCAAGATGATTAGACCGAGACGTTCCTGGTCGATCGTATTTCGTCTCTCGGCGTCGTATGCCCTGATTACGATCGCCCTGCTCGCTCTGTTTGGGGCATTTCTTTATTGGTCTCTAAAGGAGAGTCTCGAGGTCAGTGTTCGAAATACCCTGGCTGACAAGATTTCCGTGATGCGGCAGATCTTAAGTGAACGCCCGAACGACCAGGAAGCGCTGGAAGAAGAGGTACAGTGGGAGAGCACCGCGCGGCGCCGGAGCGTCTACTACAGCCGATTGCTTCACGACAACGGCGATCTGGTTATTCAATCGTCGGGAGCGCAGAGCTTGATTCCTCCACTCCCTTTATGTCCGCCGCCCGCCTCAGAAGATCGACCGATCGGTGAGACGCAGGAATTTCATCCGGAAGCGGAAAGACCTCTAATGGTGAGTAGCGCCTGGGTGACCAGCCCTGGCGCCGGCAAAGGCGGAGGCGATCACTCCCAACGCTTCGTCTACACGGTGGCACTGGACATTTCGACAGAGCGAAACATCCTGAACGACTACCGCAACAACCTGCTGCTGGTCTTGGTGGCCGGGTCAGTGGTCTCAGCCGTCGCGGGAACGTATGTGGCTCGGAGAGGAATCCGACCGATCCGAGAGATCTCCGCCGCTGCCCATCGAGTCACGGCTAACGTGTTGGCGGAAAGAGTCGGCTCTACTGCCTGGCCTCGCGAACTTGCCAGTTTAGCCGTTGAATTCGATGCGATGCTTCAGCGACTGGAGGATTCATTCAGGCGACTTTCCCAATTTTCGGCAGATATCGCTCATGAGCTGCGAACCCCGATAAATAACCTGATGGGCGAAGCTGAAGTCGCGTTGTGCCGCGAGCGCAACTCTGAAGAATATGCCAGAGTAATCGCTTCTAGCCTGGAGGAGTATCACCGTTTAGCCGAACTGATTGATAGTTTGTTGTTTCTGGCTCGAGCTGAGAACGCCGATCTCTCGCTACACAAGACTTGGTTCCACGTAGGAGATGAGCTTGGCCAACTGTTTTCCTATCACGAATTGCAAGCGACTGAATTGGAAGTCAAACTCAGCTTCTCCGGCGACGCGCAGCTTTTCGCGGATAGCATGCTTTTTCGGCGGGCGATCAGCAACGTGGTCAATAATGCGCTGAAACATACGCCCGCGGGCGGAAACGTGAGTGTTGAAGTTTTTCCGCAGCCTGAAAGCGTCAAAATCGTGATCCAGGACGATGGCGCGGGCATTCCGACGGAACATTTGCCGCGACTGTTCGATCGTTTCTACCGCGTAGATGCGTCGCGTACAACGTCGGTCGCAGGCACCGGCCTTGGGTTGGCCATTGTGAAAACTATAATGGATCTGCACGCCGGATCGGTTACCATCGAGAGCGAATTAGGAAAGGGAACCTTGGTCACCCTCATCTTTCCGGTAACACCGGGGGTGAAGGGACAGCCGGAGATGCGCCCGGCTAAGCGCGTGGCTGCATCCGATTAAAGAAGCGGGAATTTTACTCCTACGGAGCATGGGCACGAGGAGCGCCGGTCCGAACCTGGCGTCGATATTCGTCAATTAGATATTGTCGTGCGGAGACTCTGTCGACGCACCAGCTGGATTGCGATCCAACTCGAAAGCAAAAACAAACAAAAGAGCGGAAGGGCCGACAATTCGCCTACGCAGAGTGTTCTTTCACGCGATTTTCAAACCGCGTGTATTCCTTCCGAAAGGTTAATGCGATCTCGCCGGTTGGACCATTTCGTTGCTTAGCGATAATGAGTTCAGCTTCACCAGCGCTCCTCTCTTTTTCTTCATCGTCCGTTGCGTAGTATTCTGGACGTACCAGCAACCCAACGACATCAGCATCCTGCTCGATGGATCCAGACTCGCGCAGATCACTCAAACGGGGACGGCCAGGACTGTCTCCCTTCGCTCGTGCATCGGGTTGACGATTAAGCTGGGCGACTACAATAACGGGAATCTCGAGTTCTTTGGCCAACGCCTTAATTCCACCTGAGATCTCGGAGATTTCTAACTGTCGGTTGTCTTGAGCTCGTCGAGTTGTCGACCGAAGCAATTGAAGATAGTCGATTACCAGCAGCTCAACCTTATAGTTTGCCTTTAGCCTGCGAGCCTTTGCCCGCAGCTCAGAAATCGACAGCCCAGGTGTGTCATCGATATAGAGATTCGCACCTGCCAAATGAGATGCTGCCGTGGTCAGACTGGGAAAGTCGCGCTCGGAGAGGAAACCGTTTCGCACTTTCTGCAGATCGACCTTCGCGCGCGAGCATAAGAGCCGCTGAACGAGCTGTTGGCTGCTCATCTCCAGGCTGAAAACCCCAACGGGTTTTCCTGCGTCAAGAGAAACGTGCTCGGCAATGTTCATCGCAAAGGCCGTCTTACCCATGCTTGGGCGTGCGGCAATTACAATCATTTCGGCAGGATGCATTCCACTCGTCATCCGATCCAAATCTGTGAAACCGGTCGGTAGGCCGGTTACGGCGCCGCGGTTCTCATAGAGATGCTCGATTTGTTCGATGGCTTTGATCACCAATTCCTTGGTGGGAACGACATCAACTCTGATGTACTCACCTCGGATTTGCAGGACTTCTCGTTCTGCGTCATCCAAGAGCGGCTCGACGTTTTCCTGTTCCTCGTATGATCGGCTGCTAAGCCCGTTGCAGGTCAGAATCAATCGCCTAAGCAGAAATTTTTCCCGAACGATATCGATGTAGTAAGCGGCGTTCGCCGCCGTCGGGACAAAGCCATAAAGCTCGTTTAAAAACTCCGCGCCACCGATTTCTTCGAGCTGTCCCCGATCCTGCAGCGCTTGTTTCAGCGAGATGAAGTCAATCGGTTTACTCTTGTCCGCGAACTCCAGCACCAGTTCGTAAATGATCTGATGAGCTGGAACGTAGAATGCAGGTGGCTGCAAACGGAGGACGCAAAGGTCGCTGACATCCCGTGGGGACAACAGCATCGAGCAGAGGACACCTTTCTCGGCGTCGCTGCTAAATGGTAGGGACCTGGGCGCATCTCTGCTTGGGGATGCGCTGTGAAAAGATTGTGAATAACTTTTCCCGTCGTCCTTGCGCGCCGCTCCCTGTTCACTCAAGGGCTTCTCAAGAGGTTTGGCCAAGCCTTGAGAACCTTTCGACATTCCTAGCTACCGGAGGTCTTCGTCGTGCGCTTACGGGTTTTGGATTTGCTGTCCCTGTCCGGCTCTGGTTCCTTCGGCGCAGGAGTGTGCGCCTTGATTTCGAGCTTTAAAGTCGCGGTGACATCTCCGTGCAGATGAATCGGGACTTCTAGCTCGCCGGATTCCTTTATTGGTCGCTCGAGGCGGATCCGGTGACGGTCAACCGCGATGCCGGCCTCAGCTTGCAGCTTGTCTTCGATATCTTTGGCGGTCACTGATCCGAAAGCTTTACCCGTCTCGCCTGTCTCGAGAATGAACTCGAGCTTTACCTTATTGATTTTGCGAGCGAGCTCCTCGGCTTCATTTAATTCCCGTGCCTCTCGTTCGGCTCGCTTCCCTTTCAGCAGGTTCAGCCGCTTTAGGTTGGCCGGGGTGACTTCGTACGCTTTCCCTTGAGGAACGAGATAGTTGCGGGCGAAACCGCGGCGCACCTTAACCACGTCGGCCTCGGCGCCAAGACCCGGAACATTTTCTTTGAGAATAACTTCGGTGACTGCCATGCGTAGCTCCTGCTGAGATTAGATGGGAGGAGACAGCTAATGGACAAGCCATTTCATGTCAAGCCGAGGTATCAGACAAAATGAATAATCGCAAAAAAAAGCCGGTCGGGTGAAATCCCGGCCGGCTTCCCGTAAAAAGCGATAAAAGCGGTCGCTATTAATTAAATTCGAAGATTTCCTGCGGGATTTCGATCGGCTTTTCTTTCTTGCTGAGCGCTCGGCGCAACTTGGCCAAAGCAATATTTTGCAGCTGCCGAATTCGTTCCCGGGTCACCCCGAATTTTTTGCCCACTTCTTCGAGCGTCTTCGGCTTTCCGCCGTCGAGTCCAAAGCGTTGAAAGATAATCTTCCGTTCCCGATCGTCTAAAACCTCCAAGAGTTCGCTCACTTCGTCGCGCAAGTTCTTGTCGCGCAAGAGCTCGAACGGAGTTTGCGCATCTTCATCTCCGACGATTTCCCCGAACTCAGTGGAGTCGTCGTCACTGATCGGCGCGTCCAGCGAAGCCGGCCGGATCGACACGGTCTTCAACTGTGACACTTTGCCGCTGGAAATACCGATTTCCTCCGCCAACTCTTCGTCGGTCGGTTCGCGCCCGAGTTCCTCGCTCATTTGCAGCGAGACACGACGCATCTTGGAAATCTTATCGACCAGATGGACAGGTAGTCGGATCGTCTTGCTTTGGTTCGCCAAAGCGCGCTTGATCGACTGTTTAATCCACCAGGCAGCGTAAGTGCTCAACTTACCCCCCTTTGCAGGGTCAAAACGTTCTACGGCTTTCATCAAGCCGATATTTCCTTCGGAAATCAGGTCCAATAACGGAAGTCCCAAATTCGCGTAATCATGGGCGATCTTAACAACCAGTCGCAAATTCGCCTTGATCATCAGAGCTCGCGCTTCTCTGTCTCCTTTTTTGATACGGGCAGCGAGCTCGATTTCTTCTTGGGGTGTCAGCAATGGGATTTGCCCGATCTCCCGAAGGTAAATCTTAATGCCAGTATCTGAATCTTCGCCAGCCATACTTGATAAACTTGTTCAATAATTTCGAAGCCAACCCTTTAATAAAGAAATACCGCCCCCTAGCTGACGATATTGCTTAACCTCCTTAAGAATAACCTGTCCTTTGACAACCTACCCTCGCCGAGCGTTCAACGTTTTCTTTCTCCTTTTCGGCAACTACGGAAAGCCCGAACCGACAGACCCTCACCGGCAGCTTCTTAGGTGCAATCACAGCCTGCATCGCACCTCTGCCGTCTCACTTTCAAATCTAATACCCGCGGGCGCCCTGAATTGCTTCA
>Ga0210406_10007390_pt1 | contig 11167 bp, 10 predicted proteins | sample IncBWC30MmetaG_FD_155454 | JGI IMG/M metagenome (GOLD analysis project Ga0210406, IMG submission 155454) | Forest soil microbial communities from Barre Woods Harvard Forest LTER site, Petersham, Massachusetts, United States - Inc-BW-C-30-M | ecosystem: Environmental > Terrestrial > Soil >... | reverse complement strand
ATCTCAAGTAACATTTATCCCCGATCCATCCTGTGGGTCACCACCCGACCCGAACTGCACTTCCGGCAAGAGCGTGTTGATGCAGCGTATAGTCTTCGGGAACACAACGCTGCCAGCCACGCACTATCCAACTGCGGGATCCGTTACCCAGGATGCGGAAGGGAATGTCGCCAACTACACCACAGACCCCAACGCCATCATTAACAATTTCGCCACAACTGCTTTTCAGCTCAAGCCTAATGAGATTTCCTACGTGGCCGAGACTTACTTCCAGACGACGGACGTTAGCATGGGCGGTTTTCAGAACAACCCCGGTATCTACGCACAATCATTCTACTAGGGAAGGTGGCTTGTAATGGTCATTCATCAAACCAGAAAACAGAAACGCCAACGAGGTTTCGTTACGCTCATTTGGACTTGTATGATGCTGTTTGTCATCGTCCCGTCGGTGGGACTGGCGATCGACGCCGGCGTCATGTACTACATTAAGAGCAAGCTGCAAGCGGCCGTAGACGGAGCGGCCCTCGGAGCGGCGCGCAGCTTAAGCCGCGGACTGACCATTCCCTCGCAGGAAGCTTCTGCCTCCGACACGGCCGTACGCTATTTTCACGCAAACTTTCCGAATCATTGGATGGGAGTTACACCTGTGAATGACCCGACCGTGACTTGGCCGCTTGCCCCCCCGGCCACAGCCATTATCAACGTTCAAGGGGATGTCGACGCCCCTACCTGGTTCATGCGCATCATCGGGGTGAATTCGCTCCACTTCACTGTGGTTGGCCAAGCCACACGCCGGAACGTCAACCTCATGTTAGTCGTCGATCGGTCCACTTCCTTGCACGACACTGGCTCGTGCCCGACGCTGTCCACCGATTCCCAACTGTTTGTTCAATCGTTCTCCAACAATCGCGACCGGATGGGCTTGGTGACTTTCGGCACGTATTACAACATCGATTTCGCGCCGAATTACAATTTCCAAACCACCATGACCACCATGTTGGGCAACCTGCAATGCAGTGGCTTTACCAATGCTGCGGCCGCATTTTCAACCGCCTATTCAACCCTCAAGAATCTGAACGACCTGAACGCGTTAAACGTGATCGTGATGTTTACGGACGGCATCCCCAACACGATCACTTTGGGACCGGCTTATGGTCCGGGCGCCGGCGTCGCGGGCGCTCCAATGCCGATCAAAGGCTCGTGTGTACTCAATGCTAACCCTCCGGCCGGTTTCTCCGGCGTGATAGCTGGAGACACGGCCTATGACGTAACCGGCGGAATCTTCCAGGCGACCAACTCAACCTACCCCGCGCCTCAACCTTTTCCGGCCGACATCTCGTTGATCGGACACGGTCAGAATTACAAGTCAGGATGCAGTTTCCCGAGCAATTCCGTTATTGCCGGTCCCTCGACACCGTTTGCTAACGATATCAGCTATCTGCCGCCGACCGATTCGTTCGGAAATGGACTGGACACGGACCTCTTGGGCGGAGCCGGATTCCCTGCCGGACCAATCAACCATTCCGGCGGGCACATCGTAGCGAATGACATGCAAACGATCGAAAATGCAGGGATCAATGCATTGGACAACGCCGCCCAGAACGCTCGACTCAATGCCGCGGCCAACAACCTCCCATTCATCGTCTATACGATCGGGCTGGGCAACGCAATGGGCGGCGTCAACAACGTTTTACTTCAGAGAATAGCGAACGATGCCAGTTCGGCAACCCATCAGGCTGCTTATACTACGGGCCTCTATATGTACTCTCCAGATACCGCGCATTTGAGCAGCGCATTCGCAACCATCGCATCGGACATACTTCGCATCTCGAAGTAGCACAGCGCCGACACGGCAGCAACATACGGCGACTTTGAAACTGCGAGGCCGGGTGGCACAATGGAGCAATCGCCGTCCTAAGGTCTATTTCGCGTCTGTCGATAGAAATCCAGAGGCGTATTCCTCCAACAGTGGGCAGCCTTTGTCAGAGCTGCTCCGGGGCCCCGATCCTGCCTCTATGCCGCCTCATGGGTCGGGCATCCCTCCTTTGGCATCGACAACTTGAAAAAAGCTTGCGCTGTTCGTCCGGCACTTTCTAATTCACGGACCGCGAACCGTCCACAACGACGCATCAAATGGCATAACGTCGGAGATGCGGTCACCAGTCGCAAAGTGCTTGCGACTGTCGGGTCACGCCAAACCGGCGTCTTCAGATGAGAGGCGATTAACTTAACGCCGGACGTCACTTGTTGTCGCCGTTAGCGCGGCTCCTTCTTCGCTCCCATAGTATGAAAATGCTCGCTGCAACTGCGGGAAACCCAAGGAACGCCCAAAGCGCGATAATTAGCGCGTTTTTTGAGAAAGCATAGGCTGTTTCATTCACTTGGAGGCTAATACCTGGTTCTGTCACGAAGAAGAAGATCAACAGGCGAAACACGAAGAACGCCAACAAGCTAATGATCAGAGCGACCATTGCTGAAGTTGACTTGTTCTTCATGGCCTAATCTATCGTCCGGAGATCAGAAGTACTTTAAATCTGTGGGTCAGTCGGCTGTCGGCGAGGAACGGTCAGCAGATCTGCAACTAGGACTTTCGCGCCGATCACCTAGGACGATTCGCCGCAACGTACTAGTGTGTACGCTCAATGGACGCGTCGCTTGCGACGCGACAAACTGGCGCATTGGCGACAACGTGGCTTGGCTTATCCTCCTTATTATCTTGTAACGCTTTGAATTCGTTGTGTTTCCATTTGGCTTTTGAGATGCATATTATTGGCTTCCGAACACCGGATAAACACATGAAACTCATTTCTCGCACTATCCTGTTGACCGTTGTCGCGTCGCTTGCAATTGTCGGCCAAGGTAATGGTGGCCATCAGGGAAACAATGGCGGTCAAGGGAACAACGGCGGCCAGCAAGGTCCAGGCCAGCATGGGGGCCAAAGCCCCGATTTGCCATCTGCCACACCGAATGGCTGGGTCGACGTAATCATACAGTTCAAGACTAAGCCCAACAAACAACTCCTGAAGCAGCTGGGCATATTCGGCTTCGATGGCGGTGGTCAAAACGGCCAGAATGATAACGACTATGACGACGATGATTTTCATTTCGGCAAAATTAAGGCAGTTCGTGCGACGTTACCGACTGCGCTGATTCCATTTCTTGCAAAAAACCCTTCGATCTCCTATATAACCCCGAACCGGAAGACTAAGAGCACGCTGGACATCGTCACTCAAACAGTAAACGCGCCCATGGCGTGGTCATCCGGATTGGATGGCACTGGCATCGGTGTGGCAGTCCTCGACAGCGGAGTTGCCCCCAAGCGGGATCTGATGACGAGCAATGGCACGGCATCCCGCATCGTGTACAGCGAAAGCTTCGTATCGGGTTTGGATGCCTCTGATCAATACGGCCATGGAACCCACGTTGCCGGCATTGTAGGAGGGAACGGCGCGGCATCAACCGGTCCCAACTTCAAGCGCACCCTAAAAGGCATTGCTCCCAACGCCAACATCATCAATCTTAGAGTCCTGGACGCCAATGGCATGGGCAACGTAAGCGACGTTATCGCGGCTATCGATCGAGTCATTCAATTAAAAAGTACTTACAACATTCGGGTCCTCAATCTTTCTCTAGGAACACCGATCTATGAGAGTTACACGCTCGACCCGTTGTGCCAGGAAGTAGAAGCGGCGTGGCAGGCAGGAATCGTCGTGGTGGTGGCGGCTGGTAATTATGGACGCAGTAATACGATGGGCGTCAATGGGTATGGAACGATTGCTTCTCCGGGAAACGACCCCTATGTGATTACGGTCGGATCGATGAAGACAAATGGTACTCCCATCCGCTCGGACGACTCTATCGCCAGCTATAGTTCTAAGGGTCCAACCGCGTTCGATTTTATTGTCAAGCCTGACCTCGTGGCGCCCGGAAACAATGTCGTCTCGCTGATGGCGCCCAACAGCACTATCGCCGCCCAGTTCCCTGGCGCCTTGGTGCAAAATTCCTATTACAAAGTCAATCCGGCGCCCGGTAATTCGACCGACTACATTCAGCTAAGCGGCACCAGCATGGCTACTCCAGTCGTGAGCGGAGCGGCGGCACTAATGCTGCAGAACCAGCCTAGCCTCACCCCCGACCAGGTCAAAGCTCGGCTCATGAAGACCGCCACAAAAGTTTTGCCGCCCTATACCACTTCCTTCGATAGGATCAATCACTCTGCCTACAACATGCAATCGGATATCTTCACAGTAGGCGCCGGATATCTCGACATCAACGCTGCCCTAAACAACAACGACCTGGTCCCCAGGCCGGCATTGTCTCCGAGCGCGGTCTATAATTCAGCAACCAAACACGTCTCGGCGGTCCTCAATCAAGCTCTTACCTGGGGAGATGCCATGACCTGGGGTGAAGCTATAACCTGGGGCAACAGCGTGTTCATCAACGGAACTGCTCTCATTTGGGGTGAAGCGATGACTTGGGGTGACATCACCACTAGCGGCTTCGCTCTGATTTGGGGCGAAAGTGTCACTACCTCTGCGGGCATACAGGCTATGTCCGCCGATGATGGCGATCAGGATAGTCCTCCGAGCTCATAACTCGGGAACACTGATTAATCAATATAAGGAGAACGCTAATGACTAAAACAGCGAAACTCTACGCCATCACCGTCGCAGTGGCCGGCCTTGCACTGACCACGACGTTTATCGCCGCGGGCTGGGCCTTCCCAGAGACTCCCCGCTTCCTGATCCTGTTGGCGCTGACCTCGATCGCCGCCATCTTGAAAGTGAAGCTGCCCACGATCGAAGGCTCCATGTCGGTGCTCTTTGTCTTCTTGCTCATCGGTGTCGCCACCATGAGCCTGGCCCAGACCCTGGTTCTGGGCTCTATCGCGACCTTGCTGCAGTGCACCTGGAAACCAAAGCGCCGCCTCCAACCGTTGCAGGTGCTGTTCAATATAGCCGCCATCAACCTCAGCACCATCGCGGCTTTCTATGTACCCAATTTGCTGGCGCAGGGAATGGATAACCCGGTCAGCCTCGTCCTGAGCGCTTGCACTTTCTTCGCGCTCAACGCCGGACTGGTTTCATTGGTGATCTCACTGGCCGAAAAAGAAAGCCTGGAACGGATCCTGCGGCAGGCGTATCTGTGGTCCTTCCCGTATTACTTGATCGGTGCTGGGATCGCGGGCGCAGTTAGTTCATCCACACATCAAGTGGGATGGAAGCTGTCCCTGTTCATACTGCCGCTCATGTACCTGGTCTATCGGTATTACCAGATTTGTCTGTCGAACCGGTCACGATTGGTGCCGGCTACTCATTAGAAGCAAGCTCACAACCCCGCGCAGTGACAGGTGGGTCAATCTCGAATTGGCCCACCACCAGCCCTCTCCCGGCCCGAACGCCTCTAAACATGCCCGTCCCAAATCCATTTTTCTTATTGATTCTGGACCAATTTGTATCTTCCGATGAATGTCTCGCGCGCGCTGTTGTTCCAGGGCGACGGCCACGGCGCGATGGGTGGCAACGTGGATGGAACCGCGATCGAGGTATCGATGTTGGTGCGCTTTCAGGTACAAGATCGGCTGGCCGCCTAGCGGCAGGGATCTACCGGCTCGTAGACTACGCCTTGCGGATTGCCTTCACGGAGCTGATCGGTGGATTGACGAGCGGTACGGCTTTTCAGAGCGGGCAGTACGAATACCTGTCCGCCGGCCACCGCTAAACCGGCACTTCCGCCCCATCCTGGCAAATCTCCAGGATTTCACCGGCGAGCTGGATCCATCCGTCCAATTCAGTCGGCTTGGCGCGATACAAACGAAGTCCCATGTTCCGCACCTCCGTCTCCTCCGCCGGGCTGGAGCGTCCACCTGGTGTGTACGTGCAAGAGATTACTGATTTGAACGGCTGAAAGCCACAAGTGAGGTTGTGTTGCAACTTCCGTAGGCCCCGGCTGACAAAACGTGAAAGAATCGTGAAAATGGTTACGCGACCTACGATCTTCAAGTGCCGGAGTGGCGGCAAACAGAACCGGAGTTCTTTCTTTGTGCGGTCCGCTGGTATCTTCGATATTCTCTGCTGCGGGATGTTGAGGAGCTGCTGGAGGAACGCGGTCAAGCCGATCATACGATTGTGTGGCGATGGGTGCAGCGTTACGGCCCCGAGTTAGAGCAACGACTGCACCGGCACCTGAAGCCGACCAACAAGTCGTGGCGAGTAAATGAAACCGACCTTCGGGTAAAAGGCCACTGGTGCTACCTATACCTCGACAATCGATTCCGCAGGTGCCACCATCGATTTCTTTTTGTCGGCACTGCGCGATGCCGCTGCCGCTAAACGGCTGTTTCGCAGCGCGTTGAGCGATCTATCTCGTCCTCAACCCCGCGTCATCAACACGGATCTGACGCCGATCTACGGCGCGGCCATCGCAGACATGAAGAAGGAAGAGAGGCTGCGCAGCCGGTGCCGCCACCGACCCGTCCAGTATCTGAACGACATCATCGAGCAGGACCATCGCGCGATCAAGCGGCGCGTGAACGCCAAGCAAGGGTTCGTGAATTCCAGGCTGCGCGACGAACGATCCAGGGCTATAAGGCAATGAACATAATTCGGAAGGGTCAAGTACGGTGGCTGAGCGGGCATGACGTCCAGCGTCAGAATCGGTTCGTCAACGAACTCTTCGAAGTCGCCGCCTAGGTTCCGGGTACGACGTCTTCTCTTCGAACTCTTGTTCCGTTCCGAAACTCGCAAAGACTGCCTCTTCCTCCGGCGTCGTGGCGACAGCGACGAGGGCGGCGGCGATGCCCGTCACAGTGATTAGAAAGATCAGTCGCAAATTTCCTCCGTTCCAGACGGCAGATAATGCCGCCATTATAGCGCCCTCGCTAAACCGCTTTATCTTTGGAGGTTTTCGAAGATCCGATGAATTGGCTTCTCGGGCTTTTGAATCGAGAGGTGAAAGGTGATCTCTGCGGTCGGAATGCCGCTGGTGATGGACACGTGCACCGCAATCCGGTCCAGCACACCAAATTCGGGCAGGCTCTTGGGATCGATCACTACATCGTACTCGCCTTCCCTCAAGTTATAAAATCCAAAGCGTCCTTCCGGAGTCGGAGTGGTGTAGCGATCGGTCGACAGAAGTTTCACGATCACTCCGTCCAGCGCCGTTCCGTCCGGGCCAATAACCCTGCCGGAAAAAGACACTAGAGGAGTAACGCTCAATTCCGCATTGGTCACGTGCCTCGCCTTCACGTCGATAGTGACCTCGGACGTCGGGCCGGGATCATAATCAGCCGGTAACTGATTAACCGCTAAAGAGACCCTATGGCGGCCCTCGGCGACTCGCGAGAAGCGAAAGAGCCCATCTTCATTGGTTGTGACTATGGTGCCGTCATCCAAAACCACCGGGACGCCTTTGGCCGGATCGCTGCCGTCCAGGTGGCGCTCGCGAACCGTTCCTTCGATACTCCCGATGATCGGCAGCTGTGCAGCGGTGTAGCTATCGATGTCCCCCGACGGCAGGCCGTGACCCCAGCGGAGGCTTCTGCTCACGCGAAAGAAAGCGGTCCACTGATTCAAGCCCGTAACCGCATTGGTTACAAACGCGCCTTGGTTCTGCAGCAGGAAAATATTCTCGGGATTGAGGTTGATGTTGAGCAGGCTTCGTGATGCCTCAAACTGCACGTTCCACTGCTTGGTCACCCGCACAGCGCCGCCGAGCACGGTGGTGTTGAACGTGTTCGTCAAAAACACCGTCTGATTAGCGAGATCATTGCCGTGTTCGATGTAGGCGTAGGCCGAGACGCGCTTGTATTGGGTTTGGGCGCTGCCACGGACAAAAAGCGTGCTCTTCGATTGATCCGTGAGCAGCTTCTCGTCGCGGACCGCTGCACCCAGAGAGAATCTCTTGAACTGAACGACGTCCCCAATTTCGACCGACTGCTGGCGTTGATATTTTCCGTCGTTTGTAAGATCCAGGTCGCGATAGGAGAATAGCAGGTTGTGGTTACGAATCGGGCGGCCCAGCGTGCCGATGATTTGCTGGTTATGAGAGTTCGACTGAGCGACACCCGGTTGTTGGACTGAGTAATCGATGGTTGACAACTGCCCGCTGAGGCTGAAGCGGTAAGGTAGGGCAAAGGAAGCACCCGCCGAACTAGCGAAACTGCGATAGGTCGGGAGTTCAGCGGAATTATCTATATTGTTGCGATACTGGCTGACCGAGCCGAACAGCTCAATGGCATCGATCGGCTTGTATTGCGCCTCCCCGTATGACCCGGCGCGATCGCCGAGGTAATATCCAGCCACCGGAAGATAGGATGCGGATTCGCGAATGTAGTTAGCCTTGACGGTGAGCTTGCGCGTTTTCCATACCGGTCCCCCCGTGAAAGAAAATGGACTCCGGCGCGCGTTGGGAAAAGCCACGGAGCCGCTGGTCGCCGACGCGTCTACTTCTCCATAGAACTGGAGCTGGGAAGAAAGTTTGTACAGGACGCTGGCCGAGAAAATGCTGCTGGACTGAAAATCCTGTCCGGGCGCGAAAAGATTACCAGACGGCGCATTCAAGCCCAGCGCAGTCGAGCCTGTGGACAAGTAAATTGCGCGTACGCCAATTTCCAGCTTTTCGCCGAGCTTCTGTACCATGGAGGCTCCCAGGACATTTTGGGGAACCTGAATGAGGAATGGAACACGTGGTCCGGCTATGAGGGTTTCCACTCCATAAAAGAACGTATACCGGCGGCTGGCGCTGGCGGCTTCGATCTTTAGTCCATCAGCAGCGAGCTCGGGAAGAAAAATGTTGGTGAACGGAAACGGTACCAGGGCGATGGGCACACGAAAGTCGCCGCCGGTAATCCGCCAGCGATAACCATACCAGGTGGCGCCGCTGAGTTCCAGGTAGTTGTTGCCGGCGCGGAACTGGCCTTGTCCGCCGTAGGTCTCCATGTTCCCGCTCAAAAGTCCCAGGTTTGGAAAAAAGGTGCGGAAACTTGCCGCGACTCCCGTGATGTCGGTCAGCGGGCTGGAGTCCGTACCGAGATAATAACCTTGAAATGCGATTTCGCCTTGACCGCCGGGCTCGGAGTCAGCAGCGCTCGCGGACGTTACACCTGCTGCCAGCAAGGCAATCGTCCAGCGCGCGAGGGTTAGGGGCTTGAACATGGCGGTCTTAGGAACATCGGGTGCCTACTGCTCGGCGTGAACGAGGGCAGTTCCCTCTTCGATGACATTCGTTCCAAAATCCACTCGGGCCCGTAAAGTGTAAGTTCCGGGGGCCAAATCAGTGGTGAAGGGCACGATGTAGCGTTGCTCGCGTTTGGGCAGCGCCGGTAGTGGGGTAAGCGCTACCGACTCCAGTACTTTGCCCTCGCTATCCAGCACGGAGAGTTCTCCGACCGGGCGGAAATGCGTCAAGCTGTGGTTCTCCAAGACGACTTCGCCGACCCAGTGCGGTTTGTCCCCCTCGGTGCTATGAACCAGTTTCAGTTCCTTGAATTCACCTTCAATGCCCGGCGTACCGACGACCACGTAGAATGCCGAGACGACTCGCACGGCGGTATTGATTCCATTGCCTCCCACTTGACCGTCAGTGGGCAGTGTTGTAAATCCGATGGCGCAATGATATCCGCGCGGGGATTCCACGCCGGCCGGTACGCGTACGGTATATCGGATGTTCACCTGTTTGAAGTGCGCGAGTTCCGTTTCAACCGGGTTGACGCTGACCCAGTCGCGACAGGAAAATCCGGTTTCTGACGGGAGACTGGGTTCGAATTGGGGCGTCTGGTCCTGGTCGATCCAGAAATCCAGTGCTTCGGCCCGAACGCGAACTGTGTCGCTCGAATCGCTGCTGAGAGTCAAGACGCCGGACTGTTGCAGCCCCGGGGTCGACTTCATTTCCAGGCGCATGGGGCTGAGCCCCAGCCCGACCTGGGCGGAGAGGACTTGCGCAAAGGCCAGCAGAATGCCGGCGGTTAGGGCGCGGTGACAGTATATGTGAGTGAAAGTGTGCATGATGAATTCGCGATATAACTCCAGCTATCCGTTAGAGTGAAGTTGAGAGTGACCGAATAAGGTGCATTGGTGCTAGTCGACTCCTTGCCGCTGGCAACCTGTTGCGAAGCGCCTGATAACGTGATGGCTCCTCCGCAACTCCCTGCGCTTCCGCCGGTGACGCCGCCGCACGTCACCTTGATCGCCGATCTTGGAACTGTTGCACAACTCGCGAAAGATGCCGCGGCCGCATGCACTTTCAAGTTCCAAGTACTACCCGCCGCTCCGCCTGATGTCGTCCAACTGACTGTTGCCGAAGAGCTTCCTGTGAACGGCCCCGAATCCGGATCTGTGGCGGTGAAGCTGATCGTTGCTGGACTGGCCGTCACCGCGCTCAAAGTCGTAGCCATCGGCAAGACCCTGCTCGCCGGAACCACGATGCGCGCCTTCTGCTGCGCTGAGAGAATTTGCACAGTTCCTCCGGCCAGGACCACAACAGACATCAGATGGATCAGCCGTATCATGTGGCGCTGATCGTATAAGTCACGGTCGCCGTGTAAGAGCCGGTGTGATAGACCGGATCGTTAGTCAAAGACCAGATGGTCGAAGCCGCATTGCCGGCATTGGCCGAGCTGGCTCCCGCGCCGAAAGTGGCTACGCTGGTAGCGGACGCCGTGCTGGCGGTTGTCACAGAGCCACAGCCCGTGGCAGGCGCCGTGGCGGTGCACGTGTAAGTTAACCCATCGCCAGCGGTAGGCGGTGTTGTGACCGAAGGACCATTGGCCGGACTGAAGTCTGAAGTGACCTTCAGCGTCACGTTTCCAGTTCCAGTCGATTGCGTGGTCCGAATCTTGTAAGTCAGGTTGGTTGTACCGGTATAGGGATTGAAGATCGTCCCCAAAGCGGCCAACGTGGTGGTTGACGTTGTGACTGATAGCGCGGCTTCGGCACTGACCGTTACCGAGAGAGTGGTGGTCCCGGACGCCGCGAACTGGCCATAAGAAGCGGGGGCTGAAATAAGCGCCGCCGCCAGAGCAAGTATATATTGACGTTTCATAGTTTCTCCTAAATAGCGCTGATCGTGAACGTAAGCGTTGCTGAGTATGTTCCCGTCTTAAACGCGGGATTGTTCAATAGCGTAAATGTGCTTTGCACGGAATTCGGATTGGTGGAACTGCACGATC
>Ga0210406_10007386_pt1 | contig 11170 bp, 14 predicted proteins | sample IncBWC30MmetaG_FD_155454 | JGI IMG/M metagenome (GOLD analysis project Ga0210406, IMG submission 155454) | Forest soil microbial communities from Barre Woods Harvard Forest LTER site, Petersham, Massachusetts, United States - Inc-BW-C-30-M | ecosystem: Environmental > Terrestrial > Soil >... | reverse complement strand
ACACATTGAAGCCGCTGCTAGATCGTTTGCAACAGCGTGAGCCCCTTGTTGTTGGGCCAGGTTTTCCAGAAATTTCACAGGCGGCACTGCACGCCTAGAAAGAGAATTAGAGCTGCGCACGACGATTCCGCTATAATCCCCGTCGAGCGATTCGCCCATGGACTTCGACCAACTGGCTACATTTGTCTACGTTGCAAAGCTAAAGAGTTTTTCGCGCGCGGGGCAGAAAGTTTTTCGCTCGCAATCGGCGGTGAGCGCGCAGATCCGGCAGTTGGAGCAGGCCTATCACGCGCGGTTGCTGGACCGTTCGGCAAAATCGGTGGAACTGACCCCGGCCGGGGAAGTGCTTTACGAGTACGCGGAGAAGTTGCTGCGGCTGCGCGACGAGTCCGTGCAGTTCGTCGCCGATCGCGGCAACGTGGTGCAGGGGCCGGTGGTTTTCGGGGCCAACGAAGCGACCTGCCTATACCTGCTGCCGGATATTTTTGCGGAATTTCAGCGGCGGTTTCCGCTGGTACACATCAGCATCTACCGCAATTTCAGCCACAAAATTTTGCAGCGCGTAGAGGACGGCTCGATCGATGTCGGTATTGTGACTCTGCCGACGAAATCGCCGAACTTGAAGGTGCACCACATTCATCGCGACCGTCTGCGGTTCATGGTCAGCACGCGGAATCCGCTGGCGCAGCGCTCGAAATTGACGCTCGAGGAAGTGGCTTCGCAGCCGCTAATTTTTCCGCGCACTGGATTTACGCGGCAAGTGCTGGACAAATTGTTCAGGCCGTACCGCTCGCGAATTCACGTGACGATGGAGCTGCCCAGCATCGGGATGATCAAGCGCTTTGTGGGCGCCGACGCGGGCGTTTCGTTCATCAGCGAGAGTTTTGCAAAGGATCAGGTGAAAGCAGGCGAAGTGAAACTGCTCACCGTCGAAGGCGTCGATTTGTACCGCGAGCTTGGGCTTGTGTACCGTCGAGACCGCAGCTTGCCGCGAGCCGCGCAGGCGCTAATCGCGTTGATTCGCGAATACCGCAAGGGAGCCGAACACTCTTCAGCGGGCGCGTCGGCCTAAGACGTCGGAATTTATCTCACGCGTTCGCTTTCAAATTACGGGAATTTACTTTTTTACTTCGGCTACATCGAAGCTGAGGCTGGCGATGGCCTTGGCAATCACATTTTCCTGGATTTGGATCAAATCGCTGTCCGCGTAGGTCATGCCGAGGACCGTAAAAATGTCGCCGCCGCGGCTGATCACCACCAGTGTGCCGGACCATTCGTGCTCGTCCGCTTTGCCGTGATAGTGAAACTCCACGGCCGGCGATCCTCCAATAGCCGTTTTGCGCTGTGAAACGCGCTGATAGTTCTCGTAAACGTCATAGAGGCGCTTCTCGACCGTAACTGCGGCAGTGTCGAGCGGTTCCTTGGTTTTCTCGCGGCCCACGACCAGCAACGAAGACTCATTTGGCGTCCCCATCGCGACGATTGCGTTGGGCAGGGCACTTCGCGCGTCTCCCATTACTTCCCAACTTGGTGCTTTGTACATGCGGAATCCATGCGTGTAGTTCGTGTAGAGATTTCTTTGCACGTCTTCGCGGATGGCGGGAAGCTCCGGCTCTTTCGGCGGCGCAGGTTCGGCGGTGGCGGGCGGAAGAGCCGTGTTAGCAGCCGCTGGCGAGCCCTTTAAGATGGGTGCATTGGTCTCGCTGATTGTTGCGGCTGCCGGTGTCCCCGGCTTGACTGCGGAGCTGCTAATCTTTGTCGGGGACGTCTCTGGTTTGTCCCGCTTGCTTGCGTTGGGAATGACGGTCTTTGCGCTGGCGTTGGTGGCTGAAGGCGTGTCCGTCGGGGAACCAGCTACAGTTCCTGAATTGGGCTGGGCATTCCCTGAAATTTTCGCCGATTCCGGTGGGTTTTTCGCCGTGGCCTGAGTATCTGTAGTTGCAGGAGCGGTAGGTATGATTGAGGCGATTTTGTCTTTTTCGACGAGCACATATCCAAAGTCGGTCTTGACCTTGAACATGTTTTCTTCGTACGCGACGATCACGCCATAGAGCTTCTTGCCGTCTTTAAGGCGTATTTCATCGGCCGCCGCGGGCAAGGCCGTAAGCGTCAAGGCGCAAATAGATCCCAGCCGGAGCACGCGGTTTGCGAGGACACCCATACTCCGAGTATGGGCTGAGCGAGGGAATCGCCGCAACTGGCTCGCAGGGCATGTGTCCGCCCCATTACTTGGCATTTTGGCGGCTTACGTGGCGCGGAATGAGGTGCGATAGCGATCTGTGCTGATTCAACGGCCGGCGACCCGGGAGAGCCCAAAGGCAATGGAGCCGCCAGCCGTTTCCCGTTTCCTCTTACCGAGCCATGATTATAGCGAAGAAAAAACGAAAGTCAATGCAACTGAGTCACTAACCTCCGTTTCTGACGGAGGCACATCCCCACCCCCTGTTTTTGGCACAAGATGCTGCAAGCTATTGAAAACAAATGATTACGGAACCGCATCATTTAGGTTGCGCACTTTGAAAATAGTTGAAGTTGGCGGCCCTAGCAGGGAAGAGCCCACTACCAAGAGCAGCACGATGTGTGGCATAGCATCCGACAGTGATTTTAATGCGCTCACGAGAACGTGAAAGGCAAGCTAGGCTAGAACCAGCTAGCGAGCCCATCTTGCGCCCCGCAGCAAGAAGACGCCGGCCAGCGACAGAGATTATTCCGACGAGCAAGATGGGGACGGTCCAACGATCGAGTGGACCTTTCCAAAGGTGAGAAATCGTGCTTAGGATCCCTACGGCTATGAACAGACAACCTAACGTCGGGATCTGAAGGGGAAGACTAGTCACAGAAGCCTTCGTTTCGCCGCAAAATTAGCCCACTAACTTTGCGATCAACCTTACCTAACTGAACGGGCCACGGAGAACCTTGAAACATCGTTCCAGAGCGAATCTTTATGATGTGCGGTAATGCACCTTCTCAGGCATTATCGTATTAAAGGCTAGGGGAGCAGCATCAAACTACAGGGAGACCGATAATGAACACGTACAACGTCACACTGAGCTATGAGGATCGCAAGGGAACTTCCGAAGGGCGCACGATCAAAGTGGATGCGTCGAGCATCGCTGGCGCGATTGGAAAAGCGACGCGCGAGTTTGTGAAGAGCCTGGATCGTAAGCAGCGATTTGATATGAACAAAGGACTGAAAGTTGAGGCTGTGCGGGATACATCCGAGAAAGCTGGGACGCCCAACGCGGCATCCGAAGCGAACGCCTGATAGCAGGGCGCGGATCAGTCTATTGTTGTTCGTTGCGCTGCTGATAGCCGCCTCCGGGCACGTTAACATCGATTTCGGCTAATCCCGCTCATCCGGCAATTGACCGGCGCAGGCGCGGTGTTTACACAGCAGTCTTCATATATTTCGACCTGTAGGGTGGTCCAAAATGGAATCTCCCGCCAACCTCATTCATCGTGGCGTCATCGCCATTCCTATCTGTTTGGCGATGATCTTTGCAGCAGGATCCGCAGCGGCTCAGTGTCCGGACAGGGGCACTGTGGTAGACGACCAAGTCTCGAACTTACAAGGAAAGCCATATCAAGCCAAGGAAATCGCGACGATTGTCACCGATGGCAGCAATGGTACGAAACACGCAGTGGTGACGAAGTCAAACCTCTTCCGCGATAGCAGGGGACGTGTAAGGGTCGAGCGATTTTATGATGGGACCGACAATCCTTCGGAGATCGTTCCGACGGATATTTGGATTGATGACAACTGCGGCACATCCGTGAGTCTCCTACCAGCCTGGCAGACAGCAAAGATCAGCAAAATCACGCTCAAGCAGCCCGTTGAAGAGCCCGATCGACCGTATTGCCAGGAGGTCGATTTGAACCACCCTCCCCACACAGGACCAGAGGGGACGTTCGAATATCTGGGACACAAGTTTATCGACGGTGTACAGATTCGTGGTGAGCGCGAAAGTTACTACAGCTCGGTTCAGGAAAAGTTATCCGGTGCGCCGCCCGTGCGTGTGTATGAAAACTGGTGTTCCATTTCGCTGGATACACCGATGGGCGTCCATACACTGGACGAAAAGCCGAAAAGAGAAATTACAATAGTCATCAGCGATATCAGGCAGATCGAGCCCGACGCAGCATTGTTCGAGATTCCAAAGGGATACAAAATAACTGGCTCCGACGAGAACGCCGCAGCACCGAGTGCGAATCGCGGTTCGTCAGGCACATCAGCGCCGCGGTAGATTTTTGTCACCCTCGCCTCCCTGCGAATTTCACCATTTCACACGGAATTTGGTAGTGGTGTGAGCATCGGGGCGCTCAACCGGCCGGCGAAGTCCAGGACTTTTTTGTGCTTGACATATGCCCATATGGGAATGTATTATTCCTCCATGGCACGAGCTGCTACCACTTCTGACGCCTTCAACGCGGTGGCCGAGCCTCGCCGCCGCGACATCCTCAACTATCTGGCGCTGCAGGAGCGCCCGGTGGGCGACATTGTGGCGAGTTTGGGATTGGAGCAGCCTTCCGTTTCCAAGCACCTGCGTGTCTTAAAGGATGTTGGGCTCGTCCGTGCACGGCGGGACGGGCGCCACATGCTTTACCGCACGAACGCGGATGCGATTCGGCCTTTGCATGAATGGGCGAGCACATTCGAGCGCCTGTGGCAGCATCAGTTGCAGCGTGTGAAGGAACGTGCGGAAGAGAAGATGAAGAAGGTTTGATTTCACTCGGATGTTCAATTCTAAGGAGGAACGATGATTGCGACGACAGTACCCACGATCGAGAAAATGACACTCAGCGTGATAAATGAAATCCATGTGCAGGCGCCGATTGATGTGACATTTGCGACGCTGCTCGAGCAACTGGGGCCGTTCAACGAGACCCCGGAAGGAGTCTCGATGAACATGAAAATCGAGCCGTGGCCGGGCGGAAGGTGGTACCGCGACCTGGGCGATGGGAACGGGCACTTCTGGGGAAACGTCCAGGCCATCAAGCGGCCGACTTTGCTGGAGATCACCGGGCCATTGTTCATGTCATATCCGGTCATCTCAAATGTGCAATACAGATTGAGCGAAGTGGCCGGTGGAACGCTGATCAAATTTCATCATGCGGCGCTTGGACTGATTGAGGATCAGCATCGCGACGGAGTTGGGAAGGGCTGGGGTCATATTAACGCCAGCCTGCGGAAGCGAGCCGAAGCAGCGGGGCGTGCTGCGAGAGCGGCGGCTCGATGAATTGGAGTGCAGTAAACGCTGAGAAGTAGTGTTTCACGCAATGGCAGCGAACGAACTCGAAGAGCGGAAATAGTGGAATGCAAGAGACCTTAACCACACAGAGGAGGAGAACTGCTATGTCACTCGCAGAATCGATGTTAGCGGAGTTTGAGGCACAAGCGCCGATCACTCGAAAATTCCTGGAACGTTTGCCCGAGGATCGGTTGACTTGGAAGCCGCACGAGAAATCGATGTCAGCCGGACAACTGGCTTTGCATATCGCCCGTGTGCCCGGCGGGAGCGTCCGGTTCGTGCAGCAGAACCCAGCGCAGGCGCCCAACTTCAATAATGTGCCCCAACCCGCAAACTTGGGAGAAATCCTCGGCACGTTCGACGAGAGTATTGCCACGGTCAGAAGCCTGTTGCCGCAGTTCAGCGATGCCACAATGCAAGAAACCTGGCGGATGGTCCAGGGCGATCAAGAGGTGCTGACCATTCCGCGCGCGCAGTTCCTCAGAGACATCATGCTCAACCACTGGTTTCAGCATCGAGGCCAGCTCAGCGTGTACCTCCGCCTGCTCAACGTTGCGGTGCCGGCAAGCTGGGGTCCCAGCGCCGACGAGCAGCCTGTTTTTCGGCAGAAGAAGCAAGCCGCGTAGGGCGGCACCGGCGGCTTGCCCAGCCCAAAATGGAAGATGCGGGCGAAGGAGACCCTATGTGTCCGGCATGTTTGGCTGCTTTGGCGATGATTGTGGCGGGCACCGGCTGCACGGGAGGGGTGGCGGCTGTGCTGATCCATAAGTTTCATGTCAAGAAGGTCGTGAAGACAGTGGTGGGAGTCAGCAGGAGCGAGTGGACTCAAGCAAAGGAGAAAGAGTCATGAGCAAAGGAACCACGAGCAAGAGAACAATCGATAATCCGAGAGTGGTATCGCGGGAGGAGTGGATTACGGCTCGCAAGGAGTTGCTGGCGAAGGAGAAGAATCTTACCCGGCAACGCGACGCAGTGAGCGCCGAACGGCGGCAACTGCCCTGGGTGAAAGTCGATAAGAACTATGTTTTCGATGCGCCCGGCGGCAAGAAAACGCTGGCCGATCTTTTCGAGGGCCGGAGCCAGCTGATCGTGTATCACTTCATGTTCGGTCCGGACTGGAAGGAAGGCTGCCCGAGCTGTTCGTTCAATATGGACCATACGGACGCCGCGCTAGTGCACCTTGCGCAGCGGGACGTGTCCTTCGCCGCGATTTCGCGGGCTACGCTGCCGCAAATCGAAGCGTTCAAGAAGCGCATGGACTGGAAATTTCCATGGGTGTCTTCGAACGGGAACGACTTCAATCACGACTATAACGTGTCGTTCACCAAAGAGGAAAAGGCTAGCGGCCAGATGTATTACAACTACGAAATTCAGGCGTTCCCGAGCGAGGAAGGTCCAGGGATCAGCGTTTTCTACAAGGACAAGAACGGGAAGATTTTCCACACGTATTCGGCTTACGCGCGGGGCACGGAGATGACCATGAGCACGTACAACTATCTCGATTATGTGCCCAAGGGGCGCGACGAAGACTCGCTGCCGTTCACGATGGCCTGGGTTCGGCACCACGATCGCTACACCGACGGAAAGTTGGCGGATAAGGACAGGCCGTATTGGCCGGCGGCCGCTGCGTCCGCCTCTTAATATTCGGGAACACAGACAAAAACAGCGCGGGCCTCTTACGAGGCTCGCGCTGTGGCTTTCTACTCTTGGGGCACTACTTACTTGACGTTTACGGCGACGACGATCTGCTCTCTTGTTACCGGACCCTGCGCCACTTCGGCTTTCTTCGGGGCCTTTGGCACGGCGTAACGTAGTGTGCGGCCAATGGCTGACAGCCGGAGCTCCGAGATTGTAGAGCGGCCGCTGTGATTTTCGACAATTAGCATGCTTTGACCGATGTTAGTTTCGTTCGCGACCATGGCAGTCACGAACTGGTAGCCGTTTGGGCCCTTGAGCGTGATGCGCGATGGCGAGGCAAGCGACTGCATTTCAAACGTGTAATCGCCCGCGGGTAGTGTGGCATTCTGCCAGCGGACTTCGTGGGAAAGCGTGAAACTGCCTTTACAAACTAGCTGGGCAGAAGCGGGGACTGCGCTCGCAAAAACAGCGGCCAGCGCGAAGCCTGCGATTACCAACATACGATTCGGAAGTGATTTCATGGGGACCTCCTTGCGAAGCTTTTAATTCCATTGCGGCCTTGGTCTTGATCTTGGGTCGCACGCCGGTAGAGGTGCACCCGGTGGGCCATGCCGGAGAGGAACGGGACTATTAGGTGAGGAAGCGCAAGAAGCTGAGGGATAAGAAGATAACCGTCGCGCGCAAGATGAGAGCGATAAAGCTTCACTGCTACTAGCGGCGATATCTATCCAAACAGATAGAAGGCGCTATCCCGTCGGATAGCGCCTTCAGCGTTGCGCTCTAAAGAATTACTGAGCGATTGCGTTACGCCGTGGCGGAAGCGACGCGGGCCTTTGTGGGAGCGATGAAGCCGGAGCGCTCGTGCTCTTCGCGGCGGGCCTGGACGATGGCCCAGAGGACGTCCGTCGGCTGGCAAGGTGCGGCGATGAGATCGAAGGCTCCATGATGGAGAGCATCGAGGTACTCGTCCCAATCGGCCAAGCGCGAGGTCACAACTACCCTGGCGTGGTGGCGGGACGCGCGGGTCGCAGCCACCACGTCGCGGTAATTGCCATCGGAGAGCCGCCGGTCGCAAAAGATCAAGGAGACATTTTGCGTCTGCAGAGCTTCCTGGCATTCGCTGACCCGCGAGGCGCAAATGGTTTCATGGCCTTCTTTGTGAAGGATTTCGTTCAGTGCGCGGCGATTCTCTAATTCCGATGACACTATGAGGATTTGGGGAGTAGCTTCCATTGGGCCTCCGGGGCTGACTTTTGGCGCCAGGGCGCGCCGCTGTAGATGGGATAACAAAGTCTCCCTGATACCTTGCAATTGCGAAGCGTGAAAGGTACAGGCCCCACTCTACGTAATCAGCGACCGTAAGCTCTCCCCTGTATATTTCCCATCCATAGACCCCCTGATACGGGGTGGGGAATTCCTGTACACAACCTTAGATCGGGTTGGTCCTAGGCCTCGGAGTCTGCCAGGGGCTGCGGGGTCTTTGGGGGCATTGTAAGACTAGTTTATTTGGGTTTGAGGAGCTCAAGAATTGCCAGAGCGGCGAATTCCGAGCCGCGAACCAGGTAGCGATGCCAGAGGCGGCGAGGTTCTTGCGCCAGGCGAAAGAGCCATTCGAGGCCATGGTCGCCCATCCACGCAGGGGCGCTGCGCATTCTGCCGGCATGGAAATCGAAGGCGGCACCGACGCCGACAAGAACGGGCGCGGAGAGCTGACGCTGGTGATCGCGCATCCAGCGCTCCTGCTTGGGAGTGCCGAGGCCGACCCAGACAATATCGGGGTTCGCCTCGTTGATAAGCGAGCAGATTTCTCGGTCCTCATCGGGAGATAGATTGCGATATGGCGGGCTGACCGTGCCGACGATCTCGTGATTTGGGAATTGACGCGCAAACTTGCGGGCAAGGGCGTCAGCGACGCCTGGTGCGCCGCCGTAGAAGAAATGACGGTAGCGTACGGAGTTTGCTTCCTGCCAAAAGCGGAGCATCAGCTCGGGGCCGTAAACACGGCGGGGAAGATGGAAGCCGTTGCGGCGGCCTAACCAGACGAGTGGCATGCCGTCCGGAACGACGAGGCTTGCGGATGCGAGCGCGGTGCGTAGCTGCGGATCGTGCCTTGCTTCAGTGACGCCGTGCATTCCGGTAACTGCGATGTAGCGGCAGGAGCCCCGGCGCGCGATCCAATCTTGCATCTCCGCGATGACGCCAGGGATCTGTATGGCATCGACACGCGTGCCGAGGACGCGGTATTGAGGGACGGGATTTGATGCAGTTGCGGTCATTGCTAGAAGCCCGATTTTGGCCGTGAGTGATAAGCCATTAGGCTGTTGCCCAGAACTGGGAAACCTATCGGGAGAATTCTGGCTTCTGGGAATAGAGTCTTCATCTGCGCTCGAGAGACGAGATGAATTTCTTCATATTCCCTGAGATACCCAGGCGAAAACGGTGCAACCTTTTTTTGAATCGGCAGAGGCAGAAATTGATAAAACGGAAGCATTGTGTGCGGCTCGATTGGGAAGAATTTGTTGGGTGTCGTAACGAAGTAGCCGCGGCTGGCGACGCGGCGAATCTCACTTGCGAAACGTTGCTGTTCTGACCATGCGCCTACGTGTTCGATGACTGCATTGGAAAAGACCCAATCGAACGAGCGAACGTCAAACGGCAGATTTCGCCCGTCTGCCACAAGGGTCTTAAGAACGACCCCGGTAGGGGCAACAATGGGTTGAGGTGTCAGATTAACGACCGCTACTTCGTCAAAATGCTTGTAAAGGCTCAGAAATTCACCGTCGATGCCGGAGCCGCCGCCGATATCGAGTAAACGACCGCCACCACCGTTCGCCCGGACAAGACTGAGAAATAGCTCAATTTTTTGATTGCGAAAGCGCTTATGAAGCGGTTTCGCCAAGCCCAATACTTTGCCCGCGATATGTGCAGAGAGGGTGCTCACAAGGCTCTCACAGAATCCGACCCGAAGGTTGTTCAATACACCGCGCGAGACCCGAAATAAAAGGGGCAGGTTCACAACGGCAGCGGGGATTTTTGGCGGTCAAATCCAGCGAGCGCATTTCAATTCCCTCGAACCTGCACAAGCATCGCGGGAGGCGAGACGCCTTCGACCTTTGGGTGCACATCCGAAAGCATATCGGTTGCCGCCTGAAGGACGTCTTTCGGTTCTATCGTACGCAAGCAATAGGGCTGGTCGAATATGCAATAGTCGAAGCAGGGTCGGCACCACATCTCCGGGCGGATGACCACTCGATTGTGCGGACCACGCGGGCCGAACCAGACGGGATTGGTCGAACCGAAGACGGCTACAACCGGAACAGCAAGCAGGTTGGCAAGATGCATGGGTCCGCTGTCATTGCAAACAAGGAGCTGGCATCGCGACAGGACAGCCAGAAACGAGTCAAAATCGAGGGTCGCCGCATGACAGCGATCGTGGGACGGCGGATCGGAAATTGAACCGGGTTCCGAGAACCATATAGCATGAACATTCTCTTGTCGTAGCAGCTCTAAAGCGACGTCGGTAAAGCGCTCATCTCCCCAGCGCCGAATCGGAATGCGGGCCCCGGAATGGAAACCAATCACAATTGCGTCCTTCGGGACATTCCGGGCCTGCAGGAATCTAACAGCACCCTGGTGTGCGCTCTCACTGATTTTGAAGGTGCCATTTTCTGGTTCGGCGGACGCGTCTACGGCTTGCAATAGTTGCAGCCAGATATCCGTTCGGTGGGGGCGCGCAAGGTCAGGACATACGCGATCTGTAAGGAGAAATCCTCCGCCCCCGATCCCATAGCCAATCCTGCGTGGCGCCCCGGAGAGCCACATCAGCAGGTTATCGCGGATGTCCATCCGCCCGGAAAATGCCCAATCAAACTGGCTCTTCCGCAGATTCCAAACGTCCCGAAAAAACGGAAGCAAATGCGCAGAAAACGGATTGTACTTTTTCCAGCGAGAAAAATGCTGGGCCCACGGAACGCGAATGGGAATGAATTCGTCCACCAACCCCTGGTTCTTAAGGAAGAATTCAAATTTCGCGTTTACAAGCAAAGCGATTCGCGCACCGGGAAAGCTCGTTCGAAGGCGGCTCAGAAATGGAACAAGGATGGCGATATCTCCAAGGTTCCAATATTCGATCACGAGAATTCGCATCGCGTGATCGGGAGGGAAAGGAACAGCAGCTTTCGGGAGCAGAGATAGCAGGGCGCGTAAGGCGATTTCGACCGTCCGGATGATGCGCCACTTGAGTTTGCTCATGCGCAGGAAGAGAGCCCTAGCTGCGGATTCTG
>Ga0210406_10007385_pt1 | contig 11170 bp, 14 predicted proteins | sample IncBWC30MmetaG_FD_155454 | JGI IMG/M metagenome (GOLD analysis project Ga0210406, IMG submission 155454) | Forest soil microbial communities from Barre Woods Harvard Forest LTER site, Petersham, Massachusetts, United States - Inc-BW-C-30-M | ecosystem: Environmental > Terrestrial > Soil >... | reverse complement strand
CGAACCCACACGACGTTGCCATCGAGGGATTTTAAGTCCCTTGCGTCTACCAGTTCCGCCACGTCCACGTCATTGATTCACATAGCTTTTTTGTCCCAGCCGCTCAATCATTTTCCAAGACGCCTTCGCGCTTCCAAGACCCCAGAGCGCGATGGCGGTTCAAGCCGGTCTCATGGCGCTCTGGTCAGGTCATCCAAACAAAAAGACCCGTCCTGAGGCGGGTCTCCGGGAGCGAGTGCCGCGGCCGGTTTTGGTCCGCGTTTACGAAGCACGAACAAGCTCTGGCCTCTTGCGCTTGGCGGTTTTTTTGGGCGCGGGAGACACATCTTCAATGCATTTGATCACCACTGCTCCTTTTTTTGGAAAGGTGGCGACCAGCTCAAGCGAGCCGCCCATCGCCTCGACGTAGCTCCGCAGGGTCGAAAGCATCATGTCGGTACGTTTTTCGAGGCGAGAAATGCTGTCTTGTCCGATGTTCAGCGCTTTCGCTATTTGCTCTTGCGTCAGCTTCTGAGCCCTACGGATGTCCTGTAGAGTCATTTCCTCAGCAATCAACTCGCGCGCCCTCGCCTCGACCTTCGCCCGGCGAGCGGGGGGAAGTCTGCCAACATCATTGAGCGTGCGCATGTTGACCTCCTACTTGCCTTTCTTCAGCACCGGTTTGAGGCTTCGCAGGTGAGTGCTGAAACGGGCATCAGCCACTTGATCAGGTTTCGGTAGAACTTCTTCTGATTCTCGCCTTCTTTGTCACCCCAAACAAGTACGATGGCTTGCTGGAGCGGATCGCTTGCAAAGGCAGAACGTCACAATCCGTCCTTCCGAAATCTCAGTTCCTTCATGTTAGGAAAGGACGAACTTTCGAGTGTGTCGACGTTTGGCCGCCTCAACTGGGGGGCGAACTCCGCGAGAACCTTCAGGCGTGCCATAAGCTCATCCTGAATGTCCTCAGACTGAATGTTCCCAGAGAGTTCGTCGAATTCGAACTCATCGCGGAGCACGATCATCCAGACCATGCCTGATAATGGCATCGGATACATATGATTTCAAGTCCATATTGTGTCCGATTCCGAAACCGTGAATCGGGCCCTAATCGGCCGGTTCTACGGGAGCGCCGCGCTGTGCTTCTTTCCCGGGCAAGTGGGATGAGGATAGTATGGTCAAAAGGTTCAACGCGCCTTAAAGCGCCGTGAAGCGCAAGGCGAAGCCTCAATCCGGACAAGAGTGCCTGCTTTAGCCAATCTCAATCTTTGTCGGGTCTATCAAGGTATTATGATCATTCGTGAACCTGCTGTCCAAGCCTCGCCGCGATGGGCCGTTGCGCTGGCGCTGTGCTTGCTCGGCCCTGCGTTGTCCGGTTGTGCAGGCATGAGCGACAGCATGAGCACGGCCTTTGCCGATCCCGCCAAATACGATCTCTATGATTGCAAGCAGCTCGAGAATGAACGCAAGGCGCTCGCAAACCGGTCTGCGGAATTGCAGGGGTTGATGGCCAAGGCCGAGACCGGCGTCGGCGGTTCGGTCGTGGGCGAACTCGCTTATCGCAACGAGATCATCGCGGTGCATGGCCAGTCTCGCTTCGCGGAGGAGGCGTGGCAGAAAAACAAGTGCCACGAAACGCCAGCGCCGCCGCCGGCTGCGCCAGCCAAGCCGCCCACCAGCGCGAAGGCCAAATCGAAATCCAAATCCAGCTCTGGCGGCGCCAATTGAGCGCTGCGCTGCGGGGCGGCTCACATCTGCCACTCATAGATCCAATTCTGCCGCGCCAGCATGCGCTGCGGCCCCAGTGCCCTGATCGTCAGGTCGCGGGCCAGCGCAAGGGGGCCGCCGAGATGGTAGATCCGGCCCGAGCGGCGCGCGGCGCGCTGCACTCGCCCCACGCGCGGACGGCGCAGCCGCGCATAGCGCTTCAGCGCCTGCGCGATTTGCGTTGGCGTTTCGATCGGACCGTCGCTCAGGGCTTTTGCGAGCACCGCGGCATCCTCGATCGCCATGCCGGCGCCTTGGGCCGCGAAGGGCAGCATCGCATGGGCTGCGTCACCGAGCAGCGCGATCGCGCCGTGCGTCCATTCGATGCCTTCGGGCAGCGTGAATAGCGCCCATTTGCGCCAGCCATCGACCGCGCCGATCATCATCCGCGCAGGTGCGCCCCAGCGCGAGGGATCGAACGCGCCCTTGAGCTCGTTCCCATCACCCGGCGCGCTCCAGCCCGGCCTGTTCCATAGTCCCGGCACGATCGCAACCACATTGATCTGGCGTGCCCCCGAAATCGGATAGGCGACGATATGGGCATCCGGCCCCATCCAAAGCTGCACCCTCCGCGACGTATATTCCCGCGGCAATTGCGTGGCATCGATCGTGCCACGCCAGGCGATCAGCCCGGAAAAGCGCGGTTGAACCTGCGGAAACAGATGATGCCGGACCGCGGACCAGATCCCGTCGGCGCCGATCAGCGCCAGCGCTACATCCTGTTGACGCATGTTGCCGCGGCGATGGACCACGGTCAGGCCCTTGGCATGGGCGGTGACATCCTCGAACTGACAGCCCAGCCGCAACTCGATGTCGGGATTGTCGTTCACTTCGGCCTGCAACGCTGCCTGCAGATCGGCGCGATGCATCACCCAATAGGGCCCGCCGGCGCGCTCGCAGGCCGCCTCGCCAAGCGGCAGCCGGGTGATCTCGCGCCCGGCACGCGCGCTCATGATCGAGATCGCTTCGGGCGTGACGGCGCGCGGCTTGAGCCGGGCCTCGAGGCCAAGGCCGATCAGCACCCGGCTGGCATTGGGCGAAAGCTGCAAGCCCGCGCCGGCTTCCTCCAGCCGTTCGGCCTTTTCCAATACGATGACACGAAAGCCCCGGGCCGCCAGCGTCAGCGAAGCCGTCAGTCCACCGATCCCGGCACCTGCAACGAAAATCGTACGCGACGCAGCCACTGCCTAGAGCCCTGTCCGTTCGGATTGAATCGGATCGGGCTCTCGTCTCTTGATTTGACGCGTTTGCTTCACGCGAACCGGTACCCGCCCCGGATCAGGTCCGAGAGCATGTTTTGCTCGAAAACGCTTCTCGACTCAGGCAACGTCCTTCAGCACGCATTCAGGCGGACGAGCCTCGCCGGCGCCGAGGTCGGCGGCAAAGCGATAAAGCGTCGAGCAATAGGGGCAGATGATCTCGTTGTCATTACCGAGGTCGAGGAACACATGGGGGTGATCGAACGGCGGATTGGCGCCCACGCACATGAATTCCTGTGAGCCGATCTCGATGACGGGAACGCCGGCATCATTGTGAAAGTGCGGAACGACATTATCGGCCATGGCATTCACCTTGGGCATTCACTTTATTGGGCATTCACCTTGGGTGGCAAAAAGAACAGGCTCAACCCACACCAGGATGCGCCAGCATTGAAAGCCGCGCACCATACCGATGGAAAGCGTTGATTCCTATAGCCCTTGCCGCTGATTTGCTCAGGTAAATTCGACACAATCTTGTCGTTGCAGAGAAGCCCTTCTTTCGTCGGGGCTGTTGTGTCGTAAATTCGGCACACTATTTTTAGGTCGCGGAAAAGGGCATTTTTCAAGCAGGCGACGGGTTCAGGTTCTGGATGAAAAGACGACGGATCAGTTCGGCCCTGGTGGGTCTTGTGGCCAGCGTCGCCGTCTGCGCGGCGCTGTGGCCGCATGCGCGCGACGCCGGCGCAATTGTCCTCGCCCAGGACGACCCCGCCGAGCTCGCCGACGTCCAGATCTCGGCAGCCTTGCGGAAGAACCAGGCTCTTGTGAGCGAGCAGATCGAGGCGGCGCTGGCAGCGGGCGACGCCGATCTCGCTGGCAGCTTTGCCGCGCTCGCCCGCGAGAAGAATATCCCGCTGGCCGATGAGCTGTCGCGCAGGGTGGCCGATGCCGTGACGGAGGAAAATTCGTCGGCGCATTTCGCCAGGCGCTTTGCCACCGGGCTGGTCACCGGCAATGCCGACGATGTCGCGAGCCTGTCCGGGACGGTCGCCGGCGATCTCTTCGTATTTGGCGACATCCGCGACGTCGTGCGCGAAGGCAAGCACTTGGCGATGGGCGAGGACACCGACCGCCTCGTGCTCGGGCTTGCGACCGTAGGACTCGTGGTGACGGCGGCGACCTATGTCTCGGTGGGCGGCGCGGTCCCTCTGCGTGCCGGCCTGACGCTGGTCAAGGATGCGCGCAAGGTCGGCCGGCTGGGCGAGGGGCTGGCGGAATGGGCCGGGCGGTCGGCGCGCGACGTCGTCGATACGCCGGTGCTGCAGCGGGCCGTGGCGTCCAACTCCGTGTTGCGGCCGGGCGAGACCGTGAGCGCGATCAGGACCGCATTCCGGGCCGAGAAGGCCGGCGGGCTGGTGCGCCTCGCCAAGGATGTCGGACGCGTCGCCGAAAGGGCCGGCACGCGCACAGGGCTCGATACGTTGAAGATCGCCGAGGGTCCGAAGGACGTCGCCCGCGCGGCGCGGCTTGCCGAGGCCAAGGGCGGCCAGACCCGGGCGATCCTGAAGATCCTCGGACGCGGGGCGCTGCTGCTTGCGACCGGCGCCTTCAATCTGACGCTTTGGCTGTTCGGCGCGCTCATGGCACTGTTCGGCGTGCTGTCCACGATCAAGGCGACAACCGAGCGGGCGACGCAGGCCTGGCTCGATCGCAAAAAGGCCAGACGGCTGCGCAAGCAGATGGCTGAGGTGCATCAGACGGCGGCGGTTACCGCCGCCACCTGTGGCTAGGTTCCACGATCCAAGAGCGCCCGATCCTCCCCTCAAACATGAGATGACCGATGCCGAGCTTCCACAACGGCGCTGTTGAAATCGCCTATCTTGACGAAGGCGAGGGCGATCCGATCGTCCTCGTCCATGGCTTTGCATCGAGCAAGAACGTGAACTGGGTCTATCCGACCTGGGTCTCGGATCTGCGCAAGGACGGCCGCCGAGTGATCGCGCTCGACAATCGCGGCCACGGCGAATCGGAAAAACTTTACGATCCCGCACAGTACTCCATTCCTGCCATGGCCAGCGATACGATCGCGCTGATGGACCATCTCGATATCTCGCGCGCCGATGTGATGGGCTATTCGCTGGGCGGGCGGATCGCAAGCTGGCTCGGGCTCAATCAGCCGGCACGACTCCGCTCGGCGATCCTTGCCGGCATCGGCATCGGCTTGGTCAATGGTGGCGGGCCCGGGGAGAATGTCGCCGTGGCGCTGGAAGCCCCGACGCTCGATGACGTGACCGATCCGATCGGCCGCACGTTTCGCGCCTTCGCCGACCAGACCCGTTCCGATCGGCGCGCGCTCGCCGCCTGTCTGCGCGGTTCGCGCGGATTGATGAGGAGAGAGGAGGCGGCCGCCATCACGGTGCCGGTTTTGATCGCGGTCGGCACGGTGGACGAAGTCGCGGGCTCCGCGGCGGAGCTCGGAAAAATCATTCCGGCCTCGGAGGTCCTCGACATTCCCAACCGCGATCATATGCGCGCCGTCGGCGACAAGGTCTACAAGGCGGGCGTGGCTGACTTTTTGTCACGCCGGCCATGACATTCATTCATCCGCGCTGGCCCGAGGTTCATTTGGGGGCTTATTTCAAGGCTTGATTTTGCGAAATGGCCGCCCAAATTTTGTGGGCTGCGCCTGCAGCGACCGTCCTGGCGGCCCGAAGACGGGCCTTGAGCCGATGGGATGGTTATCGTTTCGTGCAAAGTATCGCTTGGTGCAGGCATCGGTCATTCGCCCTTGCGGGATGCCATTAGGACTCTGCCTCACCGCCGTGTTATAAAGCGAAGGCTGAAGAACCTCCGGGAGCAGCTCATGGCAATCCATCAGGTCAATCCGCAGGGCGGCAAGTTGGCGTCGCTCGATCCGATCTGGGATCGCATCCGGGGCGAGGCGGAAGACATCGTTCGCCGCGAGCCCGAGCTTGCCACCTTCATCTTTTCGACTGTGCTGCACCATGACCGGTTGGAAGAGTCGGTCGTGCATCGTCTGGCCGATCGTCTCGACCATTCGGCGATGTCGGGTGATCTGATCCGCCAGACCTATGACGAGGCGCTGCGCGAGGAGCCCGATCTCGGCAATATCTTCCGCGCGGATCTGGTTGCGGTCTATGATCGTGATCCCGCGACCTCGCGCTTCATCGATCCCTTGCTCTATTTCAAGGGCTTTCACGCCATCCAGACCCATCGCCTGGCGCACTGGCTCTATCTGAAGGGCCGCAAGGATTTTGCTTATTATCTGCAGAGCCGCTCGTCGGCGGTGTTCCAGACCGATATCAATCCGGCCGCCAGAATCGGCCGCGGCATCTTTCTCGACCATGCCACCGGTTTCGTCTGCGGCGAGACTGCTGTCATTGACGATGACGTCTCGATCCTGCACGGCGTCACCCTCGGCGGCACCGGCAAGGAGAATGAGGATCGTCATCCAAAAATCCGTCACGGCGTCATGATCGGCGCGGGCGCGAAAATTCTCGGCAATATCGAGGTCGGCCATTGCGCACGCATCGCGGCCGGCTCGGTGGTGGTGAAGCCTGTGCCTCATAATGTGACCGTCGCGGGCGTTCCGGCGAAGATCGTCGGCGAGGCCGGTTGTGCCGAGCCCTCGCGCACCATGGATCAGATGATCAACGCGATCGGTCTCTAGAGGCTGAAAGCGCCACAATTTCGTCGGATGGGCTTGGTTGCCAGCAATCGCCGCATTCCGTTGAATTCAAAAAACGCACTGGAATCATTGATTTGCCGGTGTTCCCTAAGCTCACTCATTGGCAAGAGAGAGGCCCGCGGCAGGATCTGAGCATATGTGAGTGAGAGCACTAGCCCTGCGCTCCATCTCGTCCTAAAAACGCGCGGCAAATCCAGGGGATTCATGGGAGACGGTCGTGGACGTTCAGGAAGTCAGGAAGCTTGACGCGTATCTGAAGCGCGTGTTCGCCAATTCCAAGATCCGCGTCGTGCCGCGGCCGAAGAAAGACGACTCGGCCGAGGTCTATATCGGCGAGGAGTTCATCGGCGTGCTGTTCGTCGACGATGAAGACGACGATCGCTCGTTCCAATTCCAGATGGCGATCCTCGAGGACGATCTGGTCGAGTAGGGCGCACCGGCAAGGCGGTCGCGGGTCGCCATTGCGAACAGCGTTGGGCGACGAAGCCAATCTGCGCGATCGCGGGAGCGTGCTATGTCTGATCGCTTTGCTTGCGTTCGCAAGTGCCGCGGAGTGAGGCTAGAGCATGATATGATTAGGTGGAATCACCATCATGCTCTAGCTCTTTGTTTGAGCATGATCCCTCGGGTCAAGCCCGAGGGCATGCTTTTCGGAAAACCGGTTTCCACCCATCGGGTCGTAGCCCGAGGGCATGCTTTTCCGGATCATGCTCTACCCGTTCGATCCGTGTAGCTGCAGCGTCAGCCGCTCCATCGCATTCGCCACGTCGCGCCATTGCACGAGCCAGCTTCTTGGAAAGCGAAAGGTCAGATCCGCCCCCTCGATGCGGCGTTCGCTCAGGCACATCCCAGGTGTGGCGGCGTCACGGGTGCAGCGTGCGGTGAGAGTTGGACTTTCATCTGCGACAAACAGATCTTCGCCGCTGTAGGGCGTACTGTCGCGGAACGCACGCATCGCCAATCCATCCGCGAGAGGGGTCGAGGCCTGGTCCAGGGTATGGTCTAGGGCCTGGTCCAGGTAGCGCGGATAGATCGTGCGCACGCGCATATCCGGCGCCAAGGCGTCATGATGTGCCGCGATCGACAGGAAGATGCGGTCGATCGACCTGTCCCCCTGTTCGACCGTCTCGGCGGTGACATGTTTTGGCGCATCCGGCGGATCGAGCGAAGGATAGCCGAAGGCGAGGTCTACGCGCTCCTGTGGTCCGGAATGACGCTGGATGGTCATGCGGACCGCCCCCGTCGGGACGTTGAACACGGTGCCGCCCACACTGACCGGCAGCCGTTCCGGCACGCTCGATCCGTTTGCGCTCCAGGTCGGCCACAACAGATAGGCGACAAGCGCAATCGCGCCCGCCGTAATCCCGCAGGCCAGGCTGATCGGAAGCACGTGGGTGCGGCCGCGCCAATTGCGCGGGCCGCGCAGGGCCGCTGAAAACGCCGTCATGAGCGAGGAGGGCTGCCGAATCATCACATGGCAATATGCCATGCTGCGACACGTTCCCGCATGGACATCGCGCGATCGGTTGGCGGCACCAGCCCTGCGCGCCGGTAGGATCCGGCTCTGCTGTTAACCTTTCTTTAAGGATGATCTGGCGGCAGGCCGCCGATTTTGCGACCAATGGCGGTCTGTTGAGTGCCGGAGATCGTGGTGTCGCCCGAAGCGTTGAATTCGTTCTTTTCCCTATGCATCGGCTTTGCGCTCGCGGGCGCGCTTGCGAGCGGATACCAGTACCTGGCGGAGCGTCCTGCCGGCTTCGGACTGTTGCAGGAGGGGATGACGCCGCACCGTTTCGCCGCCGTGCCGTTCCTGGTTTTCGCTGCGCCCTTCATCATCATGCGCAACACGCTGCGCGGGATTCAGATTGAACGCCGCCGCTTCGAATTCGTGATGCTTGCAACCGTCATCGCCGGCTTCTGGAGCATGATGTCCGGCACGTTTTTCCTGATGACCCTGCGCGCCGCGGGTGTCCTGGTCTGACGCGCCTTTCCGGGGCTTCGGAACCGACTGCCCGCCTCGCGTTGGCCCCTCGCTTGAAAACGCGTCCGCCGTCATGTCAAGGTCTCCGCAATATCAGGAGATTTCGATGGCGATCTTTGAGCTTGACGGGCAGGGGCCCGAACTTCCCGCCGACGGCAATTACTTCATCGCGGAAACGGCAGCCGTGATCGGCAAGGTGCGCCTGAAGAGCTTGGCAAGCATCTGGTTCGGCGCGGTGCTGCGCGGCGACAATGAATGGATCGAGATCGGCGAAGGTTCGAACGTGCAGGACAATGCGACCTGTCACACCGATCTCGGCTTTCCGCTCGTGATCGGAAAGAACTGCACGGTCGGCCACAACGTCATTCTGCACGGTTGCACGATCGAGGACGGCGCGCTCATCGGCATGGGTTCGATCGTGATGAATGGCGCGCGGATCGGCCGCGGCAGCGTCGTTGGCGCGGGCTCCGTCATCACCGAAGGCAAGCAGTTTCCGGAAAATTCCCTGATCATCGGCGCACCGGCGCGTGTGATCCGCACCCTCGACGCCGAGCAGTCCAAGGAGATAGCTGGCCCCGCCCAGTTCTACATGCACAACGGCCCGCGATTCAGGACGGGGCTCAAAAGGATAGGCTAAACCCGCAGGCTCAATCCGGATGCCGTTTGCCGGATGCCCTGGCCGCGGCACCGCGTTTTTGCGGCCGCCTTTACCGAGCCGCGCGTTCTTGCGTAGCGCGTCTCTCTCAGGTCGATGGGTTGCTGCTTTCCCCGCATGAAGACCGCCGGCGTGTCGGGCCATGCAACGAGCAGCAAGTCCCACTCCGGTCAACCATGTCGGGCGTGACGGTGCAGATGCAGCTGTCGCGTGCTTTTGACGATCAAGATGCCGTCACACAACTTCGTAGAGTACGCCGCACAGTGTCGCGCAGATGTGAGTCGAGCGGTGAGGTTCGCGCCGCAAAGCCGATCTACGCTAAAGCTGTTTTTGTGCCGAGAGAATCGTCGGCCAACGATCGGGATAAGAATCGGAATAACAGGAGTACTCATGTTGCGTAATGCGATGATCGCCTTTGCAGTGGCCTCGTTGACCCTGCTTTCCTCCAACGCCGCCTCAGCGCGGGGAGGAGGCATGCACGGCGGCGGAATGCATATGGGAGGTGGCGGCGGTCATTTCGGTGGCGGGCACTTCGGCGGCTTCCACCACGGTTTCCACCATTTCGGCGGCGGCTTCGGTTTCTATCCCTTTCCCTTCTATGACTCTTATCCGTATGAGGGCTATCCCTACTATAGAGGCGACTGCTACCTCGTGCGGCAACGACTGCACACCCGCCACGGATGGCGTCTGCGCACGGTCCGGGTCTGCGAATAGCGGTAGGCAAACTCGCAAAAGGCCGCCCGGACAATCGGGCGGCCGTTTTCTTGCTGAAGCGTTCTTCTTGAAGAAGTCTTCTTCCACCCCGATTGAATCGGAGGCTCCTGTCTCCCGTTCTGATGCGTTTTCTTTACGCGAGACGGTCGCCACCCCGCATCGCGTGCGGGGCAGGCCCCGCATCCCGTGTGGGGACCGTGCGGGGCAGGCCCCCATCCAGCGCGGGGCAGGCTTTCGCTCGAAAACGCCCTGACTCTGCTCAGCCCAGCACGTTGTATTTCTTGAACCAGGCCTGCATTTGATTCCAGGCGTCCTCCGCGGCTTCCTTGCGGTAGCTTGACCGATAGTCGGCGTGGAAACCGTGCGGCGCACCGGGATAGATCTTGAACTCGGCGGTCTTCTTGTTTTCGGCAAGCGCGGCCTTCAACGCTTCGACACTCGAGACGGGAATGCCGGTATCGGCTTCGCCATAGAGGCCGAGCACGGGCGCCTTCATCTCGGATGCAAGCTGCATCGGGCTCTTAGGCCAGGCTGGATTCGGCGGATCGACGGGCGGACCGTAAAACGCCACGCCTGCCTTGAGGTCCGGATTATGCGCGGCATATTCCCAGACCGTCCGTCCACCGCGGCAGAAGCCGATGATGCCAAGCCGGCTGGTGTCGCCGCCCTTCGACTTCGCCCAGGCCACCGTGCTGTCGAGATCGGACAGCAGTTCCGCGTCCGGCTTTGCGTTCACGACCGGCAGGAGCTGCGAGATTTCCGTGATCTTGGTGAGATCGCCTTTTCGGAAATAATAATCCGGCGCGACCGCGAGCGCACCGAGCTTGGCAAGACGCCGGGTCACGTCCTTGATGTATTCGTGCAGGCCGAAAATCTCCATCGCCACGAGCACGACCGGCGGATTGCTCACGCCTTTCGGGCGGGCGAAATAGCCGGGCATCTCGCCGTCCGACACTTTGATCTTTGCGTCGCCCGCCTCCAGGCCCTCGGTATCGGTCTTGATGACGTCGGCACGCACGGGGCCCGCCGCCAGCGTATAGCCTGCGGCGACCGCGGCGGATGCGGTCATGAAACCGCGTCTCGAAAACGGCGCTGTTCTGGTCAGTCCGATGACATCGGACGTCAACACGGGCTCGGCGCTCATAGGTTTGCTCCTCCTGAAATTG
>Ga0210406_10007384_pt1 | contig 11171 bp, 11 predicted proteins | sample IncBWC30MmetaG_FD_155454 | JGI IMG/M metagenome (GOLD analysis project Ga0210406, IMG submission 155454) | Forest soil microbial communities from Barre Woods Harvard Forest LTER site, Petersham, Massachusetts, United States - Inc-BW-C-30-M | ecosystem: Environmental > Terrestrial > Soil >... | reverse complement strand
GATCGAAACCGACGGCAAGCAGGTCAAATCGTTCGGGCCGTCCGGCTATCGCGCCTATTCGGATCGCGAGCGAACCCTGCTGCGCGCTGCCCTGACCGAAGCCGTTCATCTGCCGCAGCGCGATGCCCGGCCGGGCATCCTGCGCGAGGCCGAACAGGCCGTGACGGTCGCCCATGCGGAAGCGGTTGCCGCATTTGTGGCAAGTAACCGTATCGCCTTCGAGGACATCGATATCGTCGGCTTCCACGGCCAGACCGTGCTGCATCGGCCCGAGCGGCGCCTGACCGTGCAGATCGGCGATGCTGCGGCGCTCGCGAAAGCGATCCACATCCCGGTCATGCACGACTTCCGCGCTGCCGACGTCGCGGCCGGCGGGCAGGGCGCGCCCTTCGTGCCGGTCTATCACCGCGCGCTGGCGCAATCGCTGGACCGCGAGGGCCCGATCGTCGTGGTCAATATCGGCGGCGTCTCCAATATCACCTACATCGACGGCAACGACACCCTGATCGCCTGCGACACCGGGCCAGGCAACGCGCTGCTCGACGATTTCATGTTCCGCACCCTGCGACAGGCCTTCGATTGCGAGGGCCGCTTTGCCGCGCAGGGCATTGCCGATGATACTTGGGTGGTGCGTGCGCTGGAACTGCCGTTCTTCTCGCTGCCACCGCCGAAATCGCTCGATCGCAATGATTTTGCCGCGCTCAAGCTCGGCGAGGTGCAGCCCGCCGACGGCGCGGCCACACTGACGGCCTTCACGGCGGCCGCGATCGCCCGGATCGTGCCGCTGCTGCCAAAGCCGCCGAAGAGCTGGATCGTGGCGGGAGGCGGTGCCCGCAATCTCACGATGATGCGTATGCTGCGCGAGCGGCTGGAGCCCGCGACCGTCCAGGCCGCTGAGACGGTCGGCTGGGCCTCGGATGCAATCGAGGCGCAGGCCTTTGGCTTCCTGGCGGCACGCGGCCTGAAAGGCCTGCCGCTGAGCTATCCCGCCACAACCGGCGTGCCGATCCCGATGACCGGCGGGGTGATCGCGCGGCCTTGATCAAAGGCGCCTTGACGGTTCAATGCAGCTGCATGTAAATTGGATGCACCTGCATGAATCGCGAGATTGCCCATGGCCGATCCCCGAAAACTCGTCAGCCACAAGCTTTGCCCCTATGTGCAGCGCGCGGTGATCGCGCTCACCGAAAAGGGCGTGCCGTTCCAGCGGATCGACATTGATCTCGCCAACAAGCCGGATTGGTTCCAGAAGGCATCTCCGCTCGGCAAGACGCCGGTCCTGCTGGTCGGCGATCACGCGATCTTCGAATCCGCTGTCATCCTGGAATATCTGGAGGAGACCGAGGCGAGGCCGTTGCATCCCTCTGATCCGCTCCGCCGCGCCGAGCACCGCGCCTTCATCGAATTTGGCTCCGCCGTGCTCAACGATATCGCCGGCCTTTACTCGGCGCCGGACGAAGCGGCGTTCAAGGCCAAGGCTGCGCAACTTGAGGCGCGTTTTGCGCGGCTGGAAACGCGCATCATTGGGCCATGGTTCGACGGTGAGAGCTTTTCGCTGGTCGACGCCGTGTTCGGGCCGGTGTTCCGCTATTTCGATGTGTTCGACGGGATCGGTGATTTCAGCATTTTGACCGGCAAGCCGAAGCTCGCGCGCTGGCGCCAAAACCTGGCGGCGAGGGCGTCCGTCAAATCGGCCGTCGGCAGTGACTATCCGGCGCTGCTGCGCGACTTCATCGAGCGTCGCCGCTCGTACCTATCGAGCTTGCAAGCGAAGCTCGCGGCCTAGTCCAGCTCCGCGGCCATCTCGGCGAGTGTAGCAACCGTGTTCATGTTGCGCGCGGTGCCGGTCTTGGCGGCGGGAATGACGAGCTTCGATTTCGCCATGCCCTCGCCGTAGTGGACATAGATCTCGCGCTTGCCGAGCTTGATCTCTTCGTCCTTGCGGCCGCGCACGGATGCGATCGTATCCTTGGGCGGTGCCTCGTCGAGGAAGACCGCCATGGTGCGATTGGGCGCGGCTTTCGGGAAAGGATTCTTGGCCGAGACCTCGGCCATCTCGGCCGCGCTGCGCACGAGCACGCCGACCGGCTTGCCGGCATAGGCTGCAAGCCGCTTCTCCAGCGCGGACTTGATCGCGGCCTCGGATTTGCGGTTGGCGAACACTACATTGCCGCTGGCGATATAGGTGCGAACGGACGTGAAGCCGAGCTCGTCGCACATCGCCTTGAGATCACTCATCGGCAATTTGCCGGTGCCGCCGACATTGACCGCCCGTAGCAATGCGATGAAGGCGGCCATACGCGGGATTTACCGGACGTTGGCGAGCCGCATGTCGAGATAGGCCGTCACCGTTTCCATCAGCGGCTCCATCTTTTCCTCGAAGAAGTGGTTGGCGCCGGGGATGGTCTGCTGGTCGATCACGATGCCCTTTTGCGTCTTCAGCTTCTCGACCAGGGTGTTGACGTCCTTGGCCGGCGCCACGATGTCCTTGTCGCCATGTACGATCAGGCCGGACGACGGGCAGGGCGCGAGGAAGGAGAAGTCGTAGCGATTCGGCTCAGGCGCGATCGAGATGAAGCCCTCGACCTCGGGCCGCCGCATCAAAAGCTGCATGCCGATCCAGGCGCCGAAGGAGAAGCCGGCGACCCAGCAGGCGCGCGCCTCGGGATTGATGGTCTGCGCCCAGTCCAGCGCGGAAGCAGCATCGGACAATTCGCCGCTGCCGTGATCGAACGAGCCCTGGCTGCGGCCGACGCCGCGGAAGTTGAAGCGCAGCACGGAGAAGCCGCGCGCCACAAAGGCGTAATAGACCTGATAGACGATCGGGTGATTCATGTTGCCGCGGAATTGCGGATGCGGGTGCAGCACCATCGCGATCGGCGCGTTCTTCTGCTTGGCCGGATGATAACGGCCTTCCAGACGGCCTGCGGGGCCGGTGAAAATCACTTCGGGCATGAGATATCCTTAAAGACCATCAACCGATATGCCGGCTCGCTGCGATTGGTTCGGCGGAGCCTTGCGGGAGATAAGGGTGCGCGTCGTCGGTGATGTGCGAACGCCGCTCGGTGAAACTCGGCCGCGTTCTAACATGAGGCGAGGGGCAAAAAGCAAGCATCTTGAACATCCGGCCAGTACCTTGAAGATCCGGCCGCCCGCACGCTCGTCACGATGGTTGCCGTAGCGACCAAACATTGCCAATTGGCGGGGGAGGCACTGCGCCCAGCGTTTGGGTGACCGCTGAGAGCTGAGGTACAATAATACTACATGGCGAACCGAGTCTACCTCGACTGGAATGCAACCACGCCGCTGCGCCCTGAGGCGAAGGCTGCGATGGCGGCGGCGTGGGAGCTCTCCGGCAACCCATCGTCAGTACATGCCGAGGGCCGGCAGGCGCGACGGCTGGTCGAGGAGGCCCGCGCAGCAGTGGCTGATGCGGTGGGCGCGGTGCCCCGCAACGTGGTCTTCACGTCCGGCGGCACGGAAGCCAACACGCTGGCGCTGAGCCCTGGCTTGCGTACAGGCTCGGGCGCACCGCTCCAGCGTCTCCTGATTTCGGCTGTCGAGCACCCCTCCGTCATGGCCGGTGGCCGGTTTGCACCTGACGCAATCGGCAAGATCGCGGTGAGCCGCTCCGGGGTCGTCGATCTCGGCGATCTCCGCGCGCGGCTCGTCTCGGGGCCTCCGGCGCTAGTCTCGATCATGGCCGCGAATAACGAGACCGGGGCGTTGCAACCAATTCATGAAGCCGCTCAGATCGTACATGAAGCGGGCGGCCTCCTGCATGTCGATGCGATCCAGGCACTCGGCAAAATACCGCTCGATATCAAGGAGATCGGGGCTGATCTTCTGACGCTGTCCGGGCACAAGATCGGCGGCCCCAAGGGCGTCGGCGCGCTGGTGGTTGCTGAAGGCGCCTCTCACGTCGAGCCGCTGCTCCGCGGCGGTGGCCAGGAGCGGGGCCATCGGGCTGGCACAGAAAATGTCAGTGGGATCGCTGGCTTCGGCGCGGCGGTGAAGGCCGCGATGGAGGCGCTGGTGGCCGATCGGCCCCGGCTGGAGGCCCTGCGGGGCCGGCTGGAGGCGGGCCTGAGGCAGACACAAGGCGCCATCATCTTCGCGGAAGATGCCCCCAGGCTCCCCAATACCACGCTGTTCACGGTTCCCGGGCTTCGGGCGGAAACGGCCGTGATTGGCTTTGATCTGGAAGGGGTCGCGGTCTCCTCGGGTTCCGCCTGCTCCTCTGGCAAGGTCCAGCCGTCCCACGTGCTGGAGGCCATGGGTTTTGACCCAAACCTCGCCCAGGGGGCCGTGCGGCTCAGTCTGGGCTGGTCCACGACCGAGACAGAGGTTGATTCAGCGCTTCAGGCTTGGCGAAAGCTCGCGCGTACCCTAATTAAGGGTAGCGACGAAACACAGCTTGAACGGTTCTAAGCAGGTGATTTCCTCGCGGAAGCATCGTAAGAGAGCTTTGGAATTGTTCCACCGCGGTCCTTGAAACCGCGAGCGGAGGATTGGATGCCAGCCGTACAAGAGACGGTCGACCGCGTTCGGCGGATCGACGTCGACCAATACCGTTATGGATTCGAGACGTTGATCGAGTCCGACAAGGCCCCCAAGGGCCTGTCGGAGGATACGGTCCGTTTTATTTCCGCCAAGAAGAATGAGCCGGCCTGGATGCTGGAATGGCGGCTCGAGGCCTTCCGCCGTTGGCTGACCATGCAGGAGCCGACCTGGGCGCGTGTCGACTACCCCAAGATCGACTATCAGGACCTGTATTATTACTCAGCGCCGAAGCCGAAGAAGCAGGTCGGCTCGCTCGATGAGATCGATCCCGAGATTCTCAAGACCTATGAGAAGCTCGGCATTCCCCTGCGTGAAGTCGAGGTGCTCGAAGGCGTCGTCCGACCCGAGGGCGAGCGCAAGATCGCCGTCGACGCGGTGTTCGACTCGGTTTCAGTCGCGACGACCTTCCAGAAGGAACTGAAGGCCGCCGGCGTGATCTTCATGCCGATCTCGGAGGCGATCCGCGAGCATCCAGAGCTGGTGAAGAAGTATCTGGGCTCGGTGGTGCCGACCTCGGACAATTTCTTCGCGACATTGAACTCCGCGGTGTTCTCCGACGGCTCGTTTGTCTACGTGCCGGAGGGCGTGCGCTGCCCGATGGAGCTGTCGACCTACTTCCGCATCAACGAGCGCAACACCGGCCAGTTCGAACGCACGCTGATCATCGCCGACAAGGGTGCCTACGTCTCCTATCTCGAAGGCTGCACCGCGCCGCAGCGCGACGAGAACCAGCTGCACGCCGCCGTGGTCGAGCTCGTCGCGCACGACGATGCCGAGATCAAATATTCGACGGTGCAGAACTGGTATCCCGGCAATTCGGAAGGCAAGGGCGGCATCTACAATTTCGTCACCAAGCGTGGCGACTGCCGCGGCAAGAATTCGAAGATTTCCTGGACCCAGGTCGAGACCGGCTCGGCCATCACCTGGAAATATCCGAGCTGCATCCTGCGCGGCGATAATTCGCGCGGCGAATTCTATTCGATCGCGATCTCGAACGGGTACCAGCAGGTCGACAGCGGCACCAAGATGCTGCATCTCGGCAAGAACACCACGAGCCGCATCATCTCCAAGGGCATTGCGGCCGGCCGTTCGCAAAACACCTATCGCGGCCTCGTTACCGCGCATCGGAAAGCCACCGGCGCCCGCAATTTCACTGCCTGCGACTCGCTGCTGATCGGCGACAAATGCGGCGCCCACACCGTGCCCTATATCGAGGCCAAGAACTCCTCAGCCACGTTCGAGCATGAAGCGACGACCTCGAAGATTTCCGAGGACGTGCTGTTCTACTGCGTCCAGCGCGGCCTCAGCCAGGAAGAAGCCGTTGGCCTCGTCGTCAATGGGTTCGTCAAGGACGTGCTGCAGCAGCTCCCGATGGAGTTCGCGGTCGAAGCGCAGAAGCTGATCTCGATCTCGCTTGAAGGAAGTGTTGGATAACGACCTCATCCTGAGGAGGCCGCATAGCGGCCGTCTCGAAGGATGGGCCAAGGAAAGAATGTCGGCCACGCCCTTCGAGACGCGCCTTCGGCGCTCCTCAGGGCGAGGATCAAATGGAAGAGAATGATGTCACTACTCGAAGTCAAAGACCTGCAAGTCCGTGTCGAGGATCGCGAGATTCTCCATGGGCTGTCGCTCACCGTGAACAAGGGTGAGGTGCACGCGATCATGGGGCCGAACGGCTCCGGCAAGTCGACGCTCTCTCACGTCATCGCCGGCAAGCCCGGCTATGAGGTGACCGGCGGCGAGATCCTGTTCAAGGGCGAAGACCTCCTGGAGATGGCGCCCGACGAGCGCGCCGCCAAGGGCGTATTCCTCGCGTTCCAGTACCCGGTGGAAATTCCGGGTGTGGCCACCATGAACTTCCTGCGCACGGCGCTGAATGCGCAGCGCAAAGCGCGCGGCGAGAGTGAGTTCTCGACACCGGACTTCCTGAAGAAAGTCCGCGAGGTCGCCAAATCGCTCAACATCCCGCAGGACATGCTTCGCCGCGGCGTCAATGTCGGCTTCTCCGGCGGCGAGAAGAAACGCAACGAGGTGCTGCAGATGGCGCTGTTCGAGCCGTCGCTCTGCATTCTCGATGAAATGGATTCGGGCCTCGACATCGACGCGCTGCGTGTCGCTGCCGACGGCGTCAACGCGCTGCGGTCTCCGGATCGGGCGATGGTCGTGATCACCCATTATCAGCGGCTCCTGAACTACATCGTGCCCGACTATGTGCATGTGATGTCGAAGGGCCGTGTCGTCAAAAGCGGCGGCAAGGAGCTCGCGCTCGAGCTGGAGGAATCCGGTTACGCGCAGTTCGAGGAAGCCTGACGGAAGCGGATTTTGCGATGAACGTTGTATTGGCAAGGACCGAAACCGGACGCGCGATGGAAAGCCTGTTCACCGCGTCGCGTGACCGGCTGCCCGGCACGGGGAAGGTCGCCGAGATCAGAAGGCAAGCCTTCGAGGCCTTCGAGCGGGCGGGACTGCCGCACCGCCGGATCGAGGAATGGAAATATACGGACTTGCGCGCCCTGATGCGCGAGGTCCGGCCGCTCGCCGGGAAGCCCGATGCGGCTGCGCACAAGCGCGCCAAGGCGGCGCTGAAGCCGGTCGCGGTCGAGGGCGCGACAAAACTCGTGCTGGTGGACGGCATCTTCGCAGCGGAAATGTCAGACAAGGCCGCGGGAGGTGTCAGCGTCAAGACACTGCGCGAGGTCCTGGAAAACGAGGCCAATCCTGCCGCCGGCGATCTCCTGCAGACAGCATCGACCGATGCCATGATCTCGCTCAATGCGGCCATGGCGACTGACGGCTTCGTTGTCTCGGTTGCTGATGGCGTGCAACTGTCCGCCCCCATCCAGATTATCCATGTGGCGACGGCGGGCACTGCCTCCGCGTTCACCCGCTCGCATCTGCGCATCGGCAAAGGCACCCGCGCCACCATCGTCGAGAACTTCGTCGCGGCCGGAGAGGCGAGCGCCTACCAGGTCAACGACGCCGTCATCCTCTGGATCGGCGATGACGCCGACGTGGCGCATATCCGCCTGATGGACGACGCGCCCGATGCCGTGAACATCTCGTCCGGGATCGTTACGGTCGGCGCCAATACCAAGCTCAATTTCTTCAACATGACGACTGGTGCGGCCATCAGCCGCCTGCAGGGCTTCTTCACGCTGGCAGGCGAGGGCAGCGAACTCAACGTCAACGGCGTGAACCTCTTGAAGAAGACCGAACATGGCGACACCACGCTGGTGGTCGATCATGCCGTGCCGCATTGCACCAGCCGCGAAGTGTTCCGTGCCGTCATCGACGATCGCGCCCATTCGGTGTTTCAGGGCCGCATCATCGTGCGCCCCAACGCGCAAAAGACCGACGGCAAGATGATGACCCGTGCGCTCCTGCTCTCCGATGAAGCGGAAGCCGACAACAAGCCGGAGCTGGAAATCTTTGCCGACGACGTCACCTGCGGCCATGGCGCGACATCAGGCGCGCTCGACGAGAGCCTGCTGTTCTACTTGCGCGCCCGTGGCCTCCCCGAGAAGGACGCGCAGGCGCTGCTGATCCAGGCTTTCGTGGGCGAAGCCATCGAAGGCATCGCCGATGACGATTTGCGTGAAGCCGTGATGGCTGCGGCGGAGCGCTGGCTGGAGGCTAGGGCATGAGCAAGCATCCGGCCGTCCTCAATGGCGCCTATGACGTCGCTCGCGTCCGCTCGGATTTCCCCGCGCTGGCGATGCAGGTCTACGGCAAGCCGCTGGTCTATCTCGACAACGCCGCTTCTGCTCAGAAGCCATCGGCCGTGCTCGATCGCATGACCGAGGCCTACAAAAGCGAATACGCCAACGTCCATCGCGGCCTGCATTATCTCGCCAACGCCGCAACCGAAGCCTATGAAGGCGGCCGCGCCAAGGTGGCGCAATTCCTCAACGCCCGCCGCAACGAGGAGATCATCTTCACCCGCAACGCGACGGAGGCGATCAACCTCGTCGCCTATTCCTGGGGCGAAGAGAACATCAAGGCCGGTGACGAGATCGTCATCTCGATCATGGAGCACCACTCCAACATCGTGCCCTGGCACTTCCTCAGGGAACGCCACGGCGCCGTGATCAAATGGGCGCCGGTCGACGACGAAGGCAATTTCCTGTTCGAGGAGTTCGAGAAGCTGCTCTCGCCGCGCACCAAGCTGGTCGCGATGACGCAGATGTCGAACGCGCTCGGCACCATCGTCCCAGTCAAGGACGTGGTGAAGGCCGCGCACTCCCATGGCATTCCCGTCCTGATCGACGGCAGCCAGGGTGCGGTGCATCTGGCCGTCGACGTGCAGGATATCGATTGCGACTTCTACGTCTTCACCGGCCACAAGGTCTACGGCCCGACCGGCATCGGCGTGCTCTATGGCAAGCATGAGCACCTGGTGAAGATGCGCCCCTTCAACGGCGGCGGTGAGATGATCCGCGAGGTCGCCAAGGACTGGGTCACCTATGGCGATCCCCCGCACAAATTCGAGGCGGGAACGCCGGCCATCGTCGAGGCGGTCGGCCTGGGTGCTGCGATCGACTACGTTAATTCGATCGGCAAGGAGCGCATCGCCGCGCATGAACATGAGCTTTTGACCTATGCCCAGGAGCGGCTGCGCGAGATCAACTCGGTGCGCGTGATTGGCACCGCGAAAAACAAGGGCCCGGTGATCTCCTTCGAGATGAAGGGCGCCCATCCCCATGACGTCGCGACCGTGATCGATCGTCAGGGCGTTGCGGTGCGCGCCGGCACCCATTGCGTGATGCCGCTTTTAGAGCGGTTCAATGTCACAGCGACCTGCCGCGCCTCATTCGGCATGTATAATACCCGTGAAGAAGTCGACCATCTCGTTCAGGCGCTGATCAAGGCCGGGGAATTGTTCGCATGAGTGATGTAGCCGAAGTCAAAACCGCCAACATGGAAACGCATTCCGCGTTGTCGCCGGAGGAGACCGAGCGGCTGTCGACGGAGATCGTCGCGGCGTTGAAGACCGTATTCGACCCGGAAATCCCGGCTGACATCTATGAGCTCGGCCTGATCTACAAGGTCGACATCTCCGACGAGCGCGCCGTCGATGTGACCATGACCTTGACGACGCCGAATTGCCCGGCCGCCGGTGAATTGCCGACGCAGGTCGAGAACGCGATTGCGAGCGTTCCCGGCGTCGGCGTGGTCAATGTCAATCTGGTTTGGGATCCGGCCTGGACGCCGGACCGGATGAGCGACGAGGCCCGCCTCGTGCTCAATATGTGGTGAAGCATTCGGCATTGATTTGCCGTGAGGACTGACCAAATGACTGACATGACGCCAGCATCAACCACTCCCGCCATCAAGCCGAAGCGGCCGCGCCCGCAAGTGATGCGGCTGACGGAAGCGGCTGCGCAGCGCATTCAGGAACTGACCAAGCGCGCCGATTCCGAGATCGTCGGCCTTCGCGTTGGCGTCAAGAACGGCGGCTGCGCCGGCCAGTCCTACACCGTCGAATATGCCCATGAAATCCGGCCGACCGATGAGGTCGTCGAGGACAAGGGCGTGAAGATCCTGGTCGACCCCAAGGCCGTGCTGTTCCTGCTCGGCACCGAGATGGATTACAAGGCCGACAGGATGCAGGCCCAGTTCATCTTCAACAATCCCAACCAGATCTCGGCCTGCGGCTGCGGCGAATCCGTGCAGCTCAAGCCGGCGGAGATCGACGGCTAGGCCTTCTTTCGCAAATGACACCGCTGTCGTCCTGGCGGAAGCCAGGACCCATACCGCGTGATCTCTCGTTGATGAGAGTTTCTTCGTACCGACGATGGTGTGACTGACGATCTTCGCTAAACTGCTCCCTGGGGTAATGGGTCCTGGCTTTCCGCCTTCGCTCTTCGAGCTACGGCGGACACGTCGCGACGATGCGGAGGAAGTTTGGGCATGGATCGCGAATTCCTGACCGACCTGTTCTCCGACTTCGGTCCCGTCACCATCCGTCCGATGTTTTCCGGCTTCGGCATCTCCGTCGACCGCATCAATTTCGCCCTGGCCTTGCGCGCCGGGCTGTATTTCCGGGCCGACGATCAGACGATCCCGCAATTCGAGGCGGAAGGCTCGAAGCCGTTCCAGTATCAGACCCGTGCCAAGACCGTCGTGGTCAACTCGTACTGGCAATTGCCGGCGCGGCTGTTCGACGACACCGAGGAATTGAGCCAGTGGGCGAGGGCCGCACTCGGCGCCGCACAACGTGCCGCGCTGAAGAAGCGGCCGCGGACGAAGAAGGCGAAGGCTCCGGCCAAAAAGGCGGTGCCGGCGAAAACCATCGCGAAGAAGAGAGTCGGCAAGAAGATCGTGAAGAAAAAGTCGCCGCGGAAAAAGTCCTCATCCTGAGGAGCAGGCGCAAGCCTGCGTCTCGAAGGATGGCCGCGGGCGAGATGGAGGCCTCATGGTTCTCCCGGCGATGCGCAGCATCGTCCGGAGACGCGCGTTCCGCGCTCCTCACCATGGGGGATTTAAATCAAGCCACCTGGCTTTGCGTCTCGGCGGTGTATTCCGGATCGACTTCGCAGACCACGCGGTTGCGGCCGTTGCGCTTGGCGGCGTAGAGGCAGGCGTCGGCACGCTCGATCAGGGAATCG
>Ga0210406_10007383_pt1 | contig 11171 bp, 9 predicted proteins | sample IncBWC30MmetaG_FD_155454 | JGI IMG/M metagenome (GOLD analysis project Ga0210406, IMG submission 155454) | Forest soil microbial communities from Barre Woods Harvard Forest LTER site, Petersham, Massachusetts, United States - Inc-BW-C-30-M | ecosystem: Environmental > Terrestrial > Soil >... | reverse complement strand
CGATATCCGTCATGATCTGGAACGCAGCAGCGAGCTCCGGCTTGGCGAGCGCTTCTGTGCGCACGATGTTCCAGACGTAGCCCAATCCCGGAAATTCCGCCGACAGTCTCGCCACCACCGTGACCTTACCCTCCTGGACGCCTTTGAGCGCGGTGACGGTATTGACCAACGTCGCATCGGCGCGACCGCCGATCACGGCCTGCAGACGGGCGGCGTGGCCACCGATCTGGACGAAACGCGCACTCGTTTCGTCGATACCGTGCTTGCGCATGATCAGGCGGGGCAGCTGATCGGGCAGGCCGCCGGGGCCGGACGATGCGAAGGTCTTGCCGGCGAGATCGGCGAGCTTGTCCCCTTTTCCCGTCGCCAACACGAGACTGTAGTCGCCGATCGGCTGCCAGGAGTGAACGGCGCGGATGCCGGCGCCGGCGTGGATCGACGCGAGCACGTTAAGCGTGCCGACGAGGCCGATATCGGCGTTCCCCGAGAGCAGCACACGCATGGCGTTGGCATCGCCGGTGACATGAACGTCCTCGACCTCGAGATCGGCCATCCAGCCTTTCTTCTGCGCGACGAGATAGGGCAGCGAAAACGTCGTGACCGGCCCCGGGAACACCATCTTGATCTTCGTCGCGGCGGCGGCGGACGCCTCGAGGGTCAGGAGCGCCGCCACGAGGCAAAGGGTTGGGCCGATTGCGCGCAACCGAAGAGGAATGTGAGACATGACACCTCCCGCAGAGGGACAAATTCAGAAAAGGATGTCGATTAGCTCATCGTTAGTTTGCGACTCGCAATCGAATATCAACTCGGGAGACATGACGCCCGTGCGCAGATCCACCGACGATTTGGAAAAATGAGCCTTTCGGACTATTCATGCAATAGTTTCTCGGCCGCCGGCGGATCGGGGAACTGGTTTGCAGCTGGGACGAATGACGGATGGCTTGGCGAAAGGCATTAACGGCAATCATTACGATCGCAGTGATCACGGCGGTCGGAGCGGCGCTGCTTGGCCGCGCCACGCAGGCACAAGCGCAACTTTGGCCGCAGCGGCCGGTCCGCATCATCGTGCCATACACCGCAGGCGGCAATTCCGACGGGATGGCGCGGATGGTCGCACAGCGGCTGGGCGATGCGTTCGGCCAGACCTTCGTGGTGGAGAATCGTCTTGGTGCCAATGGCGCGATTGCTACCGAGGCGGTGGCCCGTTCGGGGGCGGATGGATACACGCTCCTGTGGGCTGTGACGCCGCCCGTCTCCATCAATCCAGCGCTCATGAAGGTCAACTACGATCCGATCAAGGATTTCGCGCCGATCAGTGCGGTTGCCGTCAACGCATTCGTGCTGGTGGTGAATAAGAGCTTTCCACCCAAGACAGTCGCCGAATTCATCGCATACGTGCGCGCACAGTCGAACCAGCTCTCTTATTCCGAGAGCGGCGTCGGCAGCCTGACGCATCTCGCCATGGCACTGTTCCTCAAACGCGCCGGGCTGCAGATGACGAACGTCAGCTACCGCGGCAATGCGCCGGCGCTCACCGACGTGGTGGCCGGACATCTGCCCACGATGTTCTCCAACATTGCTGATGCAATCCCGCAGGCTACGGCCGAGTCGATTCGACTGCTTGCCGTGTCAAGCAAAGAGCGTGCCCCGCAGCTGCCCGACATTCCAACCGTGGCCGAATCCGGCTTTCCTGGCTTTAACGTGCTCACGTGGAACGGACTGATGGCGCCGGCGGGAACACCCAAAGACATCGTCGACAAGATCGCGGCCGAGATCGGCCACTCCGTCAAGGACCCGCAATTCGCAGCGCGGCTTGACCAATACGGTGTCGACCCCCTCGGCAATACACCCGCGGAATTCCGCGCCATGGTCGCCGCGGATACGCAGTTGTGGGCCGAGACGGTGCAATCGCTCGGATTGAAGTTCTAAGATGCCGGCAAGCCAGCGTCCCGTATTGATTGCCGGCGCCGGGCCGGTCGGATGCATCGCCGCGTTGGCGCTCGCGCGCCAGGGCCTCCCGGTCCACGTCTTCGAGGCGCAGCCGCGCGTCAACGACAGTCCGCGCGCCGCGACCACGCACGCAGCGACATTGGAAATGCTGGCCGAGCTAGGCCTGGTGGACGAGGTCATCCGCCGCGGGTTGATCGAGCCGAAGTTTCGCATCTGGGACCGGGCAAGCCGCGAGATTATCGCCGAGTTCGACTTCGGCGCGCTCAAAGACGACACCCGCTTTCCTTATGTCGTGCAATGCGAGCAGCACAAGCTCGCCGACATGGCGACCGAGCGCCTGCGCCGCCTTTCCCAGGCCAGAGTGGATTTTTCCTCACGGGTCACGGAGCTGCGGCAGTTCGATGACCGGGTCGAGGTGTTGGTCGAGGACGCGAGGGGCACGCACAAGTTCGATGGATCGTACTTGATCGGCGCGGACGGCGGTCGCTCCACGATACGCAAGGCGCTCGGCACCGCCTTCGAGGGGTATACGCATCCGGAGCGTTTCCTGGTCTTGACCACAACCTTCTCCTTCGACGCCGAACATGCGCACTGCTCCCGCAATTACTTTTCCGATCCCGACGAATGGTGCGCGCTGTTCAAGGTCGCGGGAGACGATGGCAACGGCCTTTGGCGGGTGCTCTTTCCTACTCGAGCGGACGAGACCGACGAGCAAGCGCTGGATGCGGACGCGGTCGAGGGGCGGCTGCAAAAATTCTTCCCCAACAGCGGTCGTTATCCCGTCGTTCATCGCAACCTCTACAACGTGCACCAGCGCGTCGCCGCGTCATTCGGCAGCGGTCGCGTGTTTCTCGCGGGAGATTGTGCCCACGTGAACAACCCGCTCGGGGGGCTCGGCCTCAACTTCGGCATTCACGACGCCGTGGAGTTGTCCACGCTACTCGGTCGCGTCCTGCGCGGCGAGGAGCCAGCGCATATCCTCGAGCAGTACGATCGCTTCCGTCGGCCACTCAATATCGAATATGTGCAGCAGCAGACGATCGCCAACAAGAAACGGCTCGAAGAAAAGGATCCGGCAATACGGGCCAAGAACAACGAGGCACTGCGCCGGACCGCTGCCGATCCAGTTGCCCACCGCGCCTATCTGCTGCGAGCCTCGTTGATAGACAGCGTGCGCAAGCGCGCGGCCACGGCGGCGTAGGCAGCTGTGGCGTGCCGTAAGACCTCGAGCGGATCGCAACCCCGCCGCCGTTCAGGCACGGCGCCGGCGCGACGTCCACTTTTCACTCGAACGGGCTTATCGGCCGTGACGCTCGAACCACTTCGGCCCCGGGCCGCGCATGTAGTGCAGCTCCGGTCGATAGCGGCGGTGCGTCAGGACGGCTCTGATGGCCCGGATAACGGCCACAAGATTCATCCCCGTTTCCCCCACGCTATTTTCCCCGCGCCTGTTGTGGCCGCAACTTTCGGCCAACGCATGAAACTTGTGAGGCGATATTGTGAAATGTGTCGGGCGGAAGCGGTTGGACGAGGACGAGAGCGGAGGCGGGAGATCCTGGCCCGACACCACTCGTCGTAGCGGTCGGCAGACGCGCGGAAGGTCCCCTCGCGCTGCCGGCGCCCCTGCCCTACACCGCTGCGATCGCTTCAATTTGCAGCAGGAAATTGGGATTGGCGAGGCCGCGCAGAATGCACAGCGTGCTGGCGGGCGCGGCGCCGGCGAAGTAGGTCTGCAGGATGCCGCGTGCCTTCGGTACGTCGTGAGGGTTGCAGATGTAGATCGTGATTTTGGTGACGTCGGCGATTTTGGCGCCGCCGGCGGCGAGTGCCTTGGTCAGGTTCCCCATCACCATCTTGGCCTGGGCATCGAAATCGTCGGGCGGCAGCACTTTGCCGTCCACGTCGGCGCCGACCTGGCCGGCACAAAACACGAGCTTCTGCGCGCCCTCGGCCGTCACCACGTGCGAGTAGTTTGAAAACGGCTTGGAGATCCCCTCTGGATTGGTCCGCGTGATCTTGGCCATGGTTTGCCCTCCTGTGGAATTGAAACGGCACAAGTGTGGGCAACCGGTCTTGCAATGCAAGCAAGCTCGGATAGTCTCTCGCGTCCAGGGATCGCTTATGACCAAGGTGCTCGCCTCGCCCGCCCTGCTGTTGTCGCTGCTTTTCTTCTGTATGTCTGGTGCCATGGCTGACACTATCCCGCGCAACGTCGTCGCCGAGCTCGCGCCCACCGGCAAGCTGCGCGCGGCGATCAACTTCGGCAACGTCGTACTGGCGCAAAAGGACCCGGCGAGCGGCGAGCCGCGCGGGGTGTCCGCCGAGCTCGCGCGCGAACTCGCCAAGCGCCTCGGCGTGCCAATCGAATTCGTGACCTTCGACGCCGCCGGCAAGGTGTTCGACGCGCTGGCGCGAGGCGCCTGGGATATCGCTTTCATGGCGATCGATCCGGTGCGCGCCGCCGGCATCGACTTCACCTCGCCGTATGTCGTGATCGAGGGCGCCTACATCGTGCCGGGCGATTCCCCGCTCAAGAGCGTCGAGGAGGTCGACCGCGAGGGCGTGCGCGTCGCGGTCGCGCGCGGGAGCGCCTATGACCTCTTTCTCACGCGCGCGCTCAAGCACGCCAAGCTGGTGCGCGAAGCGAGCGGCCCGGAGGCACTGGCCTTGTTCCGCAAGGAGCGGCTCGAAGTCGCGGCCGGGGTGAAGCAACCGATCGTGGCCTTCGCCAAGGAGCACCCGGATACGCGCGTGATTCCCGGCCGCTTCATGGTGATCGAGCAGGCCATGGGCACGCCCAAGGGCCGCGATGCCGGGGTGCATTATCTGCGTGAGTTCATCGAGGAGATGAAGGCTTCCGGTTTCGTCGCTAAAGCGCTCAGCGCGAGCGGCCAAACCGACGCGGCGGTCGCACCGCCATCGCCGATCAGGTGAGTCGGCGCATCCCACTGCGCTTCATTACAATCAGCAGTTAATTCGCCCGCAGGCGAGGATGCCGTATTTGCTAAAAAGCGCGGGCAGAGGCTTGCACTCAAACCGTTTTTCGATTATCCTGTTTGTTTTTTCGCAGCTCAGCGGCTTGAGGCTGAGCTGCGCGGTCACGGCGTCACATAGACGCCGCCAAGGTGTGTCATGAACGCGAATCTGTTGAGTACGGCAAACGGTTCACCGATTCAAAGTATGGCCGAGCGGCCGCAACTCGTCTGGGGCGCTCCCACCGCGGCCGAACGCGGGCCGGTGATCGCGACCTTGCGCAATCCCGATCATCGCAATGCGGTGGGAAGCCACGCCGGCGGCTATTCGGTCTACCGCGCGCTCGCTATCGCGGCGCGAACCCTCGCCCACGATCACATCGCCGACCTGACCGATACCGCGCCGGTCGAGCGCATCGGACCGCACCCACAATGGTGCGATGCTGGGAAGATCGTGTCGCTCGATCCGTGGGGTCACTTGGTGGGCGAGGTGTTCCGCGAGCACCTTAAACGCGGCTACGACGTGCGACCCACCATCGCCGTCACCCGCGCGCATATCGACATGCCGGAAATCCGCGCCGCCATCGCGGCGCGCCGCATTCGCGCCGACGGCGACATCGTCTCCGCCCACGGCAGCGTGCGCGTGATGAAGGCGGCGATCGATCCGGTTTGGTACCTGCCCGGAATCGCAGAGCGCTTCGGGCTTGACGAAACCGACTTGCGCCGCGGCCTTCACGAGCAGACTGGCGGCATGTATCCGGAGCTGGTCTCGCGCCCCGATTTAAAGGTCTTTCTGCCGCCGATCGGCGGCGCCACGATCTACTGCTTCGGCGATTCGGCGAAGCTCGGCGACGGTTTGACGCCGCTCGCCTGCCGCGTGCACGACGAATGCAACGGCTCCGACGTGTTCGGGTCCGACATCTGCACCTGCCGACCTTACCTCGCACACGGCATCGAGATCGCGATCCAGATGGCACAGGCCGGCGGTGTCGGTCTCGTCGTCTACAATCGCAAGGAGGGCCGCGCGCTCGGCGAGGTCACCAAGTTCCTGGTCTACAATGCGCGCAAGCGTCAGAAGGGTGGCGATCGTCCGGCCGACTACTTCGCGCGCACCGAATGCGTCGCCGGAGTGCGCGACATGCGCTTCCAGGAGCTGATGCCCGACGTGCTGCATTGGCTCGGCATCACCCGCATCCATCGCTTCGCTTCGATGAGCGACATGAAGTGCGACGCGCTCCTTCGCCAAGGTATCGCCATCGACGAACGCGTGCCGCTGCCCGACGACATGATTCCTCCGGACGCGCGCGTGGAGATCGAGGCCAAGCTCGCCGCCGGATATTTTGCCGGCGAACGCCCGCGCGGCGATTATGCCGGCACGGTGGGGCGAGGCCTCCACGAGTGAGGCCATCGTCGCCTTACCCGGTGTCGACAGCATTTCCACGACGTGGGCTCGAAAATGAGCGGCGCAGAGTGCTGAGCGCGGTTGCCAAGCTCAACACCGCCGCCGCCGTGCGCGAGCGTTGCGGCATGGTTCGTGATTGGGTGGCCGACGGTCGCTCCTCGCATTTCGCGCTCGACGAGACCCGCCTGGCAGCGATCGCCGCCTACGTGGCCGACGTCACCCGCGAATCCTATCCCGGGTTGAACATCCCCGATCACAGTCGGTGGCGGCATTTTGCAGCCGGCGGGGTCGACCGTTGGAACATGCTTGCGGGACGCATCCACGAGGACGCGCTCGAGCTCGCGCGCATTGCCGCCGATTTGGCGACCGTGAGCGTTCTCCTCGATGCCGGCGCCGGCGACCGCTGGCGTTACCGCGAACGCGCAAGCGGGCTCTCGTTCGCGCGTTCCGAGGGGCTCGCCGTTGCGAGCTTCGATATGTTTTGCGCGGGAGCATTTTCCTCCGATTCCGATCGGCCATGGCGAGTCGACGCGGCTGCGCTGGCAAGGATCGACGCCGCGACGCTCGCGCGGCATTTTCAAGTCGACGCTGAAAATCTTCTGGTCGGATTGGAGCAACGCGGCGCCCTGTTGCGCCGGCTCGGCAAAGCGCTCGTCGAGCACGCGGATCTGTTCGGGCCTGCGCCAGCGCGACCCGGCAACCTGATCGACTATTTTCTCGCGACCGCTAGCGAGCGGCGCGTATCGGGGGCGCGGGTCTTGACCGCGCTGCTCGACGGCCTGTCCTCGATCTGGCCGTCAGCCCTGATGGTCGAGGGACGTCCGATCGGCGATGCCGGCCGGCATCCTGCCGTGCGCACCGGCGACGGCACGGACGGCATCGTGCCGTTCCACAAGCTCTCGCAATGGCTGGCCTATTCGCTCTTCGCGCCGCTCGAGGCGGCGGAGCTCACGATCGAGCGGCCGGGCGAGCTCACCGCGCTGGCAGAATATCGCAACGGCGGGTTGCTCATCGACCTGGGCGTGATCCGCCCGCGCCCGGCCATCGATCCGCTGCTACCGCACGAGGTCGCCTCGGAGCTCATCGTCGAATGGCGCGCCTTGACCATCGCGCTGATGGATCCGTTGGTCGATCTGGTGCGAGTAAGGTTGGGACTGGACGCGAGCTTCGCCATGCCGCAGCTGCTGCAGGGCGGCACCTGGAGCGCGGGACGCAAGATCGCGCGCGCGTTGCGCCCGCCTGACGGTCCCCCGCCCATTGCAGTTGCTGCCGACGGCACCGTCTTCTGACCGCGCGGCCGTCGCTTCCCTCTCCTCGCTGCGCGAAAGAGAATTCACAGTTTGGTACGGCGAGCCCTTGTCTCGCGACGCGGAGCGCGTGTTCACAGCGAAGCAATTCAAGGCTGCATCTCCTGCGCGGATGCGCTAGGCTCCGGCGCCGCATGCTGCCGGGCATGCCTTCAAAGAGGGAGTTATCATGCTCGCCCGGCCGTTCAAGCTCGCGCTGCCCGTTCTCCTCGCAGCGCTCTCCATCGCGTTCCCTCCGCAGTCTCATGCCCAGGACAAGGTGCTCAAGGTCGGCACCTTGAAGCTCATCCACGGCATCTCCGCGTATTTCTATGAGCGGTTCGTCCCAGCCGGCTACACCGTCGAGGTGATTCCGTTCGAGAGCCCCACCGACGGGAAGAATGCGGTGCTCACCGGCACGGTGGACACCTGCATCCACGGCATCGCAGCCTTCCTGCTCGGCGCCGCGGCCGGCGAGCCGGTAGTGATCGTGGCCAACGCCAACAACCGCGGCATGGCGGTCATGGCCGGGGTGAACACCGACATCAAGACGATCAAGGATCTCAAGGGAAAAAGGATCGCGATCTGGCCGGGATCAACGCAGGAGGCGGTGATCCTCGAACGACTGCGGATGGAAGGCATGTCGATAAAGGACATCCAACCGATCCGGCTGCAATTCAGCGATCATGCGGCGGCGCTCGCGCGCGGCGACATCGACGCCTATGTCGGCGCCGAGCCGGCGGCGGGCATCAGCCTCGCCAACGGCACCGGCCGGCTGGTCGAGTATCCCTACTCCACGCCGATTGGCCCCCTCAACATGATCCTGTCGGCAAGCGAGACGGTGGTCAAAGAGAATCCTGCACGCATCAAGCTCATTGTCGACATGCACCGGCAGGCAGTCGACTACGCCATGGCCAATCCCGCGCAGATCGTCGAGATGGCGATGCAGAAGCTCGGCCAGCAAAAGAAATCGGTCGAGCTCGCCGTGCCGAACGTGGAGCTCGCCTGGAAACTTGACGACGTGTTTATGGAGCGCGCCAACGCCTATACGCGGCTGATGTTCGAGAACAAGCAGATCCGTCAAGTGCCCGACCTGAATCGCCACATCACCAAACAGTTCATGTAGGCAAACGAGGGCGTCTTGAGCGAGCAGGTCACGGCGCTTCCGGACGCTACATCGCACTCCATACCGCAAGCACCGTCGCCTGTTCGCCGGCGCAGCCGTCTCGCGGAGAAGGCGCGCGCCATTGCGCTGGGCGCCGGCTTCCCGCTCGTGCTGATCCTCCTGTGGGACCGTGCCGTCGCCCTCACCGGCACGCGGCTCGTTCCGAGCCCGCGGCAAGTCGCGGTGATGATGTACGATTTCTCGTTCGGCGGCGTCTATGACGACGCTTTCAGCGCGACCATTTTGACCCACATCTGGAAGTCGATGACGCGGGTCTATGGCGGCTTCTTCCTGGCCGCGCTCATCGGCATCCCGCTTGGCTTGATGATCGGGCGCATCCACGTTCTGCGGCAACTGCTCGACCCCACCATCAACCTGTTGCGGCCGATACCGGTCACAGCGTGGCTGCCGCTGTCGATGATCTTCTTCGGGCTAGGTCCCAACGCGGCAATCTTTCTGGTGTTCCTCGGCGCGTTCTATCCGATCCTGCTCAACACCATGTTCGGTGTGCGCTCGGTCGATGTGCGGCTGTTCGAGGCCGCCGCCATGCTGGGCTGCTCGGGCCCCGCGATGTTCCGCCAGATCGTGTTTCCGGCCTCGCTGCCTGCGATCTTCAACGGCCTTCGCATCGCCCATGGCTTTGCCTGGATCCTGATCGTCGTCGGTGAGATGACCGGCGTGCCCACCGGACTCGGGTCGGTGATCATGGATGGGCGCACGCTCTCACGCACCGACCTGGTGGTAACGGGGATGATCGTCATCGGCGTGTGCGGCTTCGTGACCGACCGCATCATCGTCGTCATCAGCAACCGCGTGCTGCAGTGGAGTCCGCAACACCATGCGTAGCCCCGAGCGGCCGCACGTCGTCATCCGCGGCGTCACCAAGCGATTCCAAGTCGGCGACGGCGCGGTGGAGGCACTTGGTCGGATCGACGTGACAATCGCAACTGGGGCGTTCGTCTGCCTGATCGGCGCGTCGGGCTGCGGCAAGTCGACATTGTTGCGCATCGTGGCGGGTTTCGAAGAACCCACAACCGGCGAGGTCTTGGTGGACGCCAAACCGGTCACCGCGCCCGGCAGCGACCGCGGCATGGTATTTCAGGACTATGCGCTGTTCCCCTGGATGACGGTTCGGCAGAACATCGGCTTCGGGCCGCGCCAGCGCCAGTTGCCGCGCAAGGAGGTCGACGACATCGCCGACGAGTTCGTCAGGCTCGTCGGCCTCGAGAGCGCCGCCAACCGCTATCCGAGTCAGCTCTCGGGCGGCATGAAGCAGCGCGTGGCGATCGCCCGGGTGCTCGCCAACAACGCCAACATCCTGCTGATGGACGAGCCGTTTGGTGCGCTCGACGCGCTCACCCGCGAGCAGCTGCAGCGCGAGCTGTTGCAGATCTGGTCGCGCACCCGCGTGACCGTCGTCTTCGTCACCCACTCGGTTGAGGAGGCGGCGCTGCTCGCCGACCGCGTCCTTGTCATGAGCGCCGGACCGGGACGGATCGAAAGCGACATCAACGTCGATCTACCGCGACCGCGCGAGGTGTCTTCGCCCGAGTTCAACGCGGTGCGCCGCGAGCTGGCGCGGCGGCTGACGAGCCACATGGCGTCCGCGCGCGCTCGAGTGGATGAGCTGACATGACTGAAACATCCGCGCGGCCGGCGCCTGCAACCGCGGTCTATCGCGGGATGGACCGCGCCTCGCTCGACGCCGCCTACAATAACGGGGCCGCCGTCGTCGACAGCGCGGATTGGCTCGCGCGCTGGCTGGAATTGAGCACGGCAGTGAGATCAAGCCCGCGCGCGCGCCTCGACATTCCTTACGCAAGCCGGCCGCGCACCCGCTTCGACTACTTTCCCTCGGGAGCCGCGCGGGCGCCGCTATTCGTGTTCATTCATGGCGGCTACTGGCAGCGGAACGACAAGGACATGTTCGCCTTCCTCGCCGATGGACCGCGCGCCCACGGGATCGACGTCGCCGTCGTCGGCTACACGCTCGCACCAGAAGCGCGCCTCACCGACATCGTCGAAGAAATTCGTCGCGCGCTCAGCGTCCTCTGGGAACGGGCCGATGATCTCGGATTCGACCGCGATCGGCTATTCGTCGGAGGATGGTCGGCGGGTGGACATCTCACCGCCATCGTATCGGGCCACCCGGCGTTCCGCGGCGGGCTTCCCATCAGCGGCATCTTCGATCTCGAACCGATTGCGCTCAATTATCTCAACGAAAAGCTCGCCCTCGATGCGCGCGAGGTCGCAACGCTCTCGCCACTTCGCGTGCTGCGCGAGCGTTCGGCGCCGCTGCGGCTGTTCGTCGGGAGCGACGAACTACCGGAGCTCAGGCGGCAATCCGCGATCTACGCCGAAACGGCACGCGAACGCGGCCTGCCGGTTGCGCTCAC
>Ga0210406_10007382_pt1 | contig 11173 bp, 6 predicted proteins | sample IncBWC30MmetaG_FD_155454 | JGI IMG/M metagenome (GOLD analysis project Ga0210406, IMG submission 155454) | Forest soil microbial communities from Barre Woods Harvard Forest LTER site, Petersham, Massachusetts, United States - Inc-BW-C-30-M | ecosystem: Environmental > Terrestrial > Soil >... | reverse complement strand
TGTTCGCGCCGCGCGATGGCGAGTAGCCAAGACCGTGCCGCTTCCGGATCAGCAAGGGAGTCTATCGCACGCCACGCGCGCAGGAATGTCTCCTGAACGACGTCCTCCGCTATTGCGCAGTCGCGCGCGAGCCAAAGGGCAAAGCGAAAGACATCAGGTCGGTATCGGGCGCACAGCCCTTCAAACCGCGCACTGGAAGTCATCTTGGAGACGCAAGACGTGTGCCATCGGCGAAAGAGCGGTAAGCAGATTGCGTCAACATAGCCTTCCCCCTTCCCTAACTCGAGTGTTAGCCGGCGATTCCCAAGTGGCTTTCGGCTACCGCTTGAACGACAGCGTAGTTCGAGCGCGACGGGTAAGTCGATCGTACGGAGGTAGGCGTGCGTGGCTGCTAGTTGTAGGGCGAACCTATACATAGGTTCAGAAGGGCGCGCCGGATCGGCGGCGACAATTCTTGAACGGTTGCTCACCTGCCGGTCGGGTCGCGATGTGCCCCCAGAGCTGCTTCGACACATCTGATCAACGTGGAACCGTCGAAGGGCTTGACCAGGAAGCCAATTGCTCCCTCACTTAACGCTCGCACGCGCACCGTCTCTTTGGGGAACGCCGTGATGAAAATAAACGGCAAGCTGCGTCCCTGCTTGCGCAGAAGGGTTTGCAGTTCGATACCACTCATGACCGGCATTTGTACATCCGAAATCACACAGGAGGTCTCATCCAACTGGGGCGAACGTAAGAACTCTGCAGCCGATGCAAATGTATGGACGGTGTATCCGTGTGCGCTGAGAAAATTGTCGGTGGCAATGCGGGAGGACGCATCATCGTCAATAACCGAGATCAATGCAGGTGTATGCAGAGCGGCTTGTCCTTGAGCCATGACCCATCGTAGCGTGGCCCAAGCGCCCGCGCGCAGCAGAGCGGTATCGACGTAGCTATCCGAAGGTTTAGGTGCGCCGCAGCGTTTCGCTGCGGATTCCAAGAGCGTCTGCGATTCTCACCAGATCGGCCAGCGACCGGGTTCGCATTTTTCGCGTCACTTGGGTGCGATGGACCTTTACCGTGATCTCGCTGACGCCCAATTCCGCGGCGATCCGCTTGTTCACGAGTCCGGCCGTCACGAGGACAAACACCTCCCGCTCGCGGCAGGTCAGCGACTCGTACAAGACCCGTAGCTCCGATACTCTCCTCTGCTCTGCCCGTCTTTTTCGATCCGCCGCGAGCGCCCGGTTCACCGCATGAAGCATCTCGTGATGGCGAAACGGCTTCGTCAGAAAGTCCACAGCACCGGCCTTCATCGCCTGGACAGACATCGGAATATCGCCATGACCCGTCATAAAGATGATCGGTATGTGAATACCTGCCTCGGCCAATTCGGCCTGAAAGTCGAGGCCAGTTACTCCTGGCAACCTGATATCGAGCACCAGACAACTGGCGACATTCGGAAGGCTGCTTCGCAGCAGTTCAGGGGCCGAACCGAACACCTCCACCGCCAATCCGACCGACAGGAAAAGGTTCGTCAACGCGTCGCGCATTGCTGAGTCATCGTCCACGACAAGGACCATGGCTTCTCCAGCTGTCGCAAGGTCGCTCGGCGATCGCGGGTGTTCCTTCACAGGACGACCATTTGATGCACGGGCAATGTGAACCGGATGACTGCTCCTTGTGCGCCATTTGAGGCTGCCCAGATGCGTCCGCGGTGCGCTTCGATGATCGAACGGCAGATCGAGAGTCCCATGCCCATTCCGCTGGATTTCGTGGTGAAGAAAGCATCGAATAGCCGCTGCGCGTTCTCTTCTGAGAACCCACCACCGCAGTCCGTCACCGTAACCTGCACTTGCTGTGCCTCATTCTGTTCCGATCGGATTACCAACTCGCGCGCCCGATCCGTGATCGCGTGCATCGCTTCGATCCCGTTGATCACCAGATTCAGGATGACCTGCTGCAGCTGCACTTTATCGGCGAGGATGAGCGGTAGAGCGGTCGCAAGCTCGGTCCGCAAGGACACCCCGGCGCTGAGCAGTTCATGCTGCACGAAGGCCACGGCCTCGCTCACGACCTCATTGAGGTTGAGCGGCACCATCTGGGTGTCGGTCCTCATTGCGAGCGCGCGCACGCGCCGAATAATCTCACCTGCCCGATTGCCGTCCCTGAGGATCATCTCTACGGAGGAGTGCACTGCGTTCATGTTGGGAGTTTCGCGATCGAGCCAACACAGGCAGGCCTCGGCATTGGTGACGACAGCACCGAGCGGCTGGCTGACTTCGTGGGCGATCGAGGCGGTCAGCTCGCCCAAGCTTGTTACGCGCATCACGTGCGCGAGTTCTGTCCGGGTTTTGCGCAATTCCAACTCCGCCAGTCTGATCGCTGTGACGTCCATCACTGCTCCGACAAAGTTGATTTCGGCCATGTCATGGTGCATGGCATGAGCCACAACGTAAAGATATTTGACCGCGCCATCCGGCATCCGCAATCGATGCTCGTAAGCAAAATCCCGTCCCTCCTGCGCTGCGCGTTCCACGACCTGTCGGAAGCTGGTGACATCCTCCGGATGAACTCGTTCGCGCAAGAGGAGATCCACGCTGGGCGTGACCGTCCGATCGAACTCAAAAATCCGGAAGGTTTCCTCTGACCAGTAGATTTCCCCAGTGGAAGGAATCCAACCAAAACTACCGGTGTGACTCAATCGTTGTGCCTCAGCCAGGTACGCATCCGCGTTCCGTAGATCCGAGTAGAGGCGCGCATTCTCCAGCGAGGTCGCGGCCTGGGATGCTAGCAATCTCAGTAGGGCAATACGCGCCGGCGTAAACACATGCGAGGCGAGGCCGTTTTCAAGGTACAGCACACCGATCAATTGAGCTTGTTTGATCAAGGGAAGGCATAGGATTGACCGGCTCCTGCTCCGCAGGATATAGGGGTCCTGTGAAAACGGTTCCTGATCCATTGCCTCGTCTAAGAGCACGCTGTCTCTGGTTCGGATGACGTAGTGAAAGACTGACTCGGGGAGGGCCACCGGACCAACGCGCATTTTTTTACGATTGATTTCGACTGTTTCCTTTGCGGTTATTGCCTCCGCCTCGATCCACATCCCCTCGCGACTTGGCAGAATCAGAAGGCCCCGCTCAGCACCCGCATGCTCAAGCGCCGTCTCCATGAGAATTTTGATCAATCTATCGATTTCGATCTCGCCCGCTACAGCTTGCGACAGTTTCACGACCGTCGTGAGATCTAGCCGCTCGATGAGCGTGTCCAGCGTGGGACCCGATCCAAGCTTCTCCGGGTGTGGGACCAGATGTGGATACTTGAGGTCCATCTGACGAACCTTGCCATCGGCACCCCAACGAACGTAGCAGGCCCGCGCATTTTGCAGATACGCATTACAAATGGTCTTAAACCCTCGATCTGCGTAAAATCGTGCAGCCAACTCGTGCGCCAGGCCTTCGTTCTGGATGAACTCGTTCTCGCGAGCGGATCGAATTGCCTCTTCGTAATGGCGTTCCGCGTCCAGTTCTCGGCCTTCCAGGCGCGCAATCTCGGCGCCCACGAGCGCCACTCGGGTGAGGAAATTCGCAGGGCAATCTTCGGCCCAAAGCGATAGCTGCCTATGATGCCGGACTAGAGCGTCGAAGTGCCGTGTTTTCTCATCAACTGATGAGGAAGCGAAGATCGCCGCGTGCGCGAGCGCCGCATAGAAATGGTATTCCGCATAGTCAATGGTCGGTATTTTGACTGACATGCTCTCGGCTTTGGCGGCCGCCACGAGAGCGGAAGCGTAGTCCTCGGCGTAGAAACGTGCGAACAGCTTAAAGTCCCAATACCTGTTCAAGGCGTGTCGGAGTTCAGGCTGTCCTTCCAGCTGTCCTTCCAGCTGTCGCTCGTAGTCGGTTTCATCGAACTCGTGATCATTGAACGACGCGAAACTTGATGTCTGTCCTCGAAGCAGCCGGATGACCCTAAGCTGTGATGAGATTTGCTCGATGGACAGTCCAAACTGTGCTTTTCTCGCAAATGCGAGGCCGGTCTCCGCCTCTTGTTGAACCTCCGCGAGCGGATCGCCACAAGCAAGCCGAGTCGCAACTCTCGTGCGCCAAGCGAAGGATCCCCAAGTGAGGTCACCTGTCTTCAGAGCTGCCTCACAGGCACGACGGGAAAACGCATAGCTTTCGCGAATGTGCCCCAGCCAAGGACTGACAAGGGTACCGAAGTAGCAGTAAACGCGAGTCTTGAAGCGTTCTACTCCGAGCTTGTCTACCAGATCGACGCTGAGTTGAGCGAATCGGTATCCCGCATGATAATCCCCGAAGCGCGGTCCCAAAATCATACATAAATTCACGTAAGCCAGGCACGATTCGTCTGTGTAGCCCTGCTCCATGCTGATGTTGGCCATGCGGAAGATGACAAGATCCATCAAGTTTGCATCGTACATAATGGCTGGAACGGAGAGCGTTGCCATGACATTCATTACTTTGCGCCATTTGGAATCGCGCATCCGTGGTATGTCGATAAGAGATGCGATATTTCGAGTTCCGATTTGTTGACGCATGCGCTCGTACTCCTGACGAACCTCTTCGTCTGTCGGATGCGGAGAGCACACAACTCCTACACGCTGGAGGCTTGCCAAGCAGATTGCGACGGCGTCGCCGGTCCTTCCTACGTGCGTATAGAGCCTCGCTTGTATGTCGATGATAGCGGCTAGGTCAGTAAAATTTGCAGCGCGCGGGGACAGCATTGCGAGACGTTGCTCCGCCATACTCACTTCGCCTGTCATAAACTCGCACTCGGCTCGATTCAGCTCAAGATCAAATATGAGCCGGTATTGATGCTCCCAACTCTCCTCGGAGAGCACCATGAGGCCAACGGCGAAATAGCTCCGCGCAGATGCATACGCGACCGCGGCTTTTGCGCGCCTGCCGGCAATCAAATTCAATTCCGCAACGCGCACTCGTTCTTCCATCGACGTGATCAGGTGCCAGCCCCGATTCAGCTGGCTCACGATCTCGAAGACGTTGTCGCCGATCTCCTTGGGCGGAGTCCCTCCGGCGAGGAGACGGCCGATGCGCAGATGCTCCGCACCACGCACCGCCTCAGGGATCGATGAGTACGCGGCTTCCTGAACTCGATCATGTACGAACTGATAGGCGCGCGGCGAAGGCAGGACGAGTCCGGCCCGCACCGCTTCAAGCAGAACTTCGTGCATTTCTTCCGAGTTCTGGTACACCCGCCTCAGCTGGTCGAACTCGGCCCGGTTGCCCAGGCATGCCAGCTGCTGCAACGCCTTCTGCGCCTCCGGAGGGAGGCGGCTCAACTTCCCCACCATGAGGTCCACGACGTTATCGCTGTAGCCCTTGTCGTCAATGCGAATCATGTTCCAGGACCACCGCCCGGCGTCATGATCGAAGGTCAGCAGACCATCCTCCGCCAGCGAGGAGATGAACTGCACGGCAAAAAATGGATTGCCTGCGGTCTTCCGGTGGATGAGTTGCGCCAGGGCACCGACGCGCTCCGCTTCACAGTGAAGACAGTCCACCAGCATCCGGCGCAGCTCCTCCATGGGCAAGGGCGTCAGCTTTATCTCCCGCACGCTCGCGCCGGATCGACGGACGACCTCGAGCGTGTGCCTCAAGGGGTGGGCGGAATCTACTTCGTTGTCGCGGTAGGCGCCGATCAGCATCAAATGGCGCAGATCCGACTGCGTCAAGAGATCCTCGAGCACATCGAGCACCGCCGCGTCGAGCCACTGCAGATCGTCGAGAAACAACACGAGCGGGTGCTCCTCCCGCGCGAATACCCCGAGGAAGCGCCGGAAGACTCGCTGGAAGCGAAGCTTCGATTCCGGCGGCGGAAGATCCGCGATCGGCTCCTGCGCTCCGATGATGAGCTCGAGCTCGGGAACGAGATTCACGACGAGCTGACCATTCGGGCCCAGGGCCTCGCGAAGGGCGTCGCGCCATCGGCCGAGCTGCGCCTCGCTCTGGGCCAGAAGCGAGCGCACCAGACTCTGGAAGGCCTGGCCGAGTGTGGCGTATGGAATGTCGCGCTTGTACTGGTCGAACTTGCCCGACGCGAAGAGGCCGCGCGATGGCACCAGCGCTTTGTGCAGCTCGTTCACCACCGAGGATTTGCCGATGCCGGAATAGCCGGATACGAGCACGAGCTGCGCCGTACCGTCGATTACGACGCGGTTGAAGGCGTCTAGCAGCGCGCTGATCTCGCCCTCCCGGCCATATAGCTTCTCGGGGAGCACCAGCCGATCCGGCGCATCCTGCATACTCAGCGCGAACAGGTCGATGGAGCCGTGCGACTCCCACTCCACGAGGCTGCGCCTGAGATCGGCCTCAACCCCGGCGGCCGTCTGATAGCGCTCCTCCGCGGTCTTGGCGAGAAGCCTCATCACGATCGCCGAAAGCTGGGCGGGCACTGCCGCGACCCTCTCTTCGGGCGGTGCCGGCTGCCGGGCAATATGACAGTGGACCCACTCGAGCGCGTCAGCGGCGGCAAAGGGCAGCGTTGCGGTGAGCATCTCGTAGAAGGTAATACCGAGCGAGTAGAGATCGCTGCGTGCGTCGATCGAGCGATTCATCCGGCCCGTCTGTTCGGGCGCCATGTAAGCCGGCGTGCCCGCAATGACCTCCGGCGCGTCGGGGTTCTGGTGCTCGCGAGAGGAGCGGGACGCGAGGCCGAAACCCGTTAGCCAGGCACTGCCGCTCACAGCATCCACCAGTATATTCGCCGGCTTGACGTCCTTGTGAATGAGGCCGCGTTCATGCACTCGTCGGATCGCCGCGGCAATCCGGATGGCGAACCGCAGAAAGACCACCGGGTCCAACGGGCCGCCTAAGAGACCGCTGAGAGGCTCACCTCCGGGATCCTCGAGCACCAACGTGAGGCGGCCGTTGTAGCTGGTCAGCTCAACAGGCCGCGCCGCCCACGCGGCGTCCAGTTCGCCTCTGAGCGCATACTCGTGTTCGAGCCGTTCGAGGTGGACGAACGAGGTGTTTTCCGCGATGAGAAGCAAGGCCGGCGCGCCTCCGTCGGCGCGGCCTCGGTAGAGCGTGAGGTCGCCGACCCGCAACGGCGACAATGTGTACCTCGAAAGATCCATCACTCCCCCGATAATACCGAACTACCTTCGCGTCACTTTAGCCCCTTGTCTACCTATAGTGAGCGCCAAGAGTGATTCCGTAGGTTCGCGGCGGTGCGGGAGCGCACGAATTGAGAAGCGTCTGCCCTGTCGCGTAGGCGCAGTAGTGCGTGCCCGTCAAATTACTGCCCCACAGCCGCACGCTCCAGCCATTCTTGGGAGCATTCCAGTCGACCGAGGCATTCACCAACTCGAAGCTCGACTGGCGCAGACGGTCGTCCGGGTCCCAACTGAAACCGCTGTTGTAGTAATCGCTGACGACGAAACTGAGGGCCCCACGGGGCGCCGGCACACGGTAGGCAACGCTGACGTTCGCCGTACCCTTCGGGGTGCGCACCGTATCAAACCCGGTCGCGTCGCCCACGCTCTGTGTGTTGCCTCCGACGGGTGCACCGCTCGGGCCGAGGGTGGGGCTATAGAACGGGGCGTTCTTGAAATTCGTGTAGTGACCGCTGATCATCTCGAAGCCGCCGCGCACCGTGACGGCATCGATCGGCAGGAACGCGAAGTCGACATCGATTCCCTTCATCGTGGCGGCAGCCGCATTGACCAAATTTATCGCTCCGGTGGAGACCTCCTCAACTTGAATGTTCTTGTAGTCGTAATAAAACGCCGCCGCATTCACGCGCATGCGATGATCGGCAAATTCGGTTTTGATGCCAAGCTGGTACGCGTCCAGCGTCTCCGGAGCCACCGGTGGCGCGGAATACGTCAGCAAGTTGTACACACCGCTCTTGAAGCCCCGATCATAGGATACGTAGCCCATGATGTTGGGAGTGAATTGATGGTCGAGGGCGGCTCTCCAGGTTGGCTTGCTCCACGACGTACTCTGCGACGCAGCCGCGAGCCTGGAAGTCCCGGTGGCGAGCAACCCAAGCGTCGACCCAGCGACCGCCCGCTCGTCCTTCGTGTAGCGCGCACCCAAGGTCAAATGCGTGTCGGTTGCGATCTCTGGGGTCACCTGCCCAAATGCGGCGTAGGATCTCGATTTCTGAGCGCTCCAGAACTGAATTTCGTCGAGCGGCGCGGCGACCTCACCCGTCAAGCCCAAAGGATCATAAGAGGATAAATCCTCAAAATAATAGATGCCTGCAATCCACGGCAGCGACGCGCCATCCTTGGACAGCAGGTGCACCTCCTCGGTGATCGTCCTGTCGTGTTGAAGGTAGGGCGCCCTGACCACTTCGAGCGGTGTCGCATCCTGATCGAGCAGCACGAACCCGTTCACGTTGCGCCACGACGTGATGTTCACCAGTCGGGCGGCGGCAAGACTCTGCTCCAACTTGAGGCTCAGTCCGCTCTGCCGAACATCCGTATGGTCGTTGGGGTCGTCGTACGTGTTATAAAATCCATTGTAGCGCGTTACTCCGTCGATCCCCACCCCAGGCGGGACGATGTGAAATCCTAATCCATCCTCGTTGCGTGTCCGGTTGTAGTCAGCAGCAATGAGGATTCGCGTGCCGTCAGCAGGAATCCACAGCAGCTTCGAACGAGCACCGAAATCATGGCGCGTGAAAGTCGGCTGCCCGGTAACGAGATCCGTGCCCCAACCGTCGGCCTGATTCTTGCCGTACACCGCGAGATCGACCGCGACGTTCTCACCAAGGCCGGTCGTCCCGTAGAAGGAGCCGCTGGTCGTGTCGTAGTTGCCGTAGCCCACGTTTACGTCGGCAGAGGGCGTGAGCGAGGGGTCCTTGGTGATGATCTGGATCACACCGCCCGTTGCATTGCGGCCAAACAACGTACCCTGCGGCCCCTTCATCACCTCGATGCGGTCGATGTTGGCGAGCTCGAACAGCTGCGCATTGATGCTCGAGATGTAGACGCCATCGACATAAGTCGCCACCGAGGCTTCATTGCCGACGGAAACGATCGTCGTTCCAACGCCGCGAATGAACGGCGTCGCACTATTCCCTCCCAACGTGTAGGACAGGCCAGGGACCGCGAGCGATAGCGAAGCCGTGTCGGTGACCCCCTCATTTAGAAGCTCGCCGGCAGTGGCGGCGGTTACGCTCAGCGGGATCGTCTGCAGATTTTCAGAACGGCGCTGGGACGTTACAACGATTTCGCTCAGTTCACTCGGACTGTTCTCCACAACGGTTGCACTCGAAACATCGGCCGGCAGTGGACTGGCGTATGCGGACAGTACAAAGATTATTGAGGATGCCGACGCAATTAAAACGGATCGATGCGCAATTGTCTTCGGCAACGCACTTCTCCCCGACTACGGCGCCGTTTACTCGCTCGCGGGTCGACAAGGTCAGTCTTTAGGCGTAGCTACGACACCGAGTTTGGCGGCCAAACGCACCAGATCTGCGAAAGAGCCGGCCTGCATTTTTTGCATCATTCGGCCTCGGTGCCCCTTCACCGTGATCTCGCTAATGCCGAGCTCGCCGCCGACTTGCTTGTTCAATTTGCCGCAGACCACCAACATCATGACCTGCCGTTCTCGACCACTGAGCGACGCATAACGATCCTGTAGCGCCTGCATTTCTGCCTCATGAACAAGTGCCGTGTGGCTGCGTTCAATGGCCAGACGTATCGACCTCAAGAGCACGTCGCTGTGGAACGGTTTCGTCAAAAATTCGCTGGCTCCCGCCTTCACGGCTTTTACTGCCATCGGCACGCTGCCATGGCCCGTTATGAAGATGATCGGCATGTCGATCCGATCGACCGCGACGCGCCTTTGCAGCTCAAGCCCGTTGAGGTCCGGAAGCGAAAGGTCAAGGACCAGGCAGCTTGGCGTCCGGGCGCGTGGACGGGCGAGGAAATCTTGAGCGGTGGCAAATGTCTCCGCATGCCAGCCAGCGCCGCAAATGAGCGATTCGAGAGACGCCCGAACCGAGGGATCGTCGTCGACAACGAACACAATCGGCGCGGCGTATGCTTCGGGTGATGACATCGATTCATGGACCGAAGCGCTCACGGAACTCATATTCTATCTCCCGGGTCAATTACCACACTGCCAAATCCTCTGGGGCCTGTGCGATGCACAGCAACCTACAATATGTTCGGCAACTTCGGTATCACATATTTATATGAGTGCGTGGGTCTCGAGGATCAGGGAACATACGGGATGGAAGAGGAGTAGACCGGAACGCAATTGGGCAGCCAGCTGATTCTTTGACAACAAGTCAGCAATGCACAACGCGACCATGGAGAGGGACAGTTTGAGCAAAGTTCTCATCGCCGTCGTTGAGGATGACCGGCATTTGCTTGTGGCGCTAGAAAGCCTCCTCGAATCGGCGGGTTATGAGGTGCTGCCCTACCTTTCGGGCGAGGATTTTCTAGTCTCTGACCGCCTTCAGGACATCAATTGCCTGATCTCGGATATTGGTCTGCCCGGAATAAATGGAATCGAGCTATTGCGAGTGGTCCACGCCAGCCATCCCTGCCTTCCCGTTATCATCATCACAGCTCATTGCGAGCCGGCCCTGCTGCAGGCGGCGATGGATGCGGGGGCCCGCGAGACATTTGTAAAGCCCCTTCACAATGCCGAACTACTCAACGCTATCGCTGCGACGCGGTGATGCCGCGGTTGGCTGAATTCCTGCGATATGCATTGTGTATTTTTGTGTTGCATCGGGAATCCCGAGCGGTCCACACATTCTGACCAGGTCTGCGAAGGAAGCTGCCGCCATCTTGTGCATGATCTGCCGTCGATGTATCTGCAACGTTACTTCCGTAATGCCCAGCATTGCCGCAGATTGCTTATTGAGAAATCCCGCGACCACCAGCGGCAGTACCTCTCGCTCGCGGGGACTCAGGAGTAAGAAACGATTGTTCAATTCGGACAGATCTGCCTGATGCGCACGATTTTCACGATCGCGTGCGAAGGCGGTGTGAATCGCCGCTATCAGCGCCTCACGATCAACCGGCTTTGTCAGAAACTCGATTGCGCCCGCCTTCATTGCGCGGACACTCGAAGGAATGTCCCCGTGTGCCGTGATAAAGACGATGGGCAGGCTTGATTTGCAGCCAAGCTGTTCTTGCAGGACGAGACCGCTCATTTCCGGCAACTGCAAGTCCAAAACC
>Ga0210406_10007381_pt1 | contig 11174 bp, 15 predicted proteins | sample IncBWC30MmetaG_FD_155454 | JGI IMG/M metagenome (GOLD analysis project Ga0210406, IMG submission 155454) | Forest soil microbial communities from Barre Woods Harvard Forest LTER site, Petersham, Massachusetts, United States - Inc-BW-C-30-M | ecosystem: Environmental > Terrestrial > Soil >... | reverse complement strand
GCCAAGAGCGGCAGCCCTTAACGCGCTCTTGAAGGCAGTCTTGCGCATTCGCATCGCGATCATGATTGGCTCTTTGTTAAGAGGAGAGCTTGCAAGCGAAAAGGTCCGGGAATTGTCGCTTTCGCTTCCGAAGACAAAGTCTGCATGCTGCCCAGCTCGGAATTCGTACCCGGCGCCATTTGTGTCAAACCAGAACGCCATCGTGTCCCTGGCAATTCTCTGCCGATCCATCAGCGTCATTTGATGTCCAGCCATCAGTCGTCCTCCGTCTGCGTTTTGCGAACGCCCTTATGGGCGCCGTCGGCATTTCAACCATATAGACCAGATTGATCGCGTTTTATTCCGCTCTTGCTCCGACACGGCATTCGCTGAAGGTCACAAACCAGCGACACGGATCCGAAGAAGCAATCCAAGGAAAAAGCGAGGAGAGAACTGAGGCAGACTTACGGTTGGAATCCATGACGCACCATCCAAAGGCGATGCGGCAGTAGGTATGTGAATCCCGCGAGCGCTTCCCACCGAGTGGACGTTTTGGTCAGTCCATGATTGAATCCTGCGTCGACCACCAAATTCTTGCGAAGGGCGCGGGAAACCGCCCAGAGATTACCGACGGTGTTGCCCTTCTCGAATGGCTGTGAGAAATGCCATACCTCCCCGGAAATTGTGAACTTCCCCAGGGAATGGGAAATGGACAGTGTTTGTCCGAACTGCGCTCGACGTACATCCCCCTGAACCTGTTCGGCAAGTATCCCGTTCGTGTCGAAGTGAAATCCGTGCAGGTCTTCACTCAGAAGAATCGAGGTTGATTGTCGAAAAGTGCCAACGTCGAGTTCCGGGGCGACACTTGCGTGAACCCGCCGGACATAGCTGATCGAAACAGTTGGCCGTGATTCATCACCGACAAAGAGTACGCTTTGCACGCCCACAAAGACCTCTCCTTCATGCACCACCGTCTGGTCTTTTGACTGACTGATTGCGAGCGGCTCACTCTGTACGAACAGCTCCAACCGCGGAAGTACGGAAAGTTTTGTGACTTGGCCGATCCCGACGCGCTTCGAAAACTCTGTCGAGTTTTCTGCGAAAAGCACGCCATTCTCGAACTGTAGGTATCCAACCGGCGTAAGTGTCGCCGGCGTGGATACCGTGGGTCGTCCCGGATTAGCTTCTGGTTCAGATGGCGTCCCCGATTGTGCGGGGCTGAGTCGAGCAAAGGCGCTCAATATGCATAGCAAACAAATCGTGACGATCTTCAATCTCTCTCCTCTGAAAAAGACAACGCAAATCTATTTCCGAATCAAATGCGGCACGTACCAGCGCGTGTATGTTGCCATTCCCAGTAACAGCACAACCCACCAGAGCACGAGGACGCTTCGCATCCACACCTTGTATTCGGTTATTCGTAATTTCCCCGGCAAGACGCTCGTGCCCGCGGACAACAAAATGTACAATCCCGCGAGTTCAGTTACGGTTCCGAGCGCCCCGTGCGTCATCGCTAATGCGTAGTAAGCCTTGCCCAGCTTGGCCGGGACCCTGGGAAGCACATGAACGCGGAAGGAAGGAATCATCATCACCCCAACTACAGCGAGGTTCAGAAGCACGATGGAGGATTGGCACAAGGCGTGTTGCCGAAAGCGCCCCTTGCGAGCAAGCTGAGCACCCAACAAAAGACCTATCCCCATGGCGATTTCGAGGACGAGAACTACATTAGCGGCGCGCGGAGCCGCCGTTTCAAGGAATGCTTCTATCAACAGATTGTCTCCACGCAGACTATCGACTGCGTTCCGTTCGTGTTCAGATAAGAGTCTCGCATGGCAGAGTGGACAGAATTAATTCTGCAATTGGGAGGGAGGAGCTAAGGTCACACATCCCGTGCTGCCCATGAACATCTCCCGGGGACTGTCGCGGCGACAACAAAGCCATAGGTGTGATTGGAACCGCGTTTCGATGCAACTCCTTAGTCTCCCCCATACGAGTTTGCCGTGGAGTCGCTTCCGCCAATCACCGGGCATGAAACAAATTCTCGCCAGGACTCGCGGCCCTTTAACAACGCATTGGAATCGTTCCTTTTCAACAAGATTACAATTTGGGTCTTTGCCTCGCCGTCTTTTTGCCGCGGCTCCGCAACGCAGACGTAAATTCCCGACGGCCTCTGGTCGAGAACTTTGATCGACAACTTCCTCGCTCCGCCCACCGCCTGGATAATAGCTTCGCCCTCATCCAGCCTCTGCGCCGTGAATCCGTAATCCGCAAAAGTTTTCTTTCCTTTTTCCTTCTTTGGCCGGATTGCAACCGGCAGCGAAGTGATATCCAGTTTCTCGACAATAAACTCCGCCACTTTTTCCCTGGGATATGCGGCCTTATCCCCTGCGACCGTGAGCGGCGCGTAGGACAGCGCCACAATCGCCAACAAAACTTTAGCTTTCATTTTCATACTCCTTTTCACCATTAGGGCTCTTCCGAATGTTTCTTTACCGATGCCGCCAGCGCTTCTCTTTTTGCCGATCCCGCCGCGGCCTCAACTTATCCCGTTAGAAAATCCATGGTCCCGGTAATTCCGGGAAACGTTTAGCTTGGTCCATTCACTCCACTCAGGAATCCGCCCAGGTGACCTGTCACCATCAGAATTGCCACCGCCACGGCCTCGATCGGCAAGCGGTATCCGGGCAGAACAGCTCCCTGCTTGCGTTGCGTTCTCAAGTGAATGAGCCACACGATCCAGATCAGCAGGCTCGACGTGACACCGAGCACCAAATGCATCAGGAGGATGCCTTTGAGCCGCTCCCCTTCGAGCTCCCATTGCCACGCCAGAATTCCCGTGATCAATACCGGTATGCTTGCGAGCGCCGCGGCGAATAGATTGCAGTAGGCCGCGGCCGCCAGCGCACGCCGCTTGGTCCGATGCGCAAGAAAATCAAAGAGCACGCCGATGATGAACAGCGCGATCGGGAAATGAATCAGCACGACGTGTTGCGCATGTTTTGCGAAAAGTACCGTCTTAATGTCGAACGGGTGCATGGTTTCTCCTCACTTACTTCACGATGCCTTTGCCGGACATCTTCGGATGAATCGAGCAGAAGTGCAGAAGCTCATCTTTCTTCTTCTTGGACATCTTGTTCTCCTGGCGTGGCGCACGAATTTCACGTCCTTCATCTATCCAAGACCGGCGCACTAGCCGATTTATTCCAGTCTCACGCACAAGCGCTTTGCGGCCGCTCTTCCTAACCGAGCGCCAAGCGAGAATAAAATCGGCCTCGCAGCAGTTCCTAAACATGAGGGCTTACTTTCAGGGGTGAATTGTGAGTGAGTTGGAGCTCGAAGACCGGGTGCGCTTTGAACAACTGGTGCTCCCCCACGTCGACGCGGCCTTCAACCTGGCGCGTTGGCTGTTGCGCGGGCGCGCTGATGCCGAGGATGTCGCTCAAGAAGCCCTTCTCCGTGCATGCCGTTTCTTCCGCGGCTTTCATGGCGATGATGCGCGCGCATGGCTGCTGCAGATCGTGCGCAATACTTGCTATACCTGGCTGGAGAAGAATCGTCCGATGGAGCTAAGCATGGAATTTGACGAAGAGATACATCTTCAGGCTTGCGCCACGCCTGAAACCCTCGCCATTGCGGATGACAATCGGGAGCGTCTCATCCTTGCCCTCGAGACGCTGCCGCCGCGTTTCCGGGAAGTCATTGTCCTTCGAGAACTCGAAGGCTGCTCCTACAAGGAGATCGCTGCGATCACGTCGCTCCCCATTGGTACCGTCATGTCCTCGCTCTCCCGTGCCCGCCGCCAGTTGTGTTCCGCGCTGGCAAACTCCTCTCACAAGGGGGCTGTCCGTGAAGTGTGACTTTGCAGACTCTTTGCTTCAGGGCTATTTCGACGGTGAGCTGAGTAGCCGTAGGGCCGCCGAATTCGAGCGCCACCTTCAACATTGCGTCCACTGCGCCGCTGAGATCGTGGACCTGGATTTGTTGCGCGGCAGATTGCAATTCACTCAACTCTATGAGGCTGCCCCCGCGTCGCTGTGGCGGAAAATTCACTCATATCTCCGCCCAATCGTGCCCGCCACTGTTGCCTCGCAGCCTCTCCTTTGGCAGTGGCTGGCTGCCGCGGTCGCGCTGCTTTTCATCGCGATCGTATTGTGGAAAGTGAGTCCCGAGCTTCGGAGTGACGACTACCAGACCGAACTTGCCGGGGAAATTGTCGATGCGCATCTTCGCTCCTTACAGCCAGGCCACTTGACCGGCGTCGCTTCCAAAGATGAGCGCGTTGTCAAAGGATGGCTTGACGCCAGAGTTAAGTTTGCTCTCCCGGTCCGTGATTTCGTGAAGGCCGGTTTCGCGCTGAACGGCGGGCGCCTGGATGTTATTGAGGGCCGCTCCGTGGCGGTGCTCGTCTATGACTATGGCGGTCGTCCAATCAATGTATTCATCTGGCCCACTCGAGAACCGGACACGTCACCGCGCGCAGGGTCCCGGCAAGGCTTCCAATGGGTCGATTGGCGAAAAGGGAAAATGGAATTCTGCGCCGTCTCCGAGGCGCCTCCTGCAGATCTCGAGCAGCTCCACCTGCTGATCGCCGAATAGCCACAACGCTGTCCGGTGATGCCGTCCGCTGCGGAGCGCGCAGCTCCCGCTTTGCTTGCAACGAAGTCACCTAGTTTACTCTTTGAGCGCCGCTGCTCCTCAATCTCTGGAATAGAACGTGCCAGGTATCGGTCATCAGAAGCGAAGACGGAATCGAGGCGCCCGAATGGATAGACACGCCCGAAAGTGTTTGGAGAACTGGGTAATTACAGTCGAGAGCAGCAGGGAGCGGCATCAGGAGATTATCCAGTCCACAGTCGCCAGACGCGCCCACGAGATTTTTGAGCGGCGTGGCTGCCAGCATGGTTTCCACTTGGATGACTGGGCGGCCGCGGAGAAGGAACTCTTAAGGGATGACTTTGATGGAGACACTTCCCAATTTCACTTTCTTATTGCGTGCCCGCAAGATCCCGAGGTGACTACGGTACTAAGCCTGACAACTCAAAGCATGATCGTTTTTCGCAATCATGCCCGGCATGTCGGCGAGGCGGAAAACGGGCTGGACGTAAATTCCGTCCATGTTTTGCCGGAAGAAATTGATCCATCACAAGCGGATGTCACGATCGCCGAAGGGCTCTTGCACGTCTACATACCAAAAAAGAACAACCACAGAAAACCGGGTTAGTTATCCGATTGTGTGTTTTTCTGCCACTTTTCCTGCTCTGCGCGTTAAAACAAAAAACACCCCAATCCTCTACAACAAAAATATCCACAGTTTTATTCCCGTCTTCAAACCGCCTCCCCACTGGGGAATTATTTCAAACCATACGCGGTCTTGGAGTTTGAATAGCGGCAAAGGAAAGAAACAATGCAAGCAACCATGATTGCCGGAAGTATCCGGTCGAGAAAACCGCGCGTCGTCGGGCCTTCTGCAAATAATCGCCACTGTCAGAGGCTTAACTCGCAATCCGTACGGGAAGACACCGCCACGCGCCATCCCGATTCGCTGCAGCCCATCGAAAACGAAAAGCTACACGATTCCGAGGTTGTCCGGCGAGCCCGGGCTGGTGACGCGAGAGCATTTGAAGACCTCTACCGCTCCCATTGCAAGCGAGTGTATGCGGTCTGCCTTCGCATGGTTGGAAACACGACCGATGCGGAAGATCTGACTCAAGAAGCCTTCATGCTCTTGTTCCGCAAAATTCACACGTTTCGTGGTGAATCGGCGTTCTCTACCTGGCTGCACAGATTGGTGGTCAACACCGTGCTGATGCACCTGCGCAAAAAGCCGTTACCCGCAGTCTCAATCGAAGCGGGTTCCGGTCCAGACGATGACACTCCCGCGCCGAGCATCGATATTCCCGCTTCTGACTTGGTCCTGGAAGGATCGCTCGATCGAATAAACCTTGGCCGCTGTATCGCGCAATTGCCGGTTGGCTCTCGAGCAATATTTGTTTTGCACGATGTCCAGGGGTATCAACATCACGAGATCGCGGAGACGCTGGGCCGCTCGGAAGGTGTTTCGAAGTCGCAATTGCACAGGGCTCGCAAGCGTCTGCGTGAATTGCTGCATGAAATTCGGCGTGAAAAGCATCGCGCCGCGCGCGTGGCCGCCCAGAAGGCCCTCTGCCACGGCGCGGGGTGAATCCGACCCTGGTGGAGAGGAAACGTGACCGATCGGAACCTGCGCGGAACAGCGCAAGGCGTTTATGCCCATCCCTCAAAGCAAGTGATTGCTCGGTGGTCCTCGGTAGCTCGATGAGCCCTGTCCCAGCGTCTCAATTGGAGATTCCTGGGATTTGGAAACCAAAGTACAGACGATCAGATTTCTTAGCTCAGCCAGCCGATTCAGGGAATATTTTCTTCAGCCCTGCGGTTAGGTACTGGTGAGAGGCCGCGACGTGGCTTTCGTCACCGTCTCCAATCATCCATCTGCACTGCACAAACGCCATGGGAGAGAATCCTCAATGTTAAACCGTTATCTTCAACTAGCACTGTTGGGCGCAAGCCTCCTGCTACAGGCTGGCGCCTCCTACAGCGCCCCGGCAAAGGCCAATTCTCAGAATCCGCAAGCCTCCTCTTCTCAGCAGGTAAATCCGGTTCTCCAGTGGAATCGAGCGCTTCTGGCGATCGTCCGCACACCTGGGGCGCAACCCGCCACGGTCCACCCCACCCGCAGCTTTGCGATCATGCACGCGGCGATCTATGACGCGGTGAATGCTATCGACAGAAAACATCGGCCATACCTGGTCCGCCTTTCCGGCGTGCCACGAGATGCTTCCCAGGAGGCAGCGGCTGCGGCCGCGGCACACGAAGTTCTGGTTGCGTTGTATCCGGCATTTAAGGCCACGCTCGATACCCAACTACAGCAATCCCTGGCGCAAATTCCGGATGGTGACGCCAAGGTGGAAGGTGTCCTTATCGGACAGGCCGTCGCGGACCACATCGTGGCCGCGCGAAGCAACGATGGCTCGAATGCCCCGCCGATTCACTATGTTTTCGGGGCTGCCCCAGGCGATTACCAGTCGACCCCTCCGAATTTTCCGCCCCAGCCGCAATTCACGCACTGGTCGCACGTGGTGCCGTTCGCGCTGGAGAGTGCCAATCAGTTTCGTCCCGGCCCTCCCCCGGCGCTGGCCAGCGATGCGTACAGCGATGCTTTCAACCAGATCAAGTCCCTTGGAATCGCCAACAGCACCACCGCCACGGCCGACGAGGCGCTTACGGGACGCTTTTGGAACGGCGCCATTCAGAACTATTGGAATGAGATCGCGCAAACGCTCTCGACGGCGCACAGTTTGACGACTGCGCAAAACGCCCGGTTGTTTGCCCTGCTCAACCTGAGTTTTGCCGATGACGTGATCGCCTTTTACGACGCCAAATACACCTACAATTTCTGGCGGCCAGTGACCGCCATTCGGGCTGCCGACACCGCAATCAACCCTGAAACCGTTGCGGATCCGAATTGGCTTCCGGAAGTCGGCAAGACCGCGCCCGACCCATCCTATCCTGGAGCTCATGCGGTAATAAGCGCTGCCGCGGCAGAGGTGCTGATCTCCTTTTTCGACCGGGACCGCGCCGAATTCAACGTGACATCCGAGGTTCTCCCGGGAGTAGAACGCTCCTTCACAAGCATCTCTGCTGCCGCCGAAGAAGCGACGCTAAGCCGTATCTTCGGCGGGCAACATTTCCGTTTTGACCTGACCACCGGCCAGCGCCTGGGCCGCGAAGTTGCCGATTTTGTAGTGGATAATTTTTTGACTCCTCGGCATCGGAATGACGAATCCGACGACAGGTAATCGGGCAGGCCGCGCTGCGCTTGTTCCTTATTCACCATCACTCCGCGCTCATGTGTTCTTGTGAAACAGAACGGAAAGGAGGCTGTGATTGATGGCGGCGGAGCAAGGTTTACTCGCTGAGCGGGTGTAACTACTGATGGTTACAACGGAAGCCATTAAAAATTGCCGCTTGCTTTAAGAATTTTGACCTTGCTGAAACACGTGGCTTGGCCGCGGAAGTAAGTTCACGGTGGTTCAGCGAAATGCCTGATGCGAACGATTCGAACTTAAATTTCTTATAAAGGGGAAAGACGATGAAGAAAGCAGGAAGTGGTATGAAGCGTCCAACCAATCGGCGTGTATTCCTGACCACCGGAATGGTGGCAGCAGGAGCCGCAACGATGGGCGCGTCTCTGTTGCCGGGTACCTCGGCGGCTTTTAAGGGAGAGGAGGATCGCGCGCCAATCACAAAGGGCGACATCGCAATTCTCACCTTCCTGAGCGCCCTGGAGCAGGTCGAAGCCGACCTGTGGATTCAGTATGCCGAACTTGGCGGAGCAACCAATCAAGGCCTCTCCGGTATTGATCTGGAACTCGATGGCCAGAAAATCACCACCGGGTTGGCTCCAAATTACATTACGGCATTGGAAGTCCTCGATGGGGACATGCCGCAGTACATCGCCGACAACACCGACGATGAAATCAGTCACCACCGGTTTCTCAACGAATACCTGGAGTCGAAAGGCGCAAAGACCGTCGACTTGAGTCACTTTGCCACACTGCCGCCGAGTCAAGTCACGGGAGTTCCCCAAAGCGGGCGCCTTACCAACCTGAAGCAATTGACCGTGGACACGAGTTGGTGGACGCGGTACCGCAGCGCGGCAGCCAACCCTGATTTCGGAGGCAAGTTCGAAAACGCCGTTCCGGATCTCGCGAAGGGACAGCATCCCGCTATTCCGGTGGACGATGGCGACTTGACCCTGAACAGCGACGGCAGCATCCCCAACCACTTGCAGGCCATTGCTAACACGGCGGGATTCCACTTCGCATTCATCGAGCAAGGCGGCAGCAGCTTGTACCCCGCGTTGGCTCAAAAGGTAACCAACCTGGAAGTCTTGCGGATTCTGCTCAGCATTGGCGGCAGCGAGATCATGCACTTCCAGACTTGGCACGACAAAGCCGGCAACGCGACCAACATCACCGACGGCAACCTTAAGTTTCCGGTCCTCGATGGCAGCAGCGACCCCAATAATGGCGCAACCGGCCCCTACGTTGCCGACTTGTTCCAGAAAAACCTGATCATGCCCGAACCAACCGTCTTCCTGCTCAACAGTTTGGGCCCGGTCTCAATCATTCGCCCGACGTCCACCCAGCAGGGGGGCGCAGTTGCCTCCGTCGTCAGCTTTGTTGACGATGGCCTCTTCCTCGACCATAAAAACAAGAACACCGGGATCGTGGATGTGCTTATGCGTCTGGCAGAGGAAGCGGATGAGGCGCGCCGCCAGTTTTAAGAGAAGCGAGACATAACCGTGAGTGCCATCTGTCGCGCTTAATCACGTGATCGTCAGGGTGGACCTCAATTAACCAGGATGGACGGGCCGATACTCAAGCACTCTGCTTGCCCATCCTACTCCAGTTTTTGTGTGATGAGTTACGGAAGTAGAGTTTGCTTCTCGAACGTCGATAGTAACTTTTTCGCGCGGTATAGAGGATCAATGAAAAAGTTTGCGAATTGTTTCCTTCTGTTCATCGTTTCAGCGGCTCTTCTGGCTCTCGGCACATTTCTCTCGCTGCCTGAGTCCACTCGCGCAAACAATCAGGATTTACAGGTCATCGAAGTTACGGCGAAGAAGTACGAATACTCAACCTCGCCAGTTCACGTGAAGGTTGGAACCAAAGTTCAACTCAAAATCACCGCGATCGACCACGATCATGGTTTCAAGATTGGCAGCGCTCCTGACGGCGCCTCATCCAGCGACAAAGCCGGCCTGATCTTCACCTCGGACCAGGAATGTTGGCAGCTTAAGAAGGGCGAAACGACCACGGTTGAGTTCCTCCCCCAAACGCCAGGCACGTATTCGTTTAAGTGTTGCCATACCTGCGGCCTTGGGCATAAAGGCATGAAGGGCCAGATGTTGTCGAGCCGTAGGATCGCCCAACCTCGAATACAAAGACCTCCAGCCGAATTACAAGGCGCAGCCTAGTCAAGGGAGTGCCGCTCCCAAAACGCTCAATTCCTTCCCACACATTCTTGTAACGCCGGGATTATTTGCTACCCCGCACATATTAATGCCTCTCGTATTCAAGCCATTAGGAGTCATATATTTCGCTCCTTCGCATTTAAGCCTGGCAACACCTCAGCAATCCTCCCGTCGAATCTCCTGTGAAACTCTGCAAGTGTTTTCTTATCGTATTGTTGAGAAACATTCTCGTAGGCTGGCTATGTAAGCGTCAGGTGAACAACAAGTTCAATTTGGAAATGGCGCCACCGTCGGCTCTTCCACCTTCGGGCAGATCACCTCGGCGAGCGCGATGCGCCAGTTGCAGCTTGGACTCCGCTTCACATTTTGAAGCGCTCCGGAAATCCCCTGAGTTATTGTGGAAAAGGAACGCGGCGTAGGTTAGTTTTGAATCTAAATCGGAGCAAGACGCTAGATTGAAACTGTCCTCGCTCACGCCAGTTTCATGAATCGGGTCCAACCAACAAGGAGTGGTCTATGAGTACGCAATCCGCAGTTGCTCTCAACAAAATGGTGTTTCGAAAAACCAATGCGCGAACCGGGCGGCATCTCGCGGTCACGCCGGAAAACAGCACGATGCGCCATTTGTGCTATGGTCGCATCATCTTGAACTCGTCCAACCCCATGGTCTCCTTTTCCAACGCCGATCGCGAAACCGGACTGATCTGCCTCTCCGGAAATGGCCTGGTAAAGACGGGCGGAAACGAATTTGAATTGGGACAATTCGACGCTATCTATATCCCCCGCGATTCCGCCATCGAAGTCTCGACGAAAACCTCCGTCGATTTCGCGGAGTTCTCCGCCGGTGTCAAAGGCAAGTACCCTTTGAAAGTCGTTCGCTACGCGGAAACGTCCAAGGATCCCGCGATGAAGTTCGTTGCCGGCGGCCTCGGCTCCCGGCGCGAATTGAACATTCTGATTGCCAGTAATGTGGAAGCTGGCCGCCTGCTCGCAGGGTTCACCTTTTCCGAACCGGGAAACTGGACCAGCTGGCCGCCTCACGAGCACGCCAAGATGCTGGAGGAAATGTATGTGTACTTCGACATGCCGGAGCCGGCCTATGGCCTTCAGCTTGTCTACAATGACACCGAGTATCCGGAATTGGTGACCCCGGTGCGCGACGGCGACGCCGTCTTGATGC
>Ga0210406_10007380_pt1 | contig 11176 bp, 9 predicted proteins | sample IncBWC30MmetaG_FD_155454 | JGI IMG/M metagenome (GOLD analysis project Ga0210406, IMG submission 155454) | Forest soil microbial communities from Barre Woods Harvard Forest LTER site, Petersham, Massachusetts, United States - Inc-BW-C-30-M | ecosystem: Environmental > Terrestrial > Soil >... | reverse complement strand
CAGGATGGACTTCGGCAAAATCAACCCCGTCACCGGCCCCGTGTATATCGATGGGGCCGAGCCAGGAGACATTCTCAAAGTCACTCTGCTGTCGTTTGCCCCCTCGGGTTGGGGCTGGACCGCCAATATCCCCGGATTCGGCCTGTTGGCCGACGATTTCAAGGAGCCCGCACTACACCTGTGGCGCTACGATGCCCGCACCCTTGCGCCGGCACTATTCGGCCGTTGGGGCAAAGTACCCTTAAAGCCCTTTACGGGGACCATCGGCTTGGCGCTCGCGGAGCCCGGACTACACAGCATCGTCCCGCCCCGCCGTGTCGGCGGCAACATGGATGTCCGGGACATCGCGCAGGGCACCGAACTCTATCTGCCGGTCGAAGTGCGGGGCGCACTGTTTTCGGTCGGCGATACGCATGCGGCGCAGGGCGATGGCGAAGTGTGCGGCACGGCCATCGAGAGCCCGATGCGCGTGGCGCTGCAATTCGACCTGCTCAAGCAGACGCCATTGAGCTTCCCGCGCTTCCGGACCTCCGGTCCCGTCACACGGCACCTGGACGAAAAGGGGTACGAGGTCGCGACCGGGATCGGTCCCGATCTCATGCAGGCGGCGCGTGCAGCTGTCCGCTCCATGGTGGATCTGCTGACGCGCGAGCGCGGCATGCCCGCCATTGATGCCTACCTGCTCTGCAGCGTCTGCGGCGATCTTCGCATCAGTGAAATCGTCGACGTGCCGAACTGGACCGTTTCGTTCTACTTTCCGCGCATTGTATTCGAGTGATCCTAGGAGCCTGTCCTAGCGATCGACTTCTTCGACCACCGGCTGGCCGGAAACCCGCACGCGAATCAGTGCCCAGCACAGTCCCACGGTCAACATGCAGGCGATAAAGAAGAGCGCGACCCAGATCATCGCGGTATGGCTCGACGTGTTGAGCCAGCCCCAGCTGCTGATCAGCCAGATCACAGCGGCGAAAAATGCGAGCCCCAACGCAACCCCCAGAGTGCCCAGCGATCTCCAGGTCGCATGGACAAAGAATATCCACACCGCGAGCAGAAGGAGACCGACTACCGCCTGGATCGGCTGCAGGTGGGGAAAATTTCCTGCAAGCCAGCTGACAAACGAAATTCCGGAGGGATTGTAGGTTGCCAGCACCAGGGCGAGCGACGCTAGAAAGCGTCCGAGCAAGCCGCTCATGGTAAGTCTACCCATGGGGCTATCGTACGCGGATCGGACCTGAATTCACACGGAGCGTCGATATACAACAAAGCCCGAGCGTTCGGCGACTTGCTCGTACAAGCGCATGGCGACGGCGTTTGTCTCGTGGGTCTGCCAATAGACACGGGGCGAGCCGGCGAGCCTGGCGTGTTCGTACACCGCGCCGATGAGCGCCCGGCCGACGCCCTGCCCGCGCACGGTATCCGCAGTGAATAGGTCGGCAAGATAGCAGGTAGGCGGTATTTGAATCGTGCTGCGATGGTAGAGAAAGTGCGCGAGTCCGACGATGCCGCCCGTGCGTTCCGCAACCAACGCGTGCATGGGCTCGTACGAATCAAAAAAACGCGTCCAGGTCATGAGAGTAACTTCGGGCGACAATGCGGTCTCGCCTGATCGGCCGTAGAATGCGTTGTACCCGTCCCAAATCTGCTTCCATTGTTGGAAATCGACGCGGCTAACTGCGCGTATTTGGACTGCTTCGCTCAACGGAGTTCTCCTACAGGCTGCTGATCGCTCGCTTGATCGCCATCCTTGATATTATTCTCAAATGCGGCTAACCACATTTTTGGCATGAGCAAACCATTGATCTCCGCCGCTGAAATACGCTCCACCTACGCGATCATTGCGCCTCACATCCGCCGCACGCCGGTCATCGAAGTGGATGGTTCGGATTTCGGAACCGATGCGCCGCTCGTGCTGAAACTCGAATTGCTGCAGCATGCCGGCTCGTTCAAGGCACGCGGCGCATTCACCAGCTTGCTGAAGCGCCAAATTCCGGGTGCCGGCGTGGTCGCTGCCTCGGGCGGAAATCACGGTGCGGCGGTGGCATTCGCTGCCATGAAGCTCAAAGTGCCCGCCAAAATATTCGTTCCCAGCATCGCTTCGCCGGCCAAGATCCAACAAATAACGGACTACGGCGCGCAATTGGTGATCAGCGGCGAACGCTACGCGGACGCGTTGGCGGCGAGCGAAGCCTGGGTCGCTGCGTCGGGAGCGATGCCGATCCATGCCTTCGACCAGCATGAGACGATGCTCGGCCAGGGTACCGTGGGCCTGGAGTTCGATGATCAAGCGCAGATCACGACGCTGCTGGTCGCCGTCGGCGGCGGCGGACTCATCGCCGGCCTTGCGGCATGGTATGAGGGCCGTATCAAAATCGTCGCAGTTGAACCCGAGAAGGCCCCGACGCTCACGCGGGCGCTCGAGGCCGGCCGCCCCGTTGATGCCGAGGCCGGCGGCATTGCGGCGGAATCCCTCGCACCGCGCCGCGTTGGGGACTTGGTATTCCCCATCATACGGCGCTACATCGACAAGACCGTCTTGGTTTCGGACGATGCCATTCTCGATGCGCAGCGGCGGCTATGGACCGCGCTGCGTGTGGTGGCGGAGCCGGGCGGCGCCGCAGCGCTTGCGGCACTCACTTCGCGCCGGTATGTGCCTGACCTAAGTGAACGCGTGGGGGTACTGATTTGCGGCGGCAACACCGCCGTCGTGAATTTCAAGTCCCACTAGAAAGCGCTTTTGCCTCAGCGACCAGCGGGTGTGCAGGATTGAGATTTTGTTCCACGTGCGCCAGCGCTTCGCGCGCGCTCGCGGCCGCGGCCGCCTTGTCCCCCAGACCCAGTTCGCTGCGGGCTCGCAGCAGTAGCGCTTCGCCGACCCATGCAGAGGACTTCGGATCGATTGCCTCGAGCTTGGCCCTGTCCACAGCCGCCTGTGCGTCCGCGGCGGCGGCTGTGAATTGGCGCTGCGCCAGCTCAATTTCAGCGCGCAGCACGCGAATGCGCTCCCATTGCGGATCGGTGGCTTGCCGCTCGGCTGGAACCAGGTCGGCGGCCTGCTTTATTCTGTCGGCCGCGCCGGCCAAGTCCTGTTTCGCCAGATTCAATCGCGCATGCGCCAACACCAGCCGAAGCGCATCGCGCCGCCAGGCTGGATCGCCAAGATATTTTGTCTCCATCGGGCCGATCTTCACCCAGTAGGCATCGGCTGCGCCAAGATCGCCGCGATCAAGGGCCGCGCGAACCGCGCCGGCGCGAAACGTCGCCACCGCGGACAACAAACCCTGCTTCTCAGCTTCGTCGGCCGCCTGCATCAGTCCCCGATCGTGCTCTCCCGCAACTCCGGCTGCGGATTGATACAAGAGCATCGACGCATTCAAATAAAATGGCAGTTGAGCGTTCACGGCGGATGCCCGCGATTTCTCAGTGGTCGCGTTCAACAGTGCGAGAGCTTTCACAGGTTGACCGCCGCCTAGAAGCGCTGCCGAGCCGACATTGACCATCGCATAGTACGCATCGGTGTCATCGCGCCCAACCTCCATCACGATCGCCATGACCGTCTGTTCGGCCACCCAGGCTTCGCGATAATCTCCCGCCAACGACAGCGAACGCGCATATTCGTGCGCAATGCTCGTGTACCTGGAGGTGTGATCAAGCCCCGTCCGAGCGAGCATCTTCATCGCGCTGCCCATCACGCTGATCGCGCGGACGTAGTTTCCTTCGCGCTGCGCGATGTTGGCAGTGGCCATGGCGCATTCGGCGCTCTGCTCGGGAGCGACGCGCCTGACCCGGCGCAGGTTGGACAATCCGATCGCCTCCTGCTCGTGCGCGACAGCAAGATCGCCGGCTTCGGCCGCATCCTGCGCCTTGCCGCAGGCGATGTCGGCATTGAGGTGAGGATCATCGAGACGGCGGGCGATTGCCTCGGCTTCGTTCATGACATCGGTGCCGCCCTTCGCGTCACCCGCATCGATGTACCGGCCGGAGAGTCCCGTGAGTAGATCTGCCTGCAATTTAGGATCGGCGCGAAATCGGCGGTGAATCAGCTCACGCGCGCGATTCAGCTTCTGACTCACGACATCGCTTGACGCCCCGCCGAGGCTGTCGCCCAGCAGAAACTCCGTGAGTTCATTCTGTGCGCCGGCGTGCGCTGCCTCATATTGCGCCATATCCCGTTGCGCGCGTGCCTCGAAGAGCTGAACCAAGGCAAAGGCGCTGGTCGCGATCAATGCACATGCCACGACGATGCCCGCAATCACACCACTTCGTTGACGGCGGACAAACTTGCCGATCCGGTACGGAATCGTGTCGGCATGGGCACTCACCGGTTCGTGATCGAGGTAGTGCCGCAAATCGTCGGCGAAAGCACCCGCCGACGAGTAGCGCTCGGACGGACTCTTTTTCAAAGCCTTGCTGAGAATGTTGTCAAGGTCCCCTCGCAGTGCACGCGGCTCGATGCCGGCGCCGGCTGCAATGCTCGAGGCGCGCGCAGGTTCTTGCGTCAACACGGTACGGATGAGTTCGGCGCTGGAGCGTGTGTTCGAAGGCACCGGATGCGTGCCGGTAAGGCAGACGTAGAGAACGAGGCCCAGCGCGTAGATGTCGGTCGCCGTGGTCACCGGTTGCGCCAGCCATTGTTCCGGCGCCGCGTATTGAGGCGTCAATGGGCCCAAGCCGGACTGCGTCAGTGCGGCCGACGGATTGTCCCTGTCGATCAGCTTCGCGATGCCGAAATCCAGCAGCTTGACCGTTCCGTCTTGGGTAATGAATATGTTGGCGGGCTTGAGATCCCGATGCACGATGAGATGCGTGTGAGCATGACCGACAGCCGCGAGAACATCCAAAAATAAACGGACGCGCTCCTCGACGCCGAGCGCATTCCTCGCGCAGTAGGCATCGATCGGGTCTCCCTGCACATACTCGAGCAGCAAGTAAGGCTGAGCGTCCTCCAGCAGCCCGGCATCCAGCAGCCGCGCGATATTGGGATGATCGAATTTGGCGAGCAGCTTGCCCTCCGTGCGAAATCGCTCTTCGCCGGCCTGCCCGATCCAGCCAGTATTGACGAATTTTACGGCGACGACCCCCTCGAAACGCCCGTCATCGCGCCGTGCCCGCCAGACACTACCCATGCCGCCGCGGCCGATTTCCGCCTCGATCACATAGGGGTCGATGCGCCGTCCTATCAACGTCGCGATGCGCGCAGTGCCCTCGGGGAACAGCGCAGGTCCGGAGAGAAACTCGGAATAGCCTTTCTGCGCCCGCACCTCCAGCAATTCGGCCAGCTTCGCCGCCAGTGCCGGCTCTCGGTCGCGCAGCTCGTTGAGCCACTGCTGGCGCTGCTCGTCGGAGAGCTCCAGGGCGTGATCCAGGTGCTCGCTTAAAGAGTTCCAAGCCTCGTTAGACATAGGCTCAATTCAGGTACGGCTGATTATTCGCATCGTAAATCGTTCGCCCCGCCCGTACCGTGAGACGCACACGAGCAAATGCGGTGATATCTTTCGAGGGGTCGCCATCCAGAACGACGATATCCGCGTCCATGCCGCGTGCCAATCGACCCTTGCGCGCCGAATACCCGAATCGTTCCGCGGGCGCGGTGGTGAGCGCCTTTAGAATCTGATGCCAATCGAGCGCCCGCCCGAGTAGGCGGTATTCCTCGGCGGTGTCGTAGGCATCGATGTAGCCGACATCAGTGCCGAACAGGATTTGGCCGCCGGCCTTCGAATAGGTGCCGACTTGCTGTACGGCCGCGTCTATATCGGTCCTTAGCTCCTTCTCTGACTCGCCGAACTTCTTCGCTTCCACCTCGAACAACGTTATGGTGGGGATCAGCGCCATGTGATGAGCCAGAATTCGCGCCGTCAGATCGGCGGACCACGGGCCGGTCATCGGTGTGGTGTGCGCCAGCACGTCGACGCCGCTGTCCATCGATACCGTCAGCCCGGCAAGATTGGAGGGGTGCGCAAACACGGGCTTGCCCTCGGCGTGCGCGGCCTCGACCAATGCCCGCGCCTGTTCCAGCGGCATGGGCAGAACGCCGATTTCTCCGCCGACAATCGCGCCGGCGAACAGCTTCACGCCGTCCGCGCCTTCGTGGATTTGCCGATGCACGCGCGCGACGGCCTCGGGCAGGTTGACGACCTCTTCGTCCGGAAAGCCGTTGTCCTTCATGAATTGCCGCACGTAGATCGGCGTTCCGCCCTTTGGGTAAAAGGGATCGCCGACGGTCAGAATGGTTGGCCCGATCACTTGCCCTGATGCAATGCGCTGCCGGATGACGTTGGTGTTTGCGAGCAATGAGGCGGTGTCGAAAACCGTCGTGAATCCCCATCGGCTCAACATCCGTGTCAGCTCGCGGGTAAGCTCTTCATCGGCACGCTTGCCCGCGTTCAGCAGCGGCGGGCTCATCAAATGCACGTGGTTATTCCAGAAGCCCGCCACGACGGTGCCGCCATGCAAATCGACACGCCGAGCGTCGTCGGGCACGTGCAATGCGCTGCCGTCCGCGATGGCGGCGATCCGTCCCTGATGAATCAGAATCGTGCCATCCGCAATGGGAACGGCATCCGGCGACGGAAAAATGCGTGCGTGGATCAGCGCCCAGTCAGCGGCATCCGCGCTGACGGTCAGGGCGAGGCTGAGCGCGGCGCCAAAAATTGCGGCGCGGCAAGTGCGGTGTCTGATGGACTGGGGCGGCATAGGTGATGTATACAAAGTGAGGGTCTCCAGAGTATCAGCGGCCGACATTTTGGATGGAGGCAAAATGCGATTGAGTCCAGTCTATGGCTCGGCGGTCCTGTTCGTTGCGCTAACCGCATGCCAATCCTCCGGGATTCTTCAGCGGGAAAACGAGCTCGCTGCCGCGGGCTTTTCCGTCCGCATTGCTGATACCGCCGAGCGTCAGGCGATGCTGAATCGCCTGCCGCCCAATCGGTTCGTGCAGCGCGTGAGCGGCAACGATATTCATTATGTTTATGCCGACCCCGTGGTGTGCGGTTGCCTGTATATCGGAACGCAGCAGGATTTTGCGCAATACGTATCGAACCAGCAACTCGACTTTGAGCAAGCGCAACGCATTGCTCTTCTGAATTATTACGATGCTGCCTGGAATTGGGACGCGTGGGGCCCTTGGGGGCCGTTGGGCCCGATTTATGGTCCAGGGGGTCCCGGTTGGCAATGATTTTACTAACCTGGCCGTCACCGGTAAAATATTAAAATAGCAGGGAATAGAATCGGCGCCTTGCAATCGATCGAATGACCCTGAAGATCGGCAGTGTGGTGCTGAGAGATTTGCCGAAGGGTGGGGGCAATGGGTTTTGACATTGTGTTGATCGCGGTCATCGTGAGCGGAATTGCACTGTCTGCCGCCTACGTGAGAGCGGAATACCTCGGTTGGCGCGAGCACGGCGCCGTGGAGCGGCGCAGAGAGGCGGCTCTACGTGAGCTGCACGCCGAAAGTCTCTCCGAACAGCACAATGCACTCTTACTTCCCAGCGTTGTCAAACTTCAAGGATTCGGCGCGGGCGAAGCGGCGAACCCCGATGAAGCCGCAGATTTTGCAACCAGACGCCGCGCGTCCGCGTCTACCAATTCACCGGGCACCTACCCATTCGGGGATCGGCGCAAACGAGTTAGGCGTTAGACAACGCGCCACTTAGTAAGACCGAGACTGCTGCAGATCGCGTCTACTGCTCCGGGACACCGAGACTGCGAGCCAGGAAATTTGCGGTAGCCTCATCCGCTCGCACCCAGGAGGCGTGGCGCAGAAAGCCGTGAATCTCGTTGGGAAGCACGAGCCCTTCAAAAGCTAGGTTTCTCTCCTCGAGCCGCCGTGCGAGATCGACGGTCTGCTGAAAGCGCACGTTCCGATCGTCATCTCCCTGAATCAACAGGACGGGCGACTTCCAGCCGTCGATGGCCGAGTCGGGCGATGAATTCCACGCGATCTCCATCGCCTTGTCGCGATCACCTTTCTCGAAGCGTGTCGCCTGCTTGCCGGTCAACTCATCCATGAGCCGCGACCAGTCGTGCACACCATGCAAATCGACGCCTGCCTTGAAGATGTCTGAATTGCGCGCGAGCGCCAGAGCCGTGAGATATCCGCCGTATGAGCCGCCCCAAACTCCGATCCGCTTGCCGTCGACGGCGGGCAGAGACTGCAGAAAGCGCGCTCCCGCCACCACATCCTGATATTCGGCTGCGCCCGCGAAACCAGCGTGATCGGGATGATGGAATGCCCGGCCATAGCCGATGCCGAGACGATAGTTTACCGACAGTGCGACGAAGCCATGCGCCGCCAGGTACTGATTCACGGCATAGCCATTGCTGTAGTAATCCATGTAGTGCCAACCGAGCAGCATTTGGCGCGGCGGCCCGCCATGCAGGAATATCACGCCGGGTTTTCGCTCAGTCGATTTCATGCCGCTGTCGAACAACTGGCCATGTACCCGCGTTCCATCGGCGGCGTTGAACGTGACTTGTTTGGGCGCAATCAGTCGCGCGAGGGGGAATTCTGCGTTCGTTGCCGCGACGAGCGAGGTGCGATGCGATCCGTCGAGGGCTGCCATCGCCACGGTCGGCGGCTGTTGCGGGCCCGCCGACACAAAGGCGATTCGGTCCCCGGCGGCGGCAACGGGAGTCCATTCCAGCGATTCACCGGAGGTCAGCGCCACCGAACCTGGGCGATCCACCGGCACGCGAAACAGATGACGGCGATCATCATCGCCCGCCGTCGTACCGGTGTTGGCGTCGTAAATCATGAAGCGATGGTCGCGGCTTTCGGCGACATGCTCGACCATGTAAGCGCCCGGGGTCAGCAAGACCGGTGCGCCGCCGGCCGCCGGCACGGAATACAGATGCGGCCAGTCATCCAGATATGCCATAAAAATAATGCGCTCGCCCGCAGCCCAATGCAGGTTGGCTTCTCCCGCGACATCGGGGAAAGAGCCCGCGAGCGTGTTCGGGCTTTTCCAGGCTGCGTGCCCGACACCATCGTTCACCGAGGCTACCCAGATCGACCAGGGACGCGGCGCTCGCGTCAGAACCGGCCGTGGCGGGCCGCCGTCGCCTGCGCGCCGTGTAAACGCGATTTGGGTGCCGTCGGGCGACCAGACCGGCGATTCATCCTTGCTCGTGGATGGCGCGAGATATAGCAGCGGCGCACTCTTCGAAGTGTAGATTCCGATGAAGGCGTGGTCTCCGCGATCGGACACGAATGCCAGTCGGCTTCCATCCGGCGACCAGGTCAAATCGCGGTCCTTGCCGCGATCGAAAAACAGGCGCTCGGGTTTGCCGCCATCGGGCGATGCGCTAAAGATGTGATCATCCTTGGTGTAGGCGATTTGACCGCGAGCTGATATCACCGGCGCATCGCCTTCGTCGATTTTTACCGGCGCTCCGCCATTGACCGGCACTGCCCAGATCGCCGTCACCGGCTGTGCAGGCGAGGAACTGGGATCAGGCGATAGGTTTCCTTCAGCGGGCCAGTTGGCATCATGATCGCCGCCCAGCACAAACAGGAGGCGCGTGCCGTCGGGCGAAAATGTAAGCTGGGTTATTTCCTGCCCGTCATCATCTTGATACTGGGTGATTTTGCTCGGGGTGAAGCCAGGGCCCCGCGCCAACCAAATGTTGCGCACGCCATCCAGATTGCACACCCAGGCAATCACATCGCCGTGTTCGGCCGCTGCCAGTTCCGTGGCGAAGGGGTAATGCAGCACCTGTGCCATGGAGAACTCGGAGCGCGCGCTCGCGCGCCCGCCTGCCGGCACGAGCGCGATCACCGCCAATAGCCCTGCCAAGAATCGAATATTGACCATGTGCACTGCCTTCCGCGACCTTATTGAGCCACGGGGAATACTCTGACAGGCTCCTGACGCCAAGGCCACCCTGCAACACCAATTTGTCGACGCTTCAAATGAGCCACGAAAAAGCAGCAAGGCGCTTGGCAAATGAAATCACCGACACATGCTGCTGAGTCTGAGTATCGAACAGATAGGCGACGCCGCCGATGATGACGCTGTTCATCAAGAGGGCAATGGCGAGTGCGGCAAGTTTTGAAGAAATCCGGGTATTCATGAACGTCTCCTAAAAAGTTTGCTGTCAAATTCCGGGGATCGATTCCCCACGCATAACAAAGCAAGAGCCGTGCCACGCTCCTTAGGAGGGTTAAGCCGCTATTTCTAAACGATTTATTTTTTCAGAGTGAAGAGCGCGGTGGCCGCGGACACTGTCCGCGGACAATGCGGACAAATGCGCGGGCGGACAGAAAGAGGTTAGATCGGGCGGTTCGACGGCTTCCACGAAGCCGAGGTCTTGGAAGATCGGCGGCGCCGTGCAACCAATTCGTCGGTAATCTCGATGACCGCGTGCCTTCCGGTCGCGCCGACATCTTTTCGCGCTTCCACCCGCTGGTCCGCAAATCGCTCGCGTTCGGCGACGCTTACCCGTTTTATGGTCGGTTTGTCCCAATAGGCGGCAAGATAACTGGCGACAGCGACAGCGCCAATCTCTTCGCGGAAAAATCCCAGCCGCAGCGCATGCACGACGCGGCCTTCATCCCGTCCTGCGACCGAGTACAGCCGGTACTCGCTGAAGATATCCAGATTTGGCACCGCGTCAGGATCAAATGCGTGATCCGCAAGCGCCAGTTCTATGACGAACCACCGGGACGCTTCGTCGTCCTCGAGCTCCGTTGGCGTCAGCGCGCGCATGGTCTGCGTCGACTCCAAACTTTCCAGAGGCTGGTCGAGCTTCTTGACCTCCCGCGGCGCGGGAGCTGGAGTAGTCGCGACAACGACGTGCTGCAACGAAGTCAGCTTGCTGGGTTTGCCCAACAATGCCCGAAACTTCCCCGAGGAGAACTTGCGCGCAGCTGAGAGCGATTGGGTAAGAACAGGCGCCGGTTTGACCGGCTCGACTGGTGCGGCACTCTTCGGCACGGCCGGTTTGGCGGGTTCGATCGGCGCATTGCTCTTCGATACCACCGGTTTGACCGGCTCGACCGGCGCGGCGTGTTTCGGTGCGGCCGGGTTGACCGGCTCGACCGGCGCAGCGCTCTTCGGCAAGGCCGGTTTGGCGGGTTCGATCGGCGCGGCACTCTTCGATACCACCGGTTTGACCGGCTCGACCGGCGCGGCGTGTTTCGGTACGGCCGGTTTGACCGGTTCGATCGGCGCGGCGCTCG
>Ga0210406_10007378_pt1 | contig 11176 bp, 8 predicted proteins | sample IncBWC30MmetaG_FD_155454 | JGI IMG/M metagenome (GOLD analysis project Ga0210406, IMG submission 155454) | Forest soil microbial communities from Barre Woods Harvard Forest LTER site, Petersham, Massachusetts, United States - Inc-BW-C-30-M | ecosystem: Environmental > Terrestrial > Soil >... | reverse complement strand
CCTATGTCTTGGCCACGGACCCTCCCGAATGAGCGACGGCTAATGCGAAGAGTCTGTTGTTGATCGGCCGAAAAGCGCTTTTACGCCGTGAAACGCGCCGGGCCGTGGTCTATCGCCACGGCTCGGCGCGTTATTCGGCGTTGCGCATATGCAGCGGGTCCCGGGTTAAGCTTTGGCGACCCATTTTAGTACGTTCGGGAGCCTCACCCCACCAAAAGAAACGCGTGGCCAATTTACGGATTATGAGCATCCGTAGGGTATGTGAACACGCCGTAAGTCCCAGGGTGTCGCGTCTTTTCACGCGCCGCCCGTAATCACGCTTTAAAGGCGTCGAAACGCGTCATCGCTGCAACGCGGAATGCGACGCCCCTCCGATTGGTGACCTTGCCCTAACCAATCGCGGATCACCAATCACTTCTCACCCTCGACTTTCCCCCGGCTTATCCGAGTGTCCACCAGACTCGAAACGCATCGCGGGAAGGCTACTTGCACGTTGGGAAGTGGCGATTCGAGACCGAATCGGTCTTGGACTGGATCAACGGAAAAAAAGATCACGTCTGAACCGGTCGCTCCTTAAGCGAGACGTCCTCGTGGTGGTCCGTGGAAGGCCGCAAGAAATGAGCCGCCCGGACAACCCTTACGTTATATCGAGAGCGCTTACCAGCGGATAAAACAGGCGTGGAATCGGCTGCGCGAAGGCCGGGTTTGCTAACGACAAACATGAGCTTGTGACGACGGCCCCTGTCAGTGGGTGGGTGCCATTGGTTCAATTCGTCGACTTTATGGAAAGTCTTCGGGCTAGGCCCAAATAATCGCGAAGAAGCGCCTCTGACCGGCCTCCGGGCCATGGATCGCGGGATCGGGAGCCTGTTTCCAGGATTTGAACGATTACGACAGTCGCGCCAACCAAGGAACGTCGTCTGGCGGGGTTGCCCATCGACCGATCGGCGAGCTGCTTGTCGCCGGACCCAGGCTTAATTCTAGGAAGCATTTGTATTCAAATTATATGTTTGGAACTAACTAAAATTTCCATAGCTTGGCATCATCTAAACGCGCTACTAACCTGCGTGTAATTTGAACATCTTGTTTTTTCGACCTGGCTTATTTGCCGTTTGTCATTCATCATTTTCATGGGCCCGAGGATAAGCGGATCATCGTTCGCCCTACATGAAAAATCAGAAAGCTATAGTCACCATCGCAATTGGGGAGACCTATTACGCGCATTGGAAAGAGTTCTGCGAACCGAACTGGAAACAATACGCTGACAAACACAAATTTGATTTAATCTGTATTGAACAACCATTGGATAGTTCGGAAAGGGCGCGCAATCGCTCAGTAGCTTGGCAAAAATGCATTATTCTTGGTCAGGATTTTGCCAGCGGTTATGACCAAATCGTTTGGATAGATTCCGACATTATGATCAATGTCCGCCTTGCTCCTGATATCACGAGAGGAGTACCCTTAGATAAAGTTGGTTGCGTTCAAGACGATAGCTTTTACGACGGGGTTTGTTTGAAACGTGCTTATAAACTTTGGCCTGGATCCATCATAAACCATACGCCTCAGGAATACTACACGACGTACGGGCTGCCGGGCGATTGTGGTGAAGTGCTAAACACCGGAGTAATGGTCCTTTCACCGAGGTTTCATCGGACCATTCTGGAGCACGTATATTCTTCTTATGAAGAAAAGGGTGGTCGCGAATGGCATATGGAAATGCGACCTCTCTCCTATGAATTGGTGAAAGCGGGTGCGACGCATTGGATCGATCGGCGTTTCAACGTACTATGGCCGACAGAGGAGATCGTGCGCTATCCGTTTTTGCTGTCGCCGCCCGAGGCTCGTCCGGGATTAACCACTCGAATCAAACGAAAATTACAGAAGATTAGCCAATCGTCTCATTCAAAGAATCTTCGGGCAGCTTGCCTCAACGCCACCTTTCAGATTAGCTTTTTTTTTCATTTCGGCGGAATGAAAACAGGCGAGATGCGGCTCGTGAATCAGCGCCCTACGACATGGTGGGATGTTATGAATTAGCACAGGTTCGAAGCTCCGGATTTTGGGTTTCCAAGTTCAGCGATTGAAATCCGTTTCTGCGAATTATCCACCTATAACAACTTAGCGGAGCACGTTCCTGCTGAAGCGAGAACCGTCACGAGGGATCGTCGACCCGCCCCGATGCAAGTCAAAACAGTCAGCATGGAACTCCAAACCATAGACTTTGAACAGCCGGTTATTCAAGAAGGGCCCGGATCCACAGAGAGGAGGAGCACCCAGTCCTCATCTCCGGCGCCGTTCTTTCCAGCCGGTCTGAACTTATGTGTACCGGAATTGGAGAGTGGCGAGCCAGGGATCGGGTGATAATAGCCTGTGGAAGGATCAAACCACCTTGCCGATACGGGTCGAGTGAACCTGGATAGGTTGATGGTCATTGTTCTGATTGTCGGTGCATATATTAACGCAGCAGTACCATCAGAAGCTATCGCAGCAGTGGCATAAGTATTCTTGGCCGGATCGCCAAAAGAGTCGTAATTGCCTAGGCCGGATATTAGTAGGCGATGGGATATATCTGGTATTAAATCGTACCACCGCATAGAAGACAGCAGTGATCTTAAAAATCCTAGTTGGGTAGCGCCCGGAGATACGATAAATTTTTTCCAACTTGTATCGGCGAAAGAGATAATATTTCCGTTCCCATATAAGACGCCTGTTGCTCCGCAAGTCATTGTCCACCAATGCTGCAGCCGCAATCGTAAGGGTGTTCCCAGATACACTACGGTTTGATATTCATACTGCGCCTCGCCTAAGAACGTCGGCATGACCGGGGAACTCCCGTAAGCCCTCAACAGGGTATCGTACTGGGATGGCCAAGAGTAAACCCAGTCCAGGGAAAGAATTGAGGACCATAACGCTCCGGTTCCGTTATCTTCGGCGTCCGCATCGCAGGTCCCTTGCCTGGCGTAACCCGGAGTACTCATTTGCAGCGTGTGAATATGGTTCGCGTCTACGGACTTAATTCCAAGGGCAATAGCCTGAACACATGCGTCGGCAATTCTGCCATCTATCGTTTGGTTGAAATCGTTACCGCTTACCCAGATGATGTTAGGGAAATCTTTGTACCGGTTTCCCAGGAACGCTCCGTAATTATAGCATTTAGCCTTCCCATTCTTGATAAGCACGTCGATGCCGTTCCCTTTACCATTTGCGTCAGATGTGTCGAAAAGCGCTAGCATACAACAAATGTTGTACTTCGCGGCCGTTTTGATCACCTCGTCTACCCTCTGCCAGTAGGGAGGATTGGGTGCGGAGAAATCGAAGGTATTTTTAAAAGGGACAGTGCCATCCGAGGTAGCGCCATTCGTTCGACCGTATATAAACTGGTCACAAACCAACTGAATAAAGGCGCAATTAAATCCCTGATCTGCTCTTGCGGCAAAATAATCGGCCGCGACTGTCACCGAGGCATTTGCAATCAGGCTTTGTGGGGAATCCCCAATCAACAAGAATGGTTCTTCATGTTGATCGACCAGATATCTTCGATTAGCCGATACTTTTAATGGGTAGGTCGGTTTTGGAGCACGTGCGACCGGGTCGGCGGCGGAATCGTTCGGACTCATCGCTGCGCAACTAGCGACTCCAAGCAAGCAAAGTAGAAAGGGGTTTCTTGCTGCCAACATCTATGACAACTCCGAATGACGACTGCGGCCTCGGTTCAATATAAGTGGCAGTCGTAACTCACGCCAATCGCATCAGTCAGCCGGTCTAGGTTCGTCTACCCGCAAAGGATGGAATTTGTCGATCTCGGATGTTCGCATCGGCAACGGTTCCTCGATCACACACCGGGGGACAGACCTTTTTAATTAGCGGCTGCGAGATCGCCAGTTCAGGCTATCGGCCAACCAGAAAAGAGTTGGGACGCCATCTCGGAGAAGCGTCGTATTCGGTGTTAGCAGGGAAGTTGGTTTGGCGTGTTTTGGGCGCGTATAGGAATCCAGGATGGGATGTAAGCGACGCCCTGGAACGTGTGGCGCAGCCGAAAGGTTTGGCAGCATCCGGGGTGTGAACATGCGGTAAATTCCAGGGCGTCGCGTGTATTCACGCGGCGTCCGGAATCACGGTTCAGAGGCGTCGAAACGCGTTATTGCCGCAACGCGGAATGCGACGCCCCTCCGATTGGGTTGGCCTACCAATCACCAACCACAAATCACGCTTCAGCCGAGGCTACTTCTCACCTTCAACTTTCCCCGGCTTCTCCAAGTGTCCGCCAAACTCAAAACGCATCGCGGATAGCATTTTGTCCTGGAAATCGGCTTCGCCGCGGGAACTGAAACGCTCGTACAAAGCGGTGGTGAGCACGGGCACAGGTACTCCTTCATCAATTGCCGCTTTGATGGTCCATCGACCTTCACCGGAATCCGAGACGTGACCGCTGAATTTCGAAAGCCCTGGATCCTTTAGCAGAGCGATCGCCGTCAAGTCCAATAGCCAGGATGCGACCACACTGCCGCGGCGCCAGACCTCGGCGATATCGCTGAGGTTCAAATCGTATTGGTATTGTTGCGGGTCTCGCAATGGGGTTGTTTCTGCGTCGATCTCATGTTGGCGCTTCCCGATGTTTGCGCTGCGCAGAACACCCATACCCTCCGCGTAAGCCGCCATGATTCCGTACTCAATTCCGTTATGCACCATCTTAACGAAATGTCCCGCTCCGTTTGATCCGCAATGCAGATACCCTTGCTCCGCGGTACCGCCGGCTTTCTCCCGACCCGGGGTGCGTGGAATATCGCCTGGGCCCGGCGCCAAGGTCGCGAATATCGGATCGAGATGTTTGACTACGTCTGGCTCGCCCCCAATCATCATGCAATAGCCGCGATCCAAGCCCCAAACGCCCCCACTGGTTCCCACGTCGACATAATGGATCTGTTTTGACGCGAGTTCCTTAGCGCGTCTGATATCGTCGACATAGTAGGAATTTCCACCGTCGATGAGGATGTCGCCCGGCTCCAACAGCGGGGCTAAACCCGCGATGGTCTTGTCTACAACTCCGGCCGGAACCATCAACCAAACCGCGCGCGGCTTGCTCAGTTTCTGGACGAATTCTGCTAAGGAAGTGGCTCCCACGGCTTTTTCTTGGACCAATTCCTCGACTGCTTTCGGCGACATATCGAACACCACGCCCTCGTGTCCTGCCCGCAAAAGGCGCCTCACCATGTTGGCGCCCATTCTGCCAAGTCCGATCATTCCGAGTTGCATTGCTTTTAGGTTCTTTCTTTTTGGGTTGTTTTGAGGAGTCTTCTATTTGAGTTTCCGATATCGGCGAATCAGAGAATTGGTGGAACTATCGTGGTTGAGCCCAGGCTCAGTTTTTGACTCGAGTTCAGGAATGATGCGTTGCGCTAAGACCTTACCGAGTTCGACGCCCCATTGGTCGAACGAATCGATGTTCCAGACAGCGCCCTGGGTAAAGACACTGTGTTCGTAGAGTGCAACTAATTTACCCAGTGTGCCAGGAGTTAGCTCCTGCGTCAGGATGGTGTTTGATGGACGGTTACCTTCGAACACCCGATGAGGCACCAACCAATCCGGCGTCCCTTCGCCTTTCACCTGTTCAGGAGTCTTACCGAAAGCTAACGCTTCGCTTTGAGCGAATACGTTTGCCAGGAGCATGTCATGGTGGCGACCTAACGGATTCAGCGTCCTGATAAAAGCGATGAAATCGCAAGGAATTAGCCGGGTACCTTGGTGAATGAGTTGGTAGAACGAATGTTGGCCGTTAGTTCCCGGTTCGCCCCAGTAAATTGGCCCGGTCGCATAGTCTGTAGTAGCCCCATCCAGCGTCACGTGTTTACCATTGCTTTCCATGGTTAACTGCTGCAAATAGGCCGGGAACCGTTTCAGATACTGTTCATAAGGGAGCACGGCGACGGTCTCCGCTTTAAAGAAATCGTTGTACCATATCGACAGCAACCCCATGATCACCGGCAGATTTTTCTCAAATGGGGTGGTCCGAAAATGTTCGTCCATTTCGTGAAAACCGGCCAGTAGCGCTTTGAAATTGTCCGGACCAACGGCCAGCATGGTGGAAAGACCGATCGCCGAATCCATGGAATAACGGCCGCCGACCCAATCCCAGAAGCCGAACATGTTCTCGGTATCGATGCCAAACTCCGAGACCTTGGCTGCATTGGTGGACACAGCCACGAAATGCTTGGCCACCGCTTTCGTATCACCTCCCAATCCATCTAAAGTCCAATCTCGAGCCGAATGAGCGTTGGTCATCGTTTCCAGGGTGGTGAAGGTCTTTGAGGAAACGATAAAAAGCGTCTCCGCCGGATCCAGATCTTGAACCGCTTCGGCGAAATCGGTCCCGTCGACATTAGAAACGAAGCGGAACGTCATGCTCCTTTCGCTGTAATGTTTTAAAGCCTCGTAAGCCATCACCGGTCCCAGGTCTGAACCACCGATCCCGATATTGATTACATTTCGGATCCGTTTGCCGGTATGACCGGTCCAGACACCGCTGCGAACCCGTTCCGAAAAAGCCGCCATCTTATTGAGTACCGCATGCACCTCTGGCACAACGTTCTGGCCGTCCACGTTAATGGTCGCCCCTTCCGGAGCCCGCAGCGCGACGTGAAGGACGGCGCGGTTCTCGGTGATATTAATCTTGTCGCCGCGGAACATGGCGTCAATCTTATCCCGCAAACCGCATTCATCAGCCAATTGCAAAAGAAGCGAAACGGTCTCGTTGGTGATGCGGTTTTTCGAATAATCCAAATAGAGCCCGGCGCCTTCCACAACAAAGCGTTCGCCGCGCTCGTGGTCCTCAGCAAAGAGCTGGCGAAGATGCAAATCACGAACCTTCTGGAAATGGGCTTCGAGAGCTTTCCATCCTGGACGGCCCGTCAGCGACTGAATGGCTGGAGTCATTTGTATTCTTTCTTTTCTTAGCAGTTATGAAAAACAGTAAGCAGTAATCAGTGTGCCAGTAATCAGTATGGAATGCAGCGGCTACTGATTACTTCAGGCTTGAGGGTAGGGTCCTTCGAACGCGGTCTCGGCCAGTTTGCGTCGATCACTTGGGGTTTCTCGTTCCTGCAGCTTTTCCGGCAAATCTTCTTTGCGGCCTGGTTTACCGATCACTGCCATGGCTTCGACGTTGAAACCTTCCGGGATGTTAAGCGTGGTTCTGGCCTTGTCGTAATCGAACCCCTGCATGCCATGAATCACTAACCCTTTCAGGGCCCCCTGTAAGGCAAAGTTTTCCCAGGCCGCGCCGGTATCGAAAGAGTGCGTCAAAGCGGGCTCGCCATTATGATCGAAAGTCTTTTTGGAAATAAATATGACCAAAGCAGCCGCGTGCTTTGCCCAACTCTGGTTGAACTCGACCAATAGATTAAAAAAGAGCGGCCAGTGCGGAGTATCTCGGCGCGCATACAAGATCCGCCAGGGCTGATTGTTGAAGGAAGATGGAGCCCAACGAGCTGCTTCGAATAACGTAAAAAGCTCCTCTTCCGTGATCGGTTCCCCAGACATCGCCCTTGGGGACCAGCGATCGAGAAATACTGATTCGATTGGATAATCCGCCTTCCGAATTTGGTTTCCTTTGGTCATAAAAGCGTCTTCGGTTAAAGATAAAATCTCCAGATCTGCAAATTACGCCAACACTAAAGCGTCGCTATCAGCGCGACGCAGAAGATAGGAGCTAGGATCTAGGAGCCAGGAGGGGAAACGTGTGGGCGTAACGGCGTCTGGGCGTATCGGCGTGACACTGGACGGCGAAAGCGGTTTGAACCGGGTAATTGTTGGCCCGATTCGCAAAATGACGCCTGTGGGACTCGTGGAATCCGGCACATATGTCCCATTTAGTCCCATAAGTCCCATGCGGTAGCGGCGTCCAGCGCACGCCGACACGCCCATACGCCAACCCGCCCACACGTTCCCTCCTAGCTCCTGCGTCGCGCTTATAGCGACGCCTTAAAGAACTCCACCGTTCGTTTCTCGATTTGTACCCGAAGCCCCGGATCCAACACCATGTGGGTGGAACCCACGGTCGGCAGGAATTGGAAGGGACGGCCCGCTTTTTCAAGGGCATCCATCAGTTTGAGGCTGTGCCGGAAGTAGACATTGTCATCCGCGGTTCCATGGATAAGGAGAAGAGGCCGGCTAAGCTTCGGAGCGTCCCCAATGAGCGATGATGCCGCATAGACGGTATCGCCAGGTAGCCCCAAATAGCGTTCCGTATACTGCGTATCGTAGTCTAACCAATCGCTCACCGGTGCACCCGCAACGGCTGCCTTAAAGATGTCCGGACGCCGAAGCACGGCCAGGGCTGACATATAGCCACCGAAAGACCAACCCGTGATACCTACCCGTTTCAGGTCCATTTCGGGATGCTTGGCCGCTAAGTCCGTCAGGGCGCTGACTTGGTCCGTTAAAGGGATTTCACCGAATTTTTGATAGATCGCGCGTTCCCAATCGCGCCCGCGTCCCGGTGTTCCTCTTCCGTCAAATGACACGACGACATATCCCTGGTCGGCCAACCATTGATCGATCAGATACGGTTCCGCGATTTTCTCGACCCTGTTGAAACCTGGACCGGCATAGACGTCCACAATCACCGGATATGTCTTGGATCCATCGAAATCACGCGGGCGAACAATCGAGCTGACGAATTTGGTAGAATCATCCGTGAATTCGATTCGAGGGAAATAAGGCGGCTCTTCGGCCACACTTGGTAGCTCTCCCAAAACCGATCCGTCGGTACGGCGGACGAAAGTTTTGGCTAAGGAATCTGGAGCGCGAGCGGTATCGGTTAGAACCGAGGCGCCATTTTCACTTAGGCTGATGTCGTGGAAACCGCTGGCAAGTCTGGTTAGCTCGGTATTGTTCGGATCGGCGCGCCACAGGTCGCTCTCGGACGGATTCTTCGCGGCGAGGAAAAACAAGTACGATCCGGTTACTCCCGCAAAATGGTGCAATCCCTTTTCTGGAGGTACAACCACCTTGTCCAAAGATCCGTCCGCATGCCGAAGTTCGAGTTGCCAGGCGCCCTCTCTTTCACTGGTCCAGACGAACTCATGTGCGGGCAACCAAGCCGGCACGCTTTGATCGATATTGACCCAATCCGCATCATCTTCTTTGAGAAGCACCCGCGTGGCGCCGGTTTCCGGGTTTGCCTCGAGCAGCGCTAATTCATGTTGGTCTCGGGTCTCAACAGTGATCGTTAGGGGACCAAATTTGGTCGGGCTCACGCGCACCAAATAGGGATATTTGTTCCGATCCCATTCGATCCAGCGCACGGCATCGCTGGCATTCTCGGAGCTGTTGGCGCTGCCAACGGCCAACCGTACGTCCACGTTCTCCTTGCCTGGACGAGGATAACGCGAAGGATAGGGAGGTTCCTGTGGCGCTGCGGGATCGCCGACATACCAAACCTCGACTCTGGAGCTATCGTTTACTTGATAAAGAATTGTCCGGCTGTCTTCCAACCACCAAAAGCCTTTCCTCCGGTCCATCTCTTCTTGGGCGACAAACTCAGCCAGTCCGCAGGAATGGCTTTCGGTGGCGCCGGTTGTAATGGCGCGTTCCTCGTCCTTCTCCAAATCATAGACGAATAGGTTGTAATCGCGGACATAGGCGATCTTTCGGCCGTCCGGTGAGAAGGTGGGATCTATGGCGTTACCGGCTCCGGTCTTGAGTTTGACTAAACTCTTGGTTCCGAGCCGGTACACGAAAAGAGCGCCCGGCAACGTGAAAGCGATCTGATCGCCATCATCGGACAGTTCAAAGCTCGTGATACCCGTGACCTTGGTTCGGGTCCTTTCTCTCCGCATCTTTTCTTCCGGCGATAAGTTCCCACTCTGATCTCCCAACAATTTCGCTGGCGTGGCCAATTCCTCGGTCTGGCCAGATGCGACATCAAATCGGTACAATCCGGTGGTACGGTCACGGGGCGAATCCGATCGAAGGAAGATCACCGATTTCCCGTCAGCGGTAGGCATCGCTTGAACTGGACGTCCGAGAGAGAAGTTCTGCGTCTCCGCCAATGTTTGTAGGTAATGATCGGTATCAGAGCTGTCACCAAACGCCACGATCGGCGAGAGCGCCGAGATCGCCGTGAGCGCTATCAGGGACGGAAAAGTGGAAAGCGAGGGATGCATCTCGGGGAACTCTTCGTGTCGAGTTGCCTACCCGGCAAATCGATTTCGCGGTGCCGTCGGTAGGGATAAGCTCCTGGTGTCCCGGAGGGACCGAATGATCGTAGCCAGGCAATTTATTGCCTGGAACCGATCGAGAATGGAACCCGTCCCGTAGGGTACGGTGTGATCGGGTTGGGATTTGGCGCCTGCCGTCAGAGAAACGCGTTGGCACGGTGGAATCAGGGTGAACATATGCCGGCGCGATCGTGAACCACACAATCCATAGCGTACCCTACGGGACGGCGCCGTGATGGCCGAAATTCTAGGCAATAAGTTGCCTGGCTACGATCATTCAGTCCCTACAGGACACCAAGATCTCATCCCCTACCGATTCTCGAGATAAGTTCACGGAGCACCTAGGGGACAAAACACCTAAAATCGGCTAACCTCCGCCTCAATGCCTCAGCTTCGAGCGACCTCTAGACAGCCAATTGCGATCACTGAAGCAACCCCTTGGTGGCGCCAAGATTGGGTGTTGGCCTTGCTCTTGTTGATCTTGGCCGCAATCGCTTATCTCCCCGCATTGAACGGAACCCCAATCTGGGATGACGACGCTCATATTACCCGGCCAGAATTGCAGTCCTGGGATGGACTGGCCAAGATCTGGACTCAACCAGGGAGCACGCAGCAATACTATCCGTTCGTTCACACGGTATTCTGGCTGGAACATAAACTCTGGGGCGACGCACCTCTCGGTTATCACCTGGTTAACCTCCTGCTTCATTGCAGCTCAGCCCTCCTCCTGCTCAAGATATTGCGCCGGCTTGGGATTCCCGGGGCTTGGTTAGCAACCGCTATCTTCGCGCTGCATCCCGTACAAGTAGAGTCCGTAGCCTGGATCTCAGAACTTAAGAACGCACTTTCGGGTGTTTTCTATTTAAGTTCCGGATTGGTCTATCTCGAGTTCGATCGCACGCGTAAACTCGGCCCTTATCTCACGGCTGCTACTCTTTTTCTACTAGGACTCCTATCTA
>Ga0210406_10007377_pt1 | contig 11176 bp, 11 predicted proteins | sample IncBWC30MmetaG_FD_155454 | JGI IMG/M metagenome (GOLD analysis project Ga0210406, IMG submission 155454) | Forest soil microbial communities from Barre Woods Harvard Forest LTER site, Petersham, Massachusetts, United States - Inc-BW-C-30-M | ecosystem: Environmental > Terrestrial > Soil >... | reverse complement strand
ATTCAACCGCAGGGTGGCGGCGGCAGAGATGTGTTTGTCCACATCTCTGCGGTCGAAAGAGCCGGCCTCAGCAGTCTCAATGAGGGGCAGGTCGTCGAATACGAGGAAGTCTCGAACAGGGGCAAAATTTCAGCTGAGAACCTCAAGGTTCAGCGCTGATTTCGTTTTGGTTCCCGCCAGCCGATCACCGCAGCTTCGATACGTCGGTGTGTTTTCGCGTTTTGCCAAGTGCCCTCGGTCCATTGGCATAAAAACGGAATGACGTACGTACCGACCCGCTGGCGGTGATCCTTCATGAATGAAAGCATCAATGCGCTCTTGTCGTGCAGCCATTAGATAGACTCTCGCTGGAGCTGGCTTTCCTTGGCCACTCGCTCACGTGGTTGTGATCCGATACTGGATGATGAGAGGCGCGCAAATCCAGTACGCAAGTTGCCACGCAGCAGCTGCTGCTGACTAGCTCGAAGACGATGACTAAGGTGCCTTTGGGCCAAGATAGATACTGGGCCATGGTCCGGCTGCAGGGCGCGGTCTTCAAACGTCGACCCCGTTGAGGGGGACACTGAATGGCCGGTGGGATGAGGGATGCTTGACCGGCCCTGTGATCCTGGGCACTTTCCGAACACCCGAGGGCTTTGTTGTGATCAAATCCGAACTCGTTGACCGGATCTCGATCCAAAACCCCATCTCTATCGGCGGGACGCCGAGAAGATCGTCAATACCATTTTTTCAGAGATTACTGCCACAATGGCACGCGGTGACCGGGTCGAACTGCGGGGGTTTGGGGCTTTTTTTGTAAAGTTTCGGGAAGGCCGGACCGGACGAAATCCTAGCACAGGGGTGCCGGTTTCGGTCGGAAGAAAGGCCGTTCCTTCCTTCAGGACCGGAAAGGGCATGAAGTCTCGGCTGAACTCATATGCGCACGGCTCCGATATCCACGCGAGTCGCTGACCGCGAGCCTACATCTGTTACGTTAGGACTCGCCCTAGCCTTGCAAAGGAGCAGCGTGGCGCCGCCGGATGTGTCTCCGGCATCGACATCAGCCCGGATGCTTGCCGTCGCACGCGGGCTAGCGCCAGGCATTGATTGGAGCGAGGGTACGGCGGGTGCTCTGCCGGTCCGGGGTGGAGAGCACTTCGATGTTGTCGTCTGGTAATAAGGATTGCAGTTCTTTCCTGACAAGTGCGCAGCGACAGCACAGATGCGGCGAGGGCGCACACGCGGTAGCGGATTCGGGAGAACGCAGCCAACGAGGGTGATCCGAGTTGACGGCTTGCTAGGCTTGGTCGTGGGCACAAAAAAGAAGCGAGGGTCGCGTTAGCAACCCCCGCCTCCCTGTTAAATGAGACGTAGATCAAAACCACGCTCGCCTGCCAGGTAAGCGCGGTCAGATCCATGTCCCACGTTAACGTCGCGCGACAAAACCAGTGAAGGCCTCATCGGTCAGCGCCCCATCGAACGAATAAGCCGTCGTTCATGGGAGCATCGGCCCACAATAAGCGTTCTAGAACCGCCGCAAGTGACCCCTATGTGCCTTCTTGGCGCCAGCCGCTGGCACAGCTGGCGTCCAAGCATAGAGCAACGGTTATCCCGCCAAGGAGCAGCAAGGCTCGCTGGACCAGGCGAGGCCGCCGCGCGCATGGTGGTCCAAATCTAACTGGGCTGTCGAGTAGCTCGCACCGACCTGCGGAAAACCTTAAGGGGATCTCCTAGTCGCCGCAGTTTGGTGACTCTGATTAGAGGCCTGAAAGCCTATTTAGCAGTTAGACGTCTGCTTAGTTCAGGTCGTGCAACGGAATAAAGCGCGGTACAATTGGTGCCGTCACAGCCCTCAGCCGAATTTTTAGTAGTTGATTTTGTCTCGCAACCGTTCCGTTGGCAGGCCGCGGCAACCCACGTCTCGATGGCGCCCATGTCGCACGCTACAGCTTGATTGGCCGTCACGGTGGCGAACAGGAAGGCGGTTGAAACGACGAGCTTTTTCACGGTTGTTCTCAATGCAAGGTAATGTGCATTTACGCTGAATTGTGACAATTGGAAAGAGCCCATCGACACAGTCAGCCCAGTGCACAAGACATCGAACGGGGTGCCTGAGGTATGAGCGCAGTCTTTTACGCCGTGATTGCCGCTATTGCGGCAGGGTTTTATAGCAATTCCAGCGACTAGCTTCGCCAAACGTGAATCAACTGTTCGGCGCATTGGTCGTGTCTGCCGCTGCGCTCACTATCGCAGCCCTGCTTCTTGTATTCCAGCTAGTAAAATTCGGTTGTTCACAAATCCGGCGGGCATGTGGTTTTTGTTGGGTGCAGGAGCCGCCGCCTTTTCAATCGACTACTTTACGCTGCAAGCATATTCGAGGGGTCTACCGATCTCTGTTGGCGCTCCCATCGGTATTGCTGGGGGAGTTGCAACCGCTGTGGTGATCGGGCTCCTGCTTGGTGAACAGCTGTCCTATGCGAAACTTGCAGGAATAGTTCTGGTCGTTATCGGCGGCATCGTTCTGGTTGCCTATAAATAGTCGCTGTACTGTATCCTCCGATGTGCCGCGAAATTGGCAATGCTGCGGCGGAACAGATGACGCGACAAACCGATGAATCAGCATCCTGAACCGTCAACCCAGGAAGTGCTGGCGGGCCTCGTCGAGCGCGTCACCTATCACAATGCCGAGAATGGTTTTTGCGTGCTGCGCGCCAGGGCCCGTGGTCATCGTGATGTCGTGACGGTGGTTGGCCATGCCGCAAGCATTTCCGCCGGTGAGTGGATCACGGCTTCGGGCGATTGGGTCAACGACCGTACTCACGGCCAGCAATTCAAGGCAAGGTTCCTGCGCACATCGCCGCCGACTTCGGCAGACGGCATCGAGAAATACCTCTCCTCCGGCATGATTCGGGGCGTGGGACCGGTCTATGCCAAAAAACTTGTGCGGGCCTTTGGCGAGAAGGTCTTCGATATCATCGAGACCACACCGGACCGGCTACGCGAGGTCGATGGCATCGGGCCGGTCCGTGCCGCGAGCATTCTGGCCGCCTGGGCGGAACAGAAGGCGGTGCGGGAGATCATGGTCTTTCTGCACGGCCACGGCGTCAGCACGGCCCGGGCACTGCGGATCTTCAAGACCTACGGCTCCGACGCCATCCAGGTCATGTCAGAGAACCCGTACCGGCTCGCCCGCGATATTCGTGGCATTGGCTTCAAGACTGCCGATGCAATAGCCGTGAAGCTCGGCATCGAGAAAACCGCCCTGATCCGGGTTCGCGCCGGGATTTCGTACGCGCTCACCGAGGCGATGGACGAGGGTCATTGCGGGTTGCCGACGGACCAGCTGGTGCCGCTGGCCGAGAAGTTGCTCGAAGTGCCGCAACAACTGATCCAGACCGCGCTCGGGCTGAAGCTACAGGACGGGACGGTGATTGCTGACCGGGTTGGCGAAACGCCCTGCATTTTTCTGGCGGGTCTCTATCGGGCGGAACGCACCATCGCCGAGCGCCTGACGCAGTTGGCAACTGGCACGCTGCCCTGGCCCTGGATCGATCCGGACAAAGCCCTGCCGTGGGTTGAGAAGCAGATCGGTCTTGCCCTTGCGGAAAGCCAGATGGCCGCGATTCGGCTCGCCCTGATGGCCAAGGCGCTGGTCATGACCGGCGGGCCTGGTGTGGGCAAAACAACAATCGTCAAGGCGATCCTGCGTATCCTCGCCGCGAAAGGCACCAGCCTCCTGCTGTGCGCGCCGACAGGGCGTGCTGCCAAGCGTATGACCGAGGCGACCGGCTTCGAGGCCAAGACCATCCACCGGCTGCTGGAGGTCGATCCCAGAAGCGGTGGCTTTAAGCGTGGCGAGGACAATCCGCTCAATTGCGACCTACTTGTAATCGACGAGACCTCGATGGTCGATGTCATGCTGATGCAGGCGCTCTTGCGGGCAGTGCCAAATAAGGCCGCCCTCTTGATCGTTGGGGACATCGACCAGCTTCCCTCGGTTGGACCAGGCCAGGTGCTGGCCGATATCATCTCATCGGGCGCGGTGCCGGTGGTGCGGCTCACCGAGTCGCGACGCCCTTTTCGGTGCAGGACAGTTCGCAGAGCCGGATCATCACCAATGCCCATCGCATTAATCAGGGCTCGATGCCTGACCTCAGCCCGCCCGGAACAGAGAGCGACTTCTACTTCGTGCAGGCGGACGATCCGGAGATGGCGGTTGGCCGCATCATCGAACTTGTAAACAAGCGGATACCGAAGCGGTTCGGCCTTGATCCTATCCGCGACATCCAGGTGCTGTGTCCGATGAACCGGGGTGGTGTGGGTGCGCGCTCATTGAACATCGAGCTGCAGGCCGCACTCAATCCCGCGGGGAAGCAAATCGGCAATTTCATGTGTAATTACAATAGATTAATCAAACAATATGGCGGAGAGGGAGTCCGCCCAAACCCTATTGATATTGTTTCGTGAATTCGCGCCACACGCTCCGGACCAACGATCATCCCAACGTTTGGGGCCGCGCACGGTGACGCACGAAGGCGGCCAAACCAAATTGATCTTCTTGCAGCCACCGAGGCACACCGCACTCGAAACGTGTTGATGGCCGCCCCGACCCGTTTTGTTCTGTCCCGATAAGTGTTGATTGGTATTAGGAAAATCGGCCGCACGTGCCATTCCGTGCCGTTCAATCGCCGCTCGTGGTCCCGTGTTGGTGACCATTTTGGTGACCATTTCGTTCACCTGGAGGTTCGCAACCGACTGTCCTCCTTGAGTGCTATCCTGAATAAAAACTTGGGATGCTCATGGACGCCAAAACGTTTTCTCTCGTAGCTGGGATAATCTTCGCCGTAGTGGGCCTCTTCCACTTGGTGCGGATTTTTGAGGAGTGGCCCGTCATCATCGGGGACCGGTCGGTGCCGATGTCGGTAAGCCGACCACATCGGCGCCCACATCCTCGCTTTCGTGCTGGCCTTCGCACGCGGGCTGCATATCTTCAGCGAGCGACAATAAGAACTATCTGGCTCAGCGCGAACTTGATGGTCTGCGTAAGGCCGGGGTGCCGGAAGAATGAGCGTTTGGCGCGCTCTCAAGCTACCAGCTCGTTGAGCAACGCCTTAGCCTCTTTCAGATCGAGCGTATTGAAGCCTTCGGTGAACCAATTGTAGACTGGAGCGAGAAGCTCACGAGCCTCATCCCGCTTGCCCTGATCGCGCCAGAGCCGCGCCATCCTCATTACCGCGCGGAGTTCCCAGGATTTTGCTTGCTGCTGACGCGCGACCGCGAGTGCCCGCTCGAAATACGCCTCTGCATTGGCTACATCGCGCTCCGGCGACAGCAGCGCGATTTCCCCGGCCGTGCGATGGACCTCGGCCTCGTACCACCGTTCCTTGGCGTTTTCGATCACTGTCACTGCTTCGCCAATGCAACGCCATGCGTCATCGAATTGGCAGTTATCCCCATAGGCTCGGGCCAAATGTGATAAGAACGCCGTGATTGACAATGTGGCTCCGGTTGACCGATACCCAACAATCCCGCTGGTTAACATTTCAATTGCCGCTGCGGCCTTGGTGGCGGCTGCTGCCAATGCGCAACCTTCGTGCATCATTCCGCTCGCCTTCCACATCAATGCATCTTTTTCTTTCGCGAGCGCGAAGAGTTCTCGGGCTCGCGCCGTTGCGACCGCGTAGTTTCCGCATAGGACGTGGAAAAACGCAGTCATGTAGAGTGCAAACATTAGCGAAGCGGCTTGACCCGTATCTCGTGCAGCCTCGACGGCGGTGTCGGCGTCCCTTAGCGCGGCCTCCGGATAACCAAGAAACCACAAAGTCCATGACCTATAGCTTAGAATCGCCACTCCGGTATCGTGGCCAAAACGCGTCGCAAGCATGCGATGCTCGACAGGATCGTAGAGCGCGATGCCCTTGTCGTAATGTGTCCGTGCCTGTACGAAGTCACCTTCTTTTAACAAAGAGTGACCCATGACCCGATGTCCTATTAGCACCGGAGTCGCCGCTCCTTGCCTCTGCGCGAGCGCCCAAAAACGGGCTGCGAGATCCCGACAGATATCGCCTTTAAATGCCACAAAATTTACGGCCCAGAGGCCATAGATCGCTGAGAACAGCAACAACGGGTCTTCGAGAGGCTCACCCAGAGCCTCTGATCGTTCAATAAACAATCGTGCCTGCTCGATCGCGACTTTAGTTTCGGGTGCCGCGTAACCTTTAGTGTGCATCAGAGCGTTTGCCAGTCCGACCTGAAACTTGATCTGCTCACGGCGCAACGCGGGCGTGGCCGGCAGTCTCGCGATTTGATCAAGCGCACGGGTAAGCTGCGCTGCGGCTTCAACGAGTGCCGAGCGTGCCAGCGATCGTTGCCCCGCCTTGCCCCACAGGAGCGCGGCCTTTTCAATCAGTCCGGCCTCGGAGCAATGTCGCGCCAAAAGCTCTGGCTGGCTTTCGGCTATGTCGGCGAAACTGGTTTCAAGGATTTTGGCGATCCGAGCGTGAAGCGCCCGACGAGGCTGGCGCAATAACATTCCGTAGGCGGCATCTTGCACTAAGGCGTGTTTGAATATGTACGACGCGTGCGGCAGCACACCCTCCCGGAGCACCAAGCCTGCTCTATTGAGACTGTTCAGAGCGAACGCCAACTCGTCCTCCGACTTGCGGGCAACCGCGGCAAGCAAGGAATGAGGGAACTCCCGCCCAATAGCGGCCGCGATCTGCGCTACTTCTTTCGCTGGACCGAGCCGGTCAAGTCGCGCCAGCAGTGAGGCGTGCAGACTCGCGGGAACCGCATGAGTCGCGCCGGGCTCGGCGGCGGCCGTCTTCAGTGCCTCGCCATCGCTTTCCACTTCCAGCACCGCCTTTGTCATTTCCTCTACGAACAGCGGGATGCCGTCGGTGCGTTCAATAATGTCTTGCCGGACATTCGCAAGGATGAGTTTGTTTCCGACAACCCGGTCAATTAAGGCACTGACTTCGCGTTTCCCCAGCCGATTGAGAGTGAGGGCCGTCACGTAGGGCCGTCCGATCCAAGGCGCTTGAAACTCGGGCCGGAAGGTTACAAGCAACAACACGCGATGGGTCCGAATCTGGTCCATAACCAGACCAAACGCTTCCAGGCTCGTTGGATCCGTCCAGTGCGCATCCTCAAGAATGATTAGCACCGAATTTTGGCGCGTTAGCACCTGCATTTGCGCGGTGAGTGCTCCGAGCGTTCTTTGGCGGCGCTGTTGCGAAGTTAGGTTGAGCTCAGGATAGCGGCCATCGTTAGGAAGCGATAGCATCTCGGCAAAGAGAGCGATGTCCTGGATAGAGGTCAAGGTTTGCGCGAGCAACGCATCAAGCTTGTCAAGCTTCGTTTGTAGGTTGTCATTGTATGTATGCCCTGCCGCGCGTGTTATTTGGCGGACGATCGGATAGAACGCGCTGTCGGTGTAGTGCGGAGAGCAGAAATAGCGCAAACGTGTGTGCGGGTCGGTGGCGATACGTTCTAACAGCACCGCCGTCAATCGCGATTTGCCGATGCCGGCCTCGCCGCAGAGCAACACGACCTGGCCTTTGCCGGTTTTCGCCTTGGACCAGCGCCGTAGCAGCAATTCGAGTTCCTCTTCGCGGCCCACCAAGTCCGTCAGGTCGCGCGCGTGCAGCGCCTCAAAGCGACTTTCAACCGAACTCGGTCGCAATACCGCCCAGGCTCGCACCGACTTTGCGATACCCTTGATGTCCCTAGCTCCGAGGTCCTCCAACTCGAATAGATTGCCGAGGAGCCCGCGCGTGCGATCGGCAATGACCACCCTATTCGGCTCGGCAATTCCTTGCAGTCGTGCTGCGAGGTTCGGTATCTCGCCGACAACGCCCTGTTCATGCACCTCCGACTCGATCAGGTCACCAACGACGGCAAGCCCGGTGGCAATGCTGATACGGGCTTGCAGTGGAGCGCTCGTCTTCAAGCTGGTCACTGCGGTGACCAACTCTAGCCCCGCCCTAACCGCCCGCTCTGCATCATCCTCACTCGCTTGCGGATACCCGAAGTAGACCAGCACCCCATCGCCCATGTACTTCGCTACGAAGCCACCGAAGCGCTGCACGGTCTCGGCGACGCACTTCTGATAATCAGAAATGACCTCACGCAGGTCCTCAGGGTCCATACGCGCCGAGAGCGCGGTAGAACCGACCAGATCCGAGAACATCACCGTGACTTGGCGACGCTCTGCTGCACCCTGTGGCTTTGGCTCCGTCGGCGTAACAGTCGGTTCAACGGTCGTTAACGTGCCGCCAAGCTCCCGTATGGCCGCGAGCAGTTTCACTCGGTGCCCAAGGGAAATGCCGAGTTCCTTGAGGTTCTCATCTGTCAGGTGGGGCAGAACGGAGGTGTCGATGTCATTCTCGGCAAAACGCTCGGCGTACTCGGACATGCCGAGCTTTTCGAGCCAGTCTCCGATCTCCTGCACTGTGGCGCACCCTCTCAGGCACCTTTCGGGCGAACATATCCGATTGGTTGGTTCTAGGCCATTTTTGCTGAGGTACGGACTGGAATGGCCCGCACTAGGCTTGGCGCGTCCGTCAGTCGGTCTTTCGTCAGCCGCCTCCCTCACCTCAGGGCGCAGGAGCGGCCTCGCCTGAGCCAGGATGAGGCATGTGATCAGACGGCAGGCACAAGACAGTGTGGGTCCTGCGATCAGAACTCGATCTTAAGGGCACATTAACAAGCTGTTACATGCTGAATGCCCCACCACGATGGCCATGGGCTCGTTTTGAGCGTCCCGTAATTTCCGGCGTACTATTTCCTTCTACTGTTGAAATTTTAGCAGCCCTGTGGACAGTTCGCGGGACTCCGAATTGACAGGGTTTGATGCAGCGGATGGTCGTGGCCGCTGGATGGACAACGTCTTTATCGAGCGGCCGCTCCACCGCCGTCCGCGCACGACCAAACCCCGGCCACAGAATCTACCCATATCTGCTGCGCGGGCTGGCGATCACGCGGCCCAACCAGGTGTGGGCGATGGACATTACCTATATCGCGATGGCGCGCGGCTTCGTCTACCTCACCGTGGTCCTAGACTGGTTCAGCCGCCGCGTACTGGCGTGGCGGCCGTCAGAGACTCCACTTAGCGATGCGGAAAATCTGTTCAGAGAACCGGACCACTACACTGTTCTTGCCTCACTGCCAGTCTCGAAGGCATTCAGGTAGACGCATTCGTATTTCAACGATCGCCACAGCCGCCAAAACCTTTCGACGGCTCGCCCGCCGGTTAGAGGGTGGGATATAGCTGATCTTAAGGCGGCAAGTTGACAAGGTGTGGCCGATGACTTCTCTTTGAGGGAAATAGTAGCGGTGGCGACCTTTCGCGCAGGAAAAGAGTGCCGAACACGAAACTTTGTAACACTCGCTAGGACGAAGTACTAGAGACTAGGAACGGTTGTGTTCTTGCTGCGATCAGCCTTCGCACACCCACTGTCCGCAACGCCTGCGTGAGCTGACCTGTGCCGCTTCGCGTCATCATCTTGGGTGGCGGCGTTGGGGGCATGAGTGCCGCCCATGAATTGATTGAACGCGGCTTCGAGGTGCTCGTGCTCGAGCGTGGCCGCCTGGCCGGTGGCAAGGCGCGCAGCATCTCGGTGGTCGATGACAGCGGTCACGAGCGCGCCGATTCACAGGTAAAAACGATCCAGCACCGTTTACCGGGTGAGCACGGGTTTCGCTTCTTCCCCGGTTTCTACAAGCATGTAATCGACACCATGATGCGCATACCGTCCTTCGACGGGCGCACCGCGGCTGATCATCTCGTGGCTACGACCCGCGTCGGTTTTACCCAATATGGCAAGCCCACTTTTTTCATACCGTCCCGGTGTCCTCGCAGCGGAAGTGATGCGGCGACGCTTTTGCGCGATGCGCTTCTGGTGTTTGGGCCGGTCATCGATCTCCCGCCAGACGAGCTTGCGTTTTTTGCGGCCCGCTTTTGGCAAATCCTCACCTCCTGCACGGAGCGTCGCATCGGCCAATACGAGCGGATTGGCTGGTGGGAGTTCATCGACGCCGAAACGCGATCCGCATCATATCAGAAGTTCCTCGCCACGAGCTTCACACGGTCGCTAGTAGCCGCCAAGGCGCGCAAGGCGAGCGCGCGGACCGTGGGCGACATGTTCATGCAAATGATGCTGACGTTTCTCGATCCGACTGCGGCATCGACTGATCGCGTATTGGATGGGCCGACCAATCTCGTCTGGATAGATCCGTGGCGCAGCTATCTCGAAGCGCGGGGCGTCCAATACCTGGGCGAGTCACGGGTCGAGGAAATCCTGTGCGATAGCATTCGCATTTCCGGCGTCGTAGTCCGTCAGCAAGGCAGGCGTGCCGTGTTGCGGGGCGACTATTACATCGCCGCACTGCCGCTCGAACGCATGGCTCCGCTGGTAAACAGCCCCATGCTGGCGATTGATCCGACGATTAAAAATCTCGCGGCGCTCGCGCCAAATGTGGAGTGGATGAACGGCATACAATTTTATCTCCACCGCGATGTGCCGATTGCACGCGGCCACGTGATCCACATTGACACAGAATGGGCGCTCACCAGCGTCTCGCAGCTCCAATTCTGGCGCAGCATGTCGCCTGATCTGTTCGGCGACAGCGACGTGCGCGGTGTCCTCTCCGTCGATGTCTCCGACTGGGAAAGCCCAGGCTCGCACGGCCGCTCCGCCATGCAATGTTCGCGCGAAGAGGTGGTGCGCGAAGTATGGGCGCAGCTCAAGCGCTCGATCAACGCCGAGCGGGAACTCTTGCGAGATGAGGATCTGCACTCGTGGTATCTGGATCCCGACATCCAGGACGATCCCGCTCACCCGGGGTTTTTACAGAACACGGAACCGCTGCTGGTCAACCTGATGGACACCTGGACGCTGCGGCCAGAGGCGACGACTGCTATTCCCAATCTGTTTTTGGCGTCGGACTACGTGCGCACCTACACCGACCTCGCGACCATGGAGGGGGCCAATGAGGCGGCGCGGCGGGCGGTAAACGGCATCCTCGATGCCACGAAGTTCGACGGAGCTCGCTGTGATCTGTGGCCGTTGCACGAGCCCGAGATACTTGCTCCGTGGCGGCTGCACGACGCTGGCCGATACGCAGCGGGCCTGCCGTGGGACGATTCCCTGATGCAGGTCGCGGCCCACGCGATTCGGAATTCCTCGCCCCTTCT
>Ga0210406_10007375_pt1 | contig 11177 bp, 9 predicted proteins | sample IncBWC30MmetaG_FD_155454 | JGI IMG/M metagenome (GOLD analysis project Ga0210406, IMG submission 155454) | Forest soil microbial communities from Barre Woods Harvard Forest LTER site, Petersham, Massachusetts, United States - Inc-BW-C-30-M | ecosystem: Environmental > Terrestrial > Soil >... | reverse complement strand
CGAAGTCGAACAAACGGATCTGGGGAATGCCATAGTTTGTCTGGCCGGTCGCCTGATTCTGGTTAAAAGCAAATCTTGTGAAGTTGCCCCGCACCTCGTTGACCAGCACTGGGGTAATCGTCCGCGTCCACCCGAGTGTGCCGACGTAGTTTTTCGGCGCCAGGGTTATGTCTTCTATCGGCCGGTTTCCGCCGTTTACGTTGTTTAGGCTGACGATGTAGGTGCTCCCAAAAAACTGGTTGGATCCCATCGTGTAATCAACGCGCGCGTTGTACTGATTTCCACTCGTGGAGTTCGGCACGCGTGTGTCGAAGACGCCCCAGTCCGGAATTCCATCAGGGCCGTTACCGATGGCTTGCCCGATTGCGACCCCTGGCTGGTACCAGGTTCCAAGCGGATGGTAATTCGGGTCACTCGGATTCGTGATCAGAGAGCAGCAGTCGGTCTGCGAGATTGTCGTGCTGATTCGTGGCGCAATGCCCGGCGTGTTGAAAATCTTTGCAGCTATGCTGCTTGGGTTCACTTTAATCACATATTGCTCGAAGGCTGGGGTCTCCAATTTTACGTCGCGATTCGTAACAGTATTGCTCAGCCGCAGCCCTTCATAGGAAAAAAAGAAAAACAACTTGTTATGGATGATCGGGCCGCCGATACTTCCCGCAAAGTCGCGATACTTTTGATCATTCCGTGTCGGGCAGTGCTGGTAGGTTACGTTGCCTGCCAAGTCCGGGCAAGTGTGCGGGTTTACTGTGACATTGTTCGCGCCATAGAACTTGTTGAAGGCGTTCAGTCCCTTGTCATTAAATTTAATCAAGCCGCTTCCGTGAAAGTCGTTTGTTCCGCCCTTGGAGATCACTTCCACCTGTGCGCCCGAATTGCGCCCCTGCTCCGCACTGTATGTTGCGGACGTGACAACAAGCTCTTGCACGGATTCCTGATTGGGCGTAATGACCGCAGCGCCGCCGTTGCTCAAACTGTTGATGCTGACTCCATCCAAGGTGTAATTGTTGGCGCTGACCCGCTGGCCATTGGACACAATCTGCACCTGATTCTCAGCTTGGAAAATGGAGTTATTGGACCCACCCGGGCCGACCTGCTGAGGTAATGCGAAGGAATTTCCGCCTCCTTGCCGCGCGTTATCGCCGAATACACCGGGTGCCAAATGCAGAAGTTCATAAGGATCTCTGCCAAATTGAGGGAGTGTAAGAACCTCCTGTGATCCAATGGTGGCGTTTATGCTGGCGTTTTCTGTTTGTAACCCTCCGGTCGTGGATGTCACCGTCACTGTTTCCGCCACGTTTCCGACGGTCAGGGCGACATCAAAGCCGCGGGGCTGTTCCGCCTCAACGTCGACATCCTTGGCAACGAATTGCTTAAAGCCGCTGACGGATACGCTGACTGTGTAGAGCCCTGGCGGCAGTTCGTTGATTCGATAAAAACCTTGGTCGCTCGCAACGGTGTCCCGGCTCACACCTGTCTCTTGATTGGTCAAAGTTACCTTTGCCCCGGAAACAGCGCTCCCATGAGGATCCGTCACCGTGCCCTGAATGCTGGCCTTGAACTGTGCGCTGGCGCAAACAGCGAAGATTGACGCGCATACCACCACGAGGATCGCCCGAAAAGACACTTTGAAAAAGCTCATGCTTTTCCTCCACCTGCTCTGGTTTTTCGGATGCTGCACCACACCCGCTAGTAAATCGGTTGAGCGACGATTGGCGGGAGTATATGCATCTGTTTCTTGGATGTCAACAATCGATTCTTACGGACCACTCGAGCACGCCACCGCCGCTCGAAGGCCCACCCGTCTGCCCTCCGGGAGGGACGCCTTTGCGACCGCCAAGATTCGCATTGCAACTCCAAACGTTGCCGGGCAGCACACTGGATCTGACTTCACTCGTTTTTTCCTGAGCCGAGGAGGATCGGAGAGCGCCGGAGGCTCACCCAAGCAGAGTTGCGGATGGGGAAAAACACGACCCGCCCGAGTCAAATCAGGATTCGCCGCCGATTGCCTGTAAGTTAAGGAATATGGACGAGGGGAGGAAACAAATCTGTTCCTGCTGGCAGAAGAGGATGGTGCCGCTGCTTGGTGAAAACCCGAACGGTTAGGGCCTCGCGAGTCCGCCTGAGAACCGCGCCTCACGGTCGACTAGCCTGCTCACGGTGGCGAACAGGAAGCTCGCCGACAACCCGCACATCAGCACGCCGATGATGCTTTCCACCGGACCCAAGGTCCGCCACGCTTGCGGAAGAACGACATCGCCATAGCCAACGGTGGCATAACTGCTTGTCGAGAAGTAAAAGGCAGATTCCCACAATGGAAAACAAAGCCAGCGATAAAAGCCAGCCCAAAGCAGAATCTCCAGTACGTGCAAACCAATGAACGCAGTCATCAATCGCATCACAAACATGGCGGAACGAATCGCCCCTAACCTGAGGACGTCGGGTGCAAAACTGGCTCTTGCCCAAGCAATCACCGCGCCCATCCCAGCGCATTGCATTGAAAGCGTAAGCGTCACCAAAACAACAGCTGCGCCGGCTTGTCGAACAAAAGTTATTGGCAAGAGGCAGACCTTTCGACCGAGATCCTAGTGAACCGAGACATTCCCACCTTTGCCCAGCTCGTTTTTCTTCAGAAAAAATGAGCCGGCAAACATAAGCACAGAGGCCACAGACAGCAGCCAGTACACCTCGACATAAGAGAGGACAGCAGCTTGAGCTTGAACCATAGCGTACAGCCGGCCCATTGCCTGTTGTTGAGCGGCATAAAGGCTTAAGCCGGCGCGGGTCAGGCGCATTGCAAGCGCTGTGATCGAGGCGTGAAACGGGCCAGAAGCTGTGTATTCCGCGAGGACGGATTGATGATACTGACTGCGCCGAGCAATGAGAGTCGTGACGGCAGATGTCCCGATGCTCTGCCCCATGTTGCGCATAAAATTCATAAGCCCGGCGGCGGCGTTGGTTTTTTCCGCTGGTAAGTCGATATAGCCGGCAAGCGTGAGGGGGACGAATAGAAAAGCCACGGGAATGTACTGCCACACGCGCAATAAGGTCGCCGAGCGGAAACTCATCAGCAGATCAACCTGTTTGCTCGAAACATACATACTCACCGCCAGACCGATCCAACCAAACGCGATGATGTGACGCGCTTGGAATCGGGTGGTGAGTTTGCCAACCATAGGGAGCACAACCAGCACCACAAGGGCGCCGGCCGAAAGCACCATCCCTGCCTTTTGTGCTGGGTACCCCATAAGAGTCTGCAGGAGTTGCGGCATGAGTACCGTCGAGCTGAATAGCGCTGCCCCCAGCATCAGGAACATTAGATTGGTTGTGGCGACATTGAAGTTCTTGAACAAGCGCACATCCACGATGGGCTCTTTTTGAAACCATTCCCAAATGACCAGAGCAACGAGACCCGCGGCGGCGATTACAACCAACGTCGTGATGAAATTAGATCCGAACCAGTCGTCCTCCTGCCCCTTGTCGAGGGCGATCTGCAAGGCGCCTACGCCCAGAGTCAGGAGAGAAAATCCGATGAAGTCGAACCCGGATAGCTTCTTCTTCAAGCGAGCCAGGTAAGGTGGGTCTTCCACAAGCTGATAGACGAGAGCGAGTGCCAGAGCGCCAACGGGAACGTTGATGTAGAAAATCCAACGCCAGGAATAATTGTCGGTGATCCAGCCTCCCAGCGTCGGACCAATCGCGGGAGCGCAGATGGCGGTGACTCCATACAGCGCAAAAGCCAGACCGCGCTTCTCCGGAGGAAAAGTATCGCCCAGGATGGCCTGCGCCATTGGCTGCAACCCTCCCCCGAATGCGCCTTGCAAAACTCGAAACAGGAGAAGAAGCCCCAGGTTGGGTGCGATCCCACACAGAAGGGAGCTGGCGGTGAAAGACACAATGCACGTCAAGAAAAACCGCTTCCGCCCGAGCCATCCGACCAGCCACCCGCTTATTGGCAGAACGATTGCGTTCGAGACAAGATAACTCGTCAGCACCCACGTGCTCTCGTCATTGCTGGCGCCTAGATTGCCCGCGATGTGGGGCAAGGCCACATTGGCGATGCTGGTATCGAGCACCTCCATGAACGCGGCCAGCGAAACCGCGGCCGCAATGATCCAAGGGTTGCCTTTGGGCTGCCAGATTCCCTCTCCGGAGGTGTCAGGTCCGGCGTGACTCATCGGACCCTCGCCTCGGGTTCATCGGATAAGCCCGCTTTCAGCCGTCGTGGATGGCGCGTCCAAACGACTCTGGCTGTCGGTGAGCTGGCGTTTGGGCGAATCGTTTTCCGATTGTGCAATCTCATGCTTTCCGCTTTGTTTCCTTTGTGGTTCGCGCAAGAAGCGCGTCGCTTATGAGTTCTATTTCCGCCTGGAGCCAATCATCAAGCTCATTGCCACCGAAGCCGTTCCGCTCAAGATAGATTTCATACGCACGGCGCCTGATTTCTTCGTGAGTTGGTGCGTGGTTTGTAGAAGTAGTTTCCGAGTGAGACTTGATGGAGTTTGTGCCGAGCTCCGAAGTCTCATTATTCTTGTCTTTCAATTTCATACGCGACTCCTTTCCTTTCGCCGCTGAGCTGCTCTCGATCTCAGCGCGTGTACCCCTGAGACCTCCGCGCCACGAGTCCCGATGGGGTAGCCGGGACTCGTGGCCATACTGACGGTATCGCCGACTCACAAGTGAAACGCGATACCGGCGGAGGTTTGGGCGGAGTCCGCTGCAAACATGCTTGTCTCGACGAACTGCTCTAGCGGGAGAACGCTGTCCTCGGGCAACCGATTCAGTGGCGATGCCGCGGCCCGCCGACGCCACCGGGTCCGGTGAAACACAGAAATCCCAAAATCGCCAACGCCGCGGCGAGCAGAATCGTCAACATGAGAGCCTCCCCTCATCCCCGCCTTAGCCGTACGCATCGCGGGCGGCCTGATTTTGCGAGATACATCTGGCGTTACTGATCGCTCGTGAAGTGTCCTTTCCAAACGTCCAAGCCGATCCGACAAACCGCTCCAATTGTTTTCGCAATCTCTTTCGCCCCTGGAATATTCGAGCCTTAACCGCGCCAACAGAAATTCCTATGATTCGAGCAGTCTCTTCCGTCGATCGCTCGTCAAGATCACGCAACTCGATGGCCCTCCGTGTTCTGTGCGGCAACTCATTCAAGGCAAAGGACAGCATCCGCCTCCACTCTCGTTGGGAGTAGCCAGTTTCGGGATCCGGAGCGGAATCCGGGATCTCCAACGGAGTTACGGTTTCCGCGTTCTCGTTCAGGTCGTCGATCGACACCTCGCGCTTACCTTTACTTTTCCTCTGGAGCATTCGTGCTTCGTTGATGGCGATCCCTGTTAACCATGTTGAAAAAGATGATCTCCCTTCAAATTGGCGCAGGTGAAGGAAGGCCTTTTGAAAGCTCTGCTGCATGATGTCTTCGGCATCCTGCCGTACCCGGGTGCGGCGCAGTGCGACGGCGAGAATCCTTCGCTGGTGGCGCGCGATCAAAACTTCAAACGCCTGGGCGTTTCCGTTTTTAGCGGCAGCAATCAGAACAGACTCATCCTCTCCTGGGAGAATTTGGACAGGAGGGACCTCTGGTGCTCGTTTGGCAAACTTTCTTACGAGTGTGGGCACAGTGTCCCTCCGGGTCCGTCCGTAAAATCAGAAGCGCCAGTGCTCGACCCATTTTTCGGATTCAAGTGCGTTCGGAATTCTTGTTTCGCGTTTCTCTTGCCGAGTTCCGGGCTCGCCAACATGGATGACGAGCAAACGATGACACCTGCCGGGAAGGCAGCAAACAAACAAAGAAACCAAATGAACGGACCATGTCTAGCGCCGGCTTTCAGCTGTTCAAGCACGTGCTTGGTATAGATACCCGTGGCGATGAATTGCGTACCCTCCTTTGACATGGAGCGCAAGAACCGTAGTCCGCTGTTGTCGATGAACGTGACCCCATTAAGATCAACAGTGCATGTTCGTCCGTTCTGTGAGCGGTGCCTGTTTTTCCAGCATGTCCTCAGCTCGCCGACCCACGGTTGCACCAAGCGGCCTTCGAGAGTCCACCTTTGCTCTGTGGCCGTCTCGGCGATCGTAATTCGCAACATCGCGTGGCTCGCTTTCTTCGCTCAGTGGCGGTGGTCCCTTCGTCCGCCGGCCGGTTTGACCACTCAATTTACAGCGCCTTCCCAAGGCTGAACCTTCACGAGCGGGACGCCGTTCGCAGCCGCTTGCGCATGTGGACTTCCGACCCGCCTCGTTCAAAATGTACATCGTCCATATACGCCTTCATCAGATGGATGCCGCGCCCACGCTCGGAAAGGGGGTCCGAAATCAGTCCGTAATCCGTTGCCTCTTGGGCGTCGAATCCTTTTCCCTGATCCGTTACGACGATGGATACTTCCTTGCCGGGCCAGCAGCGGCAGCGGATATGTACTTTTGCTCTTGGATATTCGTGATTGCCGTGCACGACGGCATTCGCCAGAGCTTCGCGGAGCGCCATCTCGACATTGAACTCCTCGCCCGGGACACATTGCGAACTTTCAATCAGCAGCATCAGGCGTTCCACCAGCGGTGAGATGGCTTGAAGCTTGCTGGGCATCCAGGAGTCAATTTCCAGGACGGAAGGGAGGGAGTTTTTTCCTGAGAATTGCGATTGAGAATCCGATGCTCCGTTCAGGCTTCGCATTTCGCTCATGACAACCTCCTCTTGCTCCGGAGAAATGCATCGCAGGGGCCAGAGCGCGGAGGGTTCCTAAGGTCGCGGAAATTGCTGATTTGTATTGGGATGGCGAGCCGAGAAAGTGTTCCCAAGATCAAGCTGCCAACTGTGCCGGTGCCGTATTTCCGGCAGCGTGCCCGTTTTGTGGCATACGAGAAACGTGCGGGGCAAGGGAGAACGGTTCGATATTAAGCGGGGTGAAAGTACGGTACGGCTCGGTTAGGCGGAGCGGCGGGCGATTCCGAGTTTGCGAATTCTCTGCTGCAGGGTGGAGCGCTTCATTCCCAGCTGTGCTGCGGCGCCTTTCGGGCCCGCCACCACCCAGTTGCACTGGTCCAGCGCCTTGAGGATCTGCTGACGTTCTGATTGCTCCAGAACCTCGTGAAGCGCCCCGTTTGTCGGCGATTTCGGAGAGATGCTTTTTTCTATCTCGCGGCCAGCCTTGGAGAAATTCAGATCAGCCAAATCGACGCTTAGAGCAGGGCTTGTGGAAACAATGACGGCGCGCTCGATCACATTCTGGAGTTCTCGTATGTTCCCCGGCCAATGGTATCGGCACAGGGCATCCATCGTCGCTGATGGAATTGTTTCAATCACCTTGTTCATCCGCCTGGAGAACTGCTGTGCGAAGTGCCGGGCGAGGAGCGGAATATCTCCTTCGCGCTCCCGCAAGGGGGGCATTTGGACGGGAAAAACGTTGACACGAAAAAACAGATCGGATCGGAATTTCTGTTCGCTTACCATCGCTTCCAAGTCGCGGTTCGTCGCGGCAATCAAACGTGCGTCTGTCCGGAGCGTCCTTGAGCTTCCCAGCCGCTCGAATTCCCTCTCTTGCAGCACGCGGAGCAGTTTGGTCTGCAACTCGAGAGGTATCTCTCCGATCTCGTCCAGAAAAATCGTGCCGCCGTTGGCCACTTCAAAGCGCCCGATCCGCTGCGCAATCGCTCCCGTGAATGCGCCTTTCTCGTGTCCAAACAGCTCGCTTTCCAGCAAGCCCGTGGGAATGGCAGCGCAGTTGAGCTTGACGAAGGGCTTTGAGCGCCGTGGGCTCAAATCATGAATGGCTCGCGCAATCAGTTCCTTGCCCGTGCCCGTCTCTCCATAAATCAGCACCGTCGAATCTGTCGGCGCCACGGTTTCGACTCGCTTGAGGATTTTGCGAAGGGAAGCGCTGGTTCCTACCATCTGGGCAAAATTCATTTCGCTACGGATTTCATCTTCGAGATACAACTTTTCCTGCGCCAGCTTGTCTTTCAGCTCTCGAATCTCCTCAAAGGCAAGCGCATTCTCCACGGCAATGGCAACCTGATTTGCGATTTGGGTCAGAAACCCGACATCGTCGCCGGTGAAAGCATTGTCCTGATACTTGACGACACCGAATACGCCCAGCACGCGACCTCGGCTGACAAGAGGAAGGACGCAGACCGTTCCAACTTCGGCCTGTGCGGTGTCCTTCATCCCGAGGCGCCTCGCCTCCTGAACGCTGCCGCACCAAAGCTTGCCGGTGCGAAAGACCACTCCCGAGATATCTTCGTCAAGGGGGACGAGGCTCTCCTCTTGGATGGATTCGATGCTAAATGGAAAATCCATCGCGTAAATCCGCAAGTGCGTGTTGTTCCTATCGGGAAGAGTAATGCCTGCGCCATCGCAACCCATTACCCGGCGCGTGCCCGCCACCACGGCTCGGAGAAGATCCCGGAAGTCGAGATTGGAAACCAAGTTATTGGTCAATTCAAGGAGAAGTCCAACACGCTCGCTCTTCTTCCGCAATTGCTGTTGTGAGGCCTGTGCCGCATCAAAGTGGAGCGCATTGTCGAAGGCGAGAGCGATCTGCTCAGCCACCACTGAAAGAAAGTGAACTTCTTCGGCGGTATAGATATCCGGAGCTTTACTTGCAAAAGTGAGCGCTCCGACTTTGCTGTGGGCTGTGGTTAAGGGGAGAGTGCACACACTGCGGATTCCATACTTCTTCAAAATCTCCCGGAATTTGCAAACCTCAGCATCTTGTGCCGTGAGCGAAGTGACCAAAGGCTCTTGGTTCTGGTAGACCCACCAAGCATCGGATTCCTCCACTTTCAGTTCCGGATCTGGGGGGATAGATGCCTCTGTCAATGCGTCAAGGAAATGCCGCTGAAACGTATTCGATTTCTCGTCATGAATGGACACACCGACACTGTCAAACTGCACGACCCGGCGCAGTTCCCTCACTAATGCGCGAAACAGATCCTGCGGATCCCGATACGTTCCGATAGCATTCGATACGCGGATAAGGGTCTCGTACCGCGCCTCAGGTAATGCAGCTGCAAGGATTTCCGAATGGCTGCTCATAGTCTGTGCACCGCCGGAGTAAGTCTGGATTCCGTCACATGTGATGCCCCATCTGGCGCAATTGGTGCCACAAAACGGGCACGCTACCGCAAACGCGGCAGTGCCACATGGGCAGCCTGACCCAGGGCGCCTTCCCCACGTGCCTCATCTCATGACAAATCAATAAGTTCCGCCCTTTTAGGAACACATGACTCTTTGGCACGCGCCCTGCACCATTCCTTTCGTGTGACACGTCCAGCCGTTTGAAAAAACCCAGAAAAATTCCTTGCTGAAAAGGGATCGATTCGAAAGATAGGCCATGAATAGTCCTCTTAAACACAGTCTCGTTGTAGGCGGAGTGGTTGGTCTGATCGTCATTGCTCTGATAGTTGGAGCCCTGCGGCCGAAACGCGCGTCCGGCGCAGGAACGGCAGCGCCTCCGGTAGTCATGGTGGCGCAGGTCGAGCAGAAGGACGTTGACCTTTACAGCGAATGGATCGGTACGCTGGCGGGCGAGGTGAATGCCAACGTCCAGGCGCAGGTCTCAGGATATTTGCTCAGGCGGGATTACCAGGAAGGGTCGTCTGTAAGGAAGGGCCAATTACTCTTTGAGATTGATCCACGGCCCTTTCAGGCGGCGCTCGACCAAGCCGAAGGACAGCTAGCGCAGGCCATCGCGCAACTTGCGAACGCCGAAGCCGTTCAAGTCCGCAACCAGCTTGATGTGGAGCGGTACACTCCGCTGGCGCAGGAGCAGGCGGCGAGCAAGCAGGACCTCGACAATGCCAACCAGAATTACTTGGCGGCGAAAGCTACGGTGGCAACAGACAGGGCCCAAATCAAGACCGCCGAAGCCGCCGTCGAAACGGCAAAGCTGAACCTTGGCTTTACTAAAATCAGTTCGCCCGTCGACGGCATCGCCGATGTTTCAAGGGCTCAGGTGGGAGATTTGGTCAGTTCCAGCAGCGGAACTCTAACTACTGTTTCGACGCTAGACCCCATCAGGGACTACTTCACCGTCAGCGAACAGGATTACCTCCAATTGAAGAAGCAGTTTTCAGGCTCGGACAAACAGCGGTGGAAACTGCAACTCATTCTCGCTGACGGGTCAACCTATCCCCATGAGGGCGTCTTCTACTTCGCGGGGCGCGCCGTCGATCAAAACACCGGCTCAATCCAACTGGCGGCACTCTTTCCCAACCCGGGCAATGTTCTTCGTCCCGGACAATACGGCAAAGTCCGCGCTGTGGTTCGAACGCAGAAAGGCGCCTTACTTATTCCCCAAGCTGCTGTCACCGATTTGCAAGGCAGCTATCAAGTTAATGTCGTCGGGGCAGACGACAAGATCGCCGTCCGGTCGGTCAAAGTTGGAGACCGCGTTGGCACTATGTGGATTATCCAGGACGGACTGAAGTCCGGTGAACGTGTGGTCGCGCAGGGCCAGCAAGCTCTGCGACCGGGCACGGTTGTACAGACCAAACCATTTGCGGCCCAATGAGGGTGAACATTGGCATCGGAACAAAAGCAACGTGAGTGTTGTAAGCGAGGGCTAGCGTAGCCCGGACTCCTCCTCATTGCCTATTTTCCAAAAGAAGCGAGCGCAGAACTATCTGAGTTTGATCGAAAGGAACCGCGATCCATGTCGAATTTCTTCATAAGGCGACCCATCGTGGCGATGGTGATCGCCATCCTGATGGTGATTGTAGGGGTTGTCAGCATCGCAAGCTTGCCCGTGGCGCAGTTTCCGAACATCGTTCCGCCGGAAATTCAGCTGCAGGCCTCTTACGTCGGCGCGGACGCGCAGGCCCTGGAGCAATCCGTCGCCACGCCCATCGAACAGCAAATCAATGGCGTGGACAACATGAACTACATGTACTCCTTGAATGCCACCGGCAACTCGCAAACCACCATGGTCGTGGACTTCGACCTGAAGACCGACCCGAATTTCGATCTCATCCTCACGCAGTCGCGCGAGCAACTGGCTGCCGGGCAGCTTCCGCCGGACGTTAACACCTACGGGGTCACGATCAAAAAGTCCGTGACCGCTCCGCTCATGCTGGTCGGCCTGTTTTCCCCGAAGGGCACGTACGATACGACGTTCCTTGGCAACTACGCCTATATCAACCTCAACGATCCCATCGCCCGCTTGTATGGTGTGGGC
>Ga0210406_10007371_pt1 | contig 11185 bp, 8 predicted proteins | sample IncBWC30MmetaG_FD_155454 | JGI IMG/M metagenome (GOLD analysis project Ga0210406, IMG submission 155454) | Forest soil microbial communities from Barre Woods Harvard Forest LTER site, Petersham, Massachusetts, United States - Inc-BW-C-30-M | ecosystem: Environmental > Terrestrial > Soil >... | reverse complement strand
CGCGCCACGAAGAATACTTTCGCGTTCCCGTTGGACGTAACGTTGCTCGGGGTTTGGAGCGTGATCCGGCATCTCCCACGACGGCGCCTTCAGATCGGAATCGGCGGAACCTTCCAGCGGAATTTCGTGTGAAGTGCGCTTTTTCCGCAGGATCATCAAGGCGGAATTGATCGCGATCCGCGTCAGCCAGGTTGCAAAGGCTGACCTGCCGTCAAATTCCCCGATGTGAAGGAAGGCGCTCAGAACTGAGTCCTGGAGAGCATCTTCCGCGTCTTCGCGATTCTTGGTTATGCGCAATAAAGCTCTGAGAATCCTTGGCGCGAGCCGTTCACAAAGCACATCGAAAGCCACCGTTTTCCCGTACTTTGCAGCCGCGACCAGTCTCTTCTCGTCCGCTCCCTCGTATTCATCGCGCAGTGCGAGGTTTTCCCCCACCAGATTCTCTTCCATACAAGCAACGAGGCACTGACAAGCCATATCTCCCCCCAAGTCTTCTCTAGAGACTCCGTTCTCTAGCGATCCACTCCCGGATGTAGGGTGAACAGTGGACCAGCTCGATCCCCCTAAACTCGCAATCGCTAAGGAAACGTACTCCTTCCACGTCCACGAGCGTGACATGTTCCAAATCCAACACGGCTCCCGCCCTTTTACCTTCGATTTCTGCCTTTAACTCCACGAGATGCTCCGATTCGATTCGCCCACTCAAGCGAAACACGGACCTTCGGCCGTCCGAGATTTTTTCAATTCTGAGTGTCATCCTTCGGCTTCCGCGGAGTATACGATGCAATCTGCTAGCCCTTTTCAAATAGCTGAAAACAAAGAAGTTCTATTGCAGAACTTTGCCTGATTTCGGCATTTGCTGATTTTCGGCAATTCGTTTCGAGGATACTCGAATGGATTTTTACAAGACTATAAATGGCCGGGGTTTGGATTTAGTACCGAGGCAGAGGCATGTGTTTGGAGAAAGAGGAGACGGTGTTTTAGCCGGTAAGGCTAATTACCGGGAGTTCCTTTCCGCGGGCGCTAGACTGACTTGAACCTGTGCTTGTTGATTCCCAAGCTGGCTATCTTGGACTCGAGCGTCTGGCGCGGGATCCCAAGTAAGGCGGCAGCCCCGGATGGCCCCGAGACCCGGCCTCCCGTTTCCGTCAAAGCGGTCTCGATGACTTCCCTCTCCTGGCTCTCGTCTAGCCTCCCGAGCCCCCGGGAAGGAATGTTTAACCTGGTCAAATCGCTGGGCAGTTCGCGCTTGATCCAGGTCTCATCCACGGAGAAGGTTTCCGAATCACACAGGATAACCGACCGCTCGACCACGTTTTGCAATTCGCGAATATTGCCGGGCCACTCGTAATCTTGAAGCAGCGCCAGAGTCTTTTTATTGATGGTCAGGATTCTTTTGCCGGCCTTCTTGGCGTATCTCTCAATAAGGTATTCCACCAGCAGGGGGATATCATCCGCACGTTCTCGCAGCGAGGGCATGTGGATCGGAAACACATTCAGCCTATAGAAAAGATCCTGCCGGAACGTGCCGGCATCAACGGCCGCCCGCAGATCCCGGTTTGTGGCGGAGAGAACCCTTGCATCCACGGAAACCGATTGGCTGCCTCCCACCCGTTCAAATTCTCGTTCCTGGAGCACCCGCAGAAGGGCGCTTTGGGTCTCAGCCGGCAGCTCACCGATCTCATCGAGGAAAATTGTGCCTCCATCGGCCAGCTCAAACCTTCCCAGACGGCGCTGAGAAGCCCCAGTGAACGCACCTTTCTCATGACCGAACAACTCGGACGCGATGAGGGCAGGGGGAATCGCCGCGCAGTTCACGCGGATAAAAGCCCGGTTTGCGCGCTTAGACCGCCGATGGATGGCCCGCGCAATCAACTCTTTTCCCGTACCGGTCTCGCCCAGGATAAGAACCGTGGAGTCCGTGGCAGCCACCTTCGCGACCTGTACGAGGACTCGGCGGAGCGGTTCCGAAGAGCCGACGATTTCCTCGAACATGGAGACTTTGTCGATCTCTTCGCGAAGAGCGATGTTCTCCTTATAGAGCTGGTCCTTCAGTACCTTTATTTCTTCAAAGGCAGTCTCGAGAGCCGCTCTCGCTTCGTGTTGTTCGGTCACGTCCATGGTGGTGCCGACGACTTCAACGATTTCGCCCAATTCATTCATCAGGGGGTGGGCGATAGAGTGAAGATGCTTTATCCTTCCGTCTGGAAGAACAATTCGAAAATCGCCCTCCGAATCCACGCTGTCTTTTTGCGTGGACTCCAGTTTCGCTCTCTGCTCGACCCCTTGGCGATCTTCGGGATGGAGCATTTCGAGAATATATGACCAACTAGGCTTTATTTTCTCGGGGTCACATTCATAAATGCGAAAGATCTCTTGCGACCAGAAGATGGCGCCGGTCCGCACATCCCAAGCCCAACTTCCGCAGCGGGTCAACCTCTGGGCTTCCGCTAAGTAGCCTTCGCTTCGCCGTAGCGTATGTTCTGCGCGCTTGCGCTCGGTGATGTCCACTGAGCTCCCCACGAATTGCACCAACTCCCCGGATGCGTCCAAACGAGGATGGCCGACGGTGTGAACCCACTTGACAGTGCCGTCTCCCAGAAGGATTCGGAATTCCAAATCGTATTCCGACTTGTCACGGATGGCTCGCTCGATGGCCTCTTGCCACCTAGCGCGATCCTCCGGATGAACTCGTTGCAGCCGTTTTTCCCAACCCGGCATGCCCTCTTTTGGATGGAAGCCATAGATCCGATACCATTCCTCGGACAGATGCAAAGCGTCTCTTCCCGCTACCCGCCAGACCCAACTCGCGGTATGCGTGAGCCGCTGGGCTTCGGCAAGATATGACTCGCTGTTCTGCAGCGTCTCATAGAGAGAACGAAGTCTCCCCGCCGTATCGTTGAAAACCTGGCCCAGCTGCGCAAGTTCGTCCCGGCCGATCACCGAAACTTGGTGTTGGAACTCGCCCCGGGCCAAGGCCTTCGAACCTTCCATGAGCAGTCCGAGCGGCTCGGTAATACTGCGGGTGATAGCCAAACCAAGGAATGCCGCAATCAGCAAAACAAAGACGCTAGTCAGCGGAACAATCAGAAGAATTTGCCTTTGTAGGCGCACAACTTGCAACATTGCTTCGGCCCGCTCCTGACTAACCTGCTGGTCAATGTTCTTGACCAGCGCGGAGGTTTGGGCTTCCAGCGGCTTTTTTTCGTTAGCCAGCCGCAGGCGCACAGCCCCCCAATCGCCCGATGTAGCTAATCCCGTGATGGCTTCGAGTTGTGATGGCAACGCGCTTTCAATCGCTTCGAGGGTGGGGAGAAACGTGGGATCCAGATGCGCCTCGGCGGGCAAGTGCGCGAGCGCCTTTCTGGTCCGCTCGGTATCCTCCAGTAAAACTGCGCGCAGAAGACCGGCTTCCCTCTTTAAACGCTCGATATCTTTGGACTCTGCGAGCTCATCAAGCTTGGCATGAAACGACAAGAGATCCGATTGAAAACGCAAAACGGAGATCAACTCCTGGTCTACGCCAGTGAGACGGTCTGCTTGAAGGCGGACCAAGTGAGACTGCCAGAGGAGGAGGGCATTTCCGCCTAGCATCAGCAGGATGATGAAGATAAAGAAGACCGTTAAACGCGGGCCGATGTTCAGCCGGTCGAGGCGCGGCGTCATCACTCGAGCATGTTTCGCCCGGTTGCCGGGCGCTGCGCTGATTGTCTGACGTCCCATCACTTGTCTCAGTCCACAGCAGGTCTCCGACCGGCCTAGCGACTCCAAGCCAAAGAACCTTGGGGAAACAAGGCGAATCGTTCAAGTTGTTTACTTCCCACCCGCGCCTCCGGTTGAAGGAGGACCTGTCTTGAAGCCGGTGATTTCGACGAGCTGTTTCTCTAGGCCTGCGGCAGCTTCCGGGGCCTTTTTCTCGCCAGTCAAAACGGAATGGACCGCCGTCATGAAGGCTTTTGTGACCTCCTCGTAAGCTTGGCCGGAAACAACGGAAGGCCTGGCAACTAAAGCCCCCCTCGTCTGACCCGACGCGGCAGGAAGGGCATAGGGCTGCAGATCCAGCGGCAGGTCGTATAGCTCGGGTTGCGCAGGCGGCTCGGAATGCGCGCGCTCTTGCCTGGACTGGATGTCTCGGCGAACCAGAGATCGAATATATGCAATCGCCTCAAGAGGATGAGCGGAAGACCGGGAGACACTTAAACCGGTTCCACCTAATGTGGATGCTCTTCCTCCCGGGCCACCGGGTACGCTGGTATAACCAGTTACGGCTCCCAGCGAGGAATTCTGCCAGTGCGACAGACGAAAATCCGACTGCCAGCTGCGCCTGAAAGCTGCCCCTCCGGAATTCCACACGTTCATGGAATCCAGTTCTCGGTACGCGACCACACCGGGGGGAGTTATCCAGCCTATCCAGTGCGCAGCGCGTTGCCAGGCACGGATCGCCGCCGGATTGTTCACGCTGATGGTCTGGTCATTCTCAACGACTCGACCGCCTCCTTCGGCTACCTGCCATTCCAAAGCATTGCACGTCAAACCTTCTGCGGCAGCTCCTTGCCAAAGGTAGCCCCAAAAATCCTTTTTGCCTTTGGCTCTCTCGCCAGCCTGAATTCGGGCGGCCATCTTCTCAAGTTCATCCCATGTTGTCGGCGGGTGCGGGTAGCCGTACTCTTGCAGAAGATCGACTCGGTAGGACAAAACGCCGATCTGCGTGTGATATGGCAGCGCAACGACTTTGCCACCTGCTGTGTAACTGGCGACCAATTCTGGGTCCTCGGAAGAGAGTTCTTCGGCTGCATAGGGCTTCAGATCAATCAGATAGTCGTCCAGAATGCCGGGCCAGACCACATCTATCGCCAAGACATCGGGAGTGGGTCCGCCTTCCTTCAGTAACTTTCGCCAGAGGCCTAGTTGGCTGAGAGAGGTTTCGGGGACCGGAAGGTGTTTGACAAGGATTCCTGTCTCACGCGTGAACGCGTCCGACTCTTGCTGTGCGGCCGGGAGTTCATCGGGCTGCGACCACTCGGGATCGAGAACGGTCACCGATACGGGTTGAACCGGGGATCGACGGCAGCCTCCGACGCCGCACAAAAAAAGTGAAGCGCTCATGAGGGCGGTGACGTTCATGAACCTCCGCCTCCTAAACGGAGGGGTCCGGGCCGCGCCGTGCCAGGGTCTGCTGAGTTTCGACTTGGCTGCCATTTTCAACCGCCCACTCCGTTTGGTTTCTGCAAAGTGTACTTCTAAAGAGCCCGCTTCTCGGCAGGATTTCAAAACTCCTAAACCCACCGAACTTTCGCTAGAACCCCCTGAACTAACGCCCCTTCGCGCGCTCACCTCTTAAGACCAGGCAAGTCGAGGCCGCCTTGGCAACCAGGCGGGCGTTTTCGTCGGTGATTTCGCACTCGACATATCCGAGACTGCTCCCCCGGCGTATCACTTTCCCCTCGGCCTTCAAGGCCGCCTCCCATACGGGGCGGAAGAAATTCATCTTGAGTTCGATGGTGGTGAAGGATTCATCAGGGGCGAGGGTGCTTGCGAACGCTACCCCCATAGCGGCATCGGCAATGTCGCAAAGGATTCCGCCGTGGAGCGTGCCCATGGGGTTGGCGTGTTGCGATCCTGCCGCGAGGGTGACAACGGCGCGTCCATCCGCGGCCTCTTTTGTTTCAAAACCGATCAGACGGCCCACTGGCATGTCATTCGCCTTGGCCTTGCTCCAGAGCTTTGGTTGGAGGTTTGCTTCCGGTGTACTCATGTTTTCTCCGCCTGAGCTTTGGACCGTCTAGCGCGAACTCTTGTTTCTAGATATTCCTCAAGGTGGCGGCAAGCAATGTTCAACGGCGCAGGGTCCTTCTGCAGGCGTTCCAGCATCAAGCCGCCCTCGAGCGATGTGACAATGAGTGTGGCCAACTCACTCGGGTCGACACCGGGGCGGATCTCGCCACGCGCTTGGCCTTCCTCTACGATGGATCGCAGACGATTGAGCCACGAATGGAAGGCCCGCCGGGCTTTGGTTCTTAGCGCGGGTTTACCGTCATCCGAATCGGTGGCCATATTCAGGAGCGGGCATCCTCCTGGGACGAGGCCGCCGCGGCGATCACGGAAGTTCCACGTGATCTGTTTCAACCGGTCCACCGTGTCGGTGATTTCCTGCGTGCCTCGGAACCGTTTATCGAGGGCCAGTTGCCATGCATAGTCGAAGGCCTCACCCGCGAGCTGCTGCTTGCTGTCGAAGTGGCGATAGATTCCGCCTTTTTTCAAGCCTGTCGCCCGCATGAGGTCGGAGAGGGCTGCTCCGTCAAAGCCTCTCTGATTGAAGATGGGCGCCGCCTTATGAACGATCTCCTGACGGGTTTGCTCGCCTTTGCGCATTCCGGAATTCCTCCCGCTTGTTCGAAGAGACCGACTGGTCCCAGCAGAGACTATAACATACAATTTATGCGACCGAACGGTTTCTTTGTGCATCGAAGAAACTGGCATTCGCGAAAAAACGCCCAGACCCTATGGCTGCTGCGCCGCATACCTCGCCTTACCGGTCCCCGATCAATCCCTGGGTCATCGCTATCACCGTTACGCTCGCGACGTTTATGGAGCTGCTGGACACGGCGATCGCCAACGTGGCCTTGCCGCATATTGCGGGGGGACTTGCTGTCAGCGTGGACGAAAGCACCTGGGTGCTGACCAGTTATCTGGTATCCAATGCCGTCGTGCTCCCGCTTTCGGCGTGGCTGAGCCGCGTTTTCGGCCGCAAACGCTACTACATGGTTTGCGTCGTGATTTTCACCGCAAGCTCGCTGCTTTGCGGGCTGGCGCCTTCGCTGGGTTTGCTGATTTTTTTTCGGGTGCTGCAAGGAATTGGAGGCGGCGGGCTGGCTCCAGTCGAGCAGGCGATCCTTGTGGATACATTTCCGCCGAAGAAGAGGCCCGCGGCATTTGCCTTGTACAGCATGGCCATTGTGACAGCACCGGTGATCGGGCCGCCGCTCGGCGGTTGGATCACGGATAACTGGAGTTGGCGTTGGATCTTCTTTATCAATATTCCCATAGGGATGCTGTCTCTGGTTCTGACTAGCCGGCTCGTCTCTGACCCTCCGGAGTTCACACGCGAAGCGCAGGCGGCGCGCAAGGATGGAAGGCTCAAGGTTGATGGTCTTGGGATTGTTCTCGTGGCTCTGGGTTTTGCCTGCCTCGAGGTTGTGCTGGATCGCGGTCAGACCGAGGATTGGTTCGAAAGCAGATTCATTGTCTTCTTTTTCACAATCGCACTTGTGGCAATCATTGCCGCCGTGTTCTGGGAGTGGCGGCATCCGGATCCGGTCGTGGAGATCCGTCTGCTTGCAGATCGGAATTTCGCGATCGCGAATTTTTATTATTTCCTTTTTGGATTTGCTCTTTTCGGATCGACCGTGCTGATCCCGCAGATGTTGCAGAGTCTTTATGGTTATACTGCGACAGACGCCGGGCTGGTTCTAGGGCCGGGCGCATTTGTGATCGTGGCTCTAGCACCGCTGGTGGTGAGGATTCTCCCGAAAGTTGGCATCAAGCCGATGATTTTCATCGGATACTTGATCTTTGCATTCGCCATGTGGCACTTCGCCAGCTTTGATCTGGGCACCGATTACCGCCACATAGCGTTGGCTCGCGCTGCCCAGGGGCTGGGGATCGCGCCACTCTTCGTTCCGGTGAGTCAACTGGCGTATTCTTATCTCCCCAAGAATAAAAACAACAAGGCTTCGAGCCTGACCAATTTGTTCCGCAACCAGGGCGGGAGTTTCGGGATTGCGGTTGTTACCACCCTTCTTGCGCGGCGGACGCAGTATCACCAGTCCGTTCTGGTCGCGCATGCTACTCCTTATGATCCTCCCTATCGCGAGAGGCTGGTTGCGTTGTCGCGGCAGTTCGCCACTGGCGGATTCTCCGCCGCAGATGCGGCGGTGCATGCCAAAGCGCAACTGGCGCACATTGTTCAGCAGCAGGCGTCGTTTCTGAGCTTTCTCGATTGCTTCTGGGTGCTTGGGTGCGCCTGCCTGATCGGGGCGCCTTTGGTTTTCTTTACGCGTAAGGTTAGGCCCGGAGCGCCGGGCGCGGCGCACTAGACAAGAGAAGTTGAAATCGTTTGAACCGCATCTCGCGCCGTCGTAGGGTCCGGTCAGCCTTGTGGAACGGCGTCCAGATCCAGGCAGCTGTGATCACCCAGAAGCGCTGGCTAATCGTCAAGTCTCAAAAGGCGGTGCGGGGCTAAGCGCTCTTGGCAAGTGGCGAGCCCAGTACGGCGCAACTTGTACCCAGCGGGCAGGCTCGACGGACGATGGGATCTACATTTATGCCCGCTATCGTTGGGGTTGTCTTTCGATTGGCAGCGGAAGAACGATTGCAGAAGCGGTTAGGAGCTCAGACAACCTGTTGCAGAAGCAACTGGGTGACAATCGAGACGGCAGCTTGGAATACGCCTCCATCCTAACGGCCTACCACTTTCGCGCATTCGATTCGGCAAAGGGAGAGACTCTGACGTTTCATGAGATGGCAAAAGTATCGGGACAAAATAGGTCTCAACACCCGACCTACCGGAGACATGAAGTACTTCTCCGATTACCGCGCGATACGTCCAAGTGGTTTCCTCGCAGACCGGCCAGTGAGAAGTATGAATGAGGCACAACTCCAAGCATGTTGTTATTTAATCAGCAGTTAAATATCTGGCCATGTAATAATTGGACATATGGAGTGCAAACATCCAGTCATCATCCAAGGCGGTATGGGTGCAGGCGTGTCAAGTTGGCGGCTCGCGCGGGCAGTATCTCGACTCGGACAACTTGGGGTCGTTTCCGGTACGGCCATCGATCAGATCCTGGCCAGGCGGCTGCAGGAAGGCGACCCCGGCGGACATGTACAGCGCGGGCTCGATCGTTTTCCTTTCCCCAAAATGGCGGAGCGCATTTGGGAAGCGTATTACATCCCCGGCGGCAAGATGGAAAACCGGCCTTACAAAAGCCTGCCGAAACATTCCTTGAACAATCCTCGCGAACTGGTCGAGTTGTGCATCGTTGCCAACTTTGTCGAGGTAAGTTTGGCCCGCGAAGGTCATGACCACGCTGTGGGGATCAACTTTCTGGAAAAGATTCAGATTCCCCACCTGCCTTCCCTGTACGGAGCCATGCTCGCGGGCGTCGGGTACGTGCTGATGGGTGCTGGCATCCCCCTAAAGATTCCGGGTGTGCTCGACCGTCTGGCCAATCATGAGCCCGTCAGTTACGAACTACGGGTTACGGGCGCACAGGGAAGTGATGAAAATACGATCACTTTTGTGCCGCAGGATTTCGCGGAGTGCGACCTTCCACCTCTGCTGCGCCCAAAGTTTCTTCCCATCGTCGCCTCGAACACGCTGGCGGTTACCTTGCTGCGGAAGGCCAACGGCAGGATCGACGGATTTGTCGTCGAAGGGCCTACAGCCGGCGGCCACAATGCGCCGCCGCGCGGGAAGCCGCAGTGGAGCGGAGCAGGCGAGCCGATCTACGGAGAACGCGACAAAGTCGACTTGCAGAAGATGCGAGAACTGGGCCTTCCGTTCTGGCTCGCTGGTGGATACGGCAGCGCCGAAAAGCTCCGCGAGGCCCTCGCGGCGGGAGCAACCGGGGTGCAAGTGGGTACCGCGTTTGCCTTCTGCGCCGAGTCGGACCTGCGCCACGATTATAAGCAGGCGCTCTTGAAGAAGGCGCTTTCCGGAGAGGCTAAGGTTTTCACTGATTCTTCGGCTTCACCGACGGGTTATCCATTCAAAGTCGCGCAGTTGGAAGGCACGATTTCGGAGGCGGAGGTTTACTTGGCCAGACCACGCATCTGCGATCTGGGCTATCTCCGCGAAGCATTCAGGACCGAGGCGGGCACGATTGACTACCGCTGCGCCGCGCAGCCGGTAAGCATATACCTTTCCAAGGGCGGAAAAATTGAGGACACCGTGGGCCGAATATGCCTCTGCAACGCGCTGGTAGCGAACGTCGGACATCCGCAGGTGCGCGCCGGCAAGTACGTTGAAACCGGCCTGATCACTTCCGGAGATGACCTGAGCGAAATTCCCTCCTTTCTGCCACCAGACTTGCCGGATTACACTGCCGCCGATGTGATTGCCAAGCTGCTCGACGCTTGATTCGGCGCTCCGTAGCCGAAAGACGGAGAAGCGGCCGTCTTTGCGCAGCGGCCTGCACATCCACTTCCGAGGAGCGCGCTTCCGGTAAGGCACCAAGACTTACCATCCACTTGGACGGTGGCGCACTTGTCGGCGGAGAGTACCAGGCTATCTGAAGACGAGGTGCGCCACTTTGGGCCAGATCTCCGCTACCTGACTCAGTTCGCCTGATTCGTCCACCAACAGGGGACACCGCCACAGACCTTACATCCGCGGCTTCAGCAGTGCCTGATAAACAGTAGGCTGGCTCAAAGCCGCTACCGCAGGCCACTTGGCGCCAAGCATTCGCTGTGTCATGCCAACAAAAATCACATCATCACTCGGATCCACCCAGAACCAAGTATCCGCCGCTCCTTGCCACCAGAAGGTGCCTTTTCCAACCACTGCGGCGGCTTGCGGCGGATCCGTGAAGACCGCGCAATCGTACCCCCACCCCAGTCCAGGCCGCGGACCGATTGGATTCTCGCCCCTCATGAGACTGGGCGCGATGTGGTTCGAGGTCATGAGCCGTACCGTGGCTGGCGCCAGGATGCGCACGCCGTCCAGCTCGCCTTCATTCAAGAGCATCTGTGCGAAACGCAGGTAGTCCTCCGCCGTAGAGACCATCCCGCCGCCTCCCGAGGCCATCGATGGCTGGGCCGCATAATCGGTGGGCATTCCTCCGACCGTCGCCTCCGCAGCAAGTTGGCCGTTTTGGTCCTCCCGGTAGAGCGTGGCAAACCGGTTCCGCTTTTCCTTCGGAACGAAAAAGCCCGAGTCCTTCATGCCGAGCGGCCCGAAAATGTTTTGCTGCATGAATTCGGGCATCGACTGGCCCGACAGTTTTTCAACGATATAGCCTTGGATATCCATCGACACGCTGTATTCCCAGCGAGTGCCCGGCTGGTAGAGCAACGGGATCTTTGCCAGCTTGTCGATCATCTCCTGCAGGGATTGCGATTGCATCACTTTCTGCTCGATGTACATCTTGTCCACCGGCGTATTGCCGAAAAATCCGTAGGTGAA